>Ga0306926_10006422_pt1 | contig 12608 bp, 6 predicted proteins | sample flu12Cox44000178_FD_203759 | JGI IMG/M metagenome (GOLD analysis project Ga0306926, IMG submission 203759) | Lab enrichment of tropical soil microbial communities from Luquillo Experimental Forest, Puerto Rico - flux8day.12C.oxic.44.000.178 (v2)... | ecosystem: Environmental > Terrestrial > Soil... | reverse complement strand
GATTTGAGCCATTAAAACGATCAGTGCAACCTGGCGGATATAGGTCGACTTGCCCGCCATATTCGGGCCTGTGACCAGCATCAAACGATTTTCCGCGTTATCCAGGAGACAATCGTTCGGAACAAATTTTTCCTCTGTTAGGTTTTGGTCGAGAACCGGATGGCGACCGTCCCGAATTGTTATGCGCGTGTTATCGGTAACGGCGGGTCGGGCATAACCATACAGTCGAGCTGTCTCAGCAAGCGAAGCAATTGCATCCAAAACGGCAATCGAGCGAGCTGTTGTCTGCAACTCATCAAGCCATTTGAGTACCGTTTCCCGGACACGTAAAAAAAGCTCGTACTCAAGGGCCTTGGCCCGCTCATCCGCTCCGAGAATCTTCGATTCAACTTCCTTTAGTTCCGGAGTGATGAATCGTTCGCCGTTCACCGTTGTTTGTTTGCGAACGTAATCCTCAGGCACAGAATTAAGGTTCGCGTTCGTGATCTCAATGAAGTAGCCAAAGACCGAATTGAACCGCACCTTCAGGGACTTGATTCCTGTACGCTCGATTTCGCGCTGTTGAAGGGCGGCAATCCAATCCTTGCCGCCTCTTGAAGCGTTACGCAGCTCGTCCAGAGCCGAATCGTAGCCATCTCGGAACATACCTCCTTCTTTCAGGAGAGCCGGAGGTTCTTCAACCAGGGCGTCGCGCAAGCAAGCCACCAGTTCGGGCAATTCATAAATGCCCTCGGCAATTTCGACGGACAAGGCGCCTCTCTCTTCGCTCAAAGTCGCCTTCGCCAACGCTCTCAGGTGCGCCTTCAAATCAGGCAGCGTTTCGAGCGAGACGCGTAAAGCCGCCACGTCGCGTGCATTTCCACTCCCCTGACTCAACCTTCCAAGCGTACGCTCCACATCCCGGATCTCGGTCAATACTCCTCTGACGGCACTCAGCAAAAAAGACTGATCCAGGAACTGCTGGATCATTTCGTGCCGCTGCCGGATCGGCCCGAGCGATCGAAGCGGCTTAAGAATCCATCGGCGCAAGAGCCTGCCGCCCATCGGAGTCACGGTGCGATTCAACGCCTGCAACAGGCTTGTATCAGGGCGCTGCCTATTGGATCCGATCAACTCGAGATTGTGTTGTGTGGCTACATCGATCGAGACGTATTGATCCGACAGGAAAACACCGAGTGCCCGGATATGCCCAGTTTCTCTGCGCAGCTGATGTTTGAGGTAGTGAAGGATGGCTCCCGCGGCACCTACGGCGGCCGGTATATCTCCACAGCCAAAACCGTCCAAGGATTGAACGGCAAATTGCTCGCGAAGGATGTAAGTCGCATGGTCAAGTTCAAAAGTATATCCGTCAAACGCCGAACTGCGCGGTATGCGTCTGATCAGGTCCGGATGGGAATCTGCGACCAGAATCTCGGCTGGAGCAAAACGGGCTAGTTCATCTTCGAGCGCGCCGAACGAAGAGACTTCAGTGACTCGAAATTCTCCCGTGCTGACGTCGAGGAGCGCTAGTCCGTATCGCTCCTTTTGACCGCCCACACCGGCGTTCCGCGCTGCGGGCGCGACGGCCGCGAGAAAATTATTCCTGCTGGATTCCAGCAGATGAAAATCGCTGACCGTTCCTGGACTGATGATCTGTGTCACCTTCCTTTCGACGATCTTTCCGGGACGCGGCTCGCTGGTTTGATCGCAAATGGCAACGCGATGACCCGCCTTGATCAATCGACCGATGTAAGTCTCAGCGGCATGGAAAGGAACGCCGCACATTGGCATTCCATTCCGTTTCGTCAGAGCCACGTTTAAGATCGGCGCCGCGATCTTGGCGTCTTCAAAAAACAGTTCATAAAAGTCTCCAAGACGAAACAGCAGCAGAGAACCAGCAGGCAAGGTTCGCCGGATGCTCTGATACTGCTGCATCATTGGCGTATCGGACATTGCCGGCAGATTACCGGCGCCAACCTGGTGATGCAAGAAAACGAGTTTCAAACCCCTTTGGGTTTTTGACTCGTGCGTGCCCGCGATCGACTAGCCGCTCGTCTCTATTTACAAGAGGATGCCTATCCAGTAACTTTTGGGTTGCGCGATCCCGCAGTTTCAACCGCAGATTACGCAGATTTCGCAGATTTCCTTTGTGTCAGTTACCCTGCAATTGCGACGGGCTTTCGGCACCAAACCGAATCCTTAAAATCCGCGTAATCGGCGGTTTAACTATTGCTAGGTATGCAACCGCGGTCTACACAGAAGAAACTTGACCCATCTCCAACCAGTTTTGCTTTTCAAGGATTCTAGAGATGAACGTTTGCGAATTTTCAGTGACTCATTCCCTCAGCCAATGGTGCGCCTTTGAACCAAACGGCGTAAAAGCGTCGGTCTGCCGAAGCCCCTCCCGGTTTGATTTCCCTCCTAACTTTTTGCTTTCTGTGTCTCTGTGGTAAAAATTCCCACTCAGCGCTCTCAACCGCTTCATTCAACGCTGTTCAGGCTGCTCGGGAATGTCATTGCCCGGATGTTCTTCAAGGTTGAAATATTTGGTCAAGAGAACCTCCCAGTCGGCGGATTTCTTCTTGTTCCGAACCACGTGAACTATTTCGACGCGGCCATGCTCCTGCTGTTTTGCCCCCGGCCGATCCGCTTCATAGTTCATGAGACCATTTGCCGAATCCGATGGCTTCAACCGATTTTCAAATTGGCCAAAGCCATACCGATCTCAAATGTCAATGGGAAGGAAGCAGCCCGACAAGTGGTCGAGCGGATCAAGATGGGGGAAGTCGTTTGCATCTTTCCTGAAGGCGAGTTGAGCAGAAAGGGCGTCCACTTGAAGCTTCGCAAGGGCTTTGAACTCGTTGCGCAACATGCCGGATGCGAAGTTGTACCGGTTTGGCTTGAGGGGCTCTGGGAATCGATTTTCTCCTTCGAAGGAGGACGCTACTTCTTAAAGCCGCCCAAAAAGGTTCCCTATCCTGTTACGATCGCATTTGGAAATCCTATTGCCGGATCATCGGCAGAAATCGGCACCATTCGTCAGAGTCTGCTGGCTCTCGGTGAATTTTGCTATCAAAGGCGACCTGAATTCCACGGGCACCTGGGTCGCGCCACGGTTCGAGGCTTGAAGCGCCGACAGTTTGACGATGCGGTGATTGACGGCATGGATGGGCGCGTGATGAAACGCGGCGATTTGCTGGCAGCAAGCATCGCGTTGAGCCGATGGATAAAGACGCATTGCTCCGGCGACCGAGTCGCAGTGGTGTTACCGCCGGGGATCGGTGCCGTAGTGGCAAATGTAGCAGTTACTTTGGCGAACAAAACGGCCGTCAATCTTAATTTTACAGCTGGGCGAGCGGCTCTGCAGTCTGCTATCGATCGGGGTCAAATCCTGCATGCGATCTCTGCAAAGCCGGTCATGAAGCGGCTGGAAGACTTCCCGTGGCCCAAAGAAGTTTTCAGGTTGGAGGAACTGATCCCGGAGCTGAAATCAAAGATCATTGTCTGGCGGGTAATTTCGGCACTCACACCGGCATGGCTCCTGAGCAGTATTCTCGGCCTTCCGTGCAAAGGTGGCCGCAAAGAGGCTGTTCTTCTGTTTACCAGCGGCAGTGCCGGCGAACCAAAAGGGGTGGTTCTTAGTCACCGCAACATTCTGAGCAATGTAATGCAATTCGGTTCGATGCTAAATCTTGGTCGCGAAGATTCGGTGATGGCCTCCCTGCCCTTCTTTCACAGCTTTGGTTGTACAGTCACCCTCTGGTATCCGATGATCGAAGGAGTCCGCGCAGTCACTTACCCAACTCCAGTCGACGTTGTAAAAAACGCGGAAATCATTGAGCGCCACGGAATTACCTTGCTGGTCACCACGCCAACTTTCCTGCGCGGCTATTTAAAACGGGCGGAACCGAAGCAGTTTGCCAGTATCAAGCTGCTCGTGACGGGTGCGGAGAAGCTGCCTCTTGATCTGGCGGAGCTATTCGAGGCAAAGTTTGGTAAGCATGTATTGGAGGGCTACGGCTTAACTGAGACCTCTCCCGTGGTGAGCACCAATTTGCCCGATCCCGCACCGCGCCATCCCAATGAAACAGTTGTGGGTTCCGATCGATTCGGTTCGGTCGGAAAACTGTTGCCCGGCCAGGCAGCACAAATTCGTCACCCGGAGACTGACGCAGTCTTATCACCACTCACTCTCGGCATCCTCTGGCTGAAGGGACCTAACGTCTTTGAGGGTTATCTTGGAGAATCCGGGGGGACGGTCGATGTGCTTCAAAACGGGTGGTTCCGGACCGGAGATCTTGCTCGATTCGACGACGATGGCTTTCTTTATATAGAAGGTCGTCTCTCTCGCTTTTCGAAGATAGCGGGAGAGATGGTGCCCCACGAAACGATCGAATCAAAGATCATTGAAATCTTTGGACTGAGAGGGGAGGACGAACGCGTCCTCGCGATTGCCAGTGTTCCTGATAAATCAAAAGGCGAAGCGCTTGTGCTGCTCTGCACACGAGATTTGCCGCTGAACAAAATCAGAGAGGGATTGCTGGCAATCGGCATTCCAAGTCTCTGGGTTCCTCGCACAATCAAGCGCGTCGAAAAAATTCCGATTCTTGGTTCGGGCAAGCTTGATCTTGCTAAATGTAAGGAACTCGCGCTGTCCGAAAAATTGGTCCGAAAAGCCGGGACAACGCAAGACGGAGCTGCGGTAGGGTCAGATCTCCGAGCTGACCGCCGAGAATAGCGCTTGCCTTGGGAGGGACGGCCTGCGGGCGTCCGACTTATCTTCAATTCGAGTAAGAGGCAAAAAATGGGACGGCGCGGCGGCCGTCCCTCCCATATAGCGGCCGGCTCGGAGATCCGGCCTCTACCAATCCGAACCCATTGGCAGATTGGAACCAACAAAGTCCATCGGATACACGGAAACATCGACACGGTCCGAATAGATCGCGTGTTCTGGCGGCTCGGATGGGGTTTCAAATCCATCGAGCGCAAACAACTTCGGATCGGCATCAGTAACCACAACTTTTCGCAGCCGGTAAGGTGAATGATGCACGCGACCGCTCAAAATCTGGTTCTTTCGACATGCGAACAGCCGATAACGCTCTACGAGGAAAAACTCAAGCGTACCCGGCTTGGCTTCTCCAAGCTTCTCGGTGGGCAGATAACGGTAATGAAGTGAATGTTTGGATCCGAAGCGCCGCGACCGGTAATTGATTTCACCGCCGGAAATCTTCGCATGCATGTCGGCAAACTTATACGGAAGAGCGAAAGATGCCCTGGCTATGCAAACCGCGAGCGCCTGGTTCGCGTCCAGCGAATAGAACCAGATGCCGGGTCGTCCTCTTACATCGCGGACGTACGTTCTAAGATTCAACTCCAGAAAGTTCGAAATTCCCGGAATCATGGGAAGCCACGCGGCGCGTACCCGACGCATGAAGAATGGCACGATTCCGATCCAAGCCCGACCGTCGAACGTCTCCACCTGCAATCCTTGTGGCAAAGTCATTTGGATGCTTTCGGGTGCAAACGACCAATGAACGAATAGCAGATGGAGCCAATGCTGGAACATCAAAGGTAGTCCCTCGCGTGGCTGCTGGCGTTCAAGCAACTGGCGTCTGATCCAATCCTTCATGCGGATTAACTATCTTGCAGAGGCCGATACGGCTTGCCCGGCCATCACACCGCCAACCGTCGTTGCAGCCGTTTGGGGTGATGCTGGAGTCGCAGCGGGAGCCGTCGTCTGTGCAAGCGGAGAGGCCGAAGGCAGAGCCGCTTGCTTAGGTGTATCCGGAAGGGAACCCGGGATGACATCGACAAGCGCACCCAATCCAACAATATCGAAAACCTCCTTCACATCGTACGATCGCATGCGAATGCAGCCGAAACTCGCAGGATGGCCGAGGTTACGCTCTTCCGGTGTCCCGTGAATGTAAATGAATCTGCTAAACGCATTGCGGTTCTGGTATTCTAAACCTTTGAGCCAAATAATTCTCGTCACGATTGGATCGCGTCCAGGCGCGTCCGGTCGCAAAACTTCCCCGGTTCGGCGGCGATTCTTGAAGACAGCCCCAAGCGGAGCCCCGGCGCCGATCTTTTTCGCGACTTCCAATCGTCCCAGTGGAGTTTCGCGACTCCCCGGCTGATCGCCCAATCCGAATTTTGATGTGGAAATTGGAAACCGACCAATCAGTGCGTTCCGGCGGTAAAGCTCCATGCTCTGGTCCGCCACACTGATGAGAATTCGATGATCCCTATCTTTTGTTACGCATCCGGAGAAAAGCATCGAAAGGGTCAAAAGAAGGAGAATGACCGACCAGTCACGCATGGATGGATTTATAACAAAAGACCCATACAGATATCTAGCCCGCAAAAATCACGTGAAAGCGGCATCGACGAGGGATTCGTCCATTTTGGATGGTTGCGAACGCTCTCCGCAACTGCTCGGTCGGGCGCTTTAGTATCGCTCTCTCAGGCGGTCACAGCCTCTTCGGCGGGCGCGCTCCGATCCACGCCAACATCTTCTCCGACTGCATAGCGCGTAAACCGGCGGACCACGATGTTCTCGCCAAGCTCCGCAATCTTTGAGGAAACAAGTTCGCGAATCGTCTGGTCAGGGTTCTTCACAAACGCCTGATCCAAAAGGCAGACGGTCGCGAAATATTTTTCGAGCTTCCCTTCAACGATTTTGTTGATGACGGTCTCCGGTTTGCCGGTAACCTGCGCCCGGAAAATATCGCGCTCCCGATCGATCGATTTCTGAGGAACTTGATCGCGACTTACATAGAGGGGATGCGCCGCGGCAATATGCAAGGTGAGATCTTTCACGAGTTCGCGAAACGTGTGGTTCTTCGCCACAAAATCGGTTTCGCAATTTACTTCGACGAGCACACCAACCTTTCCATGAAGATGAATGTAGGAGCCAACAACGCCTTCCTTTGCCACGCGAACAGACTTCTTCGAGGCTCCGGCAATCCCCTTTTTCCTGAGGATCTCTTCGGCCTTCTCCAGGTCGCCGCCGGATTCTGTCAAAGCTCTTTTACAATCCATCATCCCGGCATTGGTTTTTTCGCGCAATTGTTTCACCAGCGTGGGACTAACTTCAGCCATAATAAAAGAGGGGTTGGTTTTCAGGATCTGCGTCCCGCACCATTTTCATCTCCTTGCTATTCAGTTCTCTCCCGCTGACAAAAAATGGTGCAGATATTGGCGACAGGACATTCGTGCATCGAGTCATAAGTAAAAGGCATGCCGCCGTCGGTCAGTTGGCTGATTTTCAAGGCGCGAACGACGCTGAACTTACTCGGCGACTGCCGCCAAATTCGCCGTTTCTTGTTTGTCGGCCTCATGGGAAGCCGAATAAATTGCATCGACCAATTTCTGGAGAATCACGCGGATCGCTCGAATCGCGTCATCATTCCCCGCAATCGGATAACTCACCTGGTCCGGATCCGCATTGGTATCGACGATCGCAACGGTCGGAATTTTTAACCGCTGAGCTTCGGCTACCGCAATAGATTCGCGCGACGTATCGATGACCACCATGGCATCGGGGAGGCGATCCATCGAACGAATGCCCTCGAGGTTTCGACGAAGCTTTTCCGCTTCACGGCGCAACGCTGAAAGCTCTTGTTTGCCCATCTTGGAATACTCGGGCGACTGCTCGATCTGCTCGAGATAGGTCAGGCGCCCCACACTCTTTCGAATCGTAGTCAGATTCGTAAGTGTCCCACCCAGCCAGCGCTGATTGACGTAAAATTGGCCACACGCCAGCGCAGCTTCCTTAACGGCTTCCTGGGCTTGCTTTTTGCATCCGATGAAAAGCACCTTGCCGCCTTGCCGGGCAACATCGGCGAGAAAATCAGTCGCCTTCTGCAGCTGTTTAACTGTTTCGGAGAGGTTAATAATGTAGATGGAGTTTCTTTGCTCGAAAATGAAAGGCTTCATTTTCGGGTTCCATCGCTTCGTTTGGTGCCCAAAGTGAACTCCTGCTTCGAGAAGTTCGGTCACTAATTCCATTGAAGACATATTTAGTTCTTGAACAACTGCCGTCGTTGCGTAGAGCCGCCAATTATGGAGCAGGGTCTCCGGTCGCGCAAGTGGGTTTTTGCGAGTTGGGAATCACAAATCAACGTTCCTCTTCTTTGGCCTCCGTCTCCACGAATCGCGCGAAGAGCCACAGCACATCCGAAAGCCGGTTCAGGTAGCGAATTGTTTCCGGATTCACGTAGTCCTCAGTGGCCGCGAGAGCGATAACGCGCCGTTCAGCCCGACGACAAGTGGCCCGGGCGACGTCGAGCACTGCGGACGAGAGGTTATTGCCCGGGGTCGCCCAATGCTTGAAGCTGATATGATGGTTCTTTTCCAGATCGTTGACCACCTCCGTCAATCTATCTACCATCGCGGCGCTTGCCACATCGTAGCTATCCTTCACATACCGGTCGCGGTCCTCGTCGGCGACCGCAAGCTCTCCCATCAGGATCACGAGTTCCTTCTGGACGGAAAGCGCGACTTCTCGAACCAGCCTGTCCGCCGCCGTTGCGCGAACGAGTCCGAGCGCCGAATTCAGCTCATCCACCGTGCCGTAAGCTTCAACACGCCTGTGCGTTTTTGGCACCCGTTTGCCATACATCAGAGCCGTTTGCCCGGCATCTCCGGTTTTGGTGGCTATCGACATGGTGCACTGGACGGCCAGAAAGAACCGCGGACGACAGCGCCCGCGGCACCTTCTAGCAGGGCTAGCCAACAGCGGGCTCGGCCTCGGGCACTTCAACTTTTCCAATCGGTTCTCCCGTTTCGAGAGTCCGAATACTGCGATGACCGATAAAGCCGGTTCCCGCTGGAATAAGATGACCCATGATCACGTTTTCCTTAAATCCGCGCAGAAAGTCGATTTTGCCAAGCGTGGCAGCCTCTGTGAGGACTCGAGTCGTATCCTGGAACGAAGCCGCGGATATAAAGCTGTCCGTCTCGAGAGACGCCTTCGTGATCCCAAGGAGAACGGGAACCGCCTCCGCAGGCTTGCCTCCTTGCTCGATCACCCGACGATTTTCTTTTTCGAATTCGAGCCGGTCAACTTGATCGCCCCACAGCAACACGGTGTCTCCGGGTTCGGTAACCTTCACTTTGCGCAACATCTGCCGAACGATAATTTCGATGTGCTTATCGTTAATTTCGACCCCTTGCAGACGGTAGACTTCCTGAACCTCGTTTACCAGGTGCTCCTGCAGATCTTGCGGGCCGCAAACTTCAAGAATCTCGTGCGGAACGATCGGACCTTCGGTCAACTGTGACCCCTTCTTTACGAAATCTCCCTTGAATACAATTATATGCTTATTCAAAGGAATCAGATGTTCCTCTTCCTGACCAGTCACTGGATCGCGAAGGATCAATCGCCGCTTGCCGCGGACCGTACCGCCGAATTCCACCAGACCATCGATCTTCGCGATTTCGGCAGCTTCCTTTGGACGGCGTGCCTCGAACAGTTCAGCAACGCGAGGCAACCCCCCCGTGATATCCTTTGTTTTCGCAATCTTACGCGGCGTCTTCGCCAGCAACGTTCCTGCTTGAACTCTCTTATTTTCCTGAACAACAACGTGGGCTCCGGCTGGTATCGAATAGCTCGCAACGACTTCCAGTTTGTCGTCCGTGATAACAACCTGCGGATGCAGATCTTCCTTATGCTCGATAACAACGGTACCTAGTACGCCGGTTGCTTCGTCAATCTCCCTCTTCACTGTGACGCCGGGGATCATGTCCCGGAATTCCACCTTACCGCTTCTTTCGGTCAAAATCGGTACATTATACGGATCCCATTGAACGAAGGTATCTCCCTTTTTAACCGGGACGCCGTCCCCTATCGACACCACGGAGCCGATAACAACGTTGTAACGCTCAAGTTCACGCCCATCTTTCGCATGAACCGAAACCGAACCGTTCTTATTAAGAACGATAAAGTTCCCGTCCACCGACTGAACGACACGAAGATCGTTGAAATGAACATTTCCGTCGTTCTTTGCTTTGATGATCGGCTGCTTGAAGAGCTGCGTCGCTGTTCCACCAATATGGAATGTGCGCATGGTTAACTGCGTCCCAGGCTCACCGATGCTTTGCGCCGCTATAATTCCGACAGCTTCCCCGAGCTTTACCATCCTTCCTGTAGCCAGATTGCGGCCGTAACATTGGGCGCAAACGCCCCGCTTCGATTCGCAGGTTAGTACCGAGCGAATCTTGAGCTGCTCCACCCCAATGTTCATCAGAGCGTTTGCCTGCGCTTCTTCGATCAACTGGTTGGCCCGAATAATCGTCTCTTTCGTAACAGGGTTACCGATTGTTTCGCAGCTGACACGTCCGACAATACGAGTAGCCAGATCGACAACTTCGTCGTCCCCTTCATAGATTGGCCGAACGATAATTCCATTGGCCGTCCCGCAATCAGGTTCGACAATAATTACATCCTGGGCCGCGTCCACTAATTTGCGGGTCAGATAGCCTGAATCAGCGGTCTTAAGGGCGGTGTCGGCCAACCCCTTCCGCGCGCCATGCGTGGAGATGAAATACTCCAGGACCGAGAGACCTTCGCGGAAATTCGAAGTGATCGGCCTTTCGATAATTTCGCCGGAAGGCTTGGCCATCAACCCACGCATGCCGGCTAGCTGCTTCACCTGCTGCCGATTTCCACGCGCGCCGGAATCCTGCATCAAAAACACCGGGTTAAGTTCGCGCCGTCCTTCGTTGTGCTCCAAGGTGCGGAACATAACGTTAGAGATTTCCTCACCGGCGTGGGTCCATATATCGATAATCTTGTTGTAGCGCTCGCCGTCGGTAATGATCCCGCTGCGATACTGCTTTTCGACAAGGGCGATCTGCTTGTATGCCTTATCCAGCTCGGTCTTCTTTTCATCCGGAATGATCATGTCGGTGATTCCGATTGAAACACCTGCGCGCGTCGCCCAGCTGAAACCAAGTTCCTTGAGTCGATCAAGCGTCTCAACCGTCTTCTGCTGGCCCGACACCTGGTAAGTTCGCCAGATGATGTCGCTCAACTGCTTTTTGCCCGCGACCTTGTTGAAAAAGCCCAATCCTTCCGGCCAAATACCGTTAAAGATCACGCGGCCCGCGGTGGTCTCAATGATCTTCGTGTCCGCGTTTCCATAAATTGTCTTTTTGCCGAAGTTCGGATTCTTGAACCGAATTTTTTCATGGATTTTGATGGCCCCTTCAGACAGACCGAACTCGATTTCCTGAAGCTCGGAAAAGAGCCGCAGTCGCTCTCCCTGTTGTGCTGTTTTGCGAGGGTTCTGAGTCAAATAGTAGCAGCCCAGCACAATATCCTGGGATGGCGTGGTGATTGGTTTGCCACTGGAAGGCGAAAATATGTTGTTCGGCGCTAGCATCAGCAACCGCGCTTCCATTTGCGCTTCCACGGAAAGCGGAACATGCACCGCCATCTGGTCGCCATCGAAGTCTGCATTGTAAGCAGTACAGACGAGCGGGTGAATACGGATCGCCTCTCCCTCGATCAACATTGGCTCAAACGCCTGAATCGATAGCCGATGAAGAGTCGGGGCGCGGTTCAGCAGGACCGGATGACCCTTTGTTACTTCTTCAAGTATGTCCCAGACCTCCGGTGTCTGGCGTTCGATCATCTTCTTTGCACTCCGGACAGTGTGAACATATCCCAGTTCCTTTAAGCGCCGGATGATAAACGGCTCAAAGAGAACCAGCGCCATTTTCTTAGGCAGCCCACACTGGTGAAGCTTGAGCTCTGGACCAATCACGATGACGGAACGACCTGAGTAGTCGACACGTTTTCCAAGAAGGTTTTGACGAAACCGGCCGCCTTTACCCTTCAGCATGTCGCTTAGCGATTTCAAAGGACGATTTCCAGCGCCGGTAACGGCGCGGCCATGACGGCCATTGTCGAACAATGCGTCGACCGCTTCCTGGAGCATCCGCTTTTCGTTGCGGATGATGACATCCGGTGTCTTGAGTTGAAGAAGATTTTTGAGCCGGTTGTTCCGGTTGATGACCCGTCGATACAGATCATTGAGATCCGAGGTGGCAAACCGGCCTCCTTCAAGAGGAACCAAGGGACGCAGATCGGGTGGAATAACCGGAAGAACATCCAGAATCATCCACTCTGGCCTCGAATGAGAGCTCATGAAGCCTTGAACAAGCTTCAGCCGCTTCGCCAGCTTCTTACGGATCTGCTTGCTTTTGGTGTTATTCATCGACTCTTCGAGTTCCGCATTCAAAGAGTGCAGTTCGATCTGAGAAAGCAGCATCTTGATTGCTTCGGCGCCCATTCCAGCGACAAATGTGTCTCCATACTGCTCCTGAGCCTCGCGGTATTCCTGTTCGTTGAGCAATTGTGTTTTTTGCAGCTGTGTCTGGCCCGGATCAATAACGATATAATCCTCGTAGTAGATCACCCTCTCCAATTGCCTTGAACTCATATCAAGCATCAGCCCGATGCGAGAAGGCATGCACTTATAAAACCAGATATGCGAAACCGGTACGGCAAGCTCGATGTGCCCCATCCGCTCCCGCCGCACGCGCGAAAGCGTCACCTCCACACCGCACCGGTCACAAATCACACCTTTGTGTTTGATTCGCTTGTATTTGCCGCAAGA
>Ga0306926_10006421_pt1 | contig 12609 bp, 9 predicted proteins | sample flu12Cox44000178_FD_203759 | JGI IMG/M metagenome (GOLD analysis project Ga0306926, IMG submission 203759) | Lab enrichment of tropical soil microbial communities from Luquillo Experimental Forest, Puerto Rico - flux8day.12C.oxic.44.000.178 (v2)... | ecosystem: Environmental > Terrestrial > Soil... | reverse complement strand
GATTACCGGGACAGGTTTTCCAAGAGTCTTCTATCTGAAGTACGACATGTACCGCAACAATTGGCCGCTTATGGCTTTAGCCAGGTATTTGGGCGAGGCCTTGGTCAATCCGCCGCAAACTGCTATCGCTTCGCGCGGTGTCAATGCCGTTGACCAGGGGTCTGAGCCTTACCCCGAGGCTGCATTCTCTGCCTTGATTTCCAGCTTCGGTTCTCTTCCAGTATTCGTGTTGCTGAAAGATTTTTTCACGAAACTCAATCATGGATAAGCTGAAGATTCTGATCGCGGATCCGATCTCGCCAAAGGGGATCGATCTGCTGCGTGCTGGCGCGAAACTGCTTGTCGATGTTAAAACTGGCCTAAAGGAGAGCGATCTGCTGGGGATCGTAGCCGAGTATTCCGCAATCGTGGTTCGATCCCAGACCAAGATAACGGCGAATGTGATTGCAGCCGCCAGCAAACTGAAAGTGGTGGGCCGCGCAGGCGTCGGCGTAGACAATGTGGATGTCGACGCAGCCACGCGGCGCGGCGTGATCGTAATGAATACGCCCGGCGGCAACACGATCTCCACGGCCGAACACGCATTTTCTTTGCTCGTGTCGATCGCGCGCAATATTCCCCAAGCGCATATCAGCGTAAAAGCTGGGCAATGGGATCGCAAGAGCTATGAAGGTGTTGAACTTCACGGGAAGACCATCGGGATTGTGGGGATGGGAAGAATCGGAACCGAGATCGCGCGGAGGGCGATTGCCTTTGGCATGCGACCGATTGCTTACGACCCTTATCTGTCTCCCAGCCGTGCACGTTCGCTCCAGGTTGAGTTGTTCGACGATCTGGATGAGGTTCTCTCTCGTGCCGACTTTCTGACGCTGCACATGCCTCTCAGCAGCGAGACCATGCATCTGATTGACGCAGAGCGAATGGCAAAGATGAAGAAGGGAGCAAGGATCGTCAATTGCGCCCGAGGTGGGTTGATTGACGAGGCTGCGCTGTTCGAAGCGCTGAAGTCGGGCTACATCGCGGCGGCTGCGCTTGACGTCTTTGAGACTGAACCTCCTCCAGCGGATTTCCCTCTCCGAACATTGTCCAATATTGTTTTTACTCCCCATTTGGGTGCTTCAACTGCTGAGGCTCAAGAGAGTGTCGGACTGGAAATTGCCGAAGCGATTCGCTCGGTTCTTTTGGACGGAGTCATCAGAAACGCGGTCAACGTTCCTAACATCGACGCGAAGACGCTGCAAATTATCGCTCCTTATCTGGATTTCGGCGAAAAGTTAGGTCGATTTTTGCGCCAGGTTGCGCCAAAGCGATGTGAGACGCTGTCGATCAACTACAGTGGTAAAGTCAACGACGTCGAGACAAGCCCGATTTCGAGGTACGTTTTGAAGGGCTTCTTAGAAGAGGCGGGCGGGCGAGACGTCAACCCGGTGAATGTCACATCGCTCGCGCAGACACTGGGCTTGAAAACAATCGAAACCAAAGAAAGCGCTGCCGGCGAGTTCACGGACCTGGTTGAACTCGAGGCAAAGGGTAAAGGTGAAACCGTGTCGGTTGCGGGCACGTTTATTGGTGCTTCTGCCAGAATCGTCCGCATTAACGGACGCCACGTCGAGGCACGACCGAGAGGAGTCTTGCTGCTGCTGGAAAATAATGACGTTCCTGGAATCGTAGGTCAAATTGGTACTGTTCTGGGAACACACGGGGTGAATATTGCTAACATGTCCTTGAGCCGTGACCATCGCGGTGGCGAAGTTCTCACGGTTCTGAACCTTGATTCCGTGCCTGACGAGTCAATTATCCTTGCGATGTTGACAAACGCGAACATCAAGACCGCTCGAGTTGTCCGCCTTTAACGCGAAAATCTTGGCCTCGCGCAAAGGTACGCCGAGGCACGCAAAGGAACAGGCCGAATAGCGAACAAGCTTTAAAACCCGTTGCGTACCTCTGCGTACCTTTGCGTGAGGCGTCGGCTGGGTTCCCCGCGTCGGCAAGATTCCCGTTCCGATCACCCGCACAGAGGTCGTGTTGATTACGGCAGTCCTCCGGCTACATTGTGACACCAACCATGCGGATCCTGCATCAGGCACGCGCAGCCTGGGCTGCGACCGGGCGAGGACAGGAAATTTCACGCAAATACGGACGAGCTCCAGCGATTAATTCTAACGAACTGATCATCCTCAAAGCACGTTCGCCTCTGGCGTGTAGGGCATGGATTGCGGTAATATCATTTTGCCTGTGCATGTCTGCATGCAACGCGCAGCCCGCAACGGAGGCCAGTCTTTTGGCAGAGCGCAAGAAAATGGTGGAAGAGCAGCTCGTTGCTCCCGGAAGGAACATCAGAGACCGCCGAGTGCTGGAGGTAATGGCTTCGGTGCCGCGCCATGAGTTCGTGCCCGAAGTTGTTCGAAGGTTTGCCTATTGGGACGAGCCTCTGCCGATCGGCTACGGCCAGACTATTTCCCAGCCGTTTATCGTGGCTTTCATGACCGAACAGCTCGACCCCAAGCCCACGGACCGTGTCCTGGAGATCGGTACGGGATCAGGTTACCAAGCGGCCGTACTCTCGCGACTGGTAGCGCAGGTCTTCACAATCGAAATCATTGAGCCATTGGCTAGACGGGCAGAAACAGATCTGAAACGCCTCGGATATGACAATGTAAAAGTCCTTGCGGGCGATGGCTACCAAGGCTGGCCGGAACATGCGCCTTTTGACGCTATCATCGTGACCTGCGCTCCGGATCATGTCCCCCAACCGCTGATCGACCAATTGCGGGACGGTGGCCGGATGATTATTCCTGTTGGCCCTCCAGATAACCAGCAGCTCTTTCTTTTGCGGAAGCATGGCTCGAAAGTCGAGCGGCAAGCAACCTTGCCGGTTCGTTTTGTTCTGATGCAAAGGGAGAGCTAACTTTCACAAGCACCTTATGCTATGCGACTTATACAATGAACTTGAGTCGATCTTTCGTCAAATCTTCAGCGGCTCAAAAGGCAGTTGATGTGCTTCCGCGACAGCTTTGTTCCGAATTTTCCCATCCATGACATTCACTCCGCTGGCGATCGCGGGTTCCCTCCCAATCGCTCCCTCAACACCGCCTTCAGCCAGGAACTCGACAAATCTCGCTGTGACATTTGTAAGGGCCTGGGTCGCGGTTCGTGCATATGCGCCAGGCATATTGGCCACGCAATAATGGGTAATCCCCTCCTCCACATAAACCGGATCGTGATGCGTAGTCGGGCGGGAGGTCTCACTACAGCCTCCCTGGTCAATCGCGATATCTACAAAAACACTTCCGGGCTTCATCAGCCTGAGCATCGATCTGGTGATTAATCGAGGCGCCCTCGCTCCCGGTACGAGCACGGCGCCTATCAAAAGATCGGTTCGCGGTAGCATTTCCAAAAGATGTTGTTCACTAGAATAGAGCGTGTGCGCTGTGTGCATCGTAATATCAAGAAAGCGCATACGCTCCACATCGACTTCCAGGATCGTAACATTGGCTCCCAGTCCCGCGGCCATTCGTGCGGCATTGACTCCAGAATTCCCACCACCGATTACAATCACGTTTCCGGGAAGAACCCCCGGAACACCCCCTAGCAAGACTCCTGTTCCACCACTGTGCTTTGCCAGGAAGTATCCACCGACAATTATCGACATTCGGCCGGCGATCTCGCTCATCGGCTCCAATAAGGGCAGGCGCCGGTTCACCTCGACCGTCTCGTAAGCTATCGCGGTAACACCCGAATCCATCAAGGCTTGTGTGAGATCCCGCGCAACAGCCAAATGTAGATAGGTAAACAGGATCTGGCCCCTGTGGAGAAGCGAGTATTCCGACGAAAGCGGCTCCTTGACCTTCACAACCAAATCGCCCCGTTCAAAGATTTCCGCATGATCCGAACAAAGAATCGCGCCCGCCTGCTCGTATTCCCGATCCGCGTATCCGGCACCCGTCCCCGCATCTCGCTCAACGTAAACCTGGTGGCCAAGCCTTGTGAGGTGGTAGACAACGGAAGGCAGAACAGCAACCCGATGTTCCTGCTCCTTCAACTCCTTCGGAACACCAATTCGCATGCGGTATGCCTAGTTTAGCGAAGGATCGTCGGGAGCGATCGCGAGCAGGTAATAACCCGGACCAAAGTCTTTCATCAGCTTGACCCATGTGTGATCGTTTGTCGCCCCCTCTAGAATGGATTCCGTTGCCGGATGTATGATCCAGGCACTCTGCTGAAGCTCCGCTTCGAGTTGACCTCCCGTCCAACCGGCATACCCGACGAAGGCGCGAAGTGATTTCGGGTTATTTCCCAGCGTGCCCTCAGGCGAACTCAATGATAACTGCGAATGAAATTTCATTTTTGCCTCGCCGCCGGTCCATTCAAAAGAAACGATTGTCAACTCGTTCGTGCCGACCGGTCCTCCGAAATAAACGGGAATCTTCCCGAGAACGCTTAATTCCTGATCAGGAAGAAAATCTGTCAGATTCTTATTCGTTGGCCGGTTGATAACGATCCCGTGAGCACCTTCTTCACTATCATGCGAGGACAGAAAGAGCACGGTGCGCCGAAAATTCGGGTCGCGCAGTTTCGGATGCGCAACAAGAAGCTGCCCGGTTAAATTTGGAACGTTACTGCCAAAAGGCCGCACAAGAAGAATCTAGAAAGCGATCACTTGCTGTTCAAGAGGAGAGTCAGTATTTGTCCTGAGATCTATCGAATGTCTGACTTACGATCCAAACTTATTATAGCGGATCGGGAATTTGATTCCCGGCTCCTGCTTGGCACAGGAAAATTCGCGAGCAACGCTCTCATGAAACTCGCTCTGGAGGCAAGCGGCACTCAGATCGTTACTGTCGCGTTGCGCAGAGCACATCTGTCAGGTGGGCACGATCCATTCGCGGATATCCTCGATAACATCGATGCGACCCGGTATTTGTTGCTTCCCAATACCAGCGGGGCAATGACCGCAGAGGAGGCGGTCCGCCTGGCGCGGCTTGCGGCTTCTGTGGGATTGCCAAAATGGGTCAAGCTCGAAATTCATCCCGACCCGCACTATTTGCTTCCCGATCCGATTGAAACGCTTAAAGCTGCCGAACAACTGGTTCGCGAAGGCTTTGTCGTTCTGCCCTACATCAACGCCGATCCTGTTCTGGCGAAGCGCTTGCAGGAGGCCGGAGCGGCAACCGTGATGCCCTTGGGGTCGCCGATCGGCAGCAACCGCGGTATTCAAACCAAAGATCAGATAAAGATCATCATCGATCAAGCTACCGTGCCGGTTGTCGTTGATGCGGGTTTGGGAGCACCGAGTCATGCCGCTGAAGCAATGGAGCTTGGCGCAGATGCTGTGTTGGTCAACACGGCGATTGCAATTGCTTCGGATCCCGGCCGGATGGGAGAAGCGTTCAAGAAAGCGGTTGAAGCGGGGCGTGCGGCTTACGAGATGGGATTACCGGAGGCGCACTCAGAATCCGTTGCAACGAGTCCACTTAACGCATTTCTTACGTATTCTACGTGAATCTACTGGAAGTTAAAAACCTCAGCGTCTGGTTTGCTCGAAAATCCCCGCTTCTCGGAAGGACGACAGCAACCGTCAAAGCCGTAACGGATGTTTCATTTGCGATTCGAGCCGGAAAGACCGTTGGCCTCGTCGGAGAAAGCGGAAGCGGGAAAACCACAGTTGGATTGGCCATTTTGAAGCTGGTGCAGATCACGCGTGGAAAAATTTTTTTCCGGGGACAGGAGATTAGTGATTTGCCGGATTCGCGATTCCGACCGTTGCGTCGTCAAATCCAGATGATCTTTCAGGATCCGTTTGGTTCGCTTAATCCGCGATGGAACGTTCTTCAGATCGTCAGCGAACCTCTCCGAGTGCATTTTCCGATGCTCAACCGGTCTCAGCGGGAAGACAGGACGGCGGATTTGCTCCGAAAAGTGGGCCTTAAGCCCGAACTGCGTCATCGGTTTCCTCATGAATTCAGCGGAGGACAGCGTCAGAGGATCGGGATTGCGCGCGCCTTGGCCGTCGAACCGGTGTTGATCATTTGCGACGAACCGGTGAGCGCTCTTGACGTGAGCGTGCAGGCTCAGATTGTCAATTTGCTTCAAGACCTGCAGGAGGAGATGGGTATTGCGTACCTTTTCATCGCCCACGATCTTGCGGTAGTGGAACACGTAAGTGAGGAAGTGCTCGTAATGTATCGGGGCCAGATCGTCGAAGCGGCACCTGCCACAAAAATCTATCGCACGCCGGAAAACGAATATACCCGAAACTTGCTCGTCAGCGTGCCAACCCTGGAGTAAGAGAACGCTGGAAAAGATTCATGAATTCCTTCCTCCGCAAATTTCTAGGTCTGAATTGGTTATTGGTGGCGTTAGCCATCGGCCTTTCGGTGTTCGGCGTCATGGCGATCTACAGCGCGACCAACATGCGGGAGGAGGTTTACCTGACTGAGATGTGGCGGCGACAGATCCTCTGGCTCGCGATCGGGATCGTCATATTTTTTGTAGCCGCACTGGTCGATTACCGGGCATGGATGAGCAACGTGTCCGTTCCCCTGATTATGTATCTTGGGGGCTTAGGCTTTCTTGCACTGACCCATTTTATCGGCAGGACGACTTACGGTGCAAGAAGCTGGCTGGACATCGGTCCGCTAAGCTTTCAACCCGCCCAACTCGCCGTTGTTTCCACGTTATTTCTTATAGCCTGGCTGCTCGCAAACACCGAGAACTGGGTTGGTTTCTGGCCGACCATCGGCAGAATTTTGAGTTGTGGAGCGATCATCGCGCCACCCTGGATTCTAATTCTGATCCAACCGGACCTTGGAGAATGCCTGGTTTGGATCCCAGCGGTTTTGGCTCTGCTGTACGTCGGCCGCGTTCCGAAACGCTACCTGCTTGTCATGATCATCGCAGGTATCGCGATAGTTCCCGTTATCGCAAACTTCGGATTGAAAACCTATCAACGTGAGCGCCTGACCACATTTCTGAATCCTGATTACGATCCTCAAGGGGCGGGATGGACCATCAACCAATCCTTGATCGCGATCGGGTCCGGCGGTTTTTACGGCAAAGGATTTAACGCCCCCAATACCCAGGTACAGCTGGGTTTTTTGCCCTCGACTATCGTTCACACCGACTTCATCTTCGCTGCTATCGGAGAACAACTCGGCTTCGTCGGCACGCTGGCTGTAGTTACGGCATTTGGAGCGCTGCTTCTCACCGGCCTGTTGATCGCAGCGTCGGCCACGGATGATTTAGGTCGGTTGGTGGCCGTAGGAGTGATGACTCTTTTGTTCACGCACGTCTTCATGAACATCGGAATGACGATATCGATCACTCCGATCACCGGCGTACCCCTTCCTTTACTTAGCTACGGCGGCTCGTTTCTGGTGCTCGTCCTCTTTTCATTGGGCGTTCTCGAGAGCATCTGGATCCACCGAAAAATTCTGACGGGTAGACCGAGATTGGGAAGGTGAATAAATTAAACACTGGGTCCACTCTGGCCGCGAGCGGGCTGAAAAGCACCGTGGTTACGGTTGTGAGCACTTCAGCCGAGCGGACGACTTTCTGATTCGGTAAATTCTGCGCAGCTCGGGTTAGCCGCCTATTGCCTGGTACTTGCGCAAGCCGCCTCGCCACAAGGCACTGGCGCCGAGATAGATCAACAAGACCCAACAGGCCTGGATCAACATGCCTTGCCAGATTTCCGCGCCTTTCGCCTGTTCCATGAAAATCGAGATCGGAAAATAAACCTCGTAGGGGAATGGTGACAGTCTGAGAATTCCCTGGATGCGGTCCGGTATGAAAGCGAGCGGGAACATGTGTCCGCTCAGGAAATACTCGAAAGAATAGATGATAAAAACGACGGTCGAAATCTCCAGCATCCAGAACGCGAGCATCGCAACCGAATAGGCAATCAGAAACTGCAACAACGCTGCGAGGATGACACTGACAAGCGTCAGGATCCACGTCGTCCAGGCCGAAGGCCAGGCCAGATACCTGTGCAGCATCAAAAAGATGGCGATGAGCACGGGCAAAGTGACAACCGTATAGAGCAGACGATTGCTCACAAAAAGACTCAAACGATAGAGCAGATAGTTCATCGGCTTCACGAGAAAACCATTCATCTGGCCATCCCGGATATCAGCCGCCACCTGCCATTCGTCTTCACCGGGCGTGATCAGGCTGTCCAATACAAGGACGAGCAAGAAATAAAAAACTACCGAAGAATAGTCATAATTCCCGATTCCGCTTCCTCTCGCCTCGAAAATCGCGCGCCAGATGAAGATCGTTCCAATGAGTGGAAAGAGGCCGAAAAGCGCTCTGAAGAAAAAATTCCACCGATATACAAACGTGTTTTGTATCCCGATCCCGAATACTTTGAGGTATTTCTTCATCGAGGCTAAAATTCCGAACTTAGAAGGTCGTCTCTCGTCCTCCCCATTTAACGCTGGAGGATTTCTGCCACACCGTGCCACCGTGCCCTCTGCGCCAGCCTTTCCCCCCACTCATCCAGAACTGGTCAAGAATTCAAGAGTGCGGTTCTGCTTCTCCAGGAACTAGTAGATCTTGATATAAGCCTTCTCTCTAAGGCTATCGATCCACCTCTGTGTTGCCTTCTGGCGCTGCGCTTGTTCGAGCTTTTTCTGAATCCCATCGCGAACTTCCGGTAAAGGAATGAAACTCGATGTCTTCTTGCTCTCGCAATAAAGAATATAGAAGGAGTCTCCGATTTGAACCACTTGGCTGACTTCTCCAGGTGAAAGACCAAATGCGACGTCGGTAAGCTGCTGGTTCAACGTTTTGCGATCGATCATTCCCCAGTCTCCACCAGATTCAGCGGTCCCGTCCATAGAATAGGTCTTCGCCATGGTGGCGAAATCGGCACCCCCTTTTACCTTATCGCGGATCTCATCAGCCATTTTCCTGGTTGAATCAGCCGAATTCGCGTCCAGTGGATCGGCGTTGAGGACAATCATTCGCAATTTCAACTGTTCGGGCGTCTCGAACTCCTTTTTGTTCGCCTCATAATAAGCCTGCACCTCTTGCGGCGTGGCACTAAATGTTCCTTTGACATTGTTTTGGCGCATGGCGCCGACGATCACTTTATCGCGTTGAATCTCACGGAACTTGTTCATCGTGAAGCCCTGGGCATTCAAGGTGCGAAGAAACGCCTGGCGGTCACCCGCAAAGTCGTCTCGAATAATGTTTTGCACCTGGTCCTCGACGACATATTCGGGCATCGTGAATTTCTTGCTCTTGAATTCCTGAAGGATCAGCTGGCGATCGATTAAATCGTTCAATGCGGCCAAACGCGCTTCTTTGATTTTCTCAACCAGCTCCACTCCGGTATACTGCTCGCGCAATGTCCGTTCCCTGGGCCCCGAGACCTCCTGGACCTGGGAAAAGGTGATCACGTCAGCATTCACCACGGCCGCTACGCCGTCGATAACCTCCGCATCCGCGGCTTGAACCTCAGGAGCAAGGAGCACTGTGAACGCAACCAGAAATAGCAAACAGTTCAACGGTATGGGCATTGTCAGCAAAGTCGGCTTAACAGAGATAACAGGCTGGGAAGAGTATTTTCGGCATTAGCGGAAGTCAAGCGAGGAAACCGATCGCCAATTAAGAGGTAATCTCCCCCCCTGATCAGCATTACTTTTGATTCCTTGACTTCAATCGATGTGACCTTCGCTCTTGCTGCCACAAGCCTTGCTTCATTTAATAGTAGAAGATTACGAACGGCCGCAGGGTGCGGGCCAAACCGATCGCGCCATTCCGCTCCCAACCGGCGAATGGCTTCTTTGGACTGCACCTCGGCAAGCTTTTTGTAGGCCTGAATCCGGAATTGCGGCTGTGCCATGTAGTCTGCGGGGATAAACGCCGGCTGAAGATGACTCTCGGAGCTCAGATATTCCGCTTCGTTGGTAGAAACAAAATCGAGTCGCATCGCCACTTCGGCTGGTGCGCTCACCCGTTTCCCCTTCAGTTTGGCAATCGCCTGCTGCAATAGCTGGCAATACAATTCGAATCCGATATTGACGATATGTCCGCTTTGCGCCGTCCCCAGGAGATTCCCAGCTCCTCGGATCTCCAGATCCCGCATCGCAATTTTGAAGCCAGCTCCTAATCCCGAATATTGTTTGATCGCGTTGATTCGCCGCCGCGCCGCCCCGACAGTCATCATCTCTCTGGGGAGTAAAAGATAAGCGTAGGCCTTGTGCTGAGCCCTTCCAACGCGCCCTCGAAGCTGATACAAATCCGCAAGACCAAAACGATCCGCGCGATCGATGATGATCGTATTGGCATTCGGTATATCCAGACCACTTTCGATAATTGTCGTGGAAACTAAAACGTCGGTCTCGCCGCTGACGAAGCGCCGCATCACATCTTCCAGTTCCTGTTCGTCCATCTGACCATGACCGATGTCGACCCGCGCACCCGGACAAAGAATCTGAACCCGTTCTCGAATCCGTTCGATTGTCTGCACTCGATTGTGGAGAAAATATACCTGCCCGTTGCGATGGCGCTCGCGCTGAATCGCGTCACGAATGACCCGTTCGTCATAAGCACAAATCACCGTTTCAATCGGTAGTCGATTGGGTGGAGGCGTCTCAATGATTGACATGTCCTTTGCACCGACCAGGGAGAGGTAAAGCGTTCGCGGAATCGGCGTCGCCGAAAGCGTCAGCACATCAATCAACTTGAAGCGCTCTTTGAAACGCTCCTTGTGCTTCACTCCAAATCGCTGCTCCTCATCGATTACAACAAGGCCGAGGTCCTTGAACTGAATATCGCCAGAGATCAACCGATGCGTGCCGACAACGATATCAATGGACCCATCCCGCAATCCCTTGACCGTTTCTCGCTGCTCCCGCTGCGATAAAAACCGGCTTAACATAGCAACACGAAGCGGATAGTCAGACATTCGCTGTCGAAAAGTGTTGTAGTGCTGCTGCGCGAGCACGGTAGTCGGGACGAGCATCGCCACTTGCTTCCCACCCATCACCGCTTTAAACGCAGCGCGGATGGCGACCTCGGTCTTTCCAAAGCCGACATCCCCGCAAATCAGACGATCCATTGGCCGCTTCGACTCCATATCCCCCTTTGTCTCTTGAATAGCCCTTAGTTGATCGCCCGTTTCCTTGTAAAGAAACGACGACTCGAACTCATTCTGCCACTTCGTATCGCCTGGGTATGCAAAGGCCGTAAGCGCATTGCGTTCGGCCTGGATGCTGAGAAGCTTCGCGGCGTAATCATGTACGGCTGTCTCAGCAGCTTTTTTCGCCCTGCTCCAGCGACCATCACCCAGAGAGCTGAGCGGCGGCAATCGTTTTCCTACTCCGACGTAGCGCGAAATCAAAAAGGCCTGCTCAAACGGCACATAGAGCCGAGCTTCGTTGGCGAACTCGAGAACGACAACTTCCTGTACCGAGCCATTCTGCTCAAATTTTCGGATACCGCAGTAGCTGCCAATCCCATGTTCAATGTGGACAACGAGATCTCCCTGAGCGATCTCCGAAAAATCTATTGGTGATCTGGTACCCCTCAATCGGGATCGGTGCAAAGCCAGGCGGCGGGCGCTGGGACTCTGGTAACGGCCAAAGATTTCCGCGTCGCACAGCACGGCGAACTTGGCATCGGGATAGAAAAAGCCGTGCGTTAGCGACCCGATCAGGAACTGGATATCGTCAACGTCGACTTCATTGTCCCGGAATACATCACGCAATCGTTCGACTTCTCCGTCATTATGACAAATGGCAAAAAGCTGCCACCCTTCCTCGATCCAGGTGCGCACCTGGGTTAGAGCTCTCTCGCGTTTGGTTTCTTCGATGAGAAAGTCGCCGGCTTCAAATCCCTGGAAACCCGTTTCGAAGAAAGCCGTCGTGTAGTCCTCGATTCCCTCGCCAGCCTTGGCGCTCGACGTAATACAAACGTCCGCCTCATGGGCGTCCAGTTCAATGCCGATCACCAAGTCTCCCTTCCGCACATATTCCTGAAGACGCACAGTCGAATGGTCCGACTCGCCGATGAGTATTTCGCACCGATCCAGGGTGTGAATCGATGTCTGATCATCCAGATCAAATTCGCGTATTGAATCGATCTTTTGGTCGAAGAGTTCAATCCTTACGGGTAAGGAATGCTGCCAGGAGAAAATGTCGATGATGCCGCCGCGCACTGCCACCTGTCCGCGAGCTGAGACCTGGGTACTTCTCTGGTAACCGCTCTTCAAAAGAGATTCGACGAGGGAGTCGCGATCGATAATATCGCTCCTCTTTAGCGCCACCGTTTGTTTCCGGAGAGTATCGGCGGCCGGCACTCGGTCTTCCAGCGAAGCTATTGTGACAACCACAACGGTGCGCTTTTCCTGGGCGAGCTGTCTCAAAACTTCAAGACGCTCGGCGACAATCTCCGGATCGGGAATGGCGCCCTCAACGGACGGGATTTCCAACTCGGAAAAGAACAACGCCGGGACCTGCCAATTCAACAATCCGTTGAAAACATCCTCCTGTCGTCGCATGTCGGGGCAGACAATCCAGCACGATCTGGAAGCGTGATGTCTTGCTACGCATGCGGCGACAAAGGCCTGCGCCCCGTCGCATACGTGTTCCAAATCTACCC
>Ga0306926_10006419_pt1 | contig 12610 bp, 11 predicted proteins | sample flu12Cox44000178_FD_203759 | JGI IMG/M metagenome (GOLD analysis project Ga0306926, IMG submission 203759) | Lab enrichment of tropical soil microbial communities from Luquillo Experimental Forest, Puerto Rico - flux8day.12C.oxic.44.000.178 (v2)... | ecosystem: Environmental > Terrestrial >... | reverse complement strand
AGAAAGGCCGCGATCCCTCAACGATCTCGATCACCGTGTTCGCGCCGCCTGCCGAGAAGCCCCTGCTCGACAGCTATCAGAAGGCTGGCCTCGACGGCGCGCTGCTCGCCATCCCGGACCTCAGCCGCGACGAGATCCTGAAGCAGCTCGACGCGTGGGCGCCGCTGGCGAAAGCCTACGCATGACCGTCGCCATCGGCCTCGGCCTGATGGATTTCCCGTTCGCCGGCGCCGGCGACTACTGGCGCTGGGTCGACATGTGCGAGGCAGGCGGCGTCGATTCGATCTGGCAGACCGACCGGCTGGTCAGCAAGCAGCCGATCCTGGAATGCATGGCGGTGATGGCGGCGCTGGCCGGCCGCACACGCCGGCTGCGCTTTGGCATGAACGTGGTGTCGCTGGCGCTGCGCGATCCGGTGCTGCTGGCCAAGCAATGCGCCACCATCGATGTGCTCTCCGAGGGCCGCCTGCTGCCGGCCTTCGGCATCGGCAGCCCGCTGGGGCCCGAGTGGACGGCGCTCGACATCGATACCAAGACGCGCGGCCGGCGCACCGATGAAAGCCTGGAGATCATCGCCCGGCTGTGGCGCGAGGACAGCGTCGACTTCGAAGGCCGGCACTATCGGCTGAAGAGCGCCTCGATTTCCCCGAAGCCAGTGCAGCCCGACCTGCCGATGTGGATCGGCGGCTCGTCCGACGCCGCCATCCGGCGCACCGCCAAGTACGGCACCGGCTGGCAGGGTGGCGGCGAGACCATGGAGGATGCGATCCGCGTCGTCGCTGCCATCAAGCAGGCGCTGCCCGAGGCCGGCCGCTCCATCGACGAGGATCACTACGGCGCGAGCTTCCCGTTCTATTTCGGCGCGCCGGATGCCACCGTGGCCAAGGCCATGGACGCCTATGCCAAGCGCACCGGCCGCGATCCCTACAAGCAATTCGCGGTTGGCGACGCCAATACGATCCTCGAGCGGGTCGGGCAGTACGTGGCGGGCGGCGTCCACAAGTTCATCCTGCGCCCGGTCGGCAGCGGCGAGCAGGTCATCGCCCAGACCAGGCAGCTCATCGAAAAGGTGCTGCCGCAGATCGGCGTGCGTTGGCCCAAAACCGCCAAGGCGGCGTAGGAGGAATCCATGCATATCGGCGTGGCGATGTTCTTCACCGACTATTCAATGACGCCGCAGGAGCTGGCGATCGCCGCCGAGCAGCGTGGCTTCGACTCGGTGTGGTCGCCCGAGCACAGCCACATCCCACTCAGCCGCAAGTCGGCCTTCCCGTCGGGCGGCGAGCTGCCCAAGAAATACTACGACGCCATGGATCCCTTCATGGCGCTGATGGCCGCGGCCGCCGTGACCAAGACGATCAAGGTCGGCACCGGCGTCTGCCTAGTGGCACAGCGCGATCCGATCCAGACCGCCAAGCTTGTGGCGTCGATCGACCAGCTCTCGAACGGGCGTTTCCTGTTCGGCATCGGCAACGGCTGGAATCGCGATGAGATGGAGAACCACGGCACCAAGTTCGAGACCCGCCACAAGCTGGCACGCGAGCGCGTCGAGGCGATGAAGGCGATCTGGACCAAGTCCAAGCCCGAGTATCACGGCGAGATGGTCAAATTCGATCCGATGATGACTTGGCCCAAGCCGGTGCAGAAGCCGCATCCGCCGGTCTGGGTTGGCGGCGCCTTCCCCTACGCCGCGCGCCGCGCCGTCCGCTATGGCGACGGCTGGATGCCGCACCGCGCCCGACCGCAATACCCGAACGTGCGCGACCTGCTGCCCGAATTCCGCAAACTCGCCAAAGAAGCCAATCGCGACGTGCCGGTGACGATCTGGGGCGCCAAGGACGAAGACATGCTGAAGCAGGACCGCGATGCCGGCGTGGTGCGCGTAATCGTCAGCCTCGAGTCGGCCAAGTCCGACGCGATCCTCCCCGAGCTCGACCGCTGGGCGAAGCTCGCCGCAAAGGTGGCCTAGCGGAACAAATCCTCGGTCGCCGGTCGCACCAGCTCCGCCGCATTCGTGGCGGGCTTCTTCCAACTGAGGCCGCGCACGATCACGACGGGCTGCGCCTCGTCGGCCTGGCCCATCACCAAGGACGCGGCCGCGGCGATCTCGTCTGCAAAGGCCGAGATCGTGACCTGAAGGGTGCGGCCGAACAGGTCGGGATCGCCGCGCAGGTCGAGCATCGCCGGCAGCCCCGCCGCGCCGATCGCTACGCCCGTGGTGCCGCGTCGCCACGGCCGGCCGAAGCTGTCGATGATCATCACCGCCGTCGCCCCGAGCTTTGAGCGCAGCGCCTCGGCGCTGGCGTCGGGATCCTTGGGCAGCAGCAGCGCGCGCTCGACGCCGTCTTGTGGCGCCACGTTCGACTGGTCGATGCCGGCATTGGCCATCACGAAGCCCAGCCGATGCTCGACGATCAGCACGTTGGGCCTGTTGCGCACCACCCGCACCGACTCCGACAGGATCAGCTCGACCAGACGCGGGTCCTTCTGCACCTCGGCGCCCAGTTCGATCGCGCGCGCCGAGGGCGTCACGGTCTTGAGATCGACGATGCGGCCTTCGGCCTTGGACACGATCTTCTGGGCCAGCACCAGCACATCGCCCGCGCGCAATGCGAAGTCGCCCTTCAGCCGCTCGCCGATCAGGCGAACAAGATCGTCGCCGGCCTTCACCATGGGAAGGCCGGGAACCGCCAGCAGCTCGACGCGCTGCATCAAGCGAACTTCTTGCGCAGCCTAGGCGACACCTGCTCGCCAAAGAGCTTGAGGAAGCGCTCCTGGTCGGGCCCGGGCGCGTGGAACACCAGGTGCTTGAAGCCGAGGCCGACATAGGCGCCAACCTTCTCGACCACCTCGTCGGGATCGTTCGACACGATCCAGCGGCTGGCCGCGCGCTCGACCGGCAGGGCGTCGGCGAGCTTCTGCATCTCGACCGGATCCTCGACCGACATCTTCTCCTCGGGCGTCAGCGCCAGCGCCGCCCAGTGGCGGGTGTCCTGCCGAGCGCGTTCCTTGTCGCTATCGAACGAGACCTTGATCTCGATCATGTTCTCGTACGGATGCTTCTTCGGCTCTGCCGCCTTGGAAATGCCCTCGGCGACGCTCGGCATCAGCGTCTCGGTGTAGAGCTCCCACTTCTTGCCGCTGGTGCAGATGAAGCCGTCGCCGGTGCGGCCGGCATAGCGCGCCACCACCGCGCCCGCCGCGGCGACATAGATCGGGATCTCGTCGGCGGGCCGGTCGTAGATCGTGGCCTTCTCGGTCTTGTAGTACTCGCCCTCGAAGCTGATGCGCTCGCCGCGCCACAGGGTGCGGATCAGGGTGACCGCCTCACGCATGCGGGCGAAGCGTTCCTTGAATTCGGGCCACGGCGCGCCGGTCGACGGCACCTCGTTCAGCGACTCGCCGGTGCCGATGCCCAGGATGACGCGGCCCGGGAACATCGAGCCCAGCGTGCCGAAGGTCTGCGCCACGATCGACGGGTGATAGCGGAAGGTGGGCGTCAGCACGCTCGTGCCCATGACGAGCTTGGAGGTGCGCGCGCCCAGCGCCCCCAGCCACACCAGCGACGACGGCGCGTGGCCGTCGACATGCTTCCACGGCTGGAAGTGGTCGCTCACGAAAGCACTATCGAAGCCGGTCTTTTCCGCCAGGACGGCGAAATCGAGCAGCTTGGCCGGCGCGAATTGTTCGGCAGATGCCTTGTATCCGAGCTTGAGCACGGCGATTGTTCCTCAGGAATGTTCGGGCGAGAGTCCTAGCACATCGCGGGGAGGGGTCCATGCAGCTCGGGGCGTCAATACCGGTCGGCGATATCGGTGCCGGACCCAAGGTGATGCGCGACTACGCGCAGGCCGCCGAGGGCATGGGCTATGACTATCTCGTGGCACCCGACCATGTGCTGGGCATCGATCCCGCCAAGGTCCAGCCCGGCCAGCGCGGCTCGAACGCCACCGCCTATCACGATCCGTTCGTGCTGTTCGGCTTTCTGGCGGGCGTCACCCAGAAGATCGGCTTTGCCGCCGGTGTGCTGATCCTGGCGCAGCGCCAGGCGGCGCTGGTCGCCAAGCAGGCCGCCTCGCTGGATGCGCTGTGCGAGGGCCGCTTTCGCCTCGGTGTCGGCGTCGGCTGGAACGAGGTCGAGTTCCAGGGGCTGGGCATGGACTTCCACACCCGCGGCGTGCGCTCGGCCGAGCAGGTGCGCTTCATGCAGGCGCTGTGGGCCAACGACGGCATCACATTCAAGGGCAAGTATCACGACCTCGTCGATGGCGGCATCAATCCGCGACCGAAGTCGGGCAAGGTGCCGGTGTGGTTCGGCGGCCATGCCGAGCAGACGCTGAAGCGCGTCGCCAAGTACGGCGACGGCTTCATGCCCAATCGCTGGCCGCCGGGCGACGAGGCGCTGAAAATCTTCGAGCGGCTGCGCGGCATGATCAAAGCCGAGGGCCGCAAGCCCGACGATGTCGGCCTAGAAGTCTGGGTGTCGCCCGGCAAGGGCACCGAGGACGACTGGCGCAAGGAAGTCGCGTTCTGGAAGAAGGCCGGCGTCAGCCATGTGCTGGCGCACACGACGTTCACTAGCGCGATCCACGAGCGGATCAAGGGGAAGACCTACGACGATCATCTCAAGGCCGTTACGCAGTATCGCGACGCCGTGAAGGATCTGCTGTGAAGTTTACTCTTCATTTTGGGAACAACACGTTTCCCGATCTCGCGGGCGCGATCCGCATGGTCAAGATTGCAGAGGCGGCCGGGTTCGACTCGGTGATCACCGTCGACCACGTCGTCTTCCCGCACAAATACACGTCGGTCTATCCCTATGCGCCGGGCGGACGGTTGCCGGGCGGGCCGGGTGGCGCGCTACCCGATCCGCTGATCTGGATGGCGGCGATGGCCGCGGTCACCACCAAGCTGCGTTTCATGACCGGCGTGGTCATCCTGCCGCTACGCAATCCGTTCGTGCTGGCCAAGCAAGTGGCGACGCTCGACCACATGAGCGGCGGCCGCATCGAGCTCGGCGTAGGCGTGGGCTGGCTGAAAGAAGAGTTCGAGGCGGTCGGCGTGCCGTTCGAGAAGCGCGGGGCGCGCACCGATGAGTACATCGCCGTGATGCGCAAGCTATGGGCCGAGGACGGTGTGAGCTTCGCCGGCCAGTTCGTGACCTTTGACGAGGTCAGCTCCAACCCCAAGCCGGTGGGCGGCGCGGTCCCGATCGTGATCGGCGGACATTCGGAGGCCGCGGCTAAGCGCGCCGGCCGGCTGGGTGACGGCTTCTTCCCGTCGATCGGCGCGCAGGTCGACACGGTGCCGCTGTTCGACGTCGTGCGCCGCGCTGCCGCCGACGCTGGTCGCGATCCAGGCGAGATCGAGATCATGGCCGGCTGTCCCGACCTGCTGCCCGGTTCCGACAAGGACCCACGCGCGGCGATCGAGGCGCGGGCCAAGCAGGGCGTCGGGCGGATCGTGCTGCCGGTGTGGCGCTACCTGCCCGACCTCGAGGACGGGTTGGGCCGCTTCGGCGAGACCATCATCCGTCCCTTGGGGGGTGAGGTGAGAAAGTGAGAATCTGGCCAAATAGCCTTATTTTCCAATGCGTTATCATTCTCACCGGCGTGAGAATCCAGTGAGAATGGGCTGAAGACCGTCGGCTACGCTATGACCGTCTTGGCGAACCACTCCACCTGATCCTCGAACTCGGCCATGGAGTCCGCCGGGATCATCAGCGCACAGGCGTGATCGACACCGATCTGCTTGAGGCCCTCGACCTTCTCTTTAATCAGGTCGGGGGAGCCCACGAGATTGGCCACCACCTGCTTGGAGAGATCGCGGCCGGTGTAGGCGAGCGACTTGCGATGGGCGACCAGGCCCGACGCCATGTAGCGCTTCTCCGCCTCTTCCGGCGTCTTGGCGATAGTCACTGAGAACTGCGGCGCGATCTCGATCTCCTTCGGGTCGCGGCCGAGCGCGGCGGCGCGATCCTTCAGGATCTTGATCCACTCGGCCAGTTCGGGCCACGGCCGCCAACCCGGCAACCATCCGGTCGCGATACGCGCCGTGCGCTCGATGGTCGGCTTGTTGTGGCCGCCCAGCCACAGCGCGAAGGGCTGGCGCTTGGGCTTGGGATACATCTCGATGTCCTTGACGGCGTAGTACTTGCCCTGGTGCGTGACCCGGCGCTCGCTGAACAGGCGCTGCAGCAGCTCGAGCCCCTCGTCCATCATCTCGCCGCGCTGCGCTTTGGATGCAAGACGCGGCGCCCAGGCGGCGAACTCCTCGCGGTAGGCGCCCAAGCCCAGCGCCAGGATCAGCCGGCCGTTCGAGAGCTGGTCGATGGTGGCCGCGGTCTTGGCGAGCCAGAACGGATCGCGCATCGGCAGCACGGTGAGCGCGGTGCCGACTTCCAGCTTCGTCGTCGCTGCGGCGCAGAACGACAGCACCGTCAGCAGCTCGTAGAAATTGGGCGGCGAGTTGGGATAGAGCTCGCGCACATAGTGCTGGCTCTGAATGTGGTCGTTGCCCCACACCGAATGATAGCCGAGCGTCTCGCACTGCTTCGCCATGCGCACGAAGTCGGCGGGATCGACGAATGGCACGGGGTACATCACCCCTTCGAAGCCGGTCGGCAGGCTGATGCTGAACTTCATGCGGTGGCCGCCTTCAATGTGGTCGCGATCGAGGCCGCGTCGTCGAGGCCGCCCAGCACCACCTCGTCGAGGCCGATGGCGCGGTACTCAGCGAGTTTGTCGCGGACCTGCTGCGGCGTGCCGCACGCGGTATGCCGGCGCACCACGTCATCATTCACCAGCCGATCGACCTCGCCCCAGTCCTCGGCGGCATAGGCCGCCGCAAGCGCCTGCTGGTCGAGGCTGGCGCCGCCGAGGCGAATATTCTCGGCGTGATGGGCGCCGCGCAGCACGAAGCCGATCGGCCGGCGGATCGGATCGAGCGAACCGAGCTTGGTATAGACGATACAGGATTTGTGGCCGGCCCCGGCATGACCGAGGCAGGCCTTCACGAACGGCGGCGAAGTCGCGGCCGAGATCAGCACGCCGTCGCTCTGCCGGCCGGCGAGCTTCAGCATATTGGGCCGCGAGGCGGCGATCACGATGGGAATGGGGTGGCCACCGTTGGCCAGCCGGCGTCCGGCGACCTTGAACATCTGGCCGTGGAAATCGGCCATCTCGCCGGCGAACAGCTGGCGGCAGATCTTCACCGCCTCGCCGACCGCCACCAGCGGCTTGGGCGAGTCGATGCCGGCTGCCTTGAGATCGGCCGGCGCGCCCGCGCCGAGGCACAGGATCACACGGCCGGGATACTTCTCGTCGAGGCTGGCCGCCGCCATGGCGATGTAGACCGGATGGGTCGAATAGGGGCTCATCGCCATCAAAGCGATTTTGATCCTCTTCGTCGCCGCAAGCGCCAGCGCCGCCGTGGTCACCGGATCGCGCAGGAAGAGATGGCAGGCGATCCAGAGCGTCGACGCGCCGCCTTCCTCCGCCGCTCGCGCCTGCGCCTCGATCTCGCCGAGCGGCGCGCGGCCGTCGATGGCAATGCCCAATTCAGCCCCAGAATCAGCCATGGCTGAAGCCGTAGGCGTTCTTGAGTGCCAACAGCAGCTCCTTCAGCCCGCCGGTCACCAGCGGCGGCTCGGGCAGTGCCGTCTCGATCGGTCCGGGATCCTTCATGCCCGACGCCGTCAGCAAGGCGACGCAACGCTCGTTGGGCTTGATGGTGCCCTGAGCGCGCAGCCGCTCGATGGCGGCGAACGGTGCCGCCGAGGAGGCTTCCGGCCAGATGCCCTCCTTGGCGGCCAAGGTCAGCACCCAGCGGCGCATTTCGTCGTCGCCCACCGTGACGGCCGCCCCACTTGAATGGCGCAGCACGTCGAGCGCCTGCACGGTCGCCTGGGCAGCACCGATCGAGGTGGCGATCGTGGGCGCATTGCGCGCCACTTCCGGCGGCATGGCATCGCCGCTGGCCAAAGCCGCCGGCAGCGAGCCAGAGACCTCGGCGGCGACGAAACGCGGCACGCGCTGGATCCAGTCCAGGGCGCGCAGCTCCTGGAAGCCCTTCCACATGCCGTAGAGCGCGTCGCCGTAGCACACCGGCAGCACGCACCAGTCGGGCGGCTTCCAGTCGAACGCCTCGGCGATCTCGTAGGCGATGGTCTTGTAGGCCTCCATGCCATAGGGATTGGAGCCGACCACCGGGCCGAAGAACGGCGAGGTCGGATACCAGCCGAACTCAGCGACCCCCGCCGTCTGCAGGCGCCAGCGGTCCATGCGGTCAGCCACCTTGACCAGCATGGCGCCGTAGGCCCGCATCTGCAGGACCAGCGGCCCGGCCGAGGTCGCGACAGTGAAAACGACGCAGGGGATGCCCGCCTTGGCGGCATAGGCCGCGGCCGCGGCACCGGCATTGCCCGAGGAACTCGAGGCGATAACCTTGGCGCCGAAGCGCCTGGCCATGGTGAGCGCGCCCGAGCCCAGCCGGTCCTTGAACGACCAGGTCGGATTGCGCGATTCGTCCTTGATCCAGACATCGCCGAGGCCGAGCGAGGGGGCGGCCAGCAACGGCGTGTTGCCCTCGCCAAGGGTCACTGCCTGTGCAGCGCCGGCATGGAGGAAATCGTCCCAGCGCCACATCGAATCGCGGCGGTTGAGCGCGTCCTTGGCCAGGCCTTCGCCTGGCCGGCGGTCGTAGGCGACAGTGAGGTTGGCCGGCGCCCCGTTGGCCCGGCAGGCGGGGCAGTCGTCGGCATAGCGGTCGATGGGATAGCGGGCGCCGCAACGAACGCAGACCAGCGCACTGGGAGTAGGCATCGCACCCACGTTACTACTAGAGTGCAGGATAATGTCCACGCTCCTGATCACGCACCCGTCGTTCCTGGCGCATAACACCGGCCCGCATCATCCCGAGCGTGCCGACCGCCTGCGCGCGGTGCAGGCGGCGCTCGCGGCCGAGGAATTCTCGGGCCTCAAGCGCGCCGAGGCGCCGCTCGCGACCCCGCAGGAGCTCGCCCATGTTCATCCGGCGGAATATGTCCGTGCCATCCTCGGTATCAAACCGGCGGAGGGAGAGCTGGCGATGATCGACGGCGACACGGTGATGAGCGCGGGCAGCGCCGAGGCCACCCAGCGGGCCGCCGGCGCGCTGATCGCCGGCGTCGACGCGGTGATGAGCGGCTCGGCAAGCAACGCCTTCGCCGCGGTGCGGCCGCCCGGCCACCATGCCACGCCGGACACGCCCGGCGGCTTCTGCCTGTTCAACAGCGTGGCGATCGGCGCGCGTCACGCCCAGGCCAAGTACGGCGTCGGCCGCGTCGCCATCCTCGATTTCGACGTGCATCACGGCCAGGGCACGCAGGCCGTGGTCGAGGCCGACGCCTCGCTGTTCTACGGCTCGACGCACCAGTATCCGCTCTATCCCGGCACCGGCTCGGCGCGCGAGCGCGGCATCGACAACAACGTCGCCAACGTGCCGCTGTCGCCCAACAGCGGCAGCGAGGAGTTCCGCATGGCGTGGAGCGAGCGCATCCTGCCGGCGCTCGACCGCTTTCGGCCCGAGCTGGTGATCGTGTCGGCGGGCTTCGACGCCCATCGCCGCGATCCGCTGGCCCAGCTCCAGCTCGAGACCGAAGACTTCACCTGGATCAGCGACCAACTCCTGGCGATCGCCCAGCAGCATGCCAAGGGCCGGCTGGTCTCCGCCCTCGAAGGCGGCTACGACCTCGACGCGCTCGCCGACTCGGCGGCGGCGCATGTGCGGGCCCTGATGAAGGCCTGATGCGGGGCCTGCAAGAAAACTGCAACCGGGCGTGTGATAGAGCCTCGGCGATGAAACAGTTCGCTGTCGCGGCCGCCGCCGTGCTGCTGGCGCCCGTGGCGGCAAATGCCACCGATCCTGGAGCAGCTCCTGTCGGTGTGCCGTCCGGCTTCTATTTCGGCGGCCATGTCGGCTACGGCTTCGGCAATGCCACCGCGACGCTGGGCGATCCGACCGGCGTGGTGAGTGCCGGCGGCACGACGCAATACGGCATGCTGTTCGGCGGCGTGCAGGCCGGCTACCAGCAGACCCTGCCGTCGCGCTGGATGTGGGGCGCCGAGCTCGACATGTCGTTTGCCAACTACATAGACACCCAGGACACGCTCAGCTATCGCGCCACCAGCACCGGCACGGCCAACGAGCAACTCGAATTCCTCGGCACGTTTCGCGGCCGTTTGGGCTACGCCATGGGTTCGTGGACGCCGTTCGTGACCGGCGGCGTGGCGTTCGCCAACACGCGCTATGCCCGAGACAGCCTGACCATCGACAACGAGGATGCCCTGCCCGGGCGGTGGCGGTCAGGCTACGCCGTGGGCGCCGGCGTCGACTACGGGCTGGGCGGGCGCTGGTCGGCGCGGGCCGAATATCTCTACACCTGGCTCGGCCTCACCGGTGTCGCCTTTTCGATCGCGCCGGCGCGCTACGATTCGCAGTACGACTATCACCGCTTTCGCGTGGCCTTGAATTACCACCTGGGCGATGTCGCCGAATCGAAGAAAGAAGACGAGATCGGGGATCGCGGTCCTGGCAGCTTCGAGATCCACGGCCAGTCCACTTTCATCATCCAGGGCTATCCGCCGATCACTTCGCCCTTCCAGGGGCAGAACAGCCTGCCGGGCAGCGGCCAGTCGCGCGAGACCTGGACGACCTCGGCGTTCCTCGGCGTGCGGCTGTGGCAGGGTGGCGAGCTCTACTTCAATCCCGAGCTGCTGCAGGGCTTTGGCCTCGCCAACACCGTGGGCGCCGGCGGCTTCCCCAACGGCGAGGCGCAGAAGTCCAACTTCCCCTACCCGCGCTACAACACCTCGCGGCTGTTCCTGCGCCAGGAATTCGGCCTGGGCGGCGAGCGCGAGAAGATCGAGGGCGAGTACGGCCAGCTGTCGGGCGAGAAGGACGTCAAGCGCTTCACCGTGCAGGTCGGCAAGTACGCCGTGCACGACGTCTTCGACAGCAACGACTATGCCCAGGACCCGCGCATCGACTTCTTGAACTGGTCGATCTGGGCGGCCGGCGCCTACGACTATGCGGCGGACAAGCTCGGCCTGACCTACGGCATCAGCGCCGAGCTGAACTACCCCGACTGGGCGGTGCGCGCCGGATATTTCCTGATGCCCACCGTCCCCAACGGCAACATCATGGACTGGGCCGTGTTCGCCCGCGGCGGCTATGTCGCCGAGCTGGAGATGCGCTTCCGGCCTTACAACAGGCCGGGCGTCTACAAGGCCGGCGCCTTCCTCAACAGCACGTTCTCCGGCTCCTACAACGACGCCGTGGCGCTCGCCAATGCGCTCGGCACCACCGCCGACAATACCATCGCCCAGACCCGCCAGGGCCGCGTCAAGGTCGGCTACTATCTCAATGCCCAGCAGGAGATCGCCGACGACATCGGCGCCTTCGCACGCTGGAGCTGGAACAACGGCCAGAACGAAATCATGGCCTTCACCGACATCGACGAGAGCCTTTCGCTCGGCCTCTCGATCAAGGGCAGCCGCTGGAAGCGTCCAGACGATATCGTCGGCCTCGCCTTTGCGCTGAACCAGATCTCGACGCCGCACATCAGCTTCCTGGCGGCGGGCGGATTCGGCGTGCTGGTCGGCGACGGCCAACTGCCGAGCTACGCCCCGGAAAAGATCGTCGAGGCCTACTATGCCTTCCAGGTCATCAAGGGGCTGATCGCGACCGCCGACTACCAGTTGATCGTCGATCCCGCCTACGACACCGCCCGCGGACCGGTGCACGTCTTCTCCGGCCGCCTGCGCGCCAGCTTCTAGAGCACCCGCACTAGCGGCCGTTCGGCCGACCGAGCGACTCGAGCAACGGCCTGAGCGTATCGAGTTCCGTGCCGAAGCCGCTCCAGTCACCTGCCCTCAGACGCTCGAGCGCGCGGTCGTAGTGCGCCAGCGCCTCGCGGGCGCGCGCGTCGTCGGATCCGGCACGCGCCGACGCTGGTCCCGACGAAGGAGAAAGAACCTGCGGTGGTGTGGTCTCCTTGAAGAGCATCGCCAGGGCCGCACCCAGCGTCTCCTCCATCACGACACGATCGCCGTAGGCGGCGATCACCCGCTTGAGTTCGGGCAACTGGCCGGTCTGGGCGCGCAGGTAGAGCGGCGAGACGTAGAGGATCGAGTTCTCGATCGGCACCACGAGGAGATGGCCGCGAATGACGCGGCTGCCCATCTGGTTCCACAGCGAGATCTGCTGAGAGATGTCGGTGTTCTGCTGGATACGCGCCTCGATCTGAAACGGGCCGTAGACCAGCTTGTCCTTGGGGAATTCGTAGACCACAACCTTGCCGTAGTCGGGCTGATCACAACGCGCCACGAGCCAGGCGATCATGTTCTCGCGCTGGCTCGGCACCATTGGCAGCATGATGACGAACTCAGGCTCCGCCTCGCCGGGCAGCCGCATGATCATGTAATAGGGCGCCATGCGCGGCACATCGCGGCTGAAGCCGATGCCCGGCGGCCCGGCGTCGCGATTATCGCCGATGCCGGCCGCCTGGCGCGGGAACTGCCAGAAATCCTCGCGATTGTAGAAAACCTCCGGCGCCTTCATGTGATAGGTG
>Ga0306926_10006418_pt1 | contig 12610 bp, 11 predicted proteins | sample flu12Cox44000178_FD_203759 | JGI IMG/M metagenome (GOLD analysis project Ga0306926, IMG submission 203759) | Lab enrichment of tropical soil microbial communities from Luquillo Experimental Forest, Puerto Rico - flux8day.12C.oxic.44.000.178 (v2)... | ecosystem: Environmental > Terrestrial >... | reverse complement strand
TGCCCAGCGGGAAGCGGGCAACCCGGCCGGTCCGGCGCCCGGCTACCTCGAGGGTCACCCAGCGCCGTGATGACAGCCCCAGCCCGAACGCGGCCGCCCACAGGCGCGCGTACCAGCGTGCTCCCGGGCCAGCCCGGCCTCCCGCGTACATGGCCCGCAACCTGCGATCGGAGAGAAGGTTTCGCATGGTCTCCTCGGCTGTGACAGCGAGTGGCGCCCGCCGGGGACAGGTCCTGCGGGCCGCCGCTCTGAGGGATAAGCTAAGGACAGGGTTCGAGATATAGAACTTGAAACACAGAGTCCAAAGTCCTATATGAAGAGTCAGGAAGCGAGGGGAGCGCACCATGAGTGATCCCGCGCCAGCACCCTCGGGCCTGGGCCGGAGAGCGCGCCGGCTGTCAGACCAGGAGACTGAGCGGCGGATGCTCCAGACGGCCGTGGCCATGGTGCACCGCACCGGGCTGACGGTGAGCCTGGACCACATCAACTTCGAGGACGTTATCCGTAACGCCGACGTCGCCCGGAGTGCCGTCTACCGCCGCTGGCCCTTCAAGGACCTGTTCTTCGCTGACCTGGTGAAAGAGCTGGCCAAGGAGGCTGTCCCGGCGGCGATCGTCAGCGACGAGTACGAGCTGATCAGGCGCGTCGTGGCCGGGCACCGGGACTGGCTCGAAACCCCAGAGCTGCGCCGCGGCCTGCTCTGCGAGCTGTTCCGTCAGCTGGCGCTCCAGGACTTCGACGCTCTCTACGGGTCGACGGAATGGCGGACCTACCTCGCCCTGCACGCCACGTTTACGAGCCTGGCCGATGGCGACCTGCGCGACCAGGTGCAGGCAGCCCTCGCCCGGTCCGAGCAGGACCGCCGGGCCCGCCTGGTAGAAGGCTGGCAGCAGCTGGCAGGCCTGTTCGGCTACCGGCTCCGATCCGAGTTCGGCGCCACGCTGGATACGGTCGTCACGCTCGTCGATGCCGTCATGCGCGGGCTGGTCATCATGGCGCTGCCCACGCCCGGTATAGCCACCCACCGCACTACGGCGGCCCCGTTCGGTGCAGCAGCCCCGGATGAATGGTCGCTGCCCGCCCTGGGCATTGCCAGCATCGCCTCGGCATTCCTCGAACCCGACCCTGCGATCGAATGGGACGACGAACGGCTCACCCAAGTCCGCCAGGCGCTGACCACTGTCACCGGCCCGGTGGCGTGACCGGCGGGAGGCCTGTCGTGCTTGGGGCGGCCGTGCCAAGCTGCTGTCATGACAGATGGCATCACGTCGGCGGCGTGGCCTGACCGGCGGGCGGTGGTGACGTTTCCTGAGCGTGTCGGCGCGCCGGATGCCGCCGGGATCGGTGAGCAGCTGCTGGCGGCGCTCAGCGGCGGCGCTGTCACGCTGATCGCGGATATGTCGGCTACCGTGTGGTGCGATCGCGCCGGCGTGGACGCGGTGGCCCGGGCATACCAGCGGGCGGCGGCCAGCCAGGCGGAGCTGCGGCTGGTGATACCCGCGCCGGAGGTACGGCGGCTGATGAGCGCCGAGGGCCTGGACCGCCTGGTCCCCGTGTACTCCTCGCTCGAGGCGGCTCTCGCCGCCGGGGCGCCGGACGGGCCGGGAGCGGATGATCCTCCCGGGCAGGCGGTCTCGGCGCCGCCATGGCCAGCCCGGCCGCAGGCCGGGCGGGATAACGGCTCCAGGTCCGCTGCGCCGGTGACCGAGGCGGTGCTGCGGCAGCTGGTCGACGCGCTGGATGACGGGGTCGTGCTGGCCGACGGCGACGGGACGATCGTGCTGGCGAACCGGCGGCTGGCGGCGATGTTCGGCTATCAGCCCGGCGAGCTGGCCGGCCAGCTGGTGGAGGCGCTGATCCCGGCCGGGCTGCGGGAAGCGCACCGCAGGCAGCGGGCCGCCTATGCGGATAAGCCGGTGGCCCGGCCGATGGCGGACAGGGCCCGGCTGGTCGGCGTGCGCAAAGACGGCAGCACCGTGCCGGCCACGATCACGCTAGCCCCCGTTCCGACAGTCGGCGAGCATCTCGTCCTCGCCGTCGTCAGGGACGCTACGCAGGCACAGCAGCGGGACGACCTGGCCGTCCTGCTCAGCGCCGCCGCCGCGCTGGAGGTGGAGCATGGCCGGGAGCTGCTGGACCGGGTCGTGGGCAGCCTGTTCCATGCCGGGCTGGCCCTGGAGGCTGCTGCGGGCCTGCCCGCGGACGTGGCCCGGGAGCGGATCAGCGAAGCGCTCCGGCGGCTGGATGACACCATCCACGAGATCCGCGATCACGTCTTCCGGTCATGGCGGCCCGGCGGTACCGGGTAGGCAGCCTCTCGGCAGGGGCCCCGCCGCCGGGCCGGGTCCGGGACCTGTGCCCGGGCCGCGGGGACCAACGGCTATGACCGCCCCGCCGCCGCGGCGGTGGAATGCGGGCATGTTTATCGGCGATGAAGTGCGGGCCGAGGCCTGCGCGGCGGCGGCCGCGACGCGGCTGGCCGGCCTGGCCTGCGGAAGCTCACTGACCCGGGCGTCGCACGCAGCCTGGGACGCCGGAATAGCCAGCTTCGGCCAGGCCGGCCCAGAGCCGGTCAGGCTGCTGCGGGTGCACTGCCGGGGACCCGTCCAGCGGGGCGCGATATCGGTGCTCATCCTGCGGTGGGAGGCCGCCGCCGGGAGCGGGCGGCTGTTCCCGACGCTGGACGCCGACATCACCCTCCTTCCGGACGGGGAACAGGCCACCCTGGTCGGCCTGACCGGCGTCTACCGGACGCCCGCCGGAACCCGGCCGGACCAGTCGGCCGTGCGCGGGGTCGCAGCCGTCACCATACGCGCCCTCCTCAGCCGCGTCGCCGACGCGATCAGCGACCCGGCCGCCCCGCCGGGGGTGGACCCCGGCGCCGCCAGCGGCTGGTCGGCGGCAGCCGAGCATCAGCAGACGGGCACGCGCACCAGCTGATCCGCGGATCGTCTCCCGTCCAGTCGGCGCGCTCCGGCCTGCGGCTGGCCAGCCACCGCTGGGCCGGGCCGCGAAACCCCTGCAATTCACCGGCCGCCGTGGACTAGGCTCGGGCAGCCTGACCTGCCCGTCCGGCGGCAGGACCGGAAACAATGCTCCGATGCCATACGGCACCGCCACGCCGGGACTTTTGTCCCTGCGGACGTCCCCGGCTGAGGTGCCTACAGTGCCGCCATGGACACGCCATGTGAACAGATCCCCAGCCAGCGATGCTGGGAACTGCTGGTCACGGCGTCCGTGGGACGCCTGGCCCTGTCGGTTCAGGCCCTGCCGGTGATCCTGCCCGTCCAGTACTACGTACGCGGGCACAGGCTCGCGGTCTGCCTCGGGCATCACAGCATCCCCGCACGGTCCCTGAACGAGGCGATCATCGCGTTCGCCGCCGACGCGATCGACCCAGCGACCAGGTCCGGCTGGTCAGTCCAGATCCAGGGCAGATCATCCATCCCCCGGCTGGATGGCTTGGACACCGCCTGCGGCCAGCCGACCGCCGGGCAGATCGTCGAAATCGAGCCAGGGACCATCACCGGTTATTACGTTCGGCTGTGTCCCTTTATCGATGCCCTCCTGGCAGGTCGCCAAGCCCTCGCCTGAGACCCGACGGGACGGCCGTCGGCTGCCCGCCTACTACGTGATCACTGAGGCCCAGACGGTGAGCGTGTGGGACTTCCAGGGCACCGTTGCCCCCGATATCGAAGTCGTGAACATGCGGCAGTCAGAGTTGGCCGAACGATTCGATCGCTTTACGCTCGCCTGAACCCGCAGGCCGCCGCGGCAGCCCCTCCCCGGCTAGGACGGCTGCGGGTCCGGGATGACCACTACATGAATGTTTACCGGTGACACTGGTCGCTGGGCTACAAATTCGTAACCAAACAAGGCTGGACCCCGTCGGATCCGCGAGCCAAAAGGGGAGCCAACAGAGGCAGGCGCCGAGCGACGTAAGCCGACTCCAGCCGACGATTAACCCAGCTAGACGGCACATCAGGCCACGACTAGCGACAATCAGCGACCGTTGGATTGCGCCTTGTAAGCGGCGGGTCAGCGGTTCGATTCCGCTCACCGGCTCCATGAGGTCTTCACGTTTGGGTGAGGCCTATTTTCACGTTTGGGTCTGACATTCTGGCCTGTTGGCAGGCTATGGCGTGGTGGCGGGTATTCGGGTCTGGCAGCGGTGCCGGATGCCTGGTTCGTCCTGGGCTGGCGCGTGCCTTCGCCTGGTTGTGGCGGCTGTGCTGGTGGTGGCGTCGGGCGCGGGGCTCGTGATGGTGGCGGTGGCGTGGTCAGGGCGGCCCGGCGGCGAGGCCGGCGAGGGGCTTGCGGCGCCGTTTGCGGGTTTTGGGTGGCAGGCCCCGGGTGGCGCGGCGCTGGTTTTCTTCCTGCCGGGTGTTCCAGGCTGCCAGGATGCGCTGGTTGCGGACGACGAGCAGCACGGTGGTGGACAGCATCAGGGGTGCCAGTCTCATGAGGCGGCACCAGCCGCGGCTGATGTCGTTGGTGGCGGGGTCTTTGGCGGTGGCGAAGCCGCGCTCGGCGCCGGTGCGGCGGGCGTAGGACTGCCGGTGGGCCTTTGACGGGTAGTCGTGTTTCTGCGCGGTCTTGGCCAGTACGTCCGCCGGGACGGTGATCGTCTGCTGGGTGCAGCATTGTTGTGGGTGCTGCGGGGGCTGGAGGATCTCGGGCCGGTCCCGGTCCAGTGTCATCGATGCCGGGCGGAGGGGGCAGCGGATCTTGCCGGCGGTGGCGGGGCAGGCGATGCGGTGGTAGCCGTCTTCGTCGTCGCGGGTGAGGCGGCCGAGCTTGTAGCGGGCCAGTTCGCCGGTCCGGGTGTCGTGGGCGGCGGCCTGTTCGGGGGTGGCGTCGCGGGCGAGGGGGCCGAGTTCCAGCAGCGGGCGGGGTGTCTTGGGGCAGTACAGGCTGCCGTTGCTGATGATGGCGCCGGCGTGGGTGCCCCGGGGGCCGCGGTCGTGCGGGTGCAGGTCCTGGACGAGGGCGGCGCCGGCGGCGCGCAGCGGGACCGCCCAGGCATCAGCGTCCCGGTGGGCGTAACCGGAGTCGGCGAGGATGTCGCCGAGCGGGATCCCCTGGCCGGGCATCGCCGTCAGGACCGGCGCGAACGCGCGGACCGGGTCGTGCCGGCAGGACGAGACCGTGGCGCGGCGGGCGAGCTCGGGACCGGCAGGTCCGTTCTCGTCGCGCATCATGATCGCGGCGGAGAAGTAGTAGCCGAAGAACAGCTCGCCGGCGTCGCCGGGCCGGTTGTTCCTGCGGTGCCCCCAGGCCGCCTCGGGGCCGGCGCAGTGGCCGCCTTTGGCGGGCGGGGGCCGGGAGAAGGACTCCAGGTCCGTCCAGTCCACGGCCAGCGAGGTACCGGGCTCCTTGAACTCGCCGGGGATGCTGGCCTCCAGCAGGTCGTCGCAGACCGCCTGCAGCACCTGCGACGGCAGCCCGTCGGGCTCGTCCTTGGCGAGCGCCGCGGCGACCAGGCCGGCGGTCCGCTCGGTCTGCCGGTAAGTCAGCCGGTGAGGGCCGCTTTTCCAGGTAGCGAGCACGCCGAGCCGCCACTGCTCGTCCCCGGGCAGGCTGGTCAGCGCCTGATGGACGCGGGTCAGGTGCGCGGGCCGGTGATCGGCCTGGGCCAGGCACATGCCGGCCAGCAGGGTGCGGGCCGTCAGCTGCCGGCCGCGCGCCCCGGCGGGCAGCAGGGCCTCGATCCGCGGCGCGACGCCGGAGGCGTCGATGACCGTCTCGAACGCCGCCAGCGGGATCATTGCCGGGCGGCCCCCAGCAGCGGCACCGAAACGGCTTCGCCCGCAGGCTCAAGCCCGGCGACCAGATCGCCCAGCCGCTGGGAGCAGCTGATCCCGGCGGCGTGCATGAACGTGGCCAGCCCGAGCAGCCGCGCGCAGTCAGCCAGCCACGTGGCCCGCAGCCGGGAGGTGTCCAGGCGCGGCAGGCCGCTGCCGCCGTCCAGCGCGGCCACCAGCGCGAACGTGATGTTCCGGCGCCCTGGATCGGTCCCGCCGCAGATCAGCCCGGCCGCGGCGAGCCGGGCTGCCGCCAGCAGCCGGCCGTGGTAGCGGGAAAGGACCGGCACTGCCCGCGGCCGGGGGCCGCGCACGGTCACCAGCACGCCGCCGGAGCGGCACGCCACGTCGGTGCCGCGCACGTCGCGCAGGTCTGCGCGGATCAGCCCGGCGCCGGCGCCCAGGCAGACCAGCCCCGCCGCCCGCATCCGGCGCTCCATGGTGGGCTGGGCGTCCGCCAGCGCCAGGAAGCCGCCGATTTCCGCTGCACTGTAGGGCTCTTTCGGGCGTTCCCGCGGAAGCGGCGCATCGGCCGGGTAGAACTGCGGCACCACCCGGCGGGCGATGAACCGCTGGTTGGTGCGCAGCGTGCGCCGCGCCACGCCCGACAGCCCCGGCGCGGCCCGCGCGAACCGCTCGATCACCGACGGGTGCAACACCACCTCCGGCGCCAGGTCCAGGCCCAGCGATACCGCGTAATCGGCCGCCTTGCCCGCCGCCCACAGCAGGCACTTGGCCCGCTCCCGCCTGCCCGGGGCTGCCGCCGCGACCACCTCCCGGGCAAACGCAGCCGCCTCCGCAGAGACCGACGACGGCTGCCAGCAGGCGATATAGCCGGCGACCAGGCCAGCACTCTCCGGTGCGGGCGTTCCCACGCGGACCGCCCTTGTCACACTGTATATATACAGTAGGACATGACCAGGATCACGGACCTATGCCACCCTGGGACCGTGCGTGTCGCCGCCAGCCACCGGGCCGAGGCCGAGAAGATCGCCGCCGAGCTCGCGGCCATCGCCCGCACCGGCATGGTGCTGCCCGGCTCGATCACCGAACGCCGCACCCGCTGCGGCCGCCGCAACTGCGCCTGCCACGCCGACCCGCCCCGCCTGCACGGCCCCTACTGGCAATGGACCCGCAAAATCGCCGCCAAGACGATCTGCCGCTGGCTCAGCGCCGACCAGCACAGCGACTACGCGCCCTGGATCGACAACGACCGCCGGCTCCGCGAACTCCTCACCCGACTCGAAGCCCTCGGCGCTGCCGCCCTCGAAGCCGACCCCCGCCGGAAACGCTAGCCAGCCAAGACAAGTGTGGTCACAAGCCGCCTAACCCGTGGTCAGACCTCCGGCCAAACCCCGTCTACCCAGGTCACGGCCAAACGTGAACACCTCACCGGTTTTCCGGACCTCTGTTCGATGATCAAGACCCTAACTGGTTTTGGCTGCTTCGTTGCCCTCGTCCGTGTCGTCTTCGTCGTCGTAGAAGACGCCGTCCATCACGGTCGCTCCCCCCGCGGATTGCAGGCACGATCACGTGGCGATAGACGGTCTCGGTGACGTGGGTTGACTTGTGGCCCACGGTGTCGCTGATCTCCTGGATCGGGACGCCGTTGCTGCTCATGATCGAGACTGCGGTGTGGCGGCCCTCGTGGGCATGCCAACGGCCGATGCCCGCTCTTCTGGTCATCTTGGAGAAGCGCCAGTTGAGCTGGTCGGACGTGTACGGGGCGCCGTTCTCGTGGCAGAAGACGAGGTCGTTGTGGTGCCAGGCCCTGCCAGCTGCCCGGCGTTCTTTGGCTTGCCGCTGCTTATGGGCTGTGAGCGCGGCTGTCGCCCGCCTGGGGAGTTCCAGCGAGCGCTTCGACTTGGGCGTCTTGGTGTCGCCGCTCTTGCTCGCCGAGCGCCACACGTGGATCACTCCCTGCTGAGGTCGACGTGATCCCAGGGTGAGCATGCGGAGCTCGCCTGGGCGCAGGCCGAGGGTGATCGAGATGACGAACAGCGCCTCGAGCCTGATATTGGTTTCGTCGCTGTCGTCCAGGCCGAGTTGTGAGCGGCACGTACGGCACGTCGTGTCTTTGAGTTCGGCGGAAACGTCGGTGACGGTCGCGTCCGGATGCGGCTTGTTTCCGCAGGCTAGCTCGCCTGTGTCCGTCGCCGCGTGGGCCGCGCCGTACCGGCCCTTGCTCGCCCTGACTACCTTGACGAAGCCAGCGATCGTCGGAATGTGCGGCGGTTGGATCAGCGAGCATGGGCGCTTCCTTCACTGGGCGCGCTCTCCGCGAGATGCAAGGAGAACCGACTGCGCCTTGCAGGATGCGCCGCATTGTGAGGACGCGGTTACTACGCGAAAGGACCAGCGCCGGACGCCCCAGGACGTCTCTGGTAATGGCGAGCCGCCTGCGGCGTCCTCAGCGAGCTCGGTCGGGCAGTCTCCCCGCTATCTGGCTGCCTTGTCTATCGCCGACCGGTGAGCAAGATGATCAGTTGTCCGTCGTGTATTGTCACGCACAGATCGTCCAGTTCGGCGGCCTGCGGCCGCTCGACTGAACACTTCGGCTGGCAAGACCATCATCGTCGATGCCTTGGGACTGGATAAGGGAACGGTCTGCAAGACCGTCGGCTTCTGAGCAAGGGACAAGGGACGTTCGGAGGTCGGGATGTGCTACATCGCCCAATCCGGCGCACGACCAGCCGGGAACAGCCGGTCAGCTGGCGGAGCCTCAGTAATCGTCTTCTTCCTCCAGCGCCGCCTCGACGTCGTACCCGAGCGCTGTTCCCAGATCGGTGGCGGCGGCGACGACCCGGTCGAGCCCGGTCACCGGGGCAATCGCCAGCAGCACGTCGGCGATCTGATCCTTGGTCGCGCCCGCCGCTAGCGCCCGGGCGACGCTCCAGTCCAGGCTGACTGCTGGCGACCCGACAGCCACCAAGACCCCTATCTGGAGCAGCGCCGTGGTCTTCTCATCCAGGGCCCCGGCTTGTCTCAGCTCAAGCCTGGCCGCGTCGCCGACGAAGCCCTCGTCGATGATCGCCAGCCTGCGCAATGTTTCCTGGAATCTCACCATCTCGCCCGGACAGTTCATCGCTTGTCGGGCACCATTCGATCTCAGGGCCGCCTGGATGTCGTCGCCCAGAAGGGATGAACCCGCCTTAGCCCTCGAGGAGCCCCAGCTCGTGGGCCCGGGCGACGGCTTGGCTCCGGGAGGCGGCGTCCAGCTTGCGGTAGATCGACAGGGCCTGCGACTTGACGGTGTTGCGGGTTACGAACAGCTCGGCGGCGATCTCGCGGAGGGGCAGGTGCGTGGACAGCAGTGGCAGCAGGCGCAGTTCGGCCGCGGTCAGCGTCGACGCCCCGAGGGTGATACGGCCGTGCTGGCCTGCGAGCTGGTCGCGCAGCGCCTGGGCCTCACCGGCCAGGGTGCCAAGGTCCGGCCGGCGCCGCAGTATCTCGTCGATCTCCTGCATGAGCGTCCTGGCCCCAGCCAGGTCGGCGAGCGCGAGGTGGACGCGGGTCAGCTCGATCCGGACCTGAACGGCCAGGACGGGGTACGCAAAGGTCAGTTCGGGCCGCAGCCGTTGAGCAGCGACAAGCTGCCGGCGCACCGCCGGGAAATCTCGCCGGCGCAAGGCGGCGCGGGCCAGTACCGCGCAGGCGACGGGCTGCTCGATTCCGGACCGGCGCACGACCGCGCGTACCTGGTCGGCCAGAACCTCGGCCCGGTCCCATTGGTTGCGTGCCATCGCCATCAGCGACCGTTCGGACAGCGCGGCCCCGAGAGCCTCCTCCGTGCCGGCTTGCTCCCCGACATTGACCGCATCGGCGAAGGACTCGTCCGCGCCGTCCGGATTACCCGAAGCGGCACGGGCGAGCCCTTGGAAGATCCAAGGCCCTGCCTGCACGATGTTCTCCGCGGTGAACCTGCGCACAGCCTCGTCGGCGTCGGTGCGCATCTGTTCGACCCCATCCCGGCACAGCAAGGCCCGGACGAAGGCGGCCCACGCCTCGGCAACAGGGTCCTCGGGCCGGGCGGCGTCCCCGTACTGCCAGCGATCGACCGCCTCCGCCCACCGTATGGCCTCGACGGGCCGTCCCAGCAGCGCGTAGATGAACGCGGCCAGCGCCGCCACCCTGGGGCGTCCCTCGAACCCGCCGTGGTCCTCCAGCCACTGAAGCCACCGCTGGGGGGTAGTGCGCCGACCTTGGTAATAGGTGGGCACGCAGAGCTTCTCTACGAGGTCAGCGGCGGTGCTGACATCCCCTGCCGCGATGGAGTAGTCCAGCGCTTCCTCGGGCAGGCCGTTGCGCAGGCACCAGCTTGCGGCGCGGCACCGCAGGACCGGGGCCAGGCCGGGCTCCAGACGTGTCAGCTCCGCCAGCAACATGTCACGGAAAAGGTGGTGATAGCGGTACCACTCTGCCCGCCGGTCCAGCGGCACCAGCAGCAAGTTCGACTGGGCCAGCTCGGCCAGGATCGCGCCGGCCCCTGGCAGGTCGAGCACCGCCTCACAGAGCGGACCGGACAGCCGCTCGAGAACCGCGGTCTGGGTCAGGAAAACCCGCTGCCACCGCGAGATCCGGTCCAGGAACTCCGATTCCATGTACTCGCTCACCAGCAGGTCGTCCCCGCCGAAGGAGACCGCCGCCCGACCGACCGAGCCTCCTTCCCGCAGGTACAGGGCGGCCAGGTACAGCCCGGCCGGCCATCCCTCGGTCCGGCGATGCAGTTCCGCCACGTCGTCATCGCCGAGCGCCAGGCCAGCGTCGCGCAGCAGTGATGCCGCCTCCTCGCGGGTCAGCGACAGGTCGCCCGGGCCGATCTCCACAATCCTGCCCTCAGCGCGCAGCCGCGCAATCCGCAGCGGCGACCTGGCCCGCCCGGCCAGCACCAGCCGTGAACCGCGGGGCACATGTTCGGCCAGCGCCGACAGCGCCGCCAGGCATTCCCGGTTATCCAGCAGGTGCACGTCATCTAGGACCAGCACCACCGGCGCGGACATCGACCACAGGGCAGATCCGAGCCGGGGGACGACCGAGCCGAGCACCGAACCCGTCGGCGAGGCCAGCGCGTCGAACACTCCCCCATCGATCGGCTCGACCTCATCGAGCGCCTCCGCGACGTAGGTGAGCAGGACCTTCGGGTCGTTGTCCCCTTGATCGACCGACACCCACGCGAAGGCCTGGCCGCTGGCCTCGGCCCACTGGGACAGCAGCGTCGTCTTCCCGTAGCCGGGCGGTGCGACCACCGAGACGATCGGGCTGGGATTGTCCTCCACTAGTTGCTTGATGAGCAACGCCCGGCGGATGGTTCCGAGACGCGTCGGGGGCCGGTGAAGCTTGGATGTGTAAAGGTCGAATGCGGGCCTGCCCGCCCGGGGCGATCGGTCGGCCCGGTCCTGAGCGTCGATTTCGCTCATACCTTGACCGGTCCTCCCGAGACGTTTCTCGGTTCAAGGATCAGCCGAGGCCCTGACCAGGTCAAGACCAGAACAGGTCCGTCAAGTTAATGCAGTCCGAACACGCGGCGGTGGAAAGCGCCGCCGCCGAGGGCCGAGGGCTGACGGTCCGCGAATTGAAGCATCATGATAAGCAACGGAGGTGACCGCAGTGCCTGTAACTCGGCGTCTCGGATCCGATGCCGCCTGGAATACCCGCCCCGCACGGCATGCAGAACGTCTGGTCCAGGCGGGAGAACTGGGACTACGAGGTCACGGCATGGTCCGCAGAGGAGTCCCTCGTGCGCCCGGATAATAGTCAGGGCGGTGCGGCGGGAATCAGCGTCCGCTCAGGGATGACGCGCCGGCAGGTGCTCACCCGAGGGGCGGCGCTCGGCTTGGGTATCCCCGTGGGGGGAGGATTGCTGGCAGCATGCAGCAGCCCGGCCGGTGACGCTGAGACAGGCCGCAGTTCCAAGGGCATTGTCGTCGGCCTCGACACCGACATCGATACTCTGGACCCGATATCTTTCCGCTCGCCCGCTGGCTACGAGATGGTGATCCAGGCTTACGAGATGCCCGTGGACGTGCGGGTCCAGCCTGCCAATGGCATCCTCAACGGCGTGGCCGGCACCCTGATCTCCGAGGTCGCCAGCCAGTATTCGATCGCCGCGAACAGCACCGTCTACAAGTTCACCGTGCGCCCGGGCGTCGCGTTCAGTAACGGCAGCCCGGTGAACGCGGACACTCTGCGGTATAGCTATCTCCGCGCCCTTGAGGGTCCTGGGTACGCGGCCGAGCTGATGAAGCTGCTCACAGTAAATCGCGCGTCACAGCTGGTCGTTACCGGGCCGATGACGTTCGAGATTCACCTCGATCAGCCAAACCCGCTCGGACCGAAGCTGATCCCGCTGTCGGTGCTGGTCGTCATGGATCCGGTCCTGTCCTAGCAGCAGGCCACGAAGAGCGACCCATGGGCCGCTAGCTACTACCGGACCCACATGATGGGCACCGGACCCTACGTGCAAGGAACGACGTGGCAGTCCGGCAGCCAGTATCTGCTGTCGCCGAACCCGCGTTACTGGAACAAGAGCCAGGTGCGCAATCCGGGTGTACTGCTCAAGTATCTGCCTTCTGCCGACGACCGGGCACTTCTGGTGCAGCAGGGCTCGATAGACCTGGCCTTCGGCCTGCCCGGCAGCAAGCTCAACTCGCTGCGCGGCGCCGCGGGTGTCTTCTTGATAAACGCGCCGAGCAGGGACTGGAACTTCCTGGGCCTGACCAACACGATCGCCCCGTTCAACGACGTGCGCGTCCGGCAGGCCATCGCTTACGCCCTTCCATACCAGACCCTCATACACGACTCGCTGT
>Ga0306926_10006414_pt1 | contig 12618 bp, 7 predicted proteins | sample flu12Cox44000178_FD_203759 | JGI IMG/M metagenome (GOLD analysis project Ga0306926, IMG submission 203759) | Lab enrichment of tropical soil microbial communities from Luquillo Experimental Forest, Puerto Rico - flux8day.12C.oxic.44.000.178 (v2)... | ecosystem: Environmental > Terrestrial > Soil... | reverse complement strand
AGCTCAGGCTGGCTGGCCGACCGGACCCGGGCGGTGTCCAGGCCCAGGGTCAGGCCCGCCAGCGTGGGGCCGAGCCCGTCGTGCAGGTCGCGACGCAGCCGGCGCCGCTCCTCTTCCCGCGCGGTGACCAGGCCCGCCCGGGACACGTCCAGTGCCCGCCGCAGCGCCACCGCGTGGGCCGCCGGGCCCGCTTGCCGGGCCAGGTCGGCCAGCAGCCGCTCGTCGTCGGGGCCAAGCTGCTCGCCTCGCGACCGGGTGCCCACCAGGAGCCGTCCGACGGTCTCCCGCTGGAAGGTCAGCGCGAACGCGACCACCTGGGCCGGGGCCTCGCCGTACGCGGCGGCCGGGCTCCACCCGTCGCCGAGCCGCAGTTCCAGGGCCGCGTACGGCAGCCGCAGGCTGTCCGCGATGGTCTTCACCACCGAATGCAGCGCCGTCTCGGGGTCGGCGGCCTCCTCGACCCGGCGGCCGAGCCTGGTCAGGGCCTCGTAGGGCACGCCCCGGTCGCCGTAGAACAGCCGGTCCACCCGGCGCTGCACCCGGTCGTGCAGTGGCCACAGCGCGGAGGCGGCCAGCACGGTCGCGATGACCTGCACGGGCAGGCTGCTGCCCTTCAAGCCGAAGACCGAACGGAAAGACTGGGCGATCACGACCACGGCCAGGTAGACCCCGGCCATCCCCGCGGTCAGGATGCCGTACAGCACCGCCCGGTTCAGCAGGATGTCGATCTCGTAGAGCCGGTACCGCAGGACCGCGATCCCGATGGCGATGGGCATCAGGATGCCGGCCGGCAGCGCCAGGACCAGGCTCCACGTGCCCGGGAAGACCAGGGTCGCGATCAGCGAGGCGATGGTGAACGGCAGCACGGCCAGCAGCCACTTGAGCTGCTGGCGTCCGACCCGGTCGGCCCGGCGCCAGCGCAGCGTTACGCTCGCCGCCGCGCCCGCCCCGGCCACCAGGCCGCACACGATGGCCAGAGCCCCGAACACCTCGAACACCACGTCGAGCTGCGGCAAGGCGTACGGGTTGGACCGGTAGCGGAACAGCGGGCCCAGGTTCTGCGGGTAGAAGGCGAAGGCCGCTATCGACAGCGGGATGAACGCCAGCGCGGCCCACAGCGCGGGCCGGAACCGCCGCGACAGCAGCCTGCCCTCCGGGAAGACCAGCAGCAGGACCATGCCGCCCAGGCTGGTCGCCGGCGCGTAGGCCCAGGTGTTGACCCACACCGCCGCGGTCGAGAACGGCAGCGAACCCGGGGAGTGCACCACGGTGTACCGCATGTACAGGTAGGGCACCGTGGCGAACGCGTCCGCCAGCCCGATCAGGCACAGCAGCGGGCCCATCGGATGACCGGGCCGCCGGGCCAGCAGCACGCACCCCATCCAGGCGTAGGCGAGCGGGGCCGGCAGCAGGAGGATGGACACGTCGCGGCCGAGCACCCCCAGCACCAACCCGCCGAACACCAAGACGGCCGTGAGGGCAGCAGCCAGCCAGGCCAGCCCGGCAGGCGTCAGCCACCGGGCCGGCCTCACGCGCACCGGAACGTCCAGACCCACATACCTACGATGGTGCCTTACGGTCCCGCTGTCACGGGACATATGTCCCGGGCCGCCCGGGATCAATAAGCCCAGGCCGGGGTGCGGCGGCCTCCTTGCTGGTCCAGCGCAGGTACAGCGAGGATGTAATCATGCCCGACCACATCACCGGTGAACGGCTGACCAGCCTCTTCCGCCCGCGCAGCGTCGCGCTGGTGGGCGCGTCGGACAAATCGGCGTTTTCCCAGATCGCCTACCACAACCTGGTCCAGTTCGGCTTCCGGGAGCACACCTACCTGGTCAGCCGGCGTGGTACGCCGACGCACGGCCAGCCCACCGTGACCTCGTGCACGCAGATCGGCGAGCCGGTCGACGTGGCCTACCTGATGGTTCCGCAGGCCGGACTGCTGGAGGCCCTGGACGACGCCGCGGCCGCCGGGATCCGCAACGCGTGCGTGCTGTCGTCCGGCTACGCCGAGGCGGGGGAGGCCGGCCGGGCCGCCCAGGCCGAGCTCGCCCGTCACGCGGCCGGACTCGGCATGGTGCTGCTCGGCCCGAACCATCTCGGCTTCGCCAACCTCACCGACGGCGTGCCGGTCTGCTCCGTCCCCGGGCTGCCCAGGGTCCCGGGACCAGTGGCGCTGCTGTCGCAGAGCGGGGCCAGCTCCTCGGCCATGGTGGACTTCGCCGCGATGGCCAACGTCGGCCTGTCCTACCTGGTCACGCTGGGCAACGAGGCGATGATCACCGCCGGGCACGTGCTGGACTTCCTGGTCGACGACCCCGGCACCCGGGCCGTGGCCGTCTTCATGGAGACCGTGCGCGACCCGGAGACCTTCCGCCGCGCCGCGCGGCGGGCCGCCGAGGCGGACAAGGCCATCGTGGTCCTCAAGGCCGGCAGCAGCGCGCTGTCCGCCCGCACCGCGGCCGCGCACACCGGCGCGCTGGTCGGCGACGACCGGGTCATCGACGCGGTCTTCGCCGACCTCGGCGTGATCCGGGTCGACTCGATCGAGGACATGCTGATCACCGCCGGGGCGGCCGCCGCGCTCGGACGGCTGGGCCGAACGGGCCTAGGCATCGTGTCGATCTCGGGCGGTGCCTGCGACATCGTCGCCGACCGGGCCGACGACCTCGGTGCCGACCTGCCGGAGCTCGCCCCGTCCACCCGGGACGCGCTCGCCGCGATCATGCCGCCGTACGGGACCGTGCAGAATCCCCTCGACGTCACCGGCGCCGCCATCATCGACCCGGCGATCTTCACCCGGGCCATCGAGGCCATGTCGGCCGACCCCTCGATCGGCGTCATCGGCGTCGTCAACAGCATCCCGTGGTTCGACACCGGCCGGCCCTACGGGGGGCAGATGTTCCTGGACGCGATCGGCGCCGGCATGCGGGCCGCGTCCTGCCCGACCGCCTACGTCAACCAGGTCATGCAGCCGGTCACCGACTACACGCGGGCGGCTATGGAGCGGGGCGGGGTGCGGTACGTCATCCCCGGGCTGCGCCAGGCCGTGGTCGCGCTGCGCAACGTGGCCTGGTGGTCCGAGGCCACCCGGAATCCTGACGCCCAGGCACCGCCCGCGCTGGTACCGGTACCCGATCCGGCCCGCCGCCGGGGGACGTGGTCCGAGCACGCCGCCCGCGCGCTGCTCGCCGAGGCCGGCATCCCGGTCGTCCCGGCCCGGCTGGCCGCCTCGGCCGACGAGGCGGTCAAGGCGGCCGCCGACCTCGGCGGCCCGCTGTCGGTCAAGATCGTCTCCGCGGACATCCTGCACAAGAGCGATATCGGCGGCGTCCGGCTGGACGTCCCGGCCGACGAGGACGCGGTCCGCGCAGCCTACCGGGCGGTGACCGCGGCCGCCCCGGACGGCGCCAGGATCGAGGGCGTCCTGGTCAGCCCGATGCGCCGTGGCGGCGCCGAACTCCTCGTCGGCGTCGTCCGCGACCCGCAGTGGGGGCCGGTCCTGGCCGTGGCCATCGGCGGGCTGTTCGTCGAGGTGCTGCGGGATTCGGCGCTCGCGCCGCTCCCGGTCACGCCCGGACAGGCTGGCCGGCTGCTGGACCGGCTACGCGGCCGGGCGGTGCTCGACGGCGTCCGCGGCGCGGCGCCCGCCGACCGCCACGCTCTGACCGCGGTGATCGCCAGGATCGGCGACCTTGCGCTGGCCCTGGGCGACTCCCTCGAATCGCTCGAGGTCAACCCGCTACTCGTCGACGGCGCGCGGATCGAGGCGCTCGACGCCGTCGTCACCTGGAGGGAGCACGGCTGATGAAAACCGCCTTTACCGATCTGGTCGGCGTCCAGCACCCGATCGTCGGCTTCAACCGCTCACCGGGCGTGGTCGCCGCGGTCACCAACGCCGGGGGTTTCGGTGTGCTGGGCGCGTCGGCCTACACCCCGGCCGAACTCGACGCCCAGCTGACCTGGATCGACGAGCAGACCGGGGGCAAGCCCTACGGCGTCGACCTGCTCGTACCCGAGAAGTTCGCCACGGGTGAGCCGGGCAACCTGGTGGCCAGCCTGCGCGCCCAGATCCCCGCCGCGCACCTGGCCTTCGTCGCTGACCTGCTCGACCGGTACGGCATCCCCGACGTCCCGGGGAACCCCGAGCACGACGAGATCGCCGCCAGCCTCAACCCCGGCGGCGCGGCCCCCCTGCTCGACGTGGCGTTCCGCCACCCGATCCGCCTCATCGCCAACGCCCTGGGCCCGCCGCCGGCCGGGCTGGTCGACCGGGCCAGGAAGCAGGGCGTGCCGGTCGCCGCCCTGGTCGGGCAGCCCAAGCACGCGGTCAGGCAGATTCAGGCCGGCGTCGACCTGCTGATCGCGCAGGGCACCGAGGCGGGCGGCCACACCGGCACCATCGCCACCATGGTGCTCACCCCGGAGATCGTCGACATGGCGGCCGGGCGCCCGGTGCTGGCCGCGGGCGGCATCGCGTCAGGCCGCCAGATGGCCGCCGCCCTGGCCCTCGGCGCGGCCGGCGTCTGGTGCGGGTCGGTCTGGCTGTCCAGCGAGGAGGACGTGGCCAACCAGGCCATCAAGGCCAAGTTCCTGCGGGCCACCAGCTCGGACACGGTGCGCTCGCCGACCAGGACCGGCAAGCCCGCCCGCCAGCTGCGCAGCGCGTGGCACGAGGAGTGGGAACGGCCGGGCAGCCCGGCACCGCTGCCCATGCCACTGCAGCCGATGCTGGTCAACGAGGCGTGGCAGCGGATCGACGCGGCGGCCCGCGCGGGCCACGAGGGCGCGCTCCGCCTCGAGTCGTTCTTCGTCGGCCAGGTCGTCGGCTCCTTCGAGCAGATCAGGCCGGCTGGCGAGATCACCCGCCAGATCGTCGCCGAATGCGAGCAGCGGATCCGGGATCTGGCCAAGCTCGAGGCCGGCGCATGAGCCAGCCCCTAGATCAGCCGCCCCTCGACCCCCGCACCCCGGTCGTGGTGGGCGTCGGCCAGTCCTCCGAGCGCCTCGGCGAGCCCGGCTACCGCCGGCGCTCGCCCGTCGACCTGGCCGCCGACGCGGCCGCCGACGCACTGGCCGACACCGGGGCCGACCCGGCCGCCGTCGCGGCGGCGATCGACGTCGTCGTCGGCGTCCGGCAGTTCGAGAATTCCCATCCGCGGGCGCGGGCACCCCTGGGCCGTTCGGATAACTACCCCCGGTCCGTGGCCGGCCGGATCGCCGCGAGCCCGGCCCGCGCGGTCCTCGAGGTCAGCGGCGGGCAGGCACCGCAGCACCTGGTCAACGAGTTCGCCGCGGTCATCGCGGGCGGCGGCAGCGAGGCGACGCTGATCTTCGGCTCGGAGGCCATCTCCACCGCCGGGCACTTCGCCCAGGCGAGCGACAAGCCGGACTTCACCGAGCACGCCGAGGGCAGCCTGGAGGACCGCGGGTACGGGCTGGCCGGCATGATGTCCCGGCACCAGGCCGCGCACGGGCTGACCGGTGCGCCCAGCCAGTACGCGCTGATCGACAACGCCCGGCGGGCCCGCCTCGGGCTGGCCCGCGAGGAGTACGCGGCCGCGATGGGCGCGCTGTTCGCCCCGTTCACCCGGGTCGCGGCGGCCAACCCGCACGCCGCCGCGCCGGTCGAGCGCGGCGCGGAAGAACTGGTCACGCCGACCGAGGCGAACCGGCCCATCGCCGACCCGTACACCCGCTACATCGTGGCGCGGGAGAAGGTCAACCAGGGCGCCGCGGTGCTGCTCATGTCGGTGGCCGCGGCGCGCAGGCTCGGCGTTCCCGCCGACCGCTGGGTGTTCCTGCACGGCCACGCCGACCTGCGCGAACGGGATCTGCTGGACCGCGCCGACCTGTCCGCGGGCCCGGCCTCGGCCATGGCGGTGCGGCACGCCCTCGCCGTGGCCGGCATCGGCGCGGACGACCCGGCCACCATCGACCTGTACAGCTGCTTCCCCGCGCCGGTGTTCAACATCTGCGACGGGCTCGGCCTTGATCCGGCCGATCCGCGTGGCCTCACCCTCACCGGCGGGCTGCCGTTCTTCGGCGGCGCGGGCAACAACTACTCCATGCACGCCATCGCCGAGACGGTGCAGCGAGCCCGCCGCGCCCCCGGCAGTTACGGCCTGGTCGGCGCCAACGGCGGCATCATGAGCAAGTACTCGGCCGGCGTGTACTCGACCATCCCGGCCGCCTGGACCCCGGACCGCAGCGCCGACCTGCAGGCCGAGATCGACGGCTGGCCCGCGCCCGAGCAGGCCCGCTACGCCGACGGCCCGGCCACCATCGAGACCTACACCGTCACCTACCGCCGCGACGGCACCCGGACCGGCATCGTCGTCGGCCGGCTCGACCGCGACGGCCGCCGCTTCGTCGCCAAAGGCGAAGACCCCGGCCTCCTCGACCTGCTCAGCAGCGCGAAAGAGCCCATCGGCCAGGCGGTTTACGTCCGGTCGTTCGGCTTCGGAAACCGGGTCGCCACCAGCCGGGCGCGGATGGACGAGCTGTTCCCGCCGGAGCCGGCGGTGCTGCGTGACCGGTACGAGCACGTGCTGGTCCGCCGGGATGGCCACCTGCTCGAGGTCACGATCAACCGCCCCGAGTCGAGAAACAGCCTGCACCCGATGGCGAACGACGAGCTCGATCACGTCTTCGACGCCTACTTCGCCGACGCCGGCCTGTGGGTCGCGATCCTCACCGGGGCGGGGGATAAGGCGTTCTCCGCGGGCAACGACCTGGTCTACTCGGCGTCGGGCCGGCCCCTGTGGGTGCCGAAGAACGGGTTCGCCGGGCTGACCAGCCGCGCCAGCATGCCCAAGCCGGTCATCGCGGCGGTCAACGGCTTCGCCATGGGCGGCGGCTGCGAGATCGCGCTGGCCTGCCACCTGGTGGTGGCCGACGCCACCGCCAGGTTCGCGCTCAGCGAGGTCAAGGTCGGGCTGGTCGCCGGGGCCGGCGGCCTGATCAGGCTGCCGCGTACCGTGCCGCCGAAGGTCGCCACCGAGATGATCCTCACCGGCCGCCGCCTCAGCGCCGACGAGGCCCTGGCGTACGGCCTGGTCAACCGGGTCGTCCGGGCCGGGACCGCGATGGAAGGCGCCCGCGCCCTGGCGGCGGAGATCCTGGAGGGCTCACCTACCTCGGTGCGCGTCTCGCTGCGGATCATGGAGGAGACCCGCGGCATCCCCGACGTCGTCGAGGCCGTCAACTACCCGAGCGCCGCCTTCGACGAGCTCATGGCCAGCGAGGACGCCATCGAGGGCATGACCGCGTTCGCGGCCAAGCGCCCCCCGAACTGGCGCAACCGCTGACCGCTAACCGCGCCTCCGCACGGGCCGACGTCACCGTGACGCGGAGGGCTCGATCACCGCGTCCGGGCCCGGGTAGATGAGCCGGGTCTTGCCGTCGTCGAACTTGACCAGGTAGGGGGGCGTCCCCCCGGCGCCGTGCACCTCGACGATCTCGCCGATCTTGTCCGGATGCCCGACGCAGTTGCCGTGAATGCAGATCCGGTCGCCAATCGTCGCCTGCATGTCAGGACCTCCTCTGCGAGATCGGTGCCCACAGGCTCGCGGCTACCAGCCTAGGCGCTTCGCGCCGCGATGTAACACCCCCGGCCCCGCATCCGCCCGCCCGGCCCCGACCCTGGCGGGCTGCAGGGCCCGGCGCCGCGGCTCCTGGTGCCGTTGCGCTCCTGGCACGCTGCTGTGACTGGTGATACCTGCCTGCCGCCCCAGCGCCCCTGCCTGCCGCCCCAGCGCCCCTGCCTGCCGCCCCAGCGCCCCTACGTGCCGCTCGGCCTATACGACGTGGATGCCACATCCACGTCGCTCAAACAGCATGGATGCCACATCCACGCCCTATGGCCTGGTATGGGCGGTGCCGGAGTGACAGAAGGCCGCTCTCGCGTCCTCGTGCCGCCGGTCCATCCGAGGGTTTCCGTCGCTGGCTCCCCATGAGCCACTTGCGCACCGGGCGCCCCGCTATCCGGCGGCGCCCCGCCGGACCCGGGTCTCAGCCGTCGCGCAGGGCGGTCTTGAGGATCTTGCCGGACGGGCCCTTGGGCAGCTCGTCCATGAACCGGACCTCGCGCGGGTACTTGTACGCCGCCAGCCGTTCCCGGGTGTGGGCGATGATCTCCGCGGCGGTCGCCGACGCGCCCGGGCGCAGCGCCACCACGGCCACGACCTCCTCACCGAGCCGCTCGTCCGGCTTGCCGATCACGGCCGCCTCCAGGATCGCGGGATGGGCGTACAGGACCTCCTCGATTTCCCGCGGGTAGACGTTGTACCCGCCGCGGATCACCAGGTCCTTGGCCCGGTCGACGATGAAGTAGAAGCCGTCGGAGTCCATGTAGCCCAGGTCGCCGGAGTGCAGCCAGCCGTCGCGCAGCGTCTCCGCGGTGGCCTCGGGCCGCCCCAGGTAACCCTTCATCACGTTGTGCCCTTGGATGAGGATCTCGCCCACGTGCTCGCGTCCCGGCGGCAAATGCCGCCCCTGCGTATCAGCCACCCGCATCCGCACGCCCCACAGCGGCTTGCCGATGGACAGCACCTTCCGGTCGCCCGGCCGGTTGAACGAGCATGAGCTCGCGGTCTCGGTCATCCCGTAGCCCTCGAGCACCTCGATGCCGAACTTGTCCTCGAACGTCCGCATGATGTCCTCGGCCAGCGACGCGCCGCCGGACACCGCGACCCGCAGTGCGGACAGGTCCCGGCCGGCGATGTCCAGCTGGGCCAGGGCGTGCAGCATGGTGGGCACGCCGCCGATCACCGTGCACCGGTCGGCCTCGAGCGCGTCCAGCACCGCGCCGGGCGCGAACCGGGGCAGGATGGACAGGCAGCCGCCGTATCTGACGAACACGTTGAGTATCGACGACAGCCCGAATACGTGGAAGAAGGGCAGCACCGCCAGCACCACGTCGTCGCTGCGCACGCCGAACAGCCCACCCGCCACGGTGCTGTTCATGTACAGCTGGAAGTGGGTGAGCTCGGCGCCCTTTGGCTTGCCCGTGGTGCCGCTGGTGTAGACGAGCACGGCGGTGTCACCGGGGTCGCGGGCCACCACGTCCCCGCCCGGCTCGTCCAGCGGCGCGGTGCTGAACAGCTCGAGGGCCGACCTGGTGCCGTCCGGAAGCGGATCGGAACTCATGCTGAGCAGGTACAGCGGGACCCCGGTCGTCTCGCAGGCCTTGACCGCCTCGGCGTGAATGCCCTCGAACCCGATCAGCATGACCGCCCCCGAGTCGGTCAGGTGGTATTCGAGCTCGGGCGCCACCAGCAGCGGGTTCAGCGGCAGCACCACCAGCCCGGCCTTGAGCGCCCCGAAGTAGGCGATCAGGAACGGCTGGATGTTCGGCAGTTGCAGCGCCACCACCTGGCCGGGACTCAGCCCGGCCGACCGGAACCCGGCGGCGACCCGCCCGGACTGCTCGTCGAGTTCGGCGTACGTGGTCGTGGTCCCGGCGAAGCGGCAGGCCGGAGCGTCCGGCGCCGTCAGGGCCGTCTCGGTCAGGATGGTCGCCAGGTTGAAGCTCATCCCCGCCCCCAATCACAAGCCGGTAGTTCCGGTCAGTGAGACTTACCGTACGTCGCGGCCCGCAGTTTTGGCACCCCCAAGGCGGTCGACAAGCTCGCCTGAACTACACGCTCGTGCGCGTTGCGTCCTGAGCTCCCATCATCAGGGCGTCCGCGTGCCACCCTGCGGACGGGTGGCATTGCCGGGTTGCGTCCCCAGCCACTGGGCGATCTCGAGCGCGACGCCGATTTCGAGGCCGTGGCCGGCCAGCGGGAGCGGGAGCAGCCGTTCGGCGCGCTGCAGGCGATTGAGGACCGTGTTGCGGTGGGTGTACAGGGCCCGGGCAGCGCGTGCGGCGCTGAACTGCTCGCCGATGTATACGCACAGGGTGTCGCGCAGTTCGCGGTCGGCGTCGGCCAGCTTGCCGAGCGTCCGGGCGACGAACTCGCGGGCGCGCTGCTCGTCCTGGATGGCGAGCGTGACGAGCTGGACGTCGGCGAACCTGGCGACCCGCAGGTCGGGTCGGCGGGACATCAGCCGCTGGGTGGCGACCGCGTCGAAGTGGCTGCGCCGGAAGCCGTCGGCCCCCGCGCCGGCCGGCCCGACCGCGACCCGGACCCCGGGGTGCGGCCCGGTCGCCGCGGCGAGGGCGCCGTCGCCGGTGTCGGCGGGGGCGGCGAGCCAGGCCCACACCGAGGAGGAGCTGGCGATCACGGTCAGCACCTGCCGGGCGCGGGTCGCGGGGCCGAGGGCCTCGGCAGCGGCGGCGAGCGCGGCCTGGTCCGGGTGGCGGGGGTCGGTCCACAACACGGCGGCGGTGTGCCGGCGGCGCAGGTCATAGCCCAGCCCGGCGCTGGCGCGTCCGGCGGTGATGGGGGCGCTGTCCAAGATGAGGCTGACCACCTCGAACCGGCGCGCGTGGCTGCTGCGGACCAGTTCCGCGCGCTCGCGCCGCAGCTGCTCGGACAGCGCCGCCACCATGTCATCGACGAACCCGGTTACCGACCGAGAGCCGGCCGCCAGCACCTGGCGTAGCACCGCCGGGTCGGCGGACCTCGCGAACGCGGTACGCATCCAGTACGCCCACACGACATTCTGCCCGGCGTGGTAGGTCGTGTACACGGTCTGCTCGATCCCGCGGCGGAACGCTTCGCGCGCGATGCCGAGCACCTCGGGGGTGAGGTTGGCGGGCACCTGCCCGCCGGGATCCTGCGCGACGCCGGCGGCCCAGTGCAGCACGTTGGACCGGGTGCTGGCGGCGACCTCGGCGGCCAGCGTGGGCTCCGAGCGCAGCGGCTCATCGGCCGCGGCGGAGACGGCGGCGTGCACCTGGTCCATCAGGTCGGCGGGCTCGTCCAGGATCCCCCGGGCGATGCGGCGGACCAGGTCCGCGGCCTGCGGCGACAGGGGCTCTCCGGCTTCGGGCACGACCCTCATTCTACCGGCCTGTTGTGCACTCTGCCCATCCAGAGCGGCCGAGTCTGGGCGAATTGCTGCACTGAAAGCACTTGCGCGCACGGGCCCGGCCCGCACACACCCGTAGTGGTACGGCGTTCCGCGCCCGAGAGGTGAGACATATATTAAGTGTGTATCACCACCTTGCCTAGGCTCTCACGGCGACGGAGGGAACGGCGATGTACCTCGTTAATGGAGGATCCAGCGGGGCCGAGGACGGCGGGCGGGCGGCCACCGGGCCATCCACCAGGCTGCTGGTGAGCGAGCCCCTCCGCGGGCTGGCCGACCACGCCGCCCTGCTGCTGGCCACGCCGGTGCTGGCCGCCGCGCCGCGCGGCGACGGCCACGGGGTGCTCGTCCTCCCCGGGCTGTTCGCCTCCGATTCGAGCACCCTGCCGCTGCGCGGGTTCCTGCGCTGGCTCGGCTACGACGTCCGCGGCTGGGACCTCGGCCGTAACCACGGGCCGACCGATGCGGTGCTGGCCGGCCTGCCCCGGGCCGTCCTCGATCATGCCGAACGGACCGGGCGGCCCGTCTCACTGATCGGCTGGAGCCTGGGGGGCGTGTACGCCAGGGAGATGGCCCGCCGGCATCCCAGGAAGATCCGCCAGATCATCACCCTGGGCAGCCCGTTCGCCCTGAAGGACCTGCGGCAGAGTCACGCGCGCGGCCCGTTCCAGCGTCTCAGGCACCTGCACGCGGACGACGCCGACCTGCCCACCCTCGAGCAGCGCGCCAAGCCCATCAGCGTGCCCTCGACCGCGGTGTACTCCCGTCTGGACGGCGTCGTGGCCTGGCAGGCATGCATCGAGCCGGAGACGGCCCTGCACCAGAACGTCGAGGTCCGGTGCAGCCACCTCGGCTTCGGAGTGGACCCGGCGACGCTCTGGCTGATCGCCGACCGGCTGGCCGTCCCGGCGGGCCAGCGGGTCCCGTTCCGGCCACCGCTGGCCCTGCGGCCCCTCTACCCCCGATGAAGCCAGCCCCGTGGACATTCGCCGCCGGCACGCTGCAGGACTGGCTGGGCCGGCGCTTCGCCATCGCCGCCATCTAGGAGGAACGGGATATGCAGCAACTGTCCGGACTTGATGCTTCCTTCCTCGCCCTGGAGACGGCCAACACCACCGGGCACGTCGGCGGGCTGAGCGTGCTCGATCCCAGCGGCGCCCCCGAGCCGCTCACCCTGGCCCGGCTCACCGAGGTCATGGCCGAACGGCTGCCGCTCGTGCCCGTGCTCCGGCAAAAGCTGCTGAACGTCCCGTTCGGCCTCGACCAGCCGTACTGGGTCGACGACGCGGACTTCGACATCGAGTACCACGTCCGCGAGATCGCGCTGCCGCGCCCGGGCTCCGACGCCCAGCTGGACGAACAGGTCAGCCGGCTACACGCCCGCCCGCTCGACCGCAGCCGCCCGCTGTGGGAGATCTACCTGATCACCGGGCTGGCCAAGAAGCGCGCCGCCGTCTACACCAAGATCCACCACGCCGCGATCGACGGGGCCTCGGGCGCCGAGCTGCTGACGGTCCTGTTCGACCTCACCCCGGCCGGCCGCGAGCTGCCCCCGGCCGGGCCCTTCCGCCCCGCCCCCCCGCCGCCGCTGCCCGTCCTGGCCGTCAAGGCGGCCGCGCGGCTGGCCTGGCGCCCGGT
>Ga0306926_10006412_pt1 | contig 12618 bp, 14 predicted proteins | sample flu12Cox44000178_FD_203759 | JGI IMG/M metagenome (GOLD analysis project Ga0306926, IMG submission 203759) | Lab enrichment of tropical soil microbial communities from Luquillo Experimental Forest, Puerto Rico - flux8day.12C.oxic.44.000.178 (v2)... | ecosystem: Environmental > Terrestrial >... | reverse complement strand
GTATTTGCAAAGGCGCAAGACGCCTGTACGGCCAGTGGGATAGCCGGCACGTATGTCGTCACGTGCAACGGGTATATTTCGGCTGCCGCGAATGCCCCGCTGCTTCCGGCGACCTTATTGGCCAGTGCTAACGCGGCCAAAAACGGACAATGGAGCGGTACCGGAACCCTAAGCCTCGGCGGCTCCATAGTTACCCAGGACGTGAAAAGCGTAGGGCCGGCGCAAGTTAACCCGGACTGCACCGGGAGCATAACCTATTCCCAGACCATCGACGGCCAGCCCGCACCTCGCACGGTCGTGATGCGTGACACTGCCCCCATTCATCGATTGAGACAAAGGATTGCGAGGTTGCTGGCATTTTTGGGGGCAATCATTAGCAGCTATCCTCTTGAGGGGTTTAGCAACCTAGTGGTGTCGCGCAGAGAGGGACTAGGGTTAGCGCAGATAAGCAACGGCGCGAATCCTTGGACAGGCTCAGGACAGACTCTGGAGCACGTCGCGGATTTTGGTATCTGGGCCACCCGCGGGCACGCGCGGTTGCCGAAATCTGGCAGTAGTAGCACGGTACGTATCGGGCCATCGGTGGGAGGGCCCGGTCATGGACTATGCGCGCTCCTGACCGGGCTATCCACCGCTCCGAACAACTAACGAAGTGCGGCCATGATCGCCACGGAGCCGCGGCGTTGAGCCGATGCCATCGCGGGTTTACTTTCACGGAAGGCAACACCATTGGTTGCCGTTTTCACGTCGGCCAACAAGTAGTGATCAGCGATCACATCGAAATCGAGCACGGCTGCGACCCGCCGATCGCCGTCAGCGGGCTCGGCCAAGAAGATATACGCCTTTCCGGTGTCCTGGTTGCGCAGGGTGACGGAGTGGTTGCCGTAACTCACGTTGAACAAATAGTTGCCGGAGGGAATCTTGATGTCCCCGGCGTAGAAGTCGAAGGGGATGTTGGCAGCGACGCGATAGGTGTCATCTTGCGCCGGAGAAAGCCCGGTCAGCACCATCGCGAAAACAGCCAGCACCGCGAAACTGCAGACCGTCTTCTTCATGACATGCTCCTTTTTGGTGCGAACCCCGCCTGTGGACCATGCGCTGTCGCTGGTAACTTGTGGCGACGCTTGCACTGATGGTGCTGTCATAGACGCGGAGAAAAGCGAAAAGTTCCTCGCCAAAATCCCACTTGAGACCGCGGCTGCGAACCGTGTCGCAGATGGGAGATGGCGCGGCATGAATCGCAATTCAGCAGCGAAGCCGGGCGGATCTTGGCATTCATCTTCCCGTTACGGGGATCGACTTCGACGCGCACGCTGGCGCCATCCAAACAGGATCAGTCGAGCGGCAGATACGCAACCCGCGCCGGGGCTGGTAGCCCGTATTTCTTCCGAAACTCTGCCTCAGCTTGAGCCTTTTTTGCCCGCGCTTGCTTGAGCACACGGATTCGGGTCGCGAGTTTGGTGGGATGACGGCCCTCGACCGCGTACTTACGCTGCACCGCATGGCCACCGTGCTTCGCCGTCGACGCACGAAACGACGGCGCGCCTACGAGCCCAATTCCACCGATCAGTATTAGGAACCTTCAGCGAGACTGTGACGTTGAAGTCAAAGCAAGTCGAACGGCGTAACAATGCCAATAACATGTTGCTGGTTCCCTGTAGCGTGGACCAGCAGTGGTCTCTGATCGCCATCCAATATGCGTAGCGCTTTGTCAAGCGGCGTATCTTCAGCGCACAATTTTGCCAGCTGTAACGTCACGCCAGACTCGCCGAGATTGCGGGCGAATCGTTCTTTTCGTGTCGAGGTGACCGTGCCGAGGTAGGTTGCGATCTGTGCATCAGAGATCAGACGCCACCCTTGCGCTGTGTTCACCGGCAGGAAAGAGAACGAATTCGCGAGCATTTGTTGTCGAATGAAACTGATCGGCTGCCACAGCTCGGCGCAGATGGGATTGCGCACCATGTAATCACTCACAACGGGAGAGTCCAAACTGCTTCGCAAGGTATCCTCCAGTATCAACGACAGCTCAATTGCGCGGCCTGTGAGACGGCGAGCAAACGCGCCCTGATGCAGGGCGTCATTTCGCGCATGTCTAACAAGTTCGTACAACAACGAAAAGGGGATGTGCACATTCCCGTGCCGCTCAGGAATCTGCTCGGCTAGTGCCGAGTGCGAAGCAGCCTGTACAAGCGCGGGCTTGTAGCGACCGAGGTGGGCGATCTGCCCAAGTAAGTAGCTGCCAAGTCGCTCCACCGCATGAAACGAGGCGGCGGCGAACTCGCTGGCGGAGCCTGCCGATACTCACGCTCACACTCTTGCCGTACAGCCCGATCCGAATGTCTCCGCATGGCGCCTGGAGAGCGCCAGACATGGGTTCATGGAAGCTGCCACATTGTGGGACCCGTCGGAAACCAGCCTCGACGTCTTCGGGGATGCGAGTTTCGAGGACCAAACGGATATCGCGCGCCGGGTAGTGATTGCCATGCAAGCGCGTTACAACCTCATCGTGCTCGATCATCGCGAGCGGTACTCCCAGATAGAAGTGGAAGCCAATGAGAACAAGCGCGCGGCGCTGAAGCTCGCCACGGTCGAGTTCGCCAGCAGGTATGACGAGCTTGTGAGTGGTATCGACGCCATTGTAAGTACGGCCGAGAAGGCCGGGAAGCCCGATTTCGCCCGCAGGCTGGCAAGCAGTCTCACGGGCTTGAAACTGGCGGCGAAGCGGGGCAAGCTGTCGGCTCAATACACCGTCGACTTCGAATTTGCCACCCCGCAAACGAAGCAAGCTATGGTGGAGGGGTGTTGGGAAAAGACTGCGACGAACTCCTGAAGGAGATCAAGGCTATCCAGGACGCGTCACCACGGTCCGCCGATACACAACAGCTCAGTGACTCCGACAAGAGAAGACTGATCTTTCAACTTAGGGAATCGATTCGCCGGCTGCGGTCCGGCGCTCCGTACTAGAGCCCGTTACAAAGATTGCGTGCTGGGGCGAACATTGTTGCCTCACGGGGTAAAGCCCTGAGCTTATGCGGCGCCTCAGAGGCACGGGTGAAATAGTCCTGCTGCTTTGCCAGGGTGAAAATCTCACTGAACACACTTTTTATGTGTTTCAGAGTGTTGCGGCTATGACGCCGGAACTAGTCGCCGTGGAGGGACAGGTGAAAGAGTACGCGGCAATGGCGAAGCGCAAGCACTCCGGCACCCAATAGCGTCGGGGAACAGCAGTTTCCTCCTCGCTGTCGTAGAGCAGAACTGAGGCTGTCGTACTCCTTTAGGCCGACGATAGGTGAGTAATTTCCTCGAATGTATGGTCCGCCGCCGGGCGGCAAGAGGTTTGAAGTTGGGCGAAGGGACAGTCCGCATGAACGTATCCGGGCTCTCACTGGAGAATCACTCTCCGGGCACTTGATGATGATGTGCGCGTGTCGTTCCTAAAAAGTCGGTCACCAGGGACGCATTCTGGACGCCAAGTTCTCCGGCACGTTGTTGGAGTCCTGTTCTCTCCATACCAGACTCGAGGGCCACAATGAGATCGCGCGTGAGATGGGCAGGCCTGGGCTTTAGGTCGCGATTGCCGGTCGTGATACGCGATAAATCTGCCAGGCAAAGGCTCCCAAACCCAGGCAAACGACACCGAAGTAGATGAACCCGCCAAGATACGGGATGAACCTGACAATGGTGAGGATCAACAGTCCCACCAGCAGTCCCAGAAGCCAATCGGCCCTACTGGTTGCGGCTGGTTTCACAAGCATTTTCCCGAGGAATGCTCCAACCCAAATCTTTGCCAGGTAGATTGCGGGCAGATAGGTAGCGAGCAACATCAGCGAGACAGGCAGGCCAATCAGGGTGATCGCTGTCAGGATTATGGCCACGGGCGCACCCACTAGAACCGCAAACCCAAGCCCGAAACTACGCCAGCCTGAGCCTACCGCCTGAGTGCTGGCTTGGAAGAAGCTGGGAAACAGGACCATTCCCAACCATCCCACCAGCATGGCTGCAGCGAGCCAGACCGCTTGATGGAAGTAGAATCTGGGGCGCGCGAATCTACTCTGCCTCGTGCGCACCTCGATGTCACGTTTGCCTACGACCGTTGCGCCGTCGGCGATCTGCACATTTTTCAGGTTGTGCACGCGAGCGGTCAGGTTGCCACCGATTCGGGCTGTGTTCGTCAAGGTGAGTCTATCTCCGGCCATGGTCAGCTCGCGTCCGATGCTGCCGCTGAGATCGGCATTGCCAACGAACATGGTCATGCTGCGGTTGACCTCGCCCTCGAGGCTGACGTCGCCTGCTCCAACCACGATACCCCCGCCCACACGACCCCGGTTATCCTCACGCAACGATTGCGTTAAAGCGTAAATATTGTGGCCCAGTTGCCCCTCCAGGTCGAGGGAACCCGCGCAGTTGTAGATGTTGCCTTCTACGGTTCCGCTCACCACGATTCGCTTGGCAAAACTCACTAGGTCACCCTTCACGGTGCCGCGCACTTCCACAGACTCGCCAAAAGCAAGTAAGTCTCCATTGATGACGCCTTCCACGCGCACGGTGTTGCCCGAGGCCAAAAGGGTGTCATCCACGGTCTCGTTCGCCGATACGGTGACGAACTCACTGTGACGCCGCGCCAGGGCAAAGCCAGGCAGCGACAACACAAGCAGCACGATCAGCATGCGGAGGCCAAGTTGGCGTAGCCTCCATCGGCGTCCCAACAGCAGTGCGGTGCCAACCAACAGTAATAGCAAGAGGATCTTCCCGACGACAGCAACATAATCAGCCAGCATGGCAGTACCTCCCTGCGCAAGGTAGTAAGAAAGATTAAAGAGTAGATTCGTCCGGCCGCCCAGGTTGAAGGGGCTTAACCATTGCAGCCCTTCAGGAATGCTCAGCAAATCCATCCAGCCCGCCACAATCGAGGCTAGTGCCAGCACCACGGCCGCCACCGCTATATCGCCCCACGCTAAAGACGGCGACAAACGAGGGAGTTCCGTGGGGATCGCTGCTTCTTCCGGAAGTTCTTGCAGGCTTTCGCGCAGAACACGGTTCTCAGCGCGTAATGCGTCCAGCAGTTGCCGGCAGCGCCGGCAGGTGGCCAGGTGGTCTCGCAGCCTTCGCGCTGCGTCTGCCTCCAGTTCGCTGTCCACAAACATGGCTACGTCTTGTTCCGAATAACATTCCATGATCACTTGCCCTTGCCCGCCAGTTTCCGGCGCAGCTCCCGCTTGGCCCGAAATATCAATGCGGCCACATAGTTCCTCCGCAGATCCAACTGCTGTGCAATTTCGTCATAGCTCAGTTCGCTGTAATAGCGCAGGACCAGCGGCACACGATAGTTCTCCGGCAGATTGGTAATGGCATCCCGTACCAGCGACCTTTCTTCCGCGCCGATGACAGCACCAAGCGGCGAAGGCCCCGAGCTGGCTGCCTCGAGGGTCGCGGCTCCGTCTTCCACTTCAACAAACACCTGCCGTCCACGCTTTCGCCGCCGCAAGAGGTCAATACATTGGTTGCCAGCCACTCGCAGCAGCCATCTGGGGAACGGTACGGACGCGTCGTAGCTCTCGATGGAGTGCTGCAGCTTGAGGAAGACTTCACTTGTGGCATCTTCTGCGCTCTCCCGTGAGTCCAGCATGTAACGACACAAGCCGAATACGCGCCGCACATAGCGGCGGTAGATCTCCCCCAGGGCCTCGACATCGTGGCCTTGTGCGCGCTCGATTACGCTCTCCAGATCCTGCCCCTCCATCTGCGTGGCGTTGCCCTCGTGGGGCTGTGATCCTTTCGCATTGTTTTGCTTAGCGTCCATAAAGCAGTACGCTGGAGATCGAACAAAGTTACACCGATGTTGATCGCGGCATCCTTCTCTATCCTCTAGATGGAGCGGCGACCGATAGCACGGTGCGGGTCAAGAACACGGGTGTAGCCACTCGGCAAATCACCATTCACTTTGTGCTACCATTTGCTAGCTTCCGTAAGGAATGTCGGCAGATCGCTGAGCGGATTCTCTCCGCGGGAACGACTGCTGTGCCACAAGTGGCCTGAACTCTCGCTGGAGTGATTAGTGAGAACCCACAGTCTCACTTGCGCCTGAATTTTCTCTCGCTGGTTCTCCTGGCAAAAAAAGAAAATCATTCCGATGTACTTGGATTCGCCGCCAGATACCGCTGGCACTTATCAAGGTGTGAGTCTGAAAATTCCAGCAACCTTATTGCAGCTCACCGCCGAGCAGTTTGCGGCTAGGTCCGGTCGCGAACGGATCGCTGGCGCCTGTGGCGGACAATTCCTGAGACATAGGCGGCGTCGAAAGGGCGCGCTTCTCAGATCTCGGACAACTATTCGCTTGCGCGAAGTTCCGGAGAGCTTTGACGGCCTCGAAGCTTCGCTTCTGGCCATTCCCGGACAATTCTTGCGGCATTTCGGAGGACCGGAGCGTTGCGGAGTCGCTCTAACAGTGCGGATAAGCTGCTTTTGAAATTCCAACGTTGGAAAGGAACTACATGGCCCGGCGCTCTAACAGTACCCGAAACGCGCATCCGGCTTATCTCGGGACAATTCCGAGATCGTGGAGCGCGGCGCGAAGTTCCGCAGCTTTGACCGACTATGGCACCTTTTCTATGTTGGGCAACTTCCACGTCTTATTGAAGAGCGCTTCCGTCGGCTCGTAGAAGCGGAACCATGGCCACCAAGCCTTCCCGGGCGGCGTGTAAACCCAGTTCACTTCCTGTCCGGCCGGAGCTTTCGGGCCAATGTAAAGGTCCACTGAACCGTCAGCGTTCTTGCGCAACCCTTTGTCAAAAGATGACACCGTCGGACGGTTTGAATTGAGGAACAGGGCCGCCGTGTCCTTGCTATAGACCGTCAGTGCCCAAAACTCTCGCACTGGCGCATTCGCAGGGACATGTAGGCGATACGTATTCTGACCTTCGAGTGGTTGACCGCTGGCATCCACGTAGCAGCCTCCATAAAAGCTCCCTTTGCCGAGGCCGGACATTGACCCTGACTCTGTTGCCTTGATGCTGAAGGCTTCCTTCCAGCACAGAGTCCACTCCCAGTTCGCGGCCCGCTGCAAGTACGTTCTGCTTCAAATCAGCATATTTGCGGACCGAGCTCATGGGCCGTACGACGATGTTGGGGACGCCGCCGAGCCTGGCGATCAGCGTGTCCGCCATCCCCATTTCCAAAGCTCCGTCCCGGTTATTGCGTGCCAACGGGTGGAATGGAAGCACACCAATGCTTGGGGTGGACTCAGCACTGCTTGCGATTACAGGCGGCTTGCGCTTGTTCACGGGTGCAACAAACCTGTAACCTCGTCCTGGAACCGTAACAATGTAACGGTTCTCGGCTCGTTTTTCGCCGAACACGCGGCGCAGCGCGGAGATGCATTGATTCAAGTTGTTTTCTTCAACAACAGTGTCGGCCCAGATTGCCCTGATAAGGGTTTCTTTGGCGAGAACTTCGTCGGTATGTTGGACCAGATAAATCAGCGTGTCGAGAGCCTTCGGCCTCAGGGGTAACGGACGACCATCTCGCCCAAGTAACAAACGCCTCCCGGGGTCAACGCGGAAATCGTCGAATTCGTAGATATACGTCTGAGCTTGTTCCACGCAGCTTTCAGAATTCTTCAGAAAGTTTCAGAACATTCTAAGGATTTTGGTCCTGATTTCAAGGACACTTTCACTGCCTGTCCACGCTGACGACGCGCAAGCGCGGGTCCTCGGAATGGATTAGGGAAGAAAAGACAGGAGAAGCGATCATGAAAACGTCACTTTCCAGGTTCACCGCATTTGTTTTCGCACTGCTTTTCGTTCGCCCCTGCATTCGGCGCGCAGTGGCAAGCCACTGTCGGCGCACAGAGCGAGGACAAGGCCCGGCAGGTCGTCGCCTTTCTTCCCAACGAACTTTGGCTCCACGTGGGAGATAGTGTTCAATGGACCGTGAAAGCCGACGAGATCCACACGATCTCCTTCCTCACGGCTGGACAGGTGCGTCCACCGTTCTTTGTCGGCTGTCCGGGGTTTTCTGTTGGGGTGGCGTCATTCGATGGCTCCACGTGTACCAGCACTCCGCCGATGGTCTCGGGTCAAACGTTCAGCGTGATGTTTCCGGCGACGGGGAATTTCAAGCTTGTCTGCCTTGTCCACCCTGATATGACTGGCGTGGTGCATGTGCTTGATACTTCCGTTCCGCTTCCGCATGACCAAGCTTTTTACGACCAGGAAGCCGCCGAACAAGCCCACGACTTGCTGGCTGAGATCAATCCAGGACAGACGCATCATCACGCCGCCTCACCGAATTCCGTAGTCGTCGGCGCCGGAAAAACTTTGGCCAACGCTGGCGGACACAGCACCATCTCGCTGATGCGGTTTGTTCAGCCCGAATTGGTAGTCCATGCAGGCGCGACTGTGGAATGGGCAAATGACGACACCGGCATGCCCCACACCATCACGTTCGGAGCAGAACCGAACGACCCGTTTCCTCCTTCGCCGAATGTAACCGTGGACGCTGACGGCGCACTCCACGCTACCGTTTCGTCAAACTCGGACAACGTGCATTCGGGCTTCATCTTCTCGGCGCCACAGGATGAGACCGGGCTGCCGCAGACTCCGCTCGGCCCAACGCGCTTCAGGGTCACTTTTACGAATCCCGGCGTCTATCCATACATCTGCGCCCTTCACGATAATCTGGGAATGAAGGGGGAGATCATTGTTCTGCCGTAGAGTCTATGGACTGGAAAGGTGGACATCTTCGAGAGCTAAAACGTTAGCCAAGGCATTGAGAGCCCACCTCTGGTCCACTCGCCGCACTCGAAAACTCGAACTCAATAGGCAAAGCTAGACGTGGTCGGTGTCAACAACGGGCACTGTGAGACGTGGGTAGCGTTAGGTGTGCCCGAAATCACCCATTCGGCCTTCTCGGCGGACACTTCAACCTCGGTGCTGAGTTGCTTAGGACGCGAAGAGGGCCAAACCTACACGAAGATGTCCAAGAAATAATCTTGGCCCCCTTCGAGGAAATTGGCACTCTTCGCGCGCGCCCAGTAATTAAGGTTTGCCACTAGCATTCTCCCCAGGAGAAGGGTAATTAGCCACATCAGCATAGGGTAGGGTGAGGTGTGCCCAAAATACCCGAGGGATTGTCTTGCGCTACTTTCCGGCATAGGTACTGCGGTGGGATTTGGCCGCCGTCTACGCTGGTAGTCATTCAGGAAGACAGTTCTGGGGCCGACTCTTCGAGTCCGCCCTTTTCTGGGCCGTCAGCCGCAGGCGGTACGCCACTTGGACTTCCACCACGATGACAGTTCTGTTGTATTCGCGGGTGAGAAAGCCCGCTGAGCTTCTTTTGGTCGGAACAATGATGGGATTTTCCGTGAACCACATTGCGGGCGTGGGCACCCTTCTCTCGGAGGCGTACCCTACCGCGGCACGCGCAACGGCGCAGAACCTGTTGTTCAATATTGGGCGCGCGGTGGGAGCCCCTGGACCGCTAGTGGTCGGCGCCTTGGCCTCGAAGTACTCGTTCCATGCTGCGATCGCTTTGCTTGCTTCGATTTACGTCCTCGAAATCATCGCTATTGTGTTCTTGGTTCCGGAGCTCAAGGGCAAGGAATTGGAGTAAACGAGCGTGTGACGGGCAAACCGGAACTCAACCAGAACGCGTTGTCTGTTTCCGGATTGTCACATCTGCTTCGGTGATGATTGGCGAGAATTGAAATTCGCGTGCCAAACCTCAGGAACAATTCGCAGTGATGACATCCACTTCAGTGTTGTAGTCGGGCATTCCACTCGAATCGAATCGGCCTGCAGGAATGATCGCGTTCACTTCCGGCCAGTGAGCCTGAAGACAGCCGGGCTTGATGCGGTCGATCTTAACCCGACCCGCAAACGAGCCGAGAGCATTCTGCAGCGTGACGGCGGCTCCGTTGTTTACTCCGAGGCGTTCAGCATCTTCTTTGGACATGATTATGTCGTTGCGGTGCGCGCCAGTGATGGGGTCGTTCTCATCCAGCAGCATGCTGTTAAACTGCTTGCCGCGACGGGTGGACAGCAGGAAGCGGCCCGGCGGTACACACTCCTCGGGAAAATCGATAGCCGTGAAATGACCCTTGCCATCCGGCGTTAAGAACTTGTCGGCGAGCAGGCGGCGGCCGCCGTACTGGAAGTTGTCGCCTTTCTTACGCAGCTTGGCGATGCCGCGATATGTCGGGCAAACGCGATCAATCTCCTCGCGAATGTCCTGCGTGTCGTGCCAGGGGAAGACCTTCAGCGCGCGTTGAGGGTCAAACTTCCTGGCGACGAGTACGGGAACCTCCCATTCGTCGAGAGCTTCGAGCGGACGCGGTCCGGGGATCTCGGGACTGTAAATAACGCGGCGCTCGGTACTGGTTTCCGTGCCGCCGCCGCGTTGCTCGTAGCGCGTTCGCGAAGGGAGAAGCACGACTGTATCCGCGGGTTCCACGAACATTGTGGGATTGACAACAATGTCCTGATGGACCCGCAGTCGGATCTGGCCCAATGACTCTCTTACCAAGTCCGGCTCAGGTAGGGTCTGCTTAAAGTTGCCGCCGGATTGCCACAAAGCGTCGATCTCCCCGCGCTCGGCGGCCAGCAGCATGTGCGTTGCACTCAATCCCTTCCATACTGGTGGCTCGAAGCCCCACATGTCAGGCGAGGCGAATTTCTGCGCATTGTCGCTGTTGACAGCGAACCCCATCACATAAGCAGCGGGAGTCGCACCCATTTCCGCTCCTCCCTGCACACCGCTGTGTCCGCGGATTGGCATAAGGCCAGTGTGCGGCCGGCCAACGTTACCGCGAGACAGCTGCAGGTTCACGAGAGCGCGCACATTGTCGCTGCCGCAAGTGTGTTGCGTGATGCCCATGCTCCAAGTCACGACGGTATGACGTGCTTTGCCGAATCCTTCGGCGAAGCGAAACATATCAGCACGAGTCAGTCCTGCGCCGCGCTCCAGCGCCTCCCAGGAAAGGCCCTTCACCTTGGTTTCCAGTTCGTTCCAGCCAGCGGTCCGCGTTCGAATAAAGTCGCGATCCACCCAATCGTTTGCAATAAGGTGTTTGAGTACGCCGTAGAAGAAGGGAATGTCGCCACTCGTGTAAATCTGAAAAAAGTCGTCCACAATCCTGGTGCCGAATAATGCGCTCTCGAATACAGAAGGAACCCAGTAGCGCTCCAGCCCGGGCTCGAAATAGGGATTGACGAGGAAGATCTTGGTACCAGCTTTCTTGGCATAGTGAAGGTACTTGGTAGCGACGGGCTGGTTATTCGCAAGGTTCGTGCCGACCAGAACAATAAGGTCGGCTCCCACCCAGTCCGAATAGGAACATGTCGTCGCGGCGCAGCCTATTGTCGAACTCAGCGCTGCGGTCGAAGGCGCGTGACAGATCCGTGCGCTGGTGTCTACGTGATTGGTGCCAATAAAGCGCGCCACTTTCTGATGAGCGTAGTAAGCCTCGTTGGTGAGCCCGCGGGAAGTCATATACCAGGCAATTCGTCGCGGATCGATTCGACGAAGCTCATCGGCGATGAGACTCGTCGCCTCTTCCCTCGAAATTCGCCGGAAGCCGCGGTCTCCCCTACGCCGGATCATGGGTACGGGTAACCGCCCCAGTTGACGCACCTCTCTTTCACTCTTGTTGCGTAACGGTTCGATGTCTTCGAGCAGCCGATAGTCTAGGTCCGGCACGGTGTTCAGGCGCAGCAGTTCCAACCGCACGTTGCACAGGTGGATTCCCTTCATCGTCCAGTCATGCAGGCCGCTGGTACCCAGGGCACAGCCATCGCAACAACCGTCACGCAAGATGCGCCACGCGTAAGCAAGATTGTCGCGGTTCTGAACAACGCACCGGAAGATGTCGCCGTAAGCGTTTGGATGTGTCTGATTGACGCCGTAGGGAACCAGGCTCACCCAATGCTCGGGATGCCAGCCTTTCGACTTGCCTTCCGCATGCACGTCAGGATTGGTCACCGCACGCTCTCCGTTACTTATTTCGCGCGTCCGAGTTCGGTCCTCCCGCGCTGTGGCGGGGCTCTCTTCTCGTTGGTGAGGATACAACGACCCGCCTTCCGAGAAGGTTTTCATCATATTAACGGATGGAAGCGGCCGGGGGTCGAACACTCGTGCCTGTATCACGCTAGTGCTTTTTCGGACGCGACGCTGGGATGAGTGCTCAAGGCTGAAAGAAGGTTTGAGGCGTCGCGTTCGAAAAAGCCGTCAGAAGGAAGCCGCTGGCGCGGCGGACGCGGGAGTTATGCAAATTGAATTGAGCGAGCGAGGGGTGCAGAGGTTCGCGGGAGTCGTAAAGGTGGGTGGAGGAGCAGGCGGCGCAGCTGTGCAAGGACGAGTGGATGGCCGAAGTGAGCCTAGGCAGGGACAGAAAGAAGATGTTTGGGTGTAACGGAGACACACTTGGCACTGCTCCCCCTCAGTGGATTCTGTGATCGAAGGTTAAGGATCGCTGCACCATTGACTTCTAAGATGGCGGGCAAGTGAGGTGAGCCAGTTTCGGACCTATCCCTGACTTTGATCGGCGTCGCCTTCTTCGCCTCCAAAGAAACTCATCGCCGCGTCATCCTCGATGTCCTGGGGACGATCTACTTCAGCAACCAC
>Ga0306926_10006411_pt1 | contig 12620 bp, 9 predicted proteins | sample flu12Cox44000178_FD_203759 | JGI IMG/M metagenome (GOLD analysis project Ga0306926, IMG submission 203759) | Lab enrichment of tropical soil microbial communities from Luquillo Experimental Forest, Puerto Rico - flux8day.12C.oxic.44.000.178 (v2)... | ecosystem: Environmental > Terrestrial > Soil... | reverse complement strand
AACCGCGACAATATCGCCATCAACAAAGGCGTCGTCGGTCTCCCGCACATTGCCGCCGAATACGCCGCCTGCCCAAAGCACTGCCGCCAGGATCGCGGCTGCGCACAAGGCGCTTGCCGTTACCCGCAGCCAGAAAATCGACGATGATTTCAAGGACATTCCTCCACGGCCATGTCGCGAATTTCCGCAGGGCTGCCGGAGCGAGTTGCCGCCCGGAGAAACAATTGAAGCGCGGTCGGCACCAGGCCGGGCGCGAAATCATGCCCCATGCCTTCGACAAGCGTCAGCCGGGCGTTTCTGATCGCGGACGCGACCTGACGCGCGCCTTCGGGATCGAGCATGGGATCCTCCGATCCATGAAGGATTTCCGTCGGTGCGCAGACAGCTGCAAGATCCCGGCTTCGATTGCCTTGCGTGAGGACGGCGCACAATTGCCGCATCACGCCGAATGGTCGATAGGCACGGCGATAATCTTGAATCAGGCGCGCTTGCGCTTTCTGCGGGTCCAGGGGAAAAGCCGGCCCGGCCAGGGCCCGCGCGAAGGCCATGCCGCGGGCGACGGCCTGTTCCTCCTTGTCGCCCGAAACCGTCAGTCCCATCAGCGCCAACGTCACCTGTGGCCGCGGCTTCAGATACGCGATGTCACCGCTGCCAGTCATGATCAGCGTCAGGGATCGAATCATCTCAGGCTGCCGCGCCGCCGCAAGTTGGGCGACCATTGCCCCCAGGGAAACGCCAATCACATGCGCGCGGGGCGCGCCGATATGGCCGAGCAGATCCAGCGCGTCCTGCGCCATGTGGTCCAGGCCATAGGGAAGCTCGATCGTTTCGCGTGCGGCGATACTGCGAGCCAGCTGGCGCAGGTCCGAGGTCTGCGGAGTATCGAAGATGCTGGAAAGTCCGGCATCGCGGTTGTCAAAACAGATGACACGAAACCCACGGGAAACAAGCGATTGTGTGAGTTCGGCAGGCCAGCGGGTGAGCTGCTCTCCCAGTCCGGCGATCAACAGGACGGTTTCCCGATCATGGGAGCCCCAGGAGCGGTATGCCAGCTCAACGCCCCGGAGCAAGGCCTTTGTCATGAACCCATCGTTTGCCGGCGGGAATGATTCCAGGGGGCCTCCCGGTGCCAAACTGGCCGCTCCCCACATCCCTGTCCCCTTGTTGTGGAAGGACTTTCAACCAATCGGAGCTGGGAAGCTAGAGACCTGTCAATTCCAGGGGCGATTTTTGCCGCCCCGCCGGCGGCCACGCCCAGGTTGCCAAACCTTCATGGACGGAAAGCTTTCTTTACCAAAAGTGAATATCCGCGGACCTATAACAGCCTTGGATTTCTCCACCGTTCTTTTGCTTACCGCGTCCCCAAACGGTCCATTGTTTTCGCGTTTCGCCACCAGCCGGATGGAACATGACCAACGCTCTTCCCGTCCTTTTCACGCATTTCGGAGACGAATGGATTCGAGGAAGCGAAATCGTCCTGCTCGACCTGTGGGGCGCGCAGGGCAAGAATAAAATCCATCCCTTGGTCTGGTGCAATGGCGCGGGCTGGCTGCATTGCCGAGACGAAAAACATGATGGTCGCAGTCGGTGCGTGGCTTGGTCGGTCCATGCGCAAAACTTGTCCGTCCGCAAACAAGGCCGGAGCGCTATGCATCGCAGGTCGGGCAATATAGAATCACAGGATTTCCGGATTCGCGATCGCGCGCGGTTGCATGTGGGGCCTGGACATGACGGTTTTGATTGCGCGGCGCCGAATTCACGCTCCATTCCGCTGCAATGTTCGTCGACGTTTTCTGGGAATTTGACGTGACAAACCCGATTTCGGTCCTTTTCACGCATTTCGGCGACGAGTGGATCAGAGGGAGTGAAATCCTTCTGCTCGACCTTCTGGGCGCGCTGGATAAAAATAAAATACGCCCAATCGTCTGGTGCAATGGCGCCGACATGGCGCAGGCGTGCCGGAATGCGGGATATCTGACGTATCACGACGAATTTCGCCATATGTTCGACTATGGTTCGCCAAAGCCAAGCGCCAGGCATTTTCTGGGATTGGTGAAAAAGTGCCGTGCGCTTTGCCGGGAAAATGACATTCGCGTGCTGCACGCGAACAGCCTGGCACCTGCGCAATGGCTTGGGCCCGCGGGAATGGCAGAGCAAATTCCCGTACTCGCGCATCTGCACATCGATTATCTGCGCAGGAGTCGATACGCCCTGCTTCTGCATGCCGCGACACTGATTGTCGGCGTTTCCCGTCAGGTGATAGACGGCCCACTCGAGGATGGCATTCCGCCAGAGCGCACCCGGGTCATCTACAATGGCATCGATTTCGCGCGGTTGGGCGATTCCAAAAAAGATCTGCGGCGCGCGCTGGGCATCTCCCCGAAAGCCCCCGTAATTGCAACGACGGGATCTCTGATCCGGCGAAAGGGCCATGATGTATTGATCCGTGCCTTCCAGGCGCTGCCGCCGATATCGGTGCCGCCGCATCTGCTTATCCCCAGCGGGGGCGCGGAATTGAATTCCTTGCGAGAACTCGCGATTGCTCTGGGCGTCGCTGAGCGCGTGCACTTTCTCGGCTATGTCGACGATGTGGTTCCAGTTTACAAGGCCGCCGACATATTCGCGCTGGCGTCGCGCGGCGATGCCTTCGGATTAGCCTTGGCGGAGGCAGGCCATTTTGGGCTTCCGGCCGTCTCGACCCGTGTCGGCGGGATTCCGGAAGTGGTTCTGCACGGTCAAACCGGGCTGCTGACACCGGCCGATGACGTGGCGGCGTTCACGAGCGCTCTTGCGCAACTGATCGATGATCCAGCCCTGCGGTCGCGCATAGGGGCCGCTGCGGCGAAACGGGTGGAGGAGAATTTCACGGCGGATCGCATGGCCCGGAAATTTGAAGAAGCCTACGCCGAACTGGCTGCATTGCCAAAAGAGCAATTGGGCTGGATTCAGTCCGCGCGCAGATTGTTGGGACCATATTCAAGACTCAGGTCTTCGCGGTCTGCCCAACCCCGCTATGCGTTGTAGCGACGCCCCGCTATAACGCTGGCGGCGCACAAGAGTGATGGAAAACACGGTTATGCTGGATTTCTTGAGTATGGGGCCGACCGAAGATATGCGCTCATGGGCGTTCCGGTTGATCCATTATGGGCTGATCGCCGGGCTGATCGGCGCGGCGGTCATCGTTCTGCTTGTTTTGCAAAACTTTTATATCATGCATTCCCTGGGCAAGGCCCGGTCCCAGTTGCGGGCCATGATGCGAACATTGAACGATCCCTGGAAAGAGCCGAAGGACTGAACAGGCGGCCGGCCGGCGCGCAGCCCGCCCTTGATGGCGCGAGGCGGGTTGTTGCGACGTTTTGATTTGTATTCGAACAAAATTTTCCGGTCACGGTTCATCGCGCGGAAACAGGGGTTGGCGGATAAGAGTGGCGCCCCTGAAAACGGTATCGCGTGTACACCATCGTTGCAGCCTCCCAGAAGGGCGGGTCTGGAAAAACCACCCTGTCCGGCCACCTTGCCGTTGAAGCCAGCAAATCCGGCGCCGGCATCGTGGCGCTTATAGACACGGATCCTCAGGGCAGCCTGTCGCACTGGTGGAACGCGCGAAAGGTGGATGAGCCTTATTTCGTCAAGGTTGGCGTCCTGGATTTGAAGGAAGCCCTGGCCCAGCTGGACCGGATGGGAATCCGTGTCGCGGTGATCGATACGCCGCCGGCCATCACCCATTCGATTTCCCAGGTTGTCGCCCATGCCGATCTTGTCATCGTTCCGACGCGGCCCAGTCCGCACGATCTGCGGGCGGTTGGGGCGACAGTCGACATTGCTGAGCGCCACGGCAAACCGCTGATTTTCGTGCTCAATGCCGCGACGGCGCGGGCCCGTATCACGGGCGAGTCGGCCGTGGCTCTGTCCCAGCACGGGACGGTGGCGCCGGTCATCATCCATCACCGTACGGATTTTGCGGCCAGCATGATCGACGGGCGTACGGTCGGCGAAATCGTCGCCGAATCCCAGTCGGCGCAAGAAATCCGCGACCTGTGGCTTTACATTCAGGACCGCCTGTCGCGCCTGGTGCGCGATCCCACCTTCCTGCCGGACTATCGTCCCGACCATCTGGCGATCAGTTCGCTTGCACCCGGCCTGGAAGAAGGCAGCGAAGCACTCGACGCTGCGGAAGCTGCGGAAGCTGCGGACGCGGGGGAAGGGGCGGCGGAAGGTGCAGCGGCACTGGCGGCTGCGCCCCGTTATGAAGGGCTCGAAAGGCGCTCCAGTCCGGATCGCCGCCTCCATGCCGCCGTTCATTCCGCTAATGAACGTCGGGTCCGTGCCTTTGGGCGGCGCCAGGTCGACCAGAAATTCCCATCAGACGAATGGGAGCAGAAATGAGCGCGCCGAAATTTGCTTCCATCACGTCCAGTCTGCTGGCCCGTAAAGGCGAGGCGGAGCCCTGGCGGGCAACGGATGCGGGCCAAGACGTTCCTTGGCCGGCACGCGCGCTCGCGGATGACCCGATAACCTCCAGGGCGGCACCCAAAACAACCGCGCGCACCCGCAAAAAATCCGCCACGGATTCGCGCGACAAGACCTGCGCGGTGCACATGACACATCACGATTATGAGCGGCTGGGCATCATGGCGGTGAAAAAAGGCACCAGCCGCCAACGCCTGATGCAGCTGGCGCTGGAAGAATTTTTCGGCCGCACGGCGCGGGACTATGCCAGTGAATGCGCCTGTCTCTTGGCCGGTCCGGAACCGGAAAAGACGCCCTGAAGGGGGCATGGGCAGCAAATCGCCATATTGGCACGCCGGACGCCCGCCGCGGCTTTTCCATAAAGTTCCATCTGTCCCGGCCTGGGACAATTTTTCCTCGCAGGGTTTTGTCTTTCCGCGAAACCCGGGATGCCGCAGCGGAACTCTCAGAAAAATTTACGCAAACTCACGCGATTAAAATAACGCGATATCACAAGGCATTGGGGCATTCTGGCAGCGAGATGGGGCGTCCCGACAAGGGCACGCCCGATTGGGCGGCATGATGAAACAGAGTGCGAGCGAGTTCCCCAAGAATACGGCGGCCAATGCCCGCTTTGCCAAGGGCACGCCGCGCGCGTCGCGTTCCGCCGATTCGGAACCGCGGACAGTTGCGATTGAACTTGCCTCGCTGATTGCTCCGCACCGCGGACAACGCAGGCTCACCATCCGAATCGAAAATCTGCCGCAGGCGTCGCGACTGTCGGCGGGCCAGAACAATGGCGACGGGACCTGGTCGCTGGCGCTGGACGAGTTGGAAGGACTTGCGTACTTCCCCTCGGAAAGCGCGGCCGATGAACACACACTCGCGATCCGCCTGATTGCGAAGGATGAGGTAGGCGCTTCCACCATCGCATTGCTGGACTATCCCGTGATGCTTGGCGCCGCTGACGAAACCGCGCCGGCTCCGAAACTTGTGAGCTTCGCGACCAAGAAGAAGCCGGCAGAGCGCGCGCATGACGAAGGCCTGCTGGAGGAAGTGCGACAACTCAAATCAACGCTGGCGGAACGGGATGAGGCGCTTGTGCAGGCGCTTGCGTCCTCGACGCAGGCGGATGCGCGCTGGCAGAACAAGATTGATGTCACTCTGGCCGCTGCCGAGATCAATTGGAAGCGCGACGAGGCGCAGCGACTGGCTTCGGCCGTGGCGCAGCTGCGGAGCGAATTCGACCAGCAGTTGGCCGAAAGCGAACGGCGCCTGTCCGATGTCGATGACAACAGGCGCAAAGAGGATGAGGCTGTCTTGCAAGAGCTGCGGCATCAGTCCGTCGCACTCGCGGACATGCTGGCCGACCGCGACGCGCAACTAAGCCGCCTTCAGGCCCATGCCGACAGCTTGCGGCTCGACGCGGAACAGGCGTTGGGCGCGGCAAAAGCGCTGGCCGCCGCCGAACATGCCGCCGGTATCGCGGCGGCAGAGGCGGCATGGCGGGAGCAGGCGGAGCAGGCCTTGGCGGCGGCGCTCGCCGAGCGGCAGGTGGCGGAAGCATCTCTGGTCGGCGCGCGGGAAGCGGATCTTCTGGCGGCTCATCAGGTGGAACTGGCCGGCATGCAGGCCCAGCTTGAACGCGTGCGCGAGGAAGCGCAGGGCGCGGCGGCGACGGCCCGGGCGCAAGCGGAAGAAAACCACGCCCGCATTTTGGCGGATGCGCAACTGCAGTGGCGGGACCAGGCTGCCCAGATGGTGGCGGACCTCACGGCCCAATGTGACGCGGCGCAAAGCGCTCTTGCGGCGGCGCAGGCCGCGGCGACGACGTCCGCCGCCCAGGATGACGGCCTGACGCTGCTGCTGGCCCGGTTTGAACGTCTGCAACAGGACACGAAGGTTGAAATCGCCGCGGCGAAAGCCCAAACCGATGCCGAACATACGCGTCGCATGAAAGATGCGGAAGCCGCCTGGCGACAGCAGACGGCGCAAGCCCTGGAAGAGATGAAAGCCCAGCGCGACGCGGCGCAGCGCGCCCTTGCCGGTGCACGCGCCGCGGACATGTCCGAAAAGCATGACGCCGAATTGACCAAATTGCTGACCAGGTTCGAACGATTGCAACAGGACAGGCAGGTCGAAATCGCGGCCGCCAAGGCGCAGGCCGAAGCCGAAGCCGCCGAGCGCATGAAAGCTGCACAGACGGCATGGCAAGAACAGGCCGACCGGGCTCTGGCTGCATCCAACGCCCGTTGCGAGACAGCGGAGGCAGCTCTGGCCTCGGAGCGGCTGACGGCAGCAGGCGCAACCAACAACGATGCTTATGTCAACAGCCTCAATCGCGAAATCCGTTCCTTGCGCGCAACCCTGGTCGATCGCGAAGCGGCTATCGTTCAGGCGCAGGCGTCGCTGGAGCAGATGCGGCGCGGCGCGGATGTGGGAAGTCCGGGCAGCCGTTGGGAACCGCTTACCAACCGGCGGCCTGTCGGGGATGAAGAGCCAGTCGAACGCCAGGGCGGCCATCTGGTCCGCGATGTCGTGTTCGCGATTGTGGTCGCAGTGGCGGCAGTCTTCCTGTTCCCCCGGATCGAAGCTCTGCTTCCCGACAGCGTGAAGGGAAGCATCGACAATCTTGCCGCGACGTTCGATTCCCTGAAACCGCAAGCGGTGACGGCGACCGTCGCCACGCCGCCACCCCCCGTGGCCTCCGCTCCGCAGGCCATGGTGACGGTGGTGAAGGCGGTCAATGTCCATGCCGGCCCGGCGGCGAATGAAGCGGTTGTGGCCATCCTCAAGCGCGGCGTGCAGACACAGCTTTTGGAAAAGCGCGGCAATTGGGACCGGGTGCAAATCTCCGTGCCTGGCGCCCCGAACCAGGATGGCTGGGTCTATTCGTCTTATGTGACCGACGGGGCCGACGCCGCGATCAAGCCCTGATTTGAAGCCTATTGCGGCGGGACGGTGAAATTTTCCGGCGCGGCGCCGGACTGCCACCTCTGCCACATGGTTTGATAGGCCGCCTCAAGTCCACGACAGAAACGCGCGCTGTCGAACAAGGGGGCGCCGGCCAAATTGGCGGCCAGCCTCTGCCGCATTTTTTCCAGCCCGCCATTCGCCAATTCCAATGCGATGCGTTCATACGTCTCCAGATCGCTCGCTGCCAGTTCCGGCAAACCCACATTGTGCAGCAGACTGGCGGCCACCCGGCCGGCAAATGTGTGGCCGGTCAGCGTTACCAGCGGCACGCCAAGCCGCAGCGAGTCGCTGGCAGTGGTGTGCGCCGTGCACGGCCAGGTGTCGAGAAACAGGTCGGCCAGGCGATGGCGGGCCATATGCAACTCCACCTTCAGGCGGGGCGCGAAAATCAACCGCTCCGGGCCTATGCCATGGGAAGCCGCGTGCCGGCGCAGATTGGCCTCGGCGTCCGCATTGTCCGCAATCAGCCACAAGACGCTGTCCGGAACTGCATGCAGCAGCCGCATCCAGACGGCGAAAATCGCGGGTGTGATTTTCCAGCTGTTGTTGAAAGAACAGAATACAAAGCCCCGTTCCGGCAGGCCGGCCTGAACGCGCGTCGGTGTGGGAATGTCCAACGGCCGTCGCATATCATTGGGCTGGTAGCAATCGGGAAGCTGTGCGATTTTTTCGGAATAGAACGCGGCCTGGTCCAGAGGCAGGACAAACTTGTCGGCCAGGATATAGTCATAGAAATTCGCGCCCATGGTGCCGGGAAAGCCCAGATAGTTCACCTGCAACGGCGCCGCGCGGTGGGCAAAGATCGCGGTGCGCCCGTTCGTGGTAAACCCCTTCAGATCGACGGCGATATCGATCCGCGCGGCGTGCAGAATCTGCGCCACGGCGAGATCGGACCGGGTGCTGGCATCGACGAATTTGTCGAAGCCGCCGACCAGGCGCCGGCGCATGGCGCTGCCGTCATCAGCGTCGAAGGCGACGCCCCATATCTCGAATTGGCCGCGGTCGTGGCGCTCGAAAAGTTCCGCGATCAGGTGCGCGGTGGCATGGTCATGAAAATCGGCGGACAGATAAGCAACCCGGATCCTGTCATTGCGAAAGAGCTCCCCGCGCCACAAGGGTTCAGGGATATTGCGGACGGTATGTGCGGCGAAGGCCTTGGCGCAGCGATATTGCAGGTCTGCATTGTCGCCATATCCCAAAAGCACGCCGGGCGCGATGGCGGCGTTCCCGGCGATGACATTCCTTTCCACGCCATCGCGCAGGGTCTCGACCTTGTCCCAGTCGCAGGCATAAAGCGCGGCTGCCGCCAGGCCGCCAAATGCGAAGATCGCTCCCGGATCGAGCGCCAGGGATTTCTCAAAGGATTCCGCCGCGTCATTGTTGCGCTTCAGGACAAGCAGCGAAAGGCCGCGATCGCACAACGCCCTGCCATAGTCGGGACGCAGAGCAATGGCTTTGTCGAAACTCGCCACCGCGTCTTCCTGCCGTCCCATATCGCTCAGAACTCCGGCACGGTAGAACCAGGCTTCGGCATTGCCGGGCTTGACGGCAATGGCCCGGTCGCAGCTCGCAAGCGCTTCCGGCAGGCGGTGGAGCTGCTGCAGCGCGACCGAGCGGCCAAGCCAGGCTTCGACAAATTGTTCATGGGCCGCCAGAACCCGCTCGAAGCTTTGCAGGGCTTCCGGCACCCGCCCCATGCTCAGCAGCAAGTCGCCCCGCAGATAGAGAGCCGGCGGAAATCCGGGGCCCAATCTCAGAATATGGTCGTAATGGGCCAGGGCGTCCGCCTTGCGCCCCAGGGCGCGCAGCGCAAAGCCCTTTTGCATCAAGGCCTGGATGGCGCCCGGGTTGCTGCGCAGGATGGTGTCGAACTGCTCCAGCGCCTCGTCAAAACGTTCCTGCTCCATGCGCAGGACGCCCAGCATCTGCCGCGCGTCTGCATGGCCGGGCTCGCGCGCCAGAATTTCGAGATAAAGTCTTTCGGCCTCGGCCACCGCACCTTCGCGATGCAGGCCGACCGCCTGTTCCAGCAATTGCAAGGATTCCATGGCGACGCGGGTTTGAAGGCCCGGCGCTTCTAGCGCGAACCTGCCCCCGGTGCAAAAGCGTCAGCCTTCGACAGCCTTCAGGCTGTCGGCATCGGACAAAAGGGCCATCCAGTCCTGCCGGGTGAAATTCTCCGTCCGTCCTTCACGCGCCGCTTGCGCCAGGGACGCCAGCCGTTCGGGGGCGGTGTCATTGGCGGCGGGAGAATTGCGCAACAATTGCAGATGCAGTGCCCGCACGTCGTTGTCATCCAGCACCAGGCGGGGAAAATTCCGTTCGCCGTCGTGGGCGCGTGCTGCCGTCAGGCGGCTTGCGGTTTCCAGAACCGGGAGAGATCCGGTTTCGCTGGGGATCAGGAACAGGCGGTCTGCTGCGGCCACACGACCCAGACCTGGACTGCTGCTCAGGGCGGCCAGCGGGATGGCGAGCAGCAGGCCGGCCAGCAAAGGGATGAACCAGCCCAGACTGCCGGGCGCGAACCGGTACAGCAGCCCGGAAGCCAGGATTCCGGCCAAGGTGTGGGGCCAGTACAGGCGCGCCACCTGCCAGAAAGGGAGCAAGCGATCCTGCCGCTGCTGGGCTCCCCAACCGGTATTGGTTCCCAGAAGGATGGTGAACACGAACCAGCTCTGCGACAGCATCGCCACCGGCGCGAACAGGGTGGAAAAGACACTTTCGCAGATGGCTGACCGCAACAGCGCACCGCCGCCCCCATGGGCGGAACGGCTGGCGCGATCGCCTATCGTTGCCAGTGTTGCGGCCAGCTTTGGTCCGTAAAGCAACAGCAAGGTGGCGCCGGCCAGCATCAGAAGTTCGGGCGCGTGCGATACCGTCAATGTCAGTTGAGGAATCCGGCCCAGATATCGGAACGGCGCATCCGATTTGGACGTCCCCATGTCGATCGCGGAAACGATGAGCAGCAGCAGCCAGAGAGGCGAGGACGCATAGGACATGATTCCCATCGCCAGGTGCAGCCGGCTTGGCATCTGCAAACCCTGCGCGAAGACGATGCGCAGATGCTGCAGATTGCCCTGACACCAGCGGCGGTCGCGCTTGAGAAAGTCGGTCATGGTGGGCGGCGGCTCTTCAAACGATCCACCCAGATCCGGCGCCATCCAGACCTGCCAGCCAGCACGCACCAGAAGCGCGGCTTCGACAAAATCATGGCTCATGATTTCGCCGCCGAAGGGCGGCTTGCCGGGCAGCTTGGGCAGGCCGCCATGGGCCATGAACGCGCGCACCCGCAGGATGGCGTTGTGGCCCCAATAATTGCCTTGCGGTCCCTGCAGCCAGGCAAGACCGGCGCTATAGACGGGACCATAGACGGAAGAGGCAAATTGCTGGATGCGCCCGAACAGCGAAGAACGTCCCACCAGAGTCGGCGGCACCTGGATCAGGGCCGTGCGCGGGTTGGCATCCATCAGCCGGACCAACCGGCGCAGGGTTTCGCCGCTCATCAGGCTGTCAGCGTCCAGCACCACCATATAGTCGTAAAGCGCGCCCCAATTTTCGCAGAAATCCTGGATGTTGCCGCTCTTGCGCCCGATATTGCGATGGCGATGGCGATAGAAAAGCTGCGATGTTTCCGGCAATTCTCCGCGCAGGCGCTGCCATTCCATTTCCTCGGCAATCCAATGCGCCGGATCGGTGCTGTCACTGAGAATGTAGAAATCGAAACCGGGATCGCCGCTCAGGCAATCGTGGATCGCCTGAACGCCGGAAAAAACCCGGATCACATCTTCATTATAGATGGGCATCAGGATCGCCGTGCGCGACCGCGACGGTGCCGATCCTTCGGATAGGGGGAGCAATCTTGCGCCGGTTAATTTGGCCCAGGCGCCGAATAACGCCAACCAGAACGAAGCCGAGATCCAGCCAAACAGGATGGCGAACAGGGCCAGCAGAAGGATTTCGGGATCGTTCAATCCGTCAATGCGCAGCACTTGCCAAAGCTGCAACACGCCGATGGTCGTTGAGACCAGCACCAGGGACAGGAAAAGCCATCGCCTGGCAGCGATGTCAGGCACGGCGATCCGCCCGAACGGCGGCGGCAGGGATGAAGGTTTCTTCCATCAGCCAGGCGATACCGGCTGCCAGCAGGCGCGCCGGAGTCCAGGGGACCAGTTGCTGCTCCGGCATAGCCTTGATTTGGACGGGAGGGACGTTCCGCAAAGCGGCCGGGGCGCCGATCGCGCTGTGAAAAGCAAAGCCTTGTGAATCCATCAGACCAACGCCCTGTATCGAGATCGGGAGGGCTGCAAATTCGCCAAACATTACGGCAAAAAAATGGATCGGGCGGGGCGGTGCGGGGGTCATTCCCGGGCGGGGACTGCCCTATCTTTTCCATTTTTGCCATGTTTGGTTCAAAAGTCCCCGACCGGAGTGGAAATGCTGGATCGCCGTTCGCTTCTCGCCGCACTGTCAGCGGCCGCGACCACGCCAGCCTGGGCGGTTGACCCACCCAAAGGACTTGTTTTCGGTCCCGCCAAGGCGTTCGGCCTCAGCCAATTGCAGGGTTACGCCAAAAAACTAGCCAGTCAGCCCTATAAAGCGCCATACCGGCCGCCCGCCGAACTGCTGCGGCGGGTCAACTATGACTCGGTCCAGAAAATTCATTTCCGCAGCGAGGCCGCCCTGTGGCATGGCGCCGCGACCTATCCGGTGGCCTTTTTCCATATGGCCAATTATTCGGGCGAGCCGGTGACGATCCATGCCGTCCGCGATGGGGTCGCCCGCGAAATTCTCTACAGCCCGGACTATTTCGATTATGGCACGTCCGGGGTCGATCCCCGGCCCTTGGCCAAGCTCGGGTTTCCGGGCTTTCGGGTGATGGACAGCCAGACCGCCCCGACCGATTGGCTGGCGTTTCAGGGCGCCAGCTATTTCCGGTCGTCGGGGGAGGACGCCCAGTACGGCGCCTCGGCCCGCGGCATCGCCATCAACACCGCCTTGCAGTCGGTGGAAGAGTTTCCCCGCTTCTCGCAATTCTGGCTGGAAGAGAATGGCCCGGTCATTACCATCTATGCCTTGCTGGAAGGCCCCAGCGTCACCGGCGCCTACAAGTTCGATACGGTGAAGCATGGCGGCACGGTGATGAACGTGCATTGCGACCTCTATTTTCGGGCCGACATCACGCGTTTGGGCGTGGC
>Ga0306926_10006410_pt1 | contig 12621 bp, 13 predicted proteins | sample flu12Cox44000178_FD_203759 | JGI IMG/M metagenome (GOLD analysis project Ga0306926, IMG submission 203759) | Lab enrichment of tropical soil microbial communities from Luquillo Experimental Forest, Puerto Rico - flux8day.12C.oxic.44.000.178 (v2)... | ecosystem: Environmental > Terrestrial >... | reverse complement strand
TGGATAACCGCCGGCGATCTAGCGCGCCGCGACCAGTCCGGGTATTTCTGGTTCGAGGGCCGCGCCGACGACGTCATCAAGAGCTCCGCATACCGCATCGGACCATTCGAGGTCGAAAGCGCAATCCTCCATCATCCGGCGATCGCCGAAGCCGCCGTGGTCGGCAAACCCGACGCGCTGAAGGGAGCGATCGTCAAGGCCTATGTCACGCTTCGTCCGGGGCAGCAGCCGCGCGCGCAGCTCGCGCAGGAGGTGCAGGACATCGCGCGCCGACTAGTCGGCGATCACGCTTACCCGCGCGAGATCGAGGTAATCGACAGCCTGCCAAAGACCGAGTCGGGAAAGATTCAGCGCTTCAAATTGCGGCAGCGGCTTTGAGCAGGGATCGCCAGGTCAAGGCGGCGGCGCGCTTCGCTCGGCCATGATCAGAAAGGGGTTCTTTGCCGGATTGCAGCTGCCAGTGTTCCCTCATCCAGATAGTCGAGCTCGCCGCCCACCGGGACGCCATGCGCAAGCCGCGTCACCTGGACGTGACCGCCCTGCAGGAGGTCGGTGATGTAATGGGCCGTGGTCTGCCCGTCGACCGTGGCGTTCAACGCCAGTACGATCTCCTTGACCGACGCATCCTGCGCACGCGAGATCAGCGCGTCGATTGAAAGATCCTGCGGGCCAATGCCATCGAGCGGCGACAGCGTGCCGCCGAGCACGTGGTAACGCCCATTGAGCGCATGCGCGCGCTCGAGCGCCCAGACATCGGCGACATCCGCCACCACGATGATGATCCCGGGGTCGCGCCTTGCATCCGTGCAGATGACGCAAGGATTGCGAGTGTCGATGTTGCCGCACAGCCTGCAGACCTCGACCTTGTCGAGCGCCGTCTGCATTGCCGCGGTCAACGGGGCCATGATCTGCTCACGCTTCTTGATGAGAAACAGGGCTGCGCGCCGCGCCGAGCGCGGTCCCAACCCGGGAAGCCGGGCAAGCAGCTGGATCAGACGGTCGATCTCGGGTCCGGCACTGGTCGCAGGCATGAATAAGCGGCAGGATCAAACCAGCAGAGAAGTCAGAACAGCTTCAGGCCTGGTGGCAGCGGAAGGCCGCCTGCAACATTCTTCATTTTTTCCTGCAAGAGCGCCTCGGCCTTACGCCGTGCATCGGCGTGAGCGGCAACGATCAGGTCCTCCAGTATCTCTTTCTCGTCCGGTTTGATCAGGGATGCATCGATCGTCACCGCTTTCATCTCACCCTTGCCCGAGAGCCGCACCATAACCAGGCCGGCACCCGAGCTGCCCTCGACCTCGACCTGATCGAGCTCTGCCTGCATCGCCTCCATTTTCGACTTGAGCTCAGCTGCCTGCTTCATCAGACCGAGGAAATCCGTCATAGCGCCTCTCTTTCAATCATCGTCTTGCCCAGGAAGCGCAATGTGCGCAGATCGGGCGTCGACATCGAACTCCTGAACGAAAGGCTCCGGCGTTTCATCCACCGGCGGTGGCGGCTCGCCCGCTGACTCGCCCTTGCGCACTTCCACGATCTCTGCACCGGGAAAGCGGGCAAGCACCGCCTGCACCAGCGGATCGCCGCGCACGCCGGCCTTGAGCTCGGCCTTGCGCGCATCCCCCTGCGCCTTCAGCGTCGGCAGTCCTTCCTCACTCGAAACCACGACCACCCAGGGGCGGCCGCTCCACTGCGACAGCTTGCGCGCGAGATCATTGACCAGCGTCCTGGCGGCGGTCGGCTCCAGGCGCACCTCGAGACGTCCATCCTCGCAGCGTACCAGCCGTACGTCGCGCTCAAGGGCGAGCTTCATGCCCACATCACGCCGGGCTGCTGCAAGCGCAATCAGCTCCGCAAAATCCGTGATCGGCGGAACCTCGGCCGTGCGCTCGACAGCGGCGTGCACGGCTGGTGCTTCGCGCGCCTGCAGCTGTGCAGAGCTGACAGACGGCATCGCAACCGGGCGCGGCGCTGGCTGCACGCTGCTGCGCGCCGTAGCTGCCGTGGGGGTAACGCTCCCCGCATTGCCCGCCCGGCGAGCCTCCGTGTCCTGACCATCGAGCGCGCGGATCACCTCGTCGGGCGTAGGCAGATCGGCGGCATAGGCAATGCGCACCAGCACCATCTCGGCTGCCGCCAGCGGCCGGGCGGCGCTCGTGACCTCGGCAATGCCTTTAAGCAGCATCTGCCAGGCACGCGCCAGCACGCGCATTGACAGCTTCTCGGCAAGCGCGCGTCCGCGCGCGCGCTCGATCTCGATCAGGGCTGGATCCTCGGCGACAGCGGGAACGATTTTCACACGCGTGACGAAATGCGTGAGCTCGGCGAGATCGGCTAGAACCACGGCTGGATCGGCACCGGTCTCATACTGGGCGCGCAGCTCAGCAAGCGCTGCTGCCATATCGCCGCGCATCGTCGCCTCAAACAGGTCGATGACGCGCGCGCGGTCGGCAAGCCCAAGCATCTCGCGGACGTGCTGCGCGCGCAGCGGACCGGCTGCATGGGCGATGCCCTGGTCAAGCAGCGACAGGCAATCGCGAACCGAGCCTTCTGCCGCGCGCGCGATCAGCGCCAGCGCCTCGGGCTCGGCCTCTATCCTTTCCTGCGCGGCGACCGCTGCGAGGTGTTTCACCAGCACCCCCGCGTCCACCCGGCGCAGGTCGAAGCGCTGGCAGCGGGAGAGGATGGTGACCGGAACCTTTCGGATCTCGGTGGTGGCAAATATGAATTTTGCGTGCGGCGGTGGCTCCTCCAGGGTCTTGAGCAGGGCGTTGAACGCCGCCGTCGAGAGCATGTGGACTTCGTCGAGGATGTAGACCTTGTAGCGGGCGCTGACCGGTGCATAGCGGATGGCATCGTTGATTTGCCGCACATCGTCGACGCCGTTATGCGAGGCGGCATCCATCTCGATCACGTCGATGTGCCTGCTTTCCATGATGGCGCGACAATGGATGCCCATCTCGGGCATGCTGACGGTCGGAGCGGTCACTGAGCCATCCGGAAGCTCAAAGTTCAGCGCGCGGGCGAGGATACGGGCCGTGGTCGTCTTGCCCACGCCGCGCACGCCGGTGAGTATCCACGCTTGCGGGATGCGCGCCGTCTCAAACGCATTGGAGATCGTGCGCACCATGGCGTCCTGGCCAATCAAGTCGGTAAAAGTTGCGGGGCGGTATTTTCGGGCGAGCACGCGATAGGAGCCCTCGCCCGGCACCGCGCCGCCCGGGGCAATACCCGGCTCGGATTGGCTCAGCGCCTCGCTCGTGCTCATGTCGCTCTGTTCGCTCGGCCGCTCCGACACGGGAAGCTCGATGCGCGGATGGGGGATGGCGGGAGGCTGACGAGCGACCCGAACCGCGCTCGTTAGGGCTGCTTCCTTCCGGACCTGACCCGGTTGGCGAGTGGCTCGTCCACCGCCAACCTCCCGGCCCTTATATCTGCTGCGGCTTCACGGAAAGCAAGCCGCGCGCCGGCAGCGCCTCCTCGTCCCATCCATAATGCCGCTGGCTCGCGAATTGCTTCGCTGGCACAGGCATGCAACGGTCGATTGCGGAGGAGCAGATTCGATGTCCGCCCGCTTCCATCTCGGCCCCAAGCCGCGCCTGGGCTACACCGAAAGTCTCGTCGAGCGCGCAGCGGAGAAGCGCGCCGATCCGGCTGCGCTTGCCGCTCTGCGCGATCGTCCGGATGCCCGTGCCTATCTCATTGGCGGAGAGATGGTCGCACTGCGCAGGGCGGAGCACGGCCACGACCCGCTGTTCGAGCTGGGCGAGCTGGACGCTCTCGGCGGCACGGCAGAGACCGTCTTCATCGGACTGTTGCGAGAGGCCCCGAGATTTGCGCTTGCGCTCGAGCCTGCTGCAACGGAAGCGCTCAAGGCACGCAACGAGCTCCTGGTTACGGATCTGCGCTCCATCGCGGTCAAGGGCCTCGTCAATAGCGAGCACCTGCCGCCGCTGGCGGCTGCAAAGGCGCTGCTGGGATGGCATGGACGACACCGGTTCTGCCCGAGCTGCGGAGCCCGCACGCAAGTTGTTGACGGCGGGTGGCGGCGTGACTGCGCTTCGTGCAACACGCAACATTTTCCCCGCACCGATCCGGTCGTGATTATGCTGCCCGTATCCGGCGAATCGTGCGTGCTCGGGCGCTCGTATCGTTTCCAACGCGGAATGTGGTCGTGCCTTGCCGGTTTCATGGAACCGGGGGAAGCGATCGAGGAGGCGGTGCGGCGGGAGACGCGGGAGGAGGCCGGGATCAGATGCGGGCGGGTGCGCTACTTCGCCTCGCAGCCGTGGCCGTTTCCCTCCTCGCTGATGATCGGCTGCCATGCCGAGGCACTCTCGCGCGAGATCATCATCGATCGCACCGAGCTCGATGATGCCCGCTGGTTCGAGCGCGACGAGGTCGCGACCATGCTGCAACAAAGCCATTGCGACGGATTGACGACCCCGCCCGAAGTGGCGATCGCTCACCACATCATCCGCGCGTGGGTGGAAAGGACGGTCGATTTTCCTTCATAATAATACCGGTAGGGCCGCGGTCGAGCTGATGGTTGCCGGGGAAAACTTTTCTATGTACAGCTGAAATCCCCGAAAGCTGCGGTGAATCTGTTCTATCCCGTTCCGCAGGCGCGGCTTCCATGGACGCGATCGATCGCAAGATTCTCAGCCTGCTGCAGGATAATGCCTCGCTTTCCGTCGCCGAGATCGGCAAGCGAGTAGGCTTGTCGTCAACGCCATGCTGGAAGCGGATGCAACGGCTCGAAGCCGACGGCATCATTCAGAAGCGTGTGGCCCTGATCGACCAGGACAAGATTGGACTCGGGGTCACGGTGTTCGTCTCCATCGAGACCAAGGACCATTCGCCGGAATGGCTCGATCGCTTTGCGCGCGAGGTTCGCGCCATGCCGGAGGTCATGGAATTCTACCGGATGGCGGGCGATGTGGACTATATGCTGCGCGTGGTCGTGCCGGACATTCACGGCTACGACGCGTTCTACAAGCGGCTCATCGCGACCGTGCCGCTGCAAAACGTGACCTCCCGCTTTGCGATGCAGAAGATCAAGGCCACCACGGCCCTGCCGATCCCCTGAAGCAAATGGCGGGGGGACGATCTCAGCAGGATGCGCTGACGTTGGCCGTCAGGCGCGGGGCCATGTAGATATGGTCTGATAGGTTGAGCGTCCCGGTCACGACATAGCCGATGGTCGGCTTGTAGGCATAGGACGCCTCGCCCCAGATCAACGACGTACTGGGCACATCGAGCGCCCCCGGCAGCGTGACCGACGAGCCTACGGCATGGGCCGTGCCACCCTGCGTGCAGCTCCAGGCGATGGTGGCTTTGCCGTTGGCATCAATGGACACCTCGGACACGGTCACCTTCAAGAGCGTGGGATCGTAAGGAGCGATGACCGACGACGCGGCGCCGAGGATGTTGCTCATGTCCGAGCTGCTCAGCGACGATGATTGCGTAGCGAGGTCGGCAACGGTGCGTGATGTCAACGTCACCTTGCGATTAATGCCGATGCCCTGCGAAATCTCCACGGTGCCAAGATAAAGTGCGAGCATCAGCGGCAGCAGCATGGCGAACTCGACCGCGGAGACGCCGCACTGATCGCACCGCAGGCGAGCGATTTGCCATCGCAGCGTCGGAGAGATCGGGATCATAGGAGCCTCTCAGTTGGAATACGGCTCGTTGCGGAATGCCGCGGTCGCGGTCAGCAGCCGCTTGCCGCCGCTGACATTGGCCAGATTGAACCCAAGCAGCGATACGTAGACCGGATACTGATAAAACACTCGCGTCACCACAATGTCGCCCGGCCCACCGGGCTGATAAGTGAAGCTACTGTTCTGGAAATTGCCCTGCCCGTCGACGGGATTCGGCATGGTGACGCTGGAAAAGGATGAAAAGGTCCTCACGTCGATATAGATGTCGTTCTGGCAATCGAATATGGCGTATATGTTTGCGCATACCGCATTCTTGAACTTGGTTGCATCGAAGGCCTGGCTCTGCGCCTGACCGGTCAGGATCAAGCGCGCGGCTTCCGCCGTTGCAGTCTCCAGCGTCTGGCCGGCAAAGAAGATGATTGCTGTTTCGATAATTGCGAACAGCAGCGCGACGAACGGCGCCGCAACCAGGCCGAACTCGACCATCGCGTGTCCCTCGCCGCAACGCGCCAGCCGAGCCGCAGTGCCTGCCAGGTTGCGCAGCACCCGACAGGCGAGGCCACTGGCGATATCGATCATGGACCAAATCATATGCCGCTCCCGGACACGGGCATGGGTCACTCCTCAGCGGCAATGACAAACAGGAGTTACCGAACTGCTAGTGCAATCGAAGACAGACAGGCTTTACGCAGAAGCCCGGCGCCGGGGGCGCCCGCGCAACGGGATCGAAAGCGTCCTGTCGCAATCACTTGGCAGCCGGAGGCGGAGCCCCGGTCGCGATGCCGTTGCGTCCGGTGGCCTGCTGGATGCCGGTATCGAAAAAGACCGCGCTGTCGCCGATCACGATCTGACGCTGGCACATCGGGGCGCAGCTGTAGGTTTCGCGCTCGATCCCGCGATACATCACCACCACGTCGGTACGCGGCCCCTTCACCTCGACCGACCTCTCCATGAGCACGTTGCCGGCGCGATCGAGCACAACAAGGTTGGTTACGCCGTAGCCTTTGCCGGTAAGCACCAGCATTCCGCCGGGCTGCAGTGAGGCATCCGCGATCATCGGATTGCCGATCACGATGGTGGCTACCCGATCAGGCAGCCTGAGCAGCCTGGCCTGATCCATGATCACGGTCACGTCGGCAGCGGACAGCGGGCGCACCGTCATCAGCGCCAGCAGGCCGAGTGCGAAAGCCAGCGCGCGAAGGGAGCCGAGTTGCGGCCCGCTGTATCCGCGCGACGTCAACGCCATGGCACTCTCCCGCGCTCATACGCATCGGCGAGCAGCACACGCCGCCGAATAGGGCAGGTCAAAGGCGAATTTGATCGCAAACTGGTGAAAGAACTGCAAACGTGAATGCGTGAACGGCGGCCCTATTGCCTGAATGGGTAGAGCATCTGTCCGGCAAAGCCCGGCGGAAAGTCGCGGTCGGCGATTCCGTAGGCGTCCGGCAGCTCGTTGACCGGCATGTAGAACGTGCCAAATGCGAGATCGATCAGCGGGAAGGTCGACGCAAAATTTTTCTCCCCCCCGCGTTCGGCGGCAGTGTGGTGCCAACGGTGAAAGACCGGACCTGCGATCGCGTATTTGAATGGCCCCAGGGTCCAATTGAGATTGGCGTGCACGAAGGCAGAATGCGCGATCGTGAACGGACCCAGGAACACCAGCACATTGGGAGAAATGCCGGCCAGCAGCAGCACCACGTCGGTAGCGACACTACCGAGAAAAATGTTGACCGGATGAAAGCGCGCCGCCGAGATCCAGTCGAGCTCCTTGGAGGAATGATGCACCGCGTGATATCTCCACAGCGGAACGCGATGAAAGGCGCGGTGGATCCAGTACATCATCAGATCTGACCCGACCAGGAAGATGACCGCCTGCAGCCAGAGCGGCAGTTGCGAGAGCGGCCCATGCCCATCGTCATAGAACGCAACCAGACCCTCGGCGCTGGTAATTCCGAAGAGGATTGCGGCTCCCAGCACCAGCAACCCGATGCGCAGATAGCGGGCAAAGAGCGGAATGACGAACCAGTAGCACAGGTCGGTAAGCAGCTCGCGCTTGCGCCACCACGGCCGGCCGGGATTGCAGGAGCAGAATAAGGACAGCACGGTGAAAGCGGCGCCGAGCGCAACCGATACCGGAACGATCTTGAGCAGGGTGATGCCGATACTGTGGATGACCGCTGCGCATTCTTCGAGCATGAGCCGTAATGACCCTCGTGAGCATGACCGCCTTGGGTCGGTATCGAGCGAGACGGTTAAGATGCAGTGAAGGCGCACGATGCAATTTGTCTGGCTCGGGCCTTACGCAAGCTCGCGCGCTGCATGCAGGCCGTGCATGAAGCAGCTGCCAGCACGGCGGGGCGCTGGCTCGGCGCCCGCCCGCAACCGGCGCGGCATCCGCAAGCGGGCCCTGCGTCCGTGGTTTGGACACAGCCTCTCGTCGCCGTACGAACAAACAAAACTGACGTTCCGCAAGGCGTTGTCGCCAGCAGCGGTCGTCACCGCATGCAAAATGCAAATACAACTTGGCTGGAATTAGCTCAAATAATAATCCTCAAAACAATTGTCTGATCACCAGGTGTAGATTGCGCAACCGCAAATTAACTACATTATTTTTTCGTTTGACGGCGGGCTGTTTCGCGACAGGTATTAACCTCGTCGCAAGGCGGTGGGGCATAGGGTTCGCATCACGGTTTCGGACCAGCCCGACGATAACGGCTCCCGGAGCCTCGTTCAGACAGCCACTGTTGCGGACCTATGGAGCCAAACATGAAGTACCTCTCGAAGTTTGTGAAGGACGAGTCCGGTGCGACCGCCATCGAATATGGCCTGATCGCTGCGGGCATCTCGGTTGCGATCATCGCCGTCGTGCAGGGCGTCGGCTCGAAGCTGAACACGACCTTCACCAGCGTTCAGACCGCGCTGAAGTAAGCGTTTCGTCCTGGACGTCGTACGGGAGGCTCCGGTCGCTACCGGAGCCTTTTCGTTTTGATTTCCCAACTCACAACGATCACGTTATGCGGGACGCGCTCAACTGAGCTTGCGGCAGGCACAAAGCCCTGCCCAATGCTGGCGCTAACCGGACGGCAAGAAAGCCCGCCGTAGGATGGCGGCGGCCGCCACAAGCATGGATTGGTCGCCGCAAGAGCCGCCATGGTCACGGACATCGCCACACTGACGCTGTTTCCGGCCATCATGGCATTCGCCGCCTCGAGCGACCTCCTGACCATGACCATCTCGAACCGACTGTCGTTGATCTTGATCGGCGGCTTCTTTGGGCTGGCATTGGCGTGCGGAATGCCCGAGGTCGAGATTCTGTCCCATATGGGGGCGGCAAGCGTCGTCCTCCTGGCGAGCTTCGTCTTCTTCACGCGCGGCTGGATCGGCGGCGGCGACGCCAAGCTCGCCGCGGCCACCGCTCTGTGGATCGGCTTTGATCACCTTCTTTCCTATCTCGTCTACGCGTCCCTGTTCGGGGGCGCGCTGACCCTGGTGCTCGTTCAGTTTCGTCTGCTGCCACTGCCGCCGGCGCTCGCCGGGCAGGAATGGCTGGCGCGATTGCACCGTAAGGACGCAGGCGTGCCCTACGGCATCGCGCTTGCGGCCGCGGCGCTTGCCGTCTATCCCGAGACGCAGTGGATGGCCGCAATCGGCGCCTGATCGCGCACGATCGTGGACCGGCGTGCGGGAGCACGCCGTTCGTTCCGCCCGCGCCTTTCCCGCCTGCCCCCTTCCCCGAAGGCTCCGCCTACCAGGCTTAAAGGAGCAATCGGCCGGATCGAGCAAGGCAATCCAGTATTAACTCGATTTGGATACTGCTCATTAACCATGCCTTGACGTTTAGCTGCTGAAATTCCCGGTACGCGACCACCTCTCGTCGCGCATCGTATGGCGCTTGCAGCCGGGATCGCGTTGCAGCGTGATGTTGGAAATTTTCGGCATGAAGCCCGCGCGTATCATTGTTCTTGTCATCGCCATCGTTGCCGGCGGCATCGCCGCCCTGCTTGCCGGGCGCTCCGACCCCCCGCCGGTGCCGACGCCCGTTGCAACGATCGAGACCGCCGAGGTCTTGGTGGCCGGCTCCGATATTGGCCTGGGCAATGCCGTGCAGGAGAAGGACCTGCGCTGGCAGGTGTGGCCGGCCGCCGCTGCCGGATCGGGCTTCATCCGCAAGAGCGAGCGGCCCGATGCGATGCGCGAGCTCACGGGCGCGATCGCACGCGCGCCGTTTTCAGCGGGCGAGCCGATTCGCGAGTCCAAGCTGATCAAGGCGAACGGCTCCGGCTACATGGCAGCCATCCTGCCATCCGGCATGCGGGCGATCTCGGTGGAAATCTCGCCCGAGACTGGAGCTGGAGGTTTCATCCTGCCCAACGATCACGTCGACGTCATTCTCTCGCGCCGGGACAAGATGCAGGAGAAGGCCGCCGGCTTCGAGGTCCATACCAGCGAGGTCATCCTGTACAACGTGCGCGTGCTGGCGATCGACCAGACGGTCGAGGAGAAGAACGGCCAGCGGGTGGTCGTGGGCAAGACCGCAACGCTCGAGCTGGCGCCTCACCAGGCAGAAATGCTCGCGCTTTCACGCCACGTCGGGACGCTCTCGCTCGCGCTTCGCAGCATCGTGGACTCCTCCAGCGCCAAGCCGGAATCGACCGACGCCGGGGGGCGCCGCGGCAGCGTCAATGTGGTGCGCTTTGGCGTCACCAGCACGAGCACCATGAAGTGAGCTGACGAACAGGGGCGGCATATGGGGAGAACATCATTGATCCGGGCTGCGTTGCAGGCAGTCCTGCTGGGGGCAGCCGGATTGGTCCTCGGCAGCAACGCGCCGGCGGCAGAGTCACCCCTGCCCGGCCGCACGCCGGTGATCAGCGTGGTTGCCAGCGAAGCCTCATCGCAGTTCGTGCCGCTCGGTGTGGGCAAATCGGTGGTCATCGATCTGCCGCGCGATATCAAGGATGTGCTGGTCGCGGATCCGAAGATCGCCAACGCGGTGATCCGCTCCACGCGCCGCGCCTATATCATCGGCGCTGCCGTCGGACAGACCAGCGTCTATTTCTTCGACGCCGAGGGGCGTCAGATCGCCGGCTTTGACATCGCAGTCACCCGCGATCTCAACGGGCTGCGCGCGGCCATCAAGCATGCCTTGCCCGGCCTCGATAGTCACGTCGAGGGGCTCGGCGAGGGGCTCGTGCTCACCGGGAATGTCTCATCCCCGATCGAGTCGCAGCAGGCCTTCGACATTGCCTCGCGGCTCGTCGATGACGGCCACAAGGTGGTCAACGGCATCGTCATCCATGGGCGTGACCAGGTGCTGCTCAAGGTCACGGTTGCGGAGGTGCAACGTGACGTCATCAAGCAGCTCGGCATCGATCTCAATGGCAGCACCGGCATCGGATCGGCGGTGCTCAATTTCAACACCACGCCTCCGTTTCCGGTTTTCGGCCAACCCATGTTTCCTTCGAACATCGCGGGTACCTGGAAATCGATCACGGCCACGCTGCAGGCAATGGAGCGCGCCGGCGTGATCCGCACGCTTGCCGAGCCGAACCTCACCGCCATCTCAGGCGAGAGCGCCAATTTTCTCGCCGGGGGTGAGTTTCCGATCCCGGCTGGCTACACCTGCGGCAGCATCTCGCCCGGGCAACCGCTCGCCTGCCAGTACTCGATTCAATGGAAGAAATTCGGCGTGGGCCTCACCTTCACGCCGGTGGTGCTGGCCGAGGGACGCATCAGTCTCAAGGTCCTCACCGAGGTTTCGGAGCTCTCGACCGAGAACCAGCTCACCTTGGTGCAGTCGGTCGGCAACTCGCTCACCATTCCCTCGATCAAGACCCGGCGGGCCGAGACCACGGTCGAGATTCCATCCGGCGGCGCGCTCGCAATGGCGGGCATGACCCAGGAGCAGACCAAGCAGCAGATCAACGGCATCCCGGGACTGATGCAGCTGCCCATCCTCGGCACGCTGTTCAAGAGCCGTGACTTCGTCAACAAGCAGTCGGAGCTCATGGTGATGGTCACTCCCTACGTCGTGCGGGCAGTGGCGCAGAAGGAGCTCTCACGTCCTGATGACGGCTATGCCGATGCAAGCGATCCGGCCACCGTCCTGCTCAGCAAGCTCAATCGGCTCTATGGCGTTTCCGGCAAGCCGGCGCCCATGGTGAGCTATCACGGCAATCCGGGTTTCATTCTCGACTGACATCCGCGCGCGGGGCAATCCATGCACACCATCTTTCCTGCGATCAGGAAGCCGCGGATCAGCGCCGGCCTCGCCCGGCTGGTCTCGGTCGCTGCCTACGCGCTCATGCTGGCGGGATGCTCAACCGATCGCGAGCTGATCGGCCCGGCCGACGTCGACTACCGTCTGCGCCACAACATCGCCATCAGCGAGGGTCCGCGCACGATCGTATTATTCATCGGCAGCAGCCGTGGCGGCCTCAACGGCGAGCAGCGCGCCGACGTGCTCGCCTTCGCCAATGCCTGGCGGCGGGAGGCAACCGGCGGCATCGTCATCGACCTGCCCTCCGGCACGCGCAACGAGGTCGCCGCCGCGAGCGCGCTGCGCGAGGTGCGCGCGATACTCGCAGCCGCGGGAGTGCCGGCATCGGCAGTCGGTGTGCATCCCTATCGTCCGGCCGATCCCAGCAAGCTCGCAACCATGCGGCTCAACTATCCCACCCTGCTCGCGCAGGCAGGCCCATGCGGGCTGTGGCCGCATGATCTCGGGCCAACGCTCGACCGCAACTACAACGAGAACGTGGACTACTGGAACCTCGGCTGCGCCTCACAGCGCAATCTTGCCGCCATGGTCGAGAACAAGCACGACCTTGTGCAGCCGCGCGGCGAGGTGCCTCCCTATACCGGACGCCGTACCACCGTGCTCGACAAATATCATCGCGGCGAGCCGTCGCAGACCATCAATCCGGACAAGGACCAGGGCAAGATCAGCGATCTTGGCGAA
>Ga0306926_10006408_pt1 | contig 12623 bp, 8 predicted proteins | sample flu12Cox44000178_FD_203759 | JGI IMG/M metagenome (GOLD analysis project Ga0306926, IMG submission 203759) | Lab enrichment of tropical soil microbial communities from Luquillo Experimental Forest, Puerto Rico - flux8day.12C.oxic.44.000.178 (v2)... | ecosystem: Environmental > Terrestrial > Soil... | reverse complement strand
GGAGCCGACCTCGTTCGCGGATCTGTGGAATCCGAAATATGAAAACAGGGTCGGTCTTAACGATGGCATCTACTTTCAGTACATCTACGCCTCCTCGCTGGCCCATGGGGGTAGCATGGGCGGTGTGGACAAGGCCTTTCCGGCGCTTCTCGATATGAAAAAGGCGGTGAAGCCGCGCCTCTATCCAACCCACCAGGCATTGGCGGCGGCATTCCAGTCCGAGGAGGTCTGGATTTCGGCCAACTATTCGTCGCGCATCATCCAATGGATGAAAGAGGGTGTGCCTGTGAAATGGAGCTATCCGGCGGAGGGCGCGATATTCACCTCGTTCGGGGCAGGACTGCCCAAGAAGGGGCTCAATCGTGAGGCCGCCTATTTCTATCTGAACGAGATGCTCGAGCCGAAAGCGACCGGCACGATCTCGGAGCTAACTTCCTACGCGGCCTCGACCACCAACGCGGAAATGTCTGATCAGGTCCGCAGGACCATCGCCTTCACGCCGGAACAGATAGCAAAATTCAACTACGTCGATTACGCTTACGCCGCCAAAAACGACAGCAAGTGGGTCGAGTGGTGGAACAAGGAGTTCAAGGCGTGACAGTGACGGCGGAAGGGGTTTCTGATCCCTATAGCCGTCGGATACGACCGTTCCAACGATTGAAATTCGATAGCGGTCAGGCGCTGCTCGTTCCGGCAGTATTGGTCGTCGTGCTGGGCTTGTTGTTTCCGCTGCTGTTGATGCTGCGTTACAGCTTTAACCGCTGGGCGGCCGGCGAGCTGATGATCGCCGCTTTCACGCTGGACAATTACATCCGCTTCTTCGCCGATCCCTTCTATATCGGAGTGTTGCTTCGCACACTTTGGATGTCGCTGGTCTCCACTGCCGTGTGCCTGCTATTGGGTCTACCTGCGGCATATTACCTGTCGCGGTTGAAGACGCGATGGCTCAAAACAGCGCTGATTCTCGCGATCGTCATTCCGCTCTTGATGGGCAACGCGGTCCGTGCCGCCGGTTGGATGGTGCTGTTGGCTGACAAAGGACTCGTCAACGAGGCACTCATCTATGCGGGGGTATTGAGTGAGCCGGTTCGCATCCTTTACACCGGAAAAGCCGTTGCGATTGGACTTGTCGCGGTGCTGCTGCCATTCATGATCATTTCCCTGCAGACAGTGTTCGACGGCATCTCCGAATCCTACGAAGAAGCGGCCATGAGTCTGGGCGCGCCGCCCTGGGCCATGTTCTATCGTGTGTTGCTGCCGCTCGTGATGCCGGGCATCTTCTCGGGCTCGCTGCTTTGTTTCGTGTTGGCGATGAACGCCTACGCGACACCGGTGCTGATCGGCGGCCCCTCCTTCCACATGATGGCACCGAAGGTGGCTGAGCAGGCCCTCAAGGTGTTCAATTGGCCATTCGCCGCCAGCATGGCGTTCGTGCTGATGGCTGTGACGCTCGCGCTCACGGTTTCTGCCTCGCTCGCTTTGCAACGCCGTTACGGACGGATGTGACATGGCGGGTCTTGCGCAGTCGCCACCGCGGTTCGGGCCGGGTTTTTCGCTCAGGATCGCGGCGTACTTCACGTTCGCAATCGTCCTTTTCCCGCTGATCGCGGTGATCTGGGTCAGTTTCTTCGAGAACAAGATCATCGGATTTCCGCCGACGGGATACACGCTGAAAGGGTACTTCAACGCGTGGAGCCTTGGGCGTTTTCACCGCGGCTTCGTGCTCAGCGTGGAAGTCGGGTTGATGGCCACCGCAGCAAGCCTGTTGCTCGGCGTGCCTGCAGCGATTGCGCTTGCGCGCAAGGAGTTCGCGGGTCGCGAGGTCGTTCATTCGCTTCTGATGTCGCCTTTGGTTGTACCGGGCATCGTCTCCGGTGCAGCCATCTACATGTTCTATATCGAGACCGAAGCCTTTCTCGACGAACGGATGCACGTATCGTTGCCGCTTGCCGGCAGCCTGTTTGGCCTGAGCGTCGCCCACACGCTGCTTGCATTGCCGTGGATGGTGCGGCTCGTTACGGCGTCCCTGATCGGCATGGACATCCAGCTCGAGGAGGCCGCCCAGTCGCTGGGTGCGACTCCGCTGCGCACGTTCTGGCACGTTACGCTGCCGAATATTCGTCCAGGCATCGTTGCCGGCTGCGTGTTTAGTTTCGTGGTCTCCTTCGTCGACCTCGAAAAGTCATTGTTTCTGGTTGGCCCGGGATACACTACGTTGCCAATCGAGATGATCAACTATCTCGAGTGGAACATCGATCCGACCATTGCGGCGGTAGCGACGATGCAGACCCTGGTGATTGCGGTTGCGCTGATGATTTCCGACCATTTCTTCAATTTGACGCGGGCGTTCTGAGGAAAAGGCATGGCAGACATCGTACTATCGCGTGTCAGCAAAAAATACGGGCGTCATGTCACCGTCGATGACGTTTCGCTCGAGATCGCACAGGGTGAACTGGTGGCACTGGTGGGACCGTCGGGTTGCGGCAAGACGACCACGCTGCGCATGGTCGCGGGTCTGACGGAAGCCAGTTCTGGCCGCATCCTGTTTGGCGGCCGCGATGTCAGCAGTCTTCCGACTTATCGCCGCAATACCGGAATGGTGTTCCAGGGCTACGCGTTGTTTCCGCATATGACGGTTGCGGATAATATTGCGTTTGGGCTGCAGATGCGCGGCGTGCGTGCCGGCGAGGCCGCCCGGCGCGTCGCGGAAGCGCTGGAGATGGTGCGGCTTGCGCCCTACGCCGATCGCTTTCCCCGCGAACTGTCCGGCGGGCAGCAACAACGGGTCGCGCTGGCGCGCGCCTTTGCCTTCAAACCCGACGCTCTGTTGCTTGATGAACCATTGTCGGCGCTCGACGCCAAGCTTCGGCAGCAGGTACGCAGCGAGATCCGAAGGCTGCAGCAATCGCTTGGCCTTACCACGATCTTCGTGACGCACGACCAGGAGGAGGCCGTAAGCATGGCCGACCGCATCGTGGTGATGAACGGCGGGCGTATCGAGCAAGCCGGCACACCGCAGGAGGTGTATGAGAAGCCAGCGACGCGTTTCGTCGCCGAATTCGTTGGCCTGTCGAACTTGATTCCTGGAACCGTCGAGGGGGCCGGACGATTTCGAACCAGCCAAGGCACTGTCCTTCAGTTTTGCGATGACGGCGTCGTATCTTCACGCGGGCACCTTGTCGTCCGGCCTGAGAAGATCGAGATCGGCGGACAGGCGGAGGGCCACCTCAACAGCTTGTCCGGGGAAATCGACTCGATTGTCTTTCTCGGCCCATTGACCGAGATTTGCGTGCGGCTTCCTGGCGGCGAGAGGATAACCGCGCATCGTCAGAACCGGCGGACCGGGGGCGCCCAGGCGCTGCGCCTCGGCCAAAAAACGACCGTCGCTTGGGCACCGGAATCCGGCTTTGTGCTCGCAGATGGCTAACCAGAGGACCGCTAGACCATGAATGGATCGGCGATCGAACGCTCCTTGCAATCCCCTGGCCGCCGGGAAGTGCCGGGCTTCTGCACCTTCTGTCGATCGCGCTGTGGATCGCTCAATGTCATCGAGGGCGGCCGGTTGGTCGAAGTGAAGCCGTTACCATCGCATCCGACCGGCAAGGCGCTTTGTCCCAAGGGCCGCGCCGCGCCGGAGGTGGTCCATGATGCACGCCGGTTGATGACGCCGCTCGCGCGCACCCGGCCGAAGCACGAGGACGATCCGGGCTGGCGGCCGATCAGTTGGGACGACGCCCTGGACCGGATCGCTGGCAAGCTGAAGGAGATTGCAGAGCAGAGCGGTCCCGAGGCCATAGCCTTCGGCTTCACTTCGCCGAGCGCTGCATCGATCTCGGATTCGTTGCCCTGGCTCGAGCGCTTCGTTTGGTCGTTCGGCAGTCCGAACATCTGTTGGGCGACAGAGCTTTGCAATTGGCACAAGGATCATGGCCACGAGTTCACCTTCGGTACAGGTCTGCCCGTCCCGGACTATCGCAATTCTGCGCTGATCGTATTGTGGGGGCACAATCCCGCGAGCGCATGGCTGGCCCAGGCTGACGCGATCGCAGAGGCCAGGCGCAATGGTGCGCGTCTTGTCGTCGTCGATCCGCGCTGCACGGCCCTGGCGCGCGAGGCCGACCTTTGGCTGCAGATTGCGCCCGGGATGGACGGGGTGCTTGCGCTCGCCGTCGCGCAGATGTTGATCGAGCGCGGCGGTTACGACGATGATTTCGTGCGGCGCTGGACCAATGCGCCGCTGCTGGTCAGGGCGGACAACGGCTGCTTCCTGAGAGCCGAGGATATCGATCTTGTGGGAGAGGGAGCTTTCGTTGCATTCGATCTCGGCGCGCAAGCGCCGGTGCCCTACGACACAGCGCGCGCGATCCCGGTGGAACAAGCGCGCAGACTTGCGCTTGACGGAACGTTCGACGTCTCGATGGGGTCGCAACGGGTGTCGTGTCGACCCGCGTTTTCGCTCTACGCGGATGCCGCACGCCCGTTTACGAGGGCTCGCGCATCCGCCTTGACCGGGTTGCCGGAAGCCACCATCAGCGCTTTCGCCGACGAGATCCATCGCGCCGCCTCGGTCAGCTACTACTGCTGGACTGGCGTCGGCCAACACACAAACGCCTCTCAGATCGATCGCGCCATCGCTACCCTTTTCGCACTGAAGGGCCAATATGATGCGCCGGGCGGCAATGTCCGGTGGGCGGCCCATCCTGTGCAGGCGCTCAGCCATTACGGCATGTTGGCGCAAAGCCAACGTCAAAAAGCGATTGGGTTGGATCGGCTTCCGCTCGGGCCACCGTCGCGCGGCTGGATCACGGGACCTGACCTGTACCGGGCGATCCGCGATGGCGTGCCGTATCGCGTGCGCGGCCTGGTGAGCTTCGGATCCAACCTTTTGGTGGCGCAGCCCGACGTCAGGCTCGGTCGCGAAGCGCTGGAGCAACTCGAATTCCATGTCCACTGTGACCTGAGGCACAATCCGACCTCGCGTCTTGCCGACATTGTTCTGCCCGTGAGTACGGCATGGGAGCGGGAGTCGCTGCGCGTCGGCTTCGAGATCTCCGCGGAGGCGCAAGAGCAGGTACAATTGCGTCCGCAGATGATCGCAAACATCGGTGAAGGGCGCTCTGATCATTGGATCGTGGCCGAACTCGCCAAGCGGCTCGGATTCGGCGACCGCCTTTACGACGGCGATTTCGACCGCGGCTGGAATGAGATGCTGCGGCCGCTTGGCATCACGACCGATGAGTTGCGCAAGCGACCAGAGGGCGTCCGCGTTCCTCTGTGCCATCGCTTCAGAAAATATGCCGAAGAAAAACAGGGCCTCGTTTCCGGGTTCGATACGCCGACCCGGCGCGTCGAATTTTACGCGCAGCGCCTGCTGGAGCATGGCTATCCACCAGTGCCGGATCCGCTGCCGCACACAGCCTCGGACGCAACTTTCCCCTTCACGCTGATCACCGCCAAGAGCGGATACTATTGTCACAGCCAGCATCGTGGCATCGCGGCGCTGCGCAAGCGCGCGCCGATGCCGCGCGTCGACATTTCCACGGCACTTGCGGCGCTGCGTGGCCTCGCCGAGCGGGATTGCGTCGAGATTCGGACACCGGGAGGTCGCCGCATTGCCATGACAGTCCACATTGATCCGACTTTGTCCGATCATGTTGCCGCCGCCGAGTATGGCTGGTGGCAGGCCTGCCCCGACCTCGGGCTGCCTGGCTTTGACCTGCTTGGGGCGGACGATGCCAACTACAATTCGCTGACGACCGATGCGGAAAGGGATCCAATCAGCGGCGCGCCGGGATATCGCTCGCTCGCCTGCGACCTGGTTCGCATTGACGACGGGGCGCGGCCTTGGCCCGGCTTCCGCCCACTTCTCGTGAGTGCGGTAACGCGGCAGACACAAGACGTCGCGTGCCTGGAATTCTCGGCGCCGGATGGCGGCTTGTTGCCGCGTTTCGCGCCCGGCCAGTTCCTCACGCTCGCACTCGATCAAAATCGTCGCGACTCGCCGGCGGCGCGTTCCTATTCGTTTTGCGGACCTGCCGACGCCGAACCGCGACGCTACCGGATTGCTGTCAAAATCCTGGAGGAGGGCGCGGTTTCCCCGCTGCTTGCCGCGGCGGTACCTGGGCAAGTGATGCTGGCGCAGTCTCCCGGTGGGCGGTTTTTGTTGCCGCTTGCGAATGAATTTCCGGTCGTACTGTTGGCGGGTGGAATCGGGATCACTCCGTTCATGAGCTTCCTCGAAACGCTCAAGCTCCGGCCTGTTCGGCCCGAGGTGCACCTCTACTATGTGGTGCCTTCGCGTGCGCATCACGCCTTCGCTGCGCGTATTCGGGAACTTGCGCAAGCCGTGCCGGAGCTGCGGGTTGTAACGCTTTACAGCCGCCCCGCACCGGCGGATCGTCCCGGCGTGGACTATGACCTCAGAGGGCGGCTCCGGCTCGAGGTCATCGAGCCGGGTCTGCTGTCTCGGCGAGCGCGGTTTTACATGTGCGGTCCCGAAGGCATGATGGAGGCGCTGTCGGCCGAACTGCGCGCCAGCGGGATCCCTCCCTTTGAAATTTTCCGCGAGCGTTTCATTTCCCCGAGGCCCCCTGCCAGCGAGGCGACGGCATCATCGCGCACCGTGATCTTCCGGAAGTCCAATCTGCAATTGCAATGGACGCCACAGGCAGGATCCATTCTCGATCTTGCCGAGCGCAGCGGGGTGGCGATCGCGACCGGCTGTCGGGTCGGACAATGTGAGAGCTGCGCGGTTTCGCTTGTGGAGGGACAAGTCACTCACGATGTGCCGCTCGACGATGAAGGCATTTGCCTCACCTGCCGCGCGACTCCGCTCAACGATGTCGTGATCGATGCCTGAAAGGCCGGCGGAGGCAGCGCCGTTGCATTTTCGTCAGGCGCGATCGCGATTGTCCCGATCGCCATCGGCCAGCCGATAGCCGTGACCGCGCACCGTCAAGAGGATTTTTGGGTTTTCCGGATTCTTCTCGATCTTCTTGCGCAGCCGAGACATGAGAACGTCGACGGCCCGTTCGGATTCCGGTGACTCGGCGTGAACCGTGGCATCGATGAGTTGTGCTCGCGACATCACCCGGCCGCGATTAACCGCCAGAGACAGTAGCAGATCGAATTCGGCCGCCGTCAGGTTCGTCGACTTTCCCGTACGATTGCGCAACACGTGGCGGTCGACATCCAGCTCCCAGCCGGCGAAGCGGAATAGCCTTTTCTTTTCCGAGCCACGATACCGGCGCACGATGTTGCCGACGCGTGCAACCAGCTCGCGCGGTTCGAACGGTTTGACCAGGTAGTCGTCCGCGCCCATTTCCAGCGCGGCAAGCCGGTCCTTGATGCCGCGCCGCGCGCTCACGACGACAACAGGAACGTCGGACCGCGCCCGAAGCGATCGCAAAATCGCAAGACCATCTTCATCGGGCAGATTCAAATCGAGCAAGACGCTGTCATGGTTTTCGCGGTCCAGCCGGTCGAAGGCGTCGCGGCCCTGCTTGACGAACGTGGCCTCAAAGCCGGCGGCATCCAGATAGGCCGCCATGATCATCCCGAAAGACGCATCATCTTCGACGATCAGAAGCTTCGGATTTCCCCGTGCCGGCATGCAGTGATCCGTTTCGTTCCCGAGATGCAGGGAAGGACTCGCGAAACAATACAGAAATATTCTAGCAAAATACAAGCCTTAGGTTGCTTCGCTGACACGAGATCGCGCGAATGAGGGTATCGGGAGGATCGGTGGGCGACTTCGAAAACGTATCGCAATGCTATTTGCGCAACATGCCGTACGAAACAGACGCCGGGATCTCGGCGCGTGCGGCATTAGGGCTGATCGTGCTGGCGAGCGACCAGACCATTGAATATGAGTTTCGTCGGGTTACCGCCCTGCCGGGGATCGGGGTCTATGAATCGCGAATCTACAACGCGCCGGAGGTCACGCCGGATACCTTGATCGCACTGGAAAAGGAAATAACGCAAGGCGCGGGCCTGATCCTGCCTGGCATTCCTGTCGATGTCATTGCATTCGGGTGCAACTCGGGCACGATGATAATCGGGGAGGATGTCGTTTACGAAAAAATCCGCGCCGCGCGTCCCGGCGTGCCATGTACCTCTCCGGTGGCCGGTACGATGGCGGCATTCGAGCGCCTTGGCGTCTCGCGCGTTGCGGTCCTGACACCCTACAGTGACGCGGTCAACCTGTTCGTCGCCGACTTCCTGCGCCAGCGTGGCCTCGATGTCGTGGCATTCGGGTCGTTCAACGAAAAGAACGATCACAAGGTGGCCCGTACATCGCTCGACTCGATCGGCCGGGCCATGGTGACGCTCGGTCGCATCGACGGCGTCGAAGTCGTGCTCGCCTGCTGTACCAGCCTGCGCCTCGTCGATCAGATCGCCGAGATCGAGAAGGAACTGGGCAAGCCCGTCACGTCAAGCAACCACGCGATGGGCTGGCACGCCTTGCGTCTTGCGGGTATCCGAGACACCATGCCCGAGTTCGGAAGATTGTTCGAACTGTCGCTTTAAGCGGGGCAATGGATGGCCTCTCAGGCTTGGCACCACGACCTGGACCAGAAGATCGCGGAGTCGATCGGCTGCGTGCCTGAAGCCGTCGTGATTTGGGACGAGCACGACCGGCTTTTGTTCTGGAACGAGAAGTATTGCGAGCTCTGCCCGGTCGTCGCTGACATGATGCAGCCGGGCGTCTACTTCCCCGATATCGTATGGGAAGGCATCCGCCGCGGGCAATTCATTATCGAGGGAGCGGTCGAGGATTGGTATTCGCGCAGGCTGGAATTCCACCATCGTTGCGAAGGCTATATGGAACAGCAACTCGCCAGCGGGCAATGGGTGCGCATGTCGGAGCGGCGCACGCCATGGGGCGGGGTCATCAGTATGCGCGCCGATCTCACCCCGCTCAGGGAGCACGAGATGGAGCTGTGTCTTGCCAAGGAGCAAGCCGAGGCCGCGACCGCCGAGAAGTCCCATTTCCTGGCGCTCATCAGCCATGAATTGCGCACCCCGATGAACGGAGTGCTCGGTCTCGCCCAAGCCTTGACCCGAACCTCGCTGACCTCGCGCCAGAAATGGTATGTGGACACGATTATCTCCTCCGGCAGGGCGCTTGCCAAGCTGCTCGATGACATCCTCGACGTCTCGCGGATCGAGCGCGGTCAACTCCAGGTCGATACGATACCGGTCGCCCTGCACGTTATCTTCGACGAGATCGTGCGGCTGTTCGAGCCCATGGCCGAGCAGAAGCGCTTGCAACTGCGTGCACGCGTTGACGAGACCCTTCCGGCTTGCGTGAGGGCGGATCCGTTGCGCCTGCGTCAGGTTCTGATCAATCTCGTCAACAATGCGCTCAAGTTCACGCCATCCGGTTTCGTCGAGCTTCGCACGCGAGCCTCGGGCCCTGGACGGCTACGTATCGAAGTAGCCGATTCCGGCCCAGGCATTGCCGAGGAGCATCGCGCGGCGCTGTTTCGGCCGTTCTCCCGCATCGAGACGCCGACGGTCAACGATCTTGGCGGTGCCGGGCTCGGTCTTGCGATCTCCAAGCAACTGGCCGAAGCCATGGGTGGCGCAATCGGCATGCAGGCGGGAGCGGAGGGCGGGAGCGTTTTTACGCTTGACCTGGACGTCGCGTCGGCGCCCGCGCGCGAAACCGTAGCTGCGCAGAGCCCAGCCCGTTCCAGATTGCGAGTCCTCGTTGTTGACGACGACAAGGTCAATCTTCTCGTCGCGCAGACCTTGCTCGAGCAGATGGGACATATCGTCGAGATGCGGCGGAGCGGAGCGGATGGGTTGGACGCGCTCGGCGCGCAGACGTTCGACGTGGTCCTTCTTGATATTGCAATGCCGGACGAGGATGGCGTGAGCATCGCGCGAAAGATCCGCGCGCGGGACGGTGCGGCAAGGGAAACGCCGATTCTCGCGATGACGGCGAAGGTGTCTACCGAGAGCCTCGTATCCTACCGCGCCGCAGGAATGTCCGGAGTGGTGCCGAAACCGATCATCTACGAGCAGCTTGAGCGGGCGCTGGCCGAGGTCAGCGATATTGCAATGCCTGAGCAGCTACTCCGGATGTGCGCCGATGTCGGTGCGGAACGTTACCGGCTCATTCTGCGCGAGAGCTCCAAGGTTGTTGCCGAGGCCCGGCAGGAGGCCGAGACTTATCGCGCTGGCGGGAGCGCCGGGACGCTGGCGGCGATTTTGCATCGCTTAAGTCCCACGGCGCAGATGTTGGGGCTTTCCGACCTGTCGACAGAAGCCGCGACCATCGAGGATTGCCTGAATCGGAATGCGGGCACGACCGATACGCTCCGTCTTAGCGGGTTGTTGACGCAATCGATGGACCGGATCGAGGCCTGGATGAGCGGCCAAGCGGCGGAAGCGACGGCCGAATGAAACTGAATGTCTTTGCCGTCCACGGGATGATTTTCCAGGAACGATCAACATGTCCGAAACAGCCGTCAAGCAAACCGCAGCTTCTGCGAATCTCTCTGCGGAGGTCGCGAGCATCCTTTCCGGACTGAGCGTCGCGCCGGCCCGATATTCGGGTGGCACGCTGGCTGCCCGCTCGCCGATCACGGGAGAGATCATCGGCCATGTGCGAGAGACCAATGCTTCTGATGCCAAAGCCGAGATCGACAAGGCGAACACTGCCTTCCTGAAATGGCGACTGGTACCTGCACCAAAGCGGGGCGAACTGGTGCGGCTGTTTGGCGAAGAACTGCGTTCCAACAAACCGGCGCTCGGCCGGCTCGTTTCGATTGAGGTTGGCAAGATCGCTTCCGAAGGCCTTGGCGAGGTCCAGGAGATGATCGACATTTGCGATTTCGCGGTAGGTCTGTCGCGCCAGCTCTACGGCCTGACCATCGCCACCGAGCGCGGCGAGCATCGGATGATGGAAAGCTGGCATCCACTTGGCGTTACCGGCATCATCTCCGCTTTCAACTTTCCGGTCGCCGTGTGGGCGTGGAATGCGGCGTTGGCACTGGTCTGCGGCAACAGCATCGTCTGGAAGCCGTCGGAGAAGACGCCGCTGACCGCGCTCGCGACCCAGGCCCTGTTCGACCGCGCGTTCGCGCGGTTCAACCGGGAAGGTGGGAGCGCGCCGGAAGGGCTCGCAGCCGTGCTGTTCGGCGGTCGCGACATCGGCGAAGTGTTGGTCGACCATGCCAAGGTCCCCCTGGTTTCGGCCACCGGGTCGACGGCCATGGGCCGCACCGTCGGCCCGCGGCTCGCCAGGCGCTTCGCACGCGCAATCCTTGAGCTTGGTGGAAACAATGCGGCGATCGTCGCGCCGACGGCCGACCTCGACCTGACGTTGCGCGGCGTTGCCTTTGCTGCGATGGGAACGGCGGGCCAGCGCTGCACCACGCTGCGTCGCCTCTTTGTCCATGACAGCGTCTACGACAGCTTTGTGCCGCGGCTCAAGAGTGCCTATAGCTCCGTCACGGTGGGCAATCCCCTTGAAAGCGCCAATCTGATTGGCCCGCTGATCGACAGCGCCGCCTATCGCGCGATGCAGGATGCGCTTGAGGCAGCGAAGGCTGCGGGCGGCCAGGTTCACGGCGGTGAACGTGTCATCGTCGATGGAGCAGCGGACGCTTGCTATGTTCGCCCGGCCCTCGTCGAAATGCCGACGCAGACGGGGCCGGTGGAGCACGAGATTTTCGCGCCGATACTCTACGTGATCAAGTACAGCGATCTCGATTCCGCGCTCGCGTTGAACAACGCCGTTCCGCAAGGCCTTTCGTCTTCGATCTTTACCAACGACCTGCGCGAGGCCGAGATATTCCTCTCCGCGCGCGGCTCCGATTGCGGCATCGCCAACGTCAACATCGGACCTTCAGGCGCGGAAATCGGTGGCGCATTTGGCGGCGAGAAGGAAACCGGCGGCGGACGCGAGTCCGGCTCCGACGCGTGGAAAGCCTACATGCGTCGGGCAACGAATACCATTAACTATGGCCGCACGCTCCCGCTCGCGCAGGGCGTAAAGTTCGACGTAGGATGAAAAGCGATCAGGGCGTGAACGCTTCTGCTCGTCTACGACAATTTCCGTTTCGTGACACCGGCCGCAATCGAGCCGCCGATCCGTGATCGCACCCTGACGGTCAACGGGGTCTCGAAGGCTTATGCGATGACGGGCCGGCGCATCACGGATGCGGCGGGCAAATTACGGCTGAGGGAGTTTGCCTGATGCAGGGTATGCGACCTCGCAAGGAGAGCGGGCATGGACTCGTCGGCAACGTCGATGTCCGTTCGCGTCTCGCGCTGCGCCGAAAGTGCTGAACATTCCGTTAAATTGAACGAAATTTGAACCGCGACAGAACGCCTTGGTTAACCAATGGTTTACCGACGTGTTCGAACCTCCAGGCACGACGCGATCACGCGTCGACAGGGCAGCGCGGACTTCATGATGACAGACAAGACAGCAAGCGACAGCCGCATCGTGCTGGGCGATCCGGTGCCGTGGTTCAATACGCCGCTGGTGACGGGCGGCGCCTTCGATCTGCACGTCAGCGCCGCCTCGGCTCGCCCGGCAATCCCCAAGCCGGCGAAGAGCTCGCAAAGCTGCTCGAAAATGCAGATCTCTTTCGCGAAGATCACCT
>Ga0306926_10006406_pt1 | contig 12629 bp, 15 predicted proteins | sample flu12Cox44000178_FD_203759 | JGI IMG/M metagenome (GOLD analysis project Ga0306926, IMG submission 203759) | Lab enrichment of tropical soil microbial communities from Luquillo Experimental Forest, Puerto Rico - flux8day.12C.oxic.44.000.178 (v2)... | ecosystem: Environmental > Terrestrial >... | reverse complement strand
CCTCGTCGCAGGCGAGCAGCGGCACGATCAGCGCATCGGGCTCCACGACCTCGCGCCGGACCGAGGGCTGCAGCGTGCCGAACACGCCCGCCTCCAGCGCATCGCCCGGCCGCCAGGCCCGGAACAGCAGCGGCAGGCCCTTGCCCTGCACCACCGGGAGCGCGAGCTGGCAACCCTGGTTGAGCAGGTCGACCATCAGCGGGCGGATATCGATCTCCTCCTTGATCGGCCAGAAGCCCGAGACCACGGCGGGCGTCGCGATCGGCTTCTCGCGGCGCAGTGTCGCCAGCAGGCCATCGGCCGCCGCCCGCCGTTCGGCCTCCGCGAGGCCGGCGCGCCAGGCCAGCATGGCGCTGCGCAAGGTGCGCTTGTCCTGGATCAGGTCCATGTCGGGGAAAGGAGAAGCAAGGTGGGGCGGCTCCACGATGGGCCGTGGGTCGTGAAACCTCCAAGGCCTGCTAAAAGCAGGTGGGCACCGTGTAGCCAAGACCACGGTCAAGGCCAGGAACAGCTCCCAGGAGATCTTATTGGCCCCGGGGTTTTAAGCGAACCACGCACCGCGCAGAAATCCGCCCCACCGCTAATCTAGGCAGTCGGCAGGCCTGCCGCAATGCAGCGAAACCGCCGAATCAGGCGGCTCCACTCACCTTCTTCGACATTTTGTCGACCCGGGACGTGATCAGATCCTCGAGCGCGGTCGCCAGGGTCTCGGCATCGTCGCTCGCCGAGGCGCGCGCGGTCTCGGCTTGGCGGGCGATGCCGCGCGCTTCGCGGCTTTCCTCGGCGAGCAGGATCGACGCGAACACCAGGAGCTTCACCTCCGGCGTGCCCGGGGGCATCCGCTGGCGCAGCGCATTTACTTTTTCATCGACGTAGGCGGCGAGTTCGTGGACCCGGTCTTCCTCGCCTTCGCCGCAGGCGAGCTCATAGGTCCGGTTGGCGATGGTGATCGACACCTGCGGCATGGCCGCTACTCCTTGCTTATTGCGCCGTTATTCGGCGATTGAGGGGTGCTGGTACTCTACTCTTACTTTTGGTCGGCCGCGAGCAGCGAGCGAATATATTCCATCGCACGCTCCAGGCGGCCTTCGACTTCCGTTGCGACCTTCTTCAACTCCTCATGATTTTGCTCGAGCCGTGCCAGGCGTCGCGCCAACTCGTCGGAGCGCTTCTGTTCGCCGCGCAGGCGCTCGTCGACCATCGACTCCAGCCGGCTGAGGGCGCTGTCCACACGATCCTTGGCGCTGGATGCTTTGGACATTGCTCCCCCGCCAGCGGATTGCTCGAGGCCGCCAGGCTCAGTCTGCTGCATCGACCAAGGATAAGTGGAGCGCTTGTGAGCGGTCAACATCTTGGCGCTCGGAGGCGCCAAACTCCGCAATATCTTGGCTGCGTCGCGGCTTTTGCGCATTGACGGGGGTGGGGGGTCGCCGTCATGTTGCGCGCCATTCAAAAAACCCCGGCGCACCGAGAAAAATGACTGAACAACCCGCCGCCCGCCGCGACCTGGCGAACGCCATCAGGGCTCTGGCCATGGACGCCGTGCAGCAGGCGGACTCGGGCCACCCCGGCATGCCGATGGGCATGGCCGACGTGGCCACGGTGCTGTTCTCGAAGTTCCTGAAGTTTGATCCGACCGATCCACACTGGCCCGACCGCGACCGCTTCATCCTGTCGGCCGGCCACGGCTCGATGCTGCTTTATTCGCTGCTTTATCTCACCGGCTACGCCGACATGACGCTGGAGGAGATCAAGCATTTCCGCCAGCTCGGCAGCAAGACCGCCGGCCATCCCGAATATGGCCACGCGACCGGCATCGAGACCACCACCGGGCCGCTCGGCCAGGGCATTGCCGATTCGGTGGGCTTCGCCTTGGCCGAGCGCCACCTTCGCACCCGCTTCGGCGCCGAGGTCGTCGACCACTTTACCTACTGCATCGTCGGCGACGGCTGCCTGATGGAGGGCATCGGCCAGGAGGCGGTCACCTTGGCCGGCCATCTCGGCCTCGGCCGGCTGATCGTGCTGTTCGACAACAACGGCATCTCGATCGACGGCCCGACGTCGCTTGCGACCTCGGAAGACCACAAGAAGCGCTTCCAGGCGGCCGGCTGGCACGTCCAAGAAGTCGACGGCCTCGACCAGGACGCGGTCGCGCGGGCCATCCGCAAGGCGCGCAACGTCACCGACAAGCCGTCGATGATCGCCTGCAAGACCATCATCGGCTACGGCGCGCCGACCAAGGCAGGCACCGCGGCGACGCACGGCTCGCCGCTCGGCAAGGACGAGGTCGCCGGCGCCCGCGTGAAGCTCGGCTGGACCGCCCCGCCGTTCGAGATTCCCGAGCCGATCTTCACCGCCTGGCGCAAGATCGGCGCCAAGGGCAAGTCGCAGCGCCGCAAATGGATCAAGCGCCACGCCGCGATGGCCGAGGCCGACCGCGCCGAGTTCGACAGAGGCCAGAAGGGCGACATCCCGCCCGCCGTCGACGAGGCGATCCGCTCTTTCAAGCAGAAGATGGAGAGCGAGAAGCCCTCGTGGGCGACCCGCAAGTCGAGCCAGGAGGTGCTCGAGGTCATCAACCCGGCGCTGCCCGAGACGATCGGCGGCTCGGCCGACCTCACCGGCTCGAACAACACCAAGACCGCGACGCTCAAGAACCAGACCGCGGCCGATCCGGCCGGGCGCTATATGCATTACGGCATCCGCGAGCATGCGATGTCGGCGGCGATGAACGGCCTCGCCCTGCATGGCGGCGTCATCCCCTATGGCGGCACCTTCCTGGTGTTCACCGACTACGCCCGCGGCGCGATCCGTTTGTCGGCGCTGATGGGCATCCGCGTGATCTACGTCATGACCCACGATTCGATCGGCCTCGGCGAGGACGGCCCGACCCATCAGCCGGTCGAGCATCTGGCCGCCCTGCGCGCCATCCCCAACATGCACGTGCTGCGCCCGGCCGACGCGATCGAGACGGCCGAGTGCTGGCAGATCGCGCTCGAGACCCGCAAGGGCCCGACCATCCTGGCGCTGACCCGCCAGAACCTGCCGACCATCCGCCATGCCGGCGACGGCAACCTGTGCGCCAAGGGCGCCTATATCCTGGCCGGCGAGGCGGCCAACCCGATCCGACTGATCGCCTCGGGCTCGGAGGTGCAGCTGGCGCTCGGCGCCCGCGACCTCCTGGCGAAAGAGGGCCTCGCGGCCGCGGTGGTCTCGATGCCGTCGTGGGAGCTGTTCGCCGCGCAGGGCGACGCTTATCGCAACGAGGTCATGGGCGGCGACGGCACGGTTCGTGTAGCCTGCGAGGCGGCCGGCGGCTTCGGTTGGGAGCGCTGGCTGGGCGCCAAGGGCGCCTTCGTGGGCATGACGGGTTTCGGTGCCTCGGCCAAGGCCGCGGACCTTTACAAGCATTTCGGCATCACGGCCGAGGCGATCGCCGCAGCGGCCAAGCGGTTGAGCGAATGACCCCACCCTGCCCTCCCCCTTTGGGGGAGGGTTGGGGAGGGGGTGAACAGGAGGACGAGATGGCAGTTCGGGTTGCAATCAACGGCTTCGGGCGCATTGGCCGCAACGTGCTGCGCGCCATCCTGGAGTCGGGCCGCAAGGACATCGAGGTGGTGGCGATCAACGACCTCGGCCCGGTCGAGACCAACGCCCATCTGCTGCGCTTCGACAGCGTGCACGGCCGCTTCCCGCACGAGGTCAAGGTCGAGGGCGACACGATCGACGTCGGCCGCGGCAAGATGAAGGTGACCAAGGAGCGCGATCCCTCGAAGCTGCCGCACAAGGCCGAAGGCGCGGAGATCGTGCTGGAATGCACTGGCTTCTTCACCTCGAAGGAGAAGGCTGCGGCCCACCTCGCCGGCGGCGCCAAGCGCGTGCTGGTCTCGGCGCCGGCCGACGGCGCCGACCTCACGGTCGTCTATGGCGTCAACCACGACAAGCTGAAGAACGAGCATGTCGTCGTCTCCAACGCCTCGTGCACGACCAATTGCCTGGCGCCCGTCGCCAAGGTGCTGAACGACGCGGTCGGCATCGACAAGGGCTTCATGACGACGATCCACGCCTACACCGGCGACCAGCCGACGCTGGATACGATGCACAGCGATCTGTACCGCGGCCGCGCCGCGAACCTCTCCATGATCCCGACCTCGACCGGCGCCGCCAAGGCCGTCGGCCTCGTGCTGCCGGAACTGAACGGCAAGCTCGATGGCGTGGCGATCCGCGTGCCGACGCCCAACGTCTCGCTCATCGACTTCAAGTTCGTCGCCAAGCGCAAGACCGACAAGGACGAGATCAACAAGGCGGTGAAGCTCGCCGCCGCCAACCAGCTAAAAGGCATCCTCGGCTGGACCGATCAGCCGAACGTGTCGATCGACTTCAACCACGACAGCCACTCGTCGACCTTCCACATGGACCAGACCAAGGTCATGGACGGCACGCTGGTGCGCGTCCTGAGCTGGTATGACAACGAGTGGGGCTTCTCCAACCGCATGGCCGATACCGCGGTCGCCATGGGCAAGCTGGGCTAGGGCAGATAGTCCCCTTCCGGAACCTGTCCCAATAAAATAATGGGAAAATATTGGGGGGTGTTTTTCGAGCCCCAGGGAAATCTCAGGCGCCGCAACCGGCGCCTGTTTTTTCGGCAGGGCAGTTGGCCAAGGGTGGGCATACGCTACGCTCCCAAACACACGAGTCGATGAAGCGCATACTACCACAGGCGCGCTCATTCGACGATTTTGGTCATTAGAAGTCCAAGCTCGCACGCGCGATTAGGGAGAGATCATGGAAATCGTGCCGCAACCTTTGACCCAGGAGGCCTTCGCGCCGTTCGGCGACGTGATCGACGTGCCACAGCAAGCCGGCCGTACCTACTACGAGGACGCCCTCGGCAACCTGCGGCCTCGGGCCAAGGCGAGCCTCTCGATGACCTTCCGCGTGCCGACGTCCGATCGCCCGCTCAAGTCCGAGCTGATGGAGCGGCACGAATTCTCCTCGCAGACCTTCGTCCCGGTCGACGTGGCGCGCTGGCTGATCGTCGTGGCGCCGCACGCTGCCAAGGGCGGGCCCGACATGGCCGGGGCACGAGCCTTCATCGCCACCGGCGACCAGGGCGTCACCTACAAGCCCAACACCTGGCATCACGGACTGACGACGCTCGACAAGCCGGGCCGCTTCGCGGTGTTCATGTGGCGGGCGGGCGAGAAGGACGAGGAGTTCGTGCCCGTGAAGCCGTTCACGGTGAGGATCTGATGCCCCCTCCCCCGAAGGGGGAGAAGACATGAGTCCGATCCTCGTGCGCGACTGGCGGGAGACGGAGGCGGCGTTGCTGAAGGCTCGCGCTGACGGCACGGCGCCGACGCTAACCACGCCCGAGGATGCCGCGGCCCGATATGGCGCGGGCTACCTCGCCGCCTTGTCTGAGCGCGCACGCAAGGAATTCCCCGACGTCGCCTTCACTCTGGTCGTCGATTGCGGCGACGCGCCGGGCTATGCGCTGGCCTGCCTGCGCGCCGGCGTGAAGCTGATCTCGATGGACCCGCCGAACGACAAGATCGCCGACATCGCCCGCCAGATGGGCGCCGAGCTGGTAAGGAGACCGACATGAGTTCGCATGAGCCCTGGCAACCGACCCGCGACCTTCTCGGCTACGGCCAAAACCCGCCCGATCCGAAATGGCCGAACGGCGCGCGGATCGCGATCAACTTCGTGATGAACTACGAGGAAGGCTCGGAGCCCTCAGTGCAGGACGGCGAAGGTTTTAGCGAGACCGGTCTCACCGAGTCGACCACCAGCCAGGCCGGCATGAAGGGCCGCGATCTCGCCGCCGAGAGCATGTTCGAGTACGGCAGCCGCGCCGGCTTCTGGCGCCTGATGCGCGCCTTTCAGGAGCGCGGCCTGCCGATGACGGTGTTCGGCTGCGCGTTGGCGCTCGAGCGGAACCCTGCGGCCGCCGCGGCGATCAAGGCGTCGGGCTTCGACGTCTGCAGCCACGGCTGGCGCTGGATCAAGCACTTCATGCTGAGCGAGGCGGAGGAGCGTGAGCACATCACCAAGGCGGTGAAATCCTTCCAGCAGACGGTCGGACAGTCGCCGGCCGGCTGGTATTGCCGCTATGGACCGAGCGTCAACACGCGCCGCCTGCTGCTCGAGCATGGCGGCTTCACCTACGACAGCGACTACTACGGCGATGAGCTGCCGTTCTGGCAGACCGTGCAGGGCAAGCCGCACCTCATCGTCCCCTACTCGCTCACCAACAACGACGGCAAGTACGCCAACACCATGGGCCATGCCGACCAGTGGTTCGGCCTGGTCAAGGACGCCTTCGACGTCCTCTACAAGGAAGGCGCGACGCACCCGAAGATGATGTCGGTCGGCATGCACATGCGCATCATCGGCCATCCCGGCCGCACCGCCGGCCTGTGGCGCCTGCTCGACTACCTGCAGCAGCAACAGGGCGTGTGGATCACGCGGCGCATCGACATTGCCAACCACTGGATCAAGACGCATCCGTTTCCGGGCAAAGGATTGAACGAATAGCTCAGCTCTTGCCGGACCGCGGGCCTCCGGCCCGCCTCAAGCCCATGAGCGGGCCAGAGGCCCGCGGTCCCGGAAGAATAGCCAGATGATGAAGGCGCGGCCGCAGCGCGTCGTCTACCAGATCGAGGGTCGCCAGCGCGATGGGTAGCGTGAACCGGCGTGGGCCGGCGCTTCCCGGATTGAGGTAGAGGACGCCGCGCACGGTCTCGATCTTCGGACGATGCGAATGCCCCGAGACGACCACGTCGATCCCGGCGGCGGCGGGATCGAGATCCAGGTCCTTGAGATTGTGGAGCACATGGATCGACCGGCCGCCGAGCGTCAGGCGGGCGGTGTGGGGGAAGCCCTTCGCCCACCGGCCGGTGTCGATGTTGCCGCGGATGGCCGTCGTCGGCGCGAACTCCGCCAAGCCCGCAATCACCTCGGGACGGCCGATGTCGCCGGCATGGATGATGTGGTCGACGCCCGCCAGACGCTCGCAGGCCTCGGGACGCAGTAGACCATGCGTATCCGAGATGATGCCGATCCTCATAGTCGAGGCGACGCAACCCCCGGCCATGGTTGCCTCAAAACCCTAGTCCCTCAGCTTGATGCATTCGAACAGTTCCATCGTCTCCTTGCCCTTCAGCTCGAACAGTCCGCACGAGCGCGCGTCGATGCGGTCGCGGAGCTGCATCCACGCCCGCTCACTCATCCACACGCTGCCCGGTCTCGCCGACGCCTCGATGGCCTTCGCCGAGTTCACCGCGTCGCCCCACACGTCGAACTGGAATTGCCGCTTGCCCATCATGCCGGCCAGCACAGGGCCATGGTCTATTCCCGCTCGCACCCCGGCACCCTGCCCAAATGCCTGCCCGGCGGCGACCATCTCGAGAGCGCCCGCGACCGCGCCATGGACCGGATCGTCGTGCGCCGCGAGCAGGCCCGCCGTGGCGACGAAGGCGTCGCCCACAGTCTTGATCTTTTCCAGTCCGTGCCGGCCTGCAATCGCCTCGAAGCGCTCGATGAGCTCTTCCAGTTCGTGGAACACCTTCTCCGCGGGCTGGCGCTCCGAATAGGCGGTGAAACCGACAATGTCGCAAAACAGCACGGCAACATTGTCGTACAATCGAGGCGCGAGCCCGCCGCTCTTCAGCGCACGCAAGACCTCGCGCGGCAGCACGGTGGCAAGGATCCCGTCGGCGCGGCGCTTCTCGCTTTCGAGATTTTTTTTGTACGTCGCCTCCAGGGCGCGCAGGCGCAACTGGTCGACGCAACCGCTGACGCGCGCGTTGAGCAAGACCGCATTGAACGGCTTGACCAGGTAGTCGGTCGCGCCAAGCTTGATGCACTTCACGATGCTTGCCATGTCATCGACGGCCGATATGACCAGAACCGGAATCGCGCGCAGCGCCGGGTCAGCCCGCATCGCCTCGAGCACGCGGTAGCCGTCGACCTCCGGCATCATGACGTCGAGGAGGACGAGGTCGATCGGCCGAGCCCGTATCATGTCCAATGCCTGACGCCCATTCTCCGCCGTCAGCACGGTGCCATAGCCGGACGTATTCAGGCGCACGGTCAATGCGCTGCGACTGTCCTCGTTATCGTCTACGACGAGGATGGTAGGATCCATTGGTGCGTCTCGCGATCCCGTCGGCAAGTCGTCGGGCCGACTGCTTGTGGCCTCGGCATTTCCGATGGCCAGGAGTGAGAGTAAACCTTTTTTATCAGTTGTATGACCGGCTGGCCACCGGCCAGGCCCAGACTCACATCGCCACGTTGATCGCCATGGCATAGGATCCAACGACACCAGTCACGGATGCGACCCGATGAGCAAGAAGATACTGATTGTCGAGGACACCGATGACAATCGCCGAATCCTGCGCGACCTTCTCAGCACCGGAGGGTACGACGTGATCGAGGCGCAGGACGGCGCCGAGGGCGTCGCCAAGGCGAGCGAACACCGGCCGGACTTGATCCTGATGGATATGCAAATGCCGGTGTTGGACGGCTACGAGGCAACGCGCCGGATCAAGGCTGATCCTGGGATGAGGGCGATCCCAGTGATCGCCGTAAGCTCCTATGCCTCGTCAGGCAGTGAGGGCAAGGCGCGCCTGGCGGGTTGCGAGGGTTATATTGCCAAGCCCTTCAGCCCACGCCAGACGCTGGCCAAGATCCGCCACTTCATAGGTTAGCTCCGCTGTCCCTTTGTAGGATGGCATTGCGTTGGCCGTCATGGCTGACCTCACGAGCCGCCAGATTGTCCTACAGCCTGCTGCGCCAGTCCTGCTTTTGCCGCAGGCGGGCGATGAGCCAGATCACCAGCACGGCTATCGGACCGAGAACCAGCAGCCAGTGCCAGAACAGGATCTTCGGCCCCTCCAATCGATCCGCCAGATATCTCATGGGAACGAAGACAAGGGGCAGGGCCACACAGAACAGGAAGACATGGGAGAGGGCCGGGGATGTGTTGCGCGCAAAAAGACGCGGAGCTTGACCCTGCTCGACGGCGAGGCCGGGAAAGAGGCGAATGAGGATCCAGGCAACGAGCGCCAGCAGAAGCAGCGGCCAGGCGATCAGCAACAGCCCGACCGCCATTGGAAGCGAAAAAACGGTCGGGAGATGGCCAACCCAGGCTGTGACCACGGCCGTGTGGAACAGGGACCAGGCCATGACGCGCCAGACCATCCAGATCACGACGATGCCGCCGGGAGCGACGAAGACGGCGTACGACAAGTCGCTGAAGAGTCTTTCCGACGTGGCTTGATCGAACAAGCCGTCCGCCATTAGCGCAAACTGCCGGCGACCACGCGCACCTTGCCCGGGGCGGCGAGCCACACCGCGACGGCACAGACCACGCTCAACACGGCACCGATCGTGAAGGCGATCGTGTAGGTGCCCGTCCAGTCGTGCAGCAGGCCGGTGACGAACGGCCCGACGGCGCCGCCGCCGATCAGCGAGGTCATCACGATGCTGAAGATCGTGCCGAACTGCTTGCCCTCGAAGATCTCGGCCACGATCGGCCCCATCATGGCGGTGACGGCGTAGCCCAGCAGGCCTTGGCTCAGCACCATGACATAGAGCAACGGCTGGCTTGGCGTGCCGGCGAGCAGCAGGAGCGCTGCGTAGCAGATCGCGAAGCCCGCGCAGCTCATCGACCACACGATCTCGCGCCCCATGCGGTCGGACAGTGCGCCGAGCACGATCTGGCCGGGAATGCCAGCGAGCGCCACCACGCCCAGCGACCACGCCGCCTCCATCGGCGGGAAGCCGATCTCGACCAGGTACTTGGTCTGGTGCACCTGGACGGCGTACCAGATGTAGCCGCCGCAGAAGTAGCTCAGCATCAGCCACCAGAACCGCCCGGTGCGCGCGGCGCGGGCCAGCGTCCAGTCGGTCGCCGCCCACTTGGCGTCGACGATGTTCGACGGCCGCTTCGCGGCATTGCCGCCCGGCTCGTGCTGTTCGCCGTCGGGCAGCAGGCCGAGATCTTGCGGCCGCTTGGCCACCAGCAGGTTGATCGGCAGCAGCACGACCACGGTGACGATGCCGAGCATCCAGCAGGCGCTGCGCCAGCCGTCATGCAGGATCACGCTCTGCAGCCAGGGCAGGATCAGCATCGAGCCGACGCCGACGCCCGAGAAGGCGATGCCGATCGCCAGCGCCCGCCGGCGCACGAACCAGTTGGGCAGGAACTGCGAATGGACCGAATAGGTCATGCTGTTGGCGCCGATGCCGACCAGCAGGCCGAGCGTGGCGTAGAGTTGCCACGGCGTGGCGATCAGCGTGGCGCTCAGCAGGCCTGCAGTGCAGATCAGCACGCCGCCCTCGATCACCAGGCGCGGGCCGTAGCGATCCATCAACCGGCCGAGCACCGGGCTCACCAGCGCCGACACCAGGAAGCCGAACGAGAAGGCGCCGGCCGCCAGCCCGCGCTCCCAGCCGAACTCGTCGACGATTGGCGGGAACATCAGCGAGAAGGCGGTGCGCGCGGTGACGCCCAGCGCCACCGTCACGAAAGCGACGGCGATGATCACCCAGCCGAAGAAGAACGGCAGGCGGGCCGCCAGGCCAGAGATAGGCGAGTTGCGCGCGCGTGTTTGCAGTGACATCTCGGTGTTCGTTTCGCCAGCCGCGTTGTCGGTGTCGTCGTGCGGCCTCTAACCTGTTGGCTGCGCCGGCCGGGGTCAATGACGCTGCTGGTAGTTGTCCTTTCAGCCGAGGGCGGGACTTGAACGCGGGGCCAGCCGCCGCTATCACCGGCCCGAAAGGGAGGCCTCGCCGTGAAGATCACTCGCACCGTCAAGAAGATCCTCGACAACTACGAGAGCGACTGTCCCGGCACCAAGGCCAACCTCGCGCGCATCCTGATGCATGGCCGCCTCGGCGGCTCGGGCAGAATGGTGATCCTGCCGGTCGACCAGGGCTTCGAGCACGGCCCCGACCGCTCCTTCGCGCCCAATCCCGACGCCTACGATCCGCACTATCACTACCAGCTGGCGATCGATGCCGGGCTCAACGCCTATGCCGCCCCGCTCGGCCCGCTGGAGGCCGGCGCCGACACCTTCGCCGGCGCGATCCCGACCATCCTCAAGCTCAACAGCGCCAACTCGCTCTCGACGAACAAGGACCAGGCGGTCACCGGCTCGGTGAAGGACGCGCTGCGCATCGGCTGCTCGGCGATCGGCTTCACGATCTATCCCGGCTCGGAAGACCAGTACGAGATGATGGAGGAGATCCGCGCGCTCGCCGAGGAGGCGAAGTCGGTCGGCCTCGCCGTCGTGATGTGGTCCTATCCGCGCGGCGGCAAGCTCGACAAGGCAGGCGAGACGGCGATGGATGTCTGCGCCTACGCCGCCCACATGGCGGCGCTGCTCGGCGCGCACATCATCAAGGTGAAGCCGCCGACCAACGTGCTGTGGCAGCCCGAAGCCAAGGCCGCCTACGAGAAGGCCAAGATCGACATCTCGACCTTGGCGGCGCGCATCAAGCACGTCATGCAGGCGACCTTCAACGGCCGGCGCGTCGTGGTGTTCTCGGGCGGCGAAGCCAAGGACCTCGAAGGGCTGTTCACCGAGATCCGCGGCCTGCGCGACGGCGGCGCCAACGGCTCGATCATCGGCCGCAACACTTTCCAGCGCCCGCGCGCCGAGGCGCTAGACATGCTCGACAAGATCATCGCGATCTACCAGGGCAAGATGTGAGGCAAGCAGAAAATCAAAGCTTTGGGCCTGCCCGCTCCTCGGCCGTCGGCCCGAACCTGGGCGCCGGCCGCTCGGCAAAGCGCTCGCGGCGCAGCCAATCGGCGAGCGCCGCCGCCTGGTGCTCGGCGGCGAAGCGCACGACGTGCTCGTAGCGGCCGCCGTTGCGTTCCATGTTGTAGAAGAACTCCGGGCCGTTGGTGATGCGCCGGCACTCAGCCTCGAGCTCGTCGCGATCGGCCGCGCGGAACGGCTCCTCACGATCCTCGATGACAACACGAAGTCCCAATCGCCGGCGCTTCTTGGCCGGAGTGTCCTCGCCCTTTCGATACGACATGACCGCACTCCCACAGTGCGGCCTGGATGACGCCCCGAAGCGAACCTAGCGCGATCGGTGATCGACGCGCCAGTCACGTGGTGGCCGAGATCCGGCGCGGCGGGCTGCGAGGCGGCGCCAGCCCAAGTTATCGAGAGAGATCGAGCGTCTCTTTCGCCACATAGATGCCGGCGGCTTGTAATTCGATGTAGTTGTGGCCGAGGCGGAGCCAATCGCGCTCAATGACCGAATTGATGACGGCTTGAACTTCGGCGCGTGGAAGCCCCGTCGCCTCGGGTAGCTCATCCAGCAACATGGCAAATCGGCCGAGGACCTTCCCCTTGAGGAAGACCGCCGCGCAGAGCATTGCTGCGTTGGCCTCATATTTTGCTGCGTCTGCTGCCCAATCCGCGGGCGAACGCCCCTCATCCGCGCGATCAACGCGCATCCTGCCCTTTGCCATGACCACACCCCCAGGCAGGAAGATGCATTGGCGCGCTGCGCCTGACCAGCTTGAGTTTGGTCACAAAGCGCACACTCGAGGCGGCGGGGACTACGAGATGCCCGATGCGCTGACGAGCTGCCTCGTTCAC
>Ga0306926_10006405_pt1 | contig 12631 bp, 11 predicted proteins | sample flu12Cox44000178_FD_203759 | JGI IMG/M metagenome (GOLD analysis project Ga0306926, IMG submission 203759) | Lab enrichment of tropical soil microbial communities from Luquillo Experimental Forest, Puerto Rico - flux8day.12C.oxic.44.000.178 (v2)... | ecosystem: Environmental > Terrestrial >... | reverse complement strand
GGCGCGCGCGCTGCCGCTGCGCGAGTTCCGCGACCACATGGAGCGCGAGTACATACGGATCAAGCTCGAGGAGAACGGCTGGAACATCTCGCGCACGGCGACGCTGCTCGGCATAGAGCGCACCAACCTGCACAAGAAGATGCGGGCCCTCGGCCTGTCGCGCGACGCGCAGGGGTCGGGGTCCGGCCCCGGTCCCTCGCCGTGAGGCGCGGGATGGTCGGCGTGGCCGGCGTCCTCGGCCTCACCGCCGTCGCGTTCGGCGCGTTCGGCGCTCACGGCCTGCGCGCGCGGCTGACACCCGGCATGCTGGAGGTCTACCGGACCGGCGCCCTCTACCACCTCGTGCACGCCGTGGCGGCCCTGGCCGTCGCCCTCGGCGCCGACCGGCTGCGGCGCGCGCCGCTCATCCTGACGTTCTACACGCTGGGGATCGTGATCTTCGCGGGGAGCCTCTACGCTCTCGCCATCACCGGCGTCTCCCAGCTCGGCGCCGTGACGCCTATCGGTGGCGTCTGCCTGCTCGTCGGCTGGGGCCTCTTGGCGGCCGAAGCGTTCGCGCGCCGGGGCTGAAACACCGACGTCAGTTCACCCGGTGCTTGCGCGACCGGGACAGTCGCCGCGGGCGAGCGGGCCTGCCGCTCTCCATCTCTTCGCTCTCGATCTCGAGGGCGCGCGCCAGCGTGTCCGTCAGATCGCCGACGTCTTCCAGAGCCAGCCAGAGCGATAGCGGCCCGACCGAGAGCACGATGCCACCCTCTGACGGAAGGATGTCGACCTGGACCACGCGCCCTTTGATCACCCGCCGCCTCGACGTCCGACTCATCATCTGCTCCTCGCCCTCCCCCGATTGAAACGCGGTCCACCAATACCATTCCCGTCGTCGCCACCGTCGATCTTAACGCTGGCAGACCCTCCGCGCGACTATCCGGCGGGCCGGCAGCACCGCCCGCTGTGTGATCTCGGTAACTCGACCGTCGCTCGACCAGGCGGGGAGCTACTTCAGCAGGGTCTGCCCTGCTCGTTGCGTGGGACCTGGTCACGGCCGAGGCGTTCGGGCGCATCGACTGACCGCCGGACAGAGCCCCGGCTCCACCGTCATTCCCCCGACTGCTAGAACACGCTGCACTCGACGGAGCAGAGCGCCCCGCGACAACCGGTGAGGTTGACCGCGCGGCCGAGGGGTGACGCCGGGCTGGTGAATTGGGTCGCGATCTGCGCCGGGTCGGAGGTTTTGGCGGCGGCCTCGACCTGCGACTTACACACGCCGTTGGCGGCGCCTGTGGTCGTGAAGCATCCGGTCCCACTGCTCCCGCAGTAGCACGTCGTCGCATCGCCGCCGATGGTGCAGTTGGCACCCGGCGCTGTGAAGCAGTCCACGGCGCCGATGCAGAGCACCTGGTCGCCTGGGTCGGCGAGGCCGCAGCAGCCGTCAGTCCCTGCCGGGCCGAGCGAACAGTTCCCGGTGGTGCAGGCGTTGCAACTTGCCGGATCGCCGCTCGTAGGCTCCGATGCGGGACAAGTGTTCACGATCGGGCTCGACCCGGCGCCCCCGCCGGAGCCCGCGCCGCCGCCGGAGCCCGCGCCGCCACCGGAGCCCGCGCCGCCGCCGGAGCCCGCGGCACCGCCTGAGGCCCCGTTACCTCCCATGCCAGCGGCGCCGCCGATGCCGCCGGAGCCCGCGCCGCCGCCGGCGCCACTTGCGCCGCCTGTGCCGGAGCCCGTTCCTGCGCCGCCGCCGGCGCCGCTCGCGCCGCCCGTGCCGGATGCGAAGCCGCATTCCGGTGCGCAGAAGAAACCGCGGCAATCGGTCAGGTTGACGGCGCGTCCGAGCGGCGAGGCCGGAGCCGTGAACTGCCCCTCGACGGCACCGGGATCAGAGGTCTTCGCGGCGGCGAGTACCTGGGCCGTGCAGGGGCCGTTCGCGGCGCCGCTCGTCAGGAAGCAAGAGGAGCCGCTGGTGCCGCAGAAACAGATGGTCGGATCGCCACCCACCACGCACGTCAAGCGGTTCACGTAGAAGCAATCGACCACCGCTCCGCAAAGCATCTGATCCCCGGGAGCGGCCAGGCCGCAGCAGCCGTCGGTCCCGGTTGCGCCCAGGTTGCAGTTCAAAGTCGTGCACTGCGTGCAAAACGAGCTCGGGCTGTCGGGTTCTCCGCTCTCGCCCATTCCGCACATCTCGGTGGTGACGCCCGAGCCTCCTTTCCCGGTGGAGCCCGCTCCACCCCCCGTGGAGCCGCCGACGCTGGTCCCTGCGCCGCCTCCGGTACCCGCCACGCCGCCCCCTCCCGTACCGGCCACGCCGCCCGCTCCGGTACCCGCCATGCCGCCCGCTCCGGTGACTGCGCTGCCGAGATTGCACTCCCCGGGACAAAGTGCGCCAAGGCAACCGAGCAGGTTGACGGCTCGTCCGAGCGGCGAGGCGGGGCTCGTGAACTGCGCCTCGACGACCGCGGGAGCGGAGGTCCTTGCGGCAGCGAACACCTGGGCCGTGCAGGGCCCGTTCGCCGCGCCACTCATCTGGAAACACGAAGCACCGCTGTTCCCACAGAAGCAGGTGGTCGGATCACCGCCCAGGACGCACGACGCGCGGTTCTGGTAGAAGCAATCGGCGACGCTGTCGCAGAGCTGCTGATCACCAAAGGCAGCGAGCCCGCAACAACCATCGGTCCCGCTGGGGCCTAGCGAGCAATTGTTATTCTCGCAGGCCAGACAAGAGGGGTTGGTGGCGATCGCGGGTTCGGATACGCACCCCTCGCCGCCGGTACCTGCGGTCCCCGTGACGTCGCCTAAAATGGTCACCGGCAGGGGGCCCACGGTGACGGTCGTCGGGGGGACGTGGCTGTCGGTTACGGTCACCAGCAGGCTTTGAGCGCCGAGCGCGCCGCCTCTATAGGTCGTGGTCGCGGCGTGCGGATCGCCGAACGCGCCGGCGGCTGAGCTCGAGGACCACTGGTAGGAGAGCACCTCGCCCGAGTCCGGATCGTGGGCCACGACGGTCACAGAAATCGGGGCGCCGGCGCTCGCCGTCGCAGGCGCCACGGTCGCGCTGTCGACGACCGGCGCGTTGTCGCCTGGCGCCACGACGCCGACGACCACGGCGATCCCGGGGTTGACCGGGGGCGTGCCCGCGTCGGTGAGGTCGACGCTGACCGGTGTGACCTGACCGGAGCTCACGAGGAACGGCGCGCTCGTGCCCTGGAAGGTCCGGACGGGCGTGGTCGCCGAGGTCGCGGTCAGGCTGACGGTGAGCCCCGCCGAGGGCGGCAGGACGAGGGTCAGAGACGGGGTGGAGCTTGGATCGGCGAAGGCGAACATCCCCTCGAGCACGATCGTGCTCGGCGGGGCGACGACCACATAGCTGACCGACGCGATCGGGATGTTGCTCGGCGACGTCAAGGCAAGCGCGACGCGGCCTTCACCCGTGGGGCTCCGCTTCGAGCAGCTCACGAGCGCCGGCGCCAAGAGAAACGCAGTCGCAAGCAGCAGCGCACGGTTGCCGTCGAGGCCCATCGTCTTCACGTCCACACCTCCTGATTGCCGAGAGGCGAGCCTGCCTCCGCGGGCGCTGCTTGGGACGTGACGAGTCAACGACAATCCGCTGACCAAAATGCTTCGAGCGAAACGCGAGGAGACGCGCCGGCTTAGCGGGCGGGCGCGCGGGTCGTTGCCTGCGGGTCGTTACTTGAGGACCGCCCACAGCGCCGCGGCGGCGCCGATCAGCATGCTCGTCAGCAGGCCGACGCCGGTCAGCAACTTGCGGTGGTCGTAGTGGCCGCGCGCCTGCTCGAGGACGGCGAGCTGGGCGGACCGGTCGACGATCGTCGCCGCGAGGCGGTCGATGTTCTGGTAGGTGGAGAGCAGCGCCTGGTGCGGGGGGCGGGCCTGGGCCGTGGCGCGACCGAGCTGGGCGGTCAGATCGGCGACCTCGCGCTCGGCGTCGCCGCGATCGCGCTGCCGGCCGGCGATGCTGGCGGCCATCGACGAGGCCGCCTCGCGGCGGGCGGCGACGGCATGGTCCAGCTTGGCCTTGGCCTCGGCGGAGGTCCCGCGCAGCGCGGCCGCCTTCGCGCGCAGGTCGGCGAGCTGGCGATCGAGGCGCGCGACCTGCTCCTCGAGGGCGCGCTGCTCGGACACGAGCCCCTCGATCTGGTGCGTGAGCTCCGCCGCGCGCGCCGGCTCCGGCGGCGCGTCGCCGCCGTTGAGGGCGCGCTCCAGCCGCTCACGCTCGTCCTCGACGCGCCCGAGGCGGGCGCCGGCGGTCTTCCGGTCGGCGTTCGTGCCCTTCAGGATCTCGTCGGCTTCGCGCAGGGCGCGGTCGGCGACGCTGAACCCCTTCTCGGCGGTCGCCTCCTCGGCCCCGAGCCGCGTGGCCTCGGCTTGCTGGAGCGTGTCCGCGGCGGCCATGTCGGCGGCGGCGGCGTCGCGGCGCGCCTGCGCCCGCCCGATCGCCTCGAGGAGGCCCGTGAGGTCCGGGTGGATCACCCCCTCCTTCAGCACCGAGAGTGCCAGCTCGTTGAGCGCACCCGACAGCATCGCCTCCGCCCCGGCGCGCTCCTCGGTCAGGCGGCGCCGGCGCTCGCCGGCGTGCACCTTGCTCCTCAGGTAGATGTAGATGTAGCCGATCGAGTCGCCCGCCCAGCCGAGCCGCGATGTGGGCGCGGCGGGCGGGCCCTGGGTCGCCAGCATCCCCGCACCGGTGATGGCCATGGTCGGGGCCTCGCCGGGGCCGGTGATCGTTCCCCGTGGCGTCGACACCATCGTCGGCGACAGCGCCGCGGTCAGCCCCAGGTTCCGGCCGGTGGTGGACGCGCTCAGGCCGCGTCCGGTCGGGGACGCCCCCGCCCCGAGGGTCGGGTAGAAGCTGGACACCAGCCGGTGGCCGCACTGGGAGCAGTAGCTCAGGTGGTCGGCGTTCTGGTGCGAGCAGTGGCGGCAGGCGCGCATCGCGGTGGTTAGTTTACTTTATCCGTGATACCGATTTGGACATGAACGCTGCTGCGAAGACCAGCTGCCAACTCATCGAGAAGACCTTGCGCAAGAGCCCCGCGTTCAAGAAGGTCGACGAGGGCCTCTACGTCGTCAAGCAGGGATCGTCGATCGTCATGATCAACGTCATCGCCTGGAACCCCGACCGGGCCGTCGTGCGCTGCGTGGCCCAGCTCGTCAAGGGTGTGACGATGGAGGTTCCGCTCGCCCTGCAGCTCTTGGAGATGAACGCCCTGCTGCGCTTCGGAGCCTTCGCCTACGTGCCGGCGGGCGACGTCATCATCTTCTCGCACACCCTGCTCGGCGGCGACACGCTCGAGGCGGTCGAGCTGACGACCACCATCCGCGACGTGGCCATCATCGCCGACGAGTACGACGACCGGATCGCCGCCCGCTACGGCGGCCAGACCATGCAGGAGCTGCTGGAAGAGAGCGTCGTCGAGCATTTTCGCTCCGCGCACGGGAAAGACCACTTCAAGGCCTAGGCAGAGACGGCGGACGGGCTCGCGTCATGATGACGGGCGCCAAGAGCAACATCCTGGAGGCGATCGGCGGCACGCCGATCGTCAAGCTGCAGAAGCTCGCCCGCCACGTGGCGGCCGACATCTACGTCAAGTGCGAGTACCTGAACCCGGGCGGCTCGATGAAGGACCGGGTGGCGATGAACATCATCGGCGACGCCGAGCGCCGCGGGCTGCTCGGACCGGGCGGGACGATCGTCGAGGCCACCAGCGGCAACACCGGCATGGGCCTGGCCCTGGTGGCGGCCCTGCGGGGGTACGCCTGCGTGTTCGTCATGCCCGACAAGATGTCGCAGGAGAAGGTCGCGGCGCTGCGGGCCTGCGGCGCGCGCGTCGTCATCTGCCCGACGGCCGTCGAGCCCGAGGACCCGCGCAGCTACTACCAGACCGCCAAGCGCATCGTGCAGGAGACGCCGGGCGCGTTCTACGCGAACCAGTACCACAACCCGGCCAACCCCGAGGCCCACTACCTGTCGACGGCGCCAGAGATCTGGCAGCAGACGAACGGCGAGGTCGACGTGTTCGTGGCCGGCATGGGGACCGGCGGCACGATCTCCGGCTGCGGGCGCTACTTCAAGGAGAAGAAGCCCGGCTTCCGACTGGTGGGCGTCGACCCCATCGGCTCGCTCTACTACGAGTACGTCAAGACCGGGCGCATGACCCGCCCCTTCGCCTACTACGTCGAGGGGATCGGCGAGGACTTCCTGCCGTCGACGATGAACCTCAAGATCGTCGACGAGATCGTCCGCGTCGACGACAAGGAGTGCTTCCTCATGACGCGCGAGCTGGTGCGCCAGGAGGGGCTGTTCGTGGGCGGCAGCTCGGGCGCGGCCGTCGCCGGCGCCATCAAGTACGCGGAGATGTCGAAGCGCAAGGAGAACATCCTCGTGCTGCTCCCCGACGGCGCGCAGAAGTACCTGTCGAAGATCTTCGACGACAAGTGGATGCGCGAGAACGGGTTCCTCGACGAGCCCGATCCGCTCGGCACCGTCGCCGAGCTGCTCCGTTCCAAGAAGCAGCGCCCCATCATCACCACCCGCAAGGGGGAGACCGTCCGTGACGTCATCGCCCTCATGCGCGACAACGGCGTCTCCCAGATGCCCGTGCTCGAGGCCGACGGCAAGCGCCTGGCCGGGATCGTGACCGAGGTCGACCTGCTCAAGCACCTCGTGCAGGGGGAGGGGGGGCTCGAGGCGCCCATCGACGCCCTCATCGAGGCCGACTACGCCACCGTCTCCCCCGCCACCCGCATCCATCTGCTCCGCAACATCTTCAACGACGCGGCGATCGTCGTCGTGGAGGAGAAGACGGAGATCGTCGGCGTGATCGCCAAGATCGATCTCATCGAGTTCCTCGCCGAGCGGCGACGGCCATGAAGCGCCCACGGCCATGAAGAAGAAAAAGGCGTCTCGCTTCGAGACGCTCGCGGTCCACGCCGGCCAGGCGCCCGAGCCCGTCACCGGCGCGGTGATGACGCCGGTGTTCCTCACCTCGACGTACGCCCAGAAGGGCCCGGGCCGTCACTCCGGCTTCGAGTACTCGCGCACGCAGAACCCGACCCGCTTCGCGCTGGAGGCGAACCTCGCCGCGCTCGAAGGGGGCGACGGCGCCTGGGGGCTGGCCTTCAACGCCGGCGTCGCCGCCTCGACGGCGGTGCTGAGCATCCTCGACGCCGGCGATCACGTCGTCGCCGGCGACGACATCTACGGCGGCACCTTCCGCCTGTTCGACAAGGTGTTCCAGCGCCTCGGCCTCTCCTTCACCTACGTCGACGCGCGCGACCCGGCCGCCGTCGCCGCCGCGATCGGCCCGCGCACGAAGCTCTGCTGGCTGGAGACGCCGACGAACCCGCTGCTCCGCCTCGCCGACATCCGCGCCGTCGCACGCGCCTGCGCCCGGCGCCGCGTCCTCTGCTGCGTCGACAACACCTTCATGACGCCGTACTTCCAGCGCCCGCTCGCGCTCGGCGCCGACCTCGTCGTCCACTCGACGACCAAGTATCTGAACGGCCACTCCGACGTCGTCGGCGGCGCCATCGTCGGCCGCGACCCCGCGCTGCGCGCTCGGCTCGCTTTCGTCCAGAACTCGCTCGGCGGCAGCCAGCCGGCCTTCGACAGCTTCCTCGTCCTGCGCGGCACCAAGACCCTCGCCGTCCGCATGGAGCGCCACCAGCAGAACGCCCTCGCCGTCGCCCGCTGGCTCGAGCGCCGCCGCGAGGTCGCCGCCGTCCTCTACCCCGGCCTCCGCTCCCACCCCCAGCACGCCCTGGCCCGCCGCCAGATGTCCGGCTTCGGCGGCATGGTCGGCTTCGTCCTCCGCGGCGAGGGCAAGGCCACCCTGCGCCGCGCGGGCCGCTTCCTGGCCGCCCTCCGCGTCTTCACCTGCGCCGAGTCCCTGGGCGGCGTCGAATCGCTGGCCGAGCACCCCGCCATCATGACCCACGCCTCGATCCCCCCCGCCCGCCGCCGCGCCCTCGGCATCAGCGACGGCCTCATCCGCCTCTCCGTCGGCATCGAGCACGCCGCCGACCTCCTCGCCGATCTCGAGCAGGCGTTCGCGGAGATGTGACCGGCCCGGGCGGGCGCCCGTCTCAGTGGGTGCGGCCGCAGCCGAGGAGCGCAAGGTCCCCTGGGCTCTGAAGAAACATCGGGCAGACCGTGTCCGAAAGCCTGATGCGCGTGTGGCTGCTGTCCGTGTACTGCCAGCCGTCCGTCCCCTGCGGGATGGCGACCTGGTTCAGGAACAGCGTGAAGTCGGACGGGCCGCCGGGCGAGCCCGAGAGATCGAGCGTGCACGCGTCGGCGGCCATCGTCCCGACCACGTCTCCCAACGACTGTGCCAGCTCGTCGGGGGACGTCGCCGACGCGTAGAACGGCGGGTTGGTGGTGCCGCCCGTCTGGCCCAGCTGGGTGAGGCAGGGATCCCCGGGGAGGTCGAGGACGACGAGGCGGGTCTTGACCCCGCCGGGATAGCTGAGCTGGCTGACGATCGACGCTTCGTCGGGGCAGGTGCCGCTGGCGCTCCCCCCGTTGCAGGTCGGCTCGCCGTCGGTGATGAGCAGGATGTACCGCTTGCCGCCGCCGCCCTGACCGAAGAAGCTCTTGCAGCTCTCCAGCGCAGCACCCATGGGCCGTTGGTTGGAGTCCGGGCAACCCGCGCCGAACGCGTCGCAGGCGTGCTCCTTGTCGTGGAAGTCGGACGCGTCTTGCGTGGACTTGACCTGCGTCGCGCAGCACTCGTAGTTCTGGTTGCAGGTGAAGTCCGCGCTCGGGAAGTCGACGTAAGCGAACTTCACGACCGCGTCGTACTTGCTGACCACGACGTCGAGGGCGTCCTGCGCCGCGGCGAGCTGGGTCTTGTTGCCGAAGGCCCCCGTGGTCATCGCCGACGATCGGTCGAGCGCCACGACCACCCTCGGCATCTCCGGGGTGGGCGGCGGCAGGGCGACCGGCCCCATGGGACAGAACGTCCCGGAGGCTCCCCCGGAGCCGCCTCCGCCATCCGTCACGAAGGTGACCGTCTGCTGGCAGCTGGCTGCCAGCAGCAACAGCGGGCAGGCCCAGAGCCAGCCCCTCGTCGCCCGCGATGCGTACGGCGCGCGCATCGCCGCCGCCTAGCGCGAGCGGCCGTCCTCGCTGACGAGGGCGGTCGCTTCGCTCCGGAAGCGTCCGGAGGGGTAGGAACGGAGGTACGCGCGGGCGGCGTCGGGGCCGCCGCTGTCGCCGAGGCGGACGAGGCACTCGGCGCGGTGGAAGGCGGCGGCCTCGGACACGTCGCGGGTGCGCGCGGCGCCGATGGCGATCTGGTAGGCGCCGACGGCGCGGCGGCAGTCGCCGCGCGCGCGGTAGAGGTCGCCGGCCACGCGGGCGATCTCGCCGCGGCGCTCGCTGTCGGGGTGGCGGCGGAGGAAGTCGGCGGCCTCGGCCAGCGCGTCGTCGGTCTCGCCGCTCCGGGCCAGGGTCTCGATGATCGACACGTCGGCCTCGATGCGCAGAAGGCCCTGCGGGTACTCGGACCGGTAGCGCCGCCAGGCGGCCACGGCGGCCGCCGGCTGCCCGAGCTTGTCGCCCAGGATCTTGCCGATCTCGTAAGCGGCGTTCTCGGCGGCCGGGCCCGACTTGCCGGCCAGCGCGCGGTAGAGCTGGAGCGCGCGCGTGGTGTCGCCCGACGCGAGCGCGGCGCGCGCGATCGCCGTGGGGTCACCGGTCGGCGGAGGCGACTCCGACGGGGGGGCCTCGACGGCGTGAACGATCTCGCCGCCACCGGGGCTGGCGAGCGCGAACGCGTGGCCCGAGCTCCGCGCCGCGTGGCGCGGTGCCTTGTCGACCGGCTCCGCCGAGGCGGTCGCGGGCCTGGCGCCCGCGGCCGGGGCCGCGTCGGCGGCCGGCGTGGGCGGCGGCGCGACGACGGGCGGCTCGACGGCCACCGGCGGGCTGCGCCAGCCCTCGCCCGGGGCGAGGCGCGCCAGGCGGCGGGCCGCGCCCTTGCCGTCCTGACCCCGGCCCCAGACCTCGACGACCCCCTCGTCGACGTCGATGGCGACGTTGCGGCCGCCGTCGACGGCGACGCCGAAGCGGGTGCCGACGACGACCACCCAATAGCTCTCGGCGCGGACGATGAACGGTCGGCCCGGGGCCCGGTGCGGGACGCTGAAGCGGACCTCGCCCCCCTCGACGCGCGGGTCCCCGCCGTCGAAGCGGAGCACGCCCGACGCGCTGAGCTTCGCCTCGACGCCCCCCTCGAGCGTCAGGCGACGGACGCCGGCCTCGGGCGCGCTCGCGACCGCTCCGGGACGGGGCCCCCCGATCGTGCGCGGCCAGAGCAGGGCCGCGCAGGCCCCGGCGAGGGCCGCGGACGCGACCCCGCCCGCGAAGTACGACCAGCGCCGCACCCGCGGCGGGAGCCGCCGCTCGGGAAGATCGGCGACCGCGCTCCAGCCGCGCCGCAGGCTCATGTCGTCCGCGGTCCGCGCGCGCGCGTGGTCGAGGGCGGCGGCGAGCTCGCGCGCCGCCGGGTCGTGGCCGTCGGGCCAGCGCGGGGTGCTCACTTCATCCTCCGCTTGGCCATCGCGGTCAGCTCGGCCCGCGCGTAGTGCAGGCGCGACCAGGCGGTGTTCTCGGGGCAGCCGGCGATCTTGGCCACCTCCTCGATCGGCACCCCCTCGATCTCGAACAGCACGAGCACCAGCCGCTTCTTCTCCGACAGCCTGGCGATCATGTCGTCGAGCAGCCGCAGCCGGTCGGTACGGTCGGAGGGGTCGGGCGCGGGCGGCGGCGCCGGCTCGCGCACGAGCAGCGTGGAGAGCAGCTTGCGCACGCGGCGGCGCCGGCCGGCGCGCGCGGCGTGGCGGGCCGCGATCCGGTAGATCCAGGTCGACAGGCGGGCCTCGCCGCGGAACCGGCCCAGGCTCCGGTAGACCGCGACGAAGACCTCCTGGCACGCATCCTCGCGCTCCTCGGTGGGGACGCCGAACGCCGCCAGGAACCGGTGCACGACGGGCGCGTAGCGGTCGTAAAGCGAGCGCCACGCGGTGCCGTCGCCGCGGCGGCAGCGGACGACCATGTCGAGATCGCCCGCCGGGCCGGCGGCACGAGGAACCGAGCGCATGAGGCCTGGCGTATTCACGGTGTTCTCAGCCAAGTTAGTGTAGGCCGCGGATACGGTTCTTCAGGGAAACCAAACGCCCAATTCTAGCTCAAGGTCGAGGTAGGTGGCGGGCGTACTCCAGATCACGGTGTTGTCCGGCGTCACAAAACGGTAGGAAATCGCGGCTCCGGCCTGCGCCAGGACGCGTAAGTACGCGTGACGCGACGATCTCAGGGACCAGCCGAGGGCCAGGTCCGCCCCCGGGCTGAGACAGACCCGGCCGACACATGTCGAAGGTGACCGCCACGTCTCGGCGGGGCCGGTGCTGGTCACGTTGACCCAGACCTCCTCCAGATCGAGACCGACGCCCGGTTCGAGCACCCCTGGCCCGAGGCGGATCGGGAGGTAGGCGCCGAGGCGGAATGGCAGCCGGCGAAAGGTTGTCGTGCCGATCGAGGAGATGACGGTCGCGTCGTTCGAGACACCGCCGCTGAGCCGCAGGCCGAACCGCCTCTCGGCGCCGACCGCGAGGACGGCCGCGACGTCGGCCCGGCCGTCCATGCCGGCGCGCCCGTCGGCCGCGGCGGCCGCCGACCACCGCCACGCCGCCGGTGCCGGCGGCGCCTCGGGGACGGGCCGGGACTCGATCGCCGGCGGCGGGGGCGGGGGGGCCGGGGGCGGGGCGGGGCGCGGCAGCGGCGGCAGGTCGTACCCGACCTCGTGCCAGTAGCGCTCGACGATGAGCGCCGCGGTCTCGGCGAGCGCCGGGCAGTCGGGGCCGCGCGCGCGATCGGCGGGCGTGAGCAGGCGATGCAGGACGGCCTCGCCGCCCGGGTCGAGCAGATCGAGGCGCGTCACGCCTGACGCGTCCGTCGACACCGACAGCCGGAGCGCCGTCGGGCCCGGCGTTTGGCCGAGCGGGAGCACGGCGCCGCCGAGGTGCGCGGCCATCGCCTCCGTCACCTGGCGCGGCGAGGGGCAGCCGTCGTCGGGGCCGGCGGGGGCGAGCACCCCGATCGCCGCCGGGACGAGGGCCAAGCTCGCGAGCACGGCCGCATTATGTCGCGGATGTGCCCACGAGCGCGAACAGGCGCCGAGCCGCCGCGGCGAAGCGATCGCCGGGCGGCAGCAGGCTGACGACGACGTAGGTGCCGGGTCCGAAGTCGAAGAGGTAGCCCGGGTGAACGAGGACGCCCGCCTCCGTGACCAGCGCGGCAGCCCAGGCCTCGTCGGTGCGCGTGGCCGGCAGCCGCACGATCGCCGACCATCCGGCCTCGGCCGGGAGGATCGAGCACGGCGACTGCGGCGGCAGCGCCGCCGCGAGCCGGGCCCGGTTCTGGGCGACGCGGGCGGCGATCGCGGCGCGGATGCCGGCGCCGAGCGAAAGCAGCTCCCCGAGCGCCGCCTGCACGGGCGTGCCGACGGAGAGATAGGTGTCGGCGACGAGCTCGAGGGCGGCGAGCGCGCGCGCCGCCTCGGCGCCGCCGACGACGATCCAGCCGAGCTTGAGCTGCGGCAGGCCGCAAGACTTGGAC
>Ga0306926_10006403_pt1 | contig 12633 bp, 19 predicted proteins | sample flu12Cox44000178_FD_203759 | JGI IMG/M metagenome (GOLD analysis project Ga0306926, IMG submission 203759) | Lab enrichment of tropical soil microbial communities from Luquillo Experimental Forest, Puerto Rico - flux8day.12C.oxic.44.000.178 (v2)... | ecosystem: Environmental > Terrestrial >... | reverse complement strand
TCCTCGTCTACTGCTCGAGCGAAGACCGCTTCGATGCCATGGACTCGCAAGGCTTGCCGCTCGGCCTTATCCTCGAGTTCACCTCGGAACCTCCCAAGCTTCTCGACTTCGGCCCCGGCGACCTGCTTGTCTTGACCACCGATGGCTTCTTCGAATGGGCCAACGCAAAAGAGGAGCAGTTTGGTGTGAAGCGGCTCGAAGAGGCCGTCCGCGCATCACGAGACAAACCGCCCGCCGAGATCATTTCCGCCCTCTACAAAGCCGTGATTGATTTTTCCGATGGTACCAAACAAAATGACGACCTCACAGCCATCGTCATAAAAAGAAAATAGCTTCGGGGAGGGAGCGTCATGAGCCGCGCCGCCCGGCGCTTCGAGCCTCCTTAGCCCTCATAATTCCTATGACGAGTTCCAATCAGATTGACTGGCCCGGCGCAGCCTTCCTTCTCCTCATCCCGCTCCTGCTGGCCTGCAAACCAGCCGCTGCTCAGACGTTTCAGTTCCTGCCTGAAGTAGACGTCTACACCAAACTTCATCCCGACATCCGTTTCAGCTTCCAGGCAAAGGAGACCAGGGAAGCCGGCGACCCCACGCAAACCGAAATCGGGCCCAGTTTCGATTTTTTCCTGAAGCCGCTCGTCCGCCTCAAGGAAGTCACTGCCTTCGACCTCGACGACTCGAAGGCTCGGCCCCTGCTGTTCTCCGTCGGCTTTCGCTATGTCCCTTCCCCCGACAAACCCCATGTCGAACGCCTCGAGTTGGTCGCTACGCCTCACCTGCGCCTCTTTGCGAAGATCCTGCTTTCCGACCGCAACCGCGCTGATCTCGATTGGTCCAAGGACCAACTCACCTGGCGTTATCGCAACGAAGTGACACTAGAGCGCCGATTTGCGATCAACTCTTACCATCCCGCGCCCTATGTCGCCGCAGAGGTCTTCTACCAGAGCCAGTATTCGAAGTGGACTACCACCGCTCTTTATGCCGGCTGCCTCCTTCCCCTGGGCAAGCACTTCGAGTTCGACCCCTACTACGAACATCAGAATGTCACCAACAAACGGCCCAATGAGCAGTTCAACCAGTTCGGCCTGATCCTTAATATGTACTTCTAGAGTATGTAAATTCTAGGCACTACCCCGCCCACACCCGGCTTATAAGCGAAAAAAATGCCCCTAATTGGTTGACACCCACCGCACTCGGCGTATGATTTCCACATTGCCTCTCTAGGGGAGTCCCGCCTCCGCCCCCCCTTTCGCCCGAGCATTGCGCAGTAATCAATGTTGGGGCCGCAAGGAGGGCTTTGAAATGAGCGAATCGGAATCTGAAAGACTGCGAGAAGCCTTGGCCTACGTGTTTGAGATAGCAGACATGCACGACTTCAAGCTGGGTGAATACGCAGTCGTCTTCGACGAGCGGCAGCAAATTCGTGAGTGGCGCTGTTTCGGATGCTATGCCGTCAGTTATTCTAAGGGCCCTGATTGGAAGTTCACGTTCGAACACCAACCGGGATGCCGCTACATCGCCGCGCGAACCGCGCTATTCCAGCCAGACGACCTCCAGCCTGAATTCCGGCCACTATAGACGCAGGTTTCTGTAGCCTTCTTGACAGCCCCCTTACCAGGCGTAATATCCCTCCAAACCGCCTGGGCGGTTTGGTTGCGTCCACGTCAACTGCGCAACCTCCGCCCCTTTCAGAGTCTCTGTTGGCACAGACCCTCCCGGTGACGACCTCATCCTATATCTCGGTCCACGAGTCGAGCCGGCCCTTCCCATCGAATGTTACCGTTCCTCCCAGGTAGTACCACGTTGCGTAGAACCTGGAGACGGAGACTTTTGGCGGTTCGCCAAGCAGTTTCTTCACCTCGTCCTGTGACATGTGCCTTTGCAAGGTGCGCCATTGGCCCCTGTCCCTCCCCGCAGGAGCGGCCGTTTGCGTCGATCGTGCGGTCCCAAGCAGCGCCGAAATCTCGTCCGCCAGCGTCTGTTGTTCAGACGCTGACAGTTTGTTCAGCCCGGTTCCCTCCCACTTGTCCCGCGGAATCAGGTGATCGAGTTCCGTCTGAACCGTGCGGGTTAGCCGGCCTGCCGCGAACGTTTCACCCAAAACAAAATAAACAACAAAGCTGCACAGCAGCGCGGTCATCAAGCTGCGCCTTGAAACATGCCTCATGGTTTTCCTACCTCCGGCAGCGGCCCGAACGCAGTGGCTCCAAAGCCACCGCAGCCCGTTGCCCTCTGACGCTGCGGTTATAGCTCATTTCCCGCCTCGATGCGAGAGCGATATTCGAACGGAGCTCGCGAAAATGGGCGTGGGCGCGACGGCTACATTGGTTCTTCGTTTCTTCCTCGGGTGTACACTATCCCCTCCGAAAGACAATGACTTCGCGAATACATAACGTCACGCTTCACAAAATCGGCGTGGCCGGAGTCGAGGCAATGACTCTCGTCTCCAATCATCACTTTCCGCGCCATGCTCACGATCAATTTGGTATGGGCTTGATTGCCTTCGGTGCCCAGCGGTCCTGGAGCGGCGTCGGGACGGTCGACGCCGAGGCCAGCGATATGATCATGGTCAACCCGGGCGAAATTCACGACGGCATTCCCCTTGGCGGAAAAGCGCGTGGCTGGCGCATCATTTACTTTGAACCAGCGACGATGGCTCGTCTCCTGCACCAAGAGTTTGCCAGTCCAGTCGAGATTGCCAGGCCCGTGGCGCGCGACCCGCACCTGGCGCGAAGCTTCACCCGCTTGTTCGCGTGTCTCACCGATCGCTACCCCGACTCGCTTTGCGCGGAAGAGCTACTGATCCGCGCTCTCATGCGTTTGTTGCAGCGCCATGGCGTCGCAGCGCCTCGACTCGGCGGCCCGTCACCTCGCGTGGCCGGAGCGATCCGGCGGCTCGATTCCGCTCCGCAGCAACCCGTGACGCTTGCCGAATTGGCTGCCATTTCCGGCGTCAGCCGCTTCCAGTTATTGCGCGGCTTTGTTCGCGACATTGGAGTCACCCCGCACGCGTACCTCGTGCAACTTCGTGTGCGGCTGGCGCGACGCCTGCTGGCACAGCGCCACACCCCGGCGCAGGCGGCGCTCCTTGCCGGTTTCGCCGATCAGAGCCATCTGACCCGGGCATTTGTCCGGCAGGTTGGCGTAACGCCAGGACGTTATCGCGAAGCACTTGCCTGAACTCGGCCTGCAATTTCCTTCAAGACATTCTGAAGACTTCCCGCAAAACTTTGTGTCCGGAAACACGCCCACCGCGAAGGCGTTTCTAACACTTGAACGGGAGGAGCGTCGAACATGATCCGGAAATGCGATGAAAACGATTTCGAGGCGATCTGGGAAATCATCAACGATGGCGCGCAGGCATATAACGGCGTTATTCCGCGGGGTCGCTGGAGGAAACCTTACATGTCGCAGGATGAATTGCGTCACGAGATCCGCGATGGCGTGCAATTCTGGGGTTTCGAGGAGGACGGCGTATTGACCGGAGTGATGGGCATCCAGCCGGTGAAACACGTCACCCTGATTCGCCACGCATACGTTCGTACACAACGGCAAAGAGCTGGAATCGGAACGCGGTTACTGGCTCATCTGCGTACCCTCGCGAGCGGTCCCGTGCTCGTCGGAACGTGGGCCGATGCTTCATGGGCGATTCAGTTCTACCAGAAGCACGGCTTCCGGCTAGTAGCCCCGCGCGAAGAAAAGAACGCTCTGCTGAAAAGATATTGGACAGTGCCAGATGAGCAGGCCGCAGTCTCGGTCGTGCTCGTCGATTGAGAGGGCTCGATCGCGAGCCGGCGGAGGGCTTCTCAAGCTGTCCCCGTCACTCAAGGTGGCCTTACCGGGACGGGCGGCTGCCCCGGGCTCCTCTATCCAAAAATATGCCTATTTTTACATAAGTCCAGCGCAAGCAGCGAATGCAATTTCGCTACGGGTACGGGGTCTCGAGGCGCCTCGGCTCGCGCATCCCGCTCCGCCTTCTGGTCAAAGCGTGCGGCTCCAGGGTCTACCTCATCATGGACCGAATGGCCGAAGAGTCCATTCCGCAAATGGCCAATGCGAAACACTGAAGCTGTCATTGGGACTTTGGCTGCGCCGGTGTTGTATCGGCCGTCCCTTTAGCTTCTTTTATCGAAGAAATGTCGAGAGCAGGCTGCTCACCCGTTTCGACTCCTTGCCGGTGCACGACCTTACCGGATGTCTTGACCTGCTTATTCGCAAGTTGTTCGAGCTTGCTCGCGCTGTGGGAACGAACTTCAATCGAATTTATCTTTTTTATTGTCAACCGTGATCGTTGACTCCAGTTCAATCGACCAACCCGTCGATTCCGCTCCTATTGCCATGACCCGGACCAGTTTCCCTGTGACCGTGAGCTTTTGAACCGGCGACTGCCCACCCGCGCCGGCGCTCGCAAGCGCTAAAATCAACACGTCAATCCGCCGCACGAAACGAATTCTGCACCTCCCCCTGTTCGGCCGGCGCTTAACGCGCTGTCCAGCCTCCATCAATGGGCATCACGTGTCCAGGTCGCTCGAAACAAATACAACGCGCGCCGGCCCGGTCATCTGCTTGACAAGGAGATGGCTCAGCAGGAAATGCCCGATAAAGTTTAATTGAAACGTTCGCTCGAACCCGTCTTCGGTGAATTCCAGCGATTTTGCCCTCATGTTAATCCCGCCCGCGTTCAGAATCAGCCCCCGCAGAGGAGGAATCTGCATTATGGCTAGTGTTGCAGGTACGCGCCGGACAGAAGAGAGAGAGAAAAAAGATCCAGTGGCAGGAAAGAAATGCGCGAATTTGGATGCATCTCCCGGATGGCCGCAATGGCCGTATTTGCTTTCGACTCATTGCGGCATGCCAGTACAACGTGCCAGTCGGGCAGGGCGGCAGGAAATCTTGCCGTTGCGAAGCCGATTCCGGCATTCGCTCCGGTGATGAGAACGGTCTTCATTGCCGGGCTCCGCTGAGCTGGAGCAGGTAGCTCTGCAGCACAAAACCGAGAGTGTTGAGCGCCAGAAACAGGATCTCTCCAATGGTTTTGACCCTCTGGTCGCCCATCGCCAGGGTAGTTCCATCCTCCGCGGAGCCGAACAATCGCACGGCCAGGGCAAACGCCAAGGTCAGGGCAAGCGCCCCACCACACGCGTATCCGTCAAGGCCCTGGGGCGTCGTAAGCGCCACGCCAGTGGGAGAAGCTGCATGTGCTGGATTGCTGATATAGCGAACGGCAATCACGATCATGATCAAGGTGGGCGGGGCCATCACCAGCCGGCTAAGCCAAGTTGCTGAAGACGCAACCCTCGAATTTCCACTTTGACTTGCGACATTGAGTGGAGTCGTCGTCATGCGCTCTCTCCCTTCTGGTGGTTCTTCGGAAACGGTGATTCCTGCGTCTTCCGTCTACGCGGCCGTCACGACGACGAGCTTTGGCTTACGCTCCAAAGCACTTCCCGATGGCGCAGCCAGCAGGCGAGCCAGAACAGAGCGAGAACGATGGCCGGCTGGAATGGAAGCTCGTTGTGGCCGACATGGGTCGCAGCGGCCCCGCCTAGGTAAGCGGAAACGATCAGGAGGTCGACGGACCTGGTGCGTGGGTAGGCAAAAAGAATGGCGCTTGCGATTTCGCGCGCCGCGATGAGAATCAGCTTGCCGCCGTTAAATCCGAGCGCAGCCATTTGTGACGCGACTTTTGGGATTTGCGCAAACTTGGCGATGGCGCTGGCTGCAAGGACAAAGCTCAGGAAATAGACGAGTACGGTTCCCGTGCGGAACCAGATCCCGGTGCTTCGCCTGCGAGTGTTCATCTCGCGTCCTCTCGCCTTTCGGTTGACGCACGCAATCCTTTTCGCCCGACGTCGTTCATAACCGCCTCGCGTAACCCGTCTCCCGTATGTTAATTTCAGGGAGGTTCGGCGTTTTACTGGCCCTGTTTCTATAATACACTACCGTATCGTAGCGATACTATATAGTAGCGAAATGGGAGAGTCAAGCGGGTGAGCAAAAAGAAGCGCGCCGGCAAGCCACCGCGTCAGCAAACCGATGAGCGCGTCGGGAAATCGAAAAAGGCGGTTCTGGCGGCAACCTACCAATTGCTTACAAAATCCGGACTTGGCGGTGTCAGCGTCGACGAGGTTGCTCGCCTTTCAGGTGTCGCCAAAACCACGATTTACCGCCACTGGCCGTCGCGCGAGTCGCTCCTTCTCGATGCCTGCTCGCAACTGTCCTCGCGCCCGCTGGTTCCCGACACCGGAAGACTCCTCACCGATCTCGAAACTCTGGCAAGCGGCGCGGCGGTTCGCTTGCAACAGCCGTGGGCGACGGTTATGCCTTCGATCATCGATGCGGCGGAGCGTGATAAGGACTTGGCGGAACTCCAGTCGCGAATTCACAGCCAGATGCGCGGGGCTTTCGTGGCCGTGATCGAGCGGGCCCAGGAACGCGGGGAGCTGTCTCGATCCCACGATGCGCGAGAGTTGGTGGCTTCGATTCTCGGGCCGATCCTGTACCGTCGTTTTTTCTCACGCGAGCGACTCGATGAAGCTTTCGCGAAACAAGTGGTGAACCGCGCACTGAGAAACAAGGAATGACGGCGGTAGCTATCCTACAAGGCGAGCCTCGGACTCAACGTCGAGAGCGAAGTCCGCCTCCGCGGCCAGCCCCACCTGGGTCGGCATAGCTACGTGCGCCACCGGGGTCGGCGCCGCCGCGTGCGTTTCCGCGGCTGGCTCATGAGTTGGGGGCTCTGGAACCGCTGGTTTTCTTTCGTTGATGAGGGGCGTCAGCCATGGGCTTTGCAGTGCTGCGAGGGCAAGCTCCTCTTCGAGGTGGTCGTAGAGCGGGTCTGCTAGCTCCTCTCGGGCCTTCTCCATGTAGTTTTCCCCGAGCCATTTTCGGACTAACTCAAAAATGTTAACTACAACTGTTGCTCCAACGATTGTCTCAATGAGCTTTCGGGATTTGCCCGACTTGTAGGTCCCTAGGGCACTACGGAACGTGACCACCGCATCGCCGGGACGCTGATCGACGCTTCCAGCAAGGCCCTGTACAAACTGAAACTGGAATTCGGACCTGTCTTTGAGGTTCTTCTCGAGTTCCGCGATCTGTACCGTCAATTTTTCCTTCAGTTTCTTGTTGTCGGAGGCATTCGAATCCCAGAGTTTCTGCACTTCCTTCGCCACGGCTCGAGAGTACTCGTTTCGCAGTTGAGCGCTGGCTTCGGCCATGGCCATTTTTGTCCGCTCGTCGATCATTTTCAGGCTGAATCTGATCGCGAAACCAAACACGCCCGCCAGGATGAGCCCCATGATTGCCAGTGCCCCCATCTCTGTATGGAGCACTCTTTCGTAGTAAGACTCGTACTGCTTCTGCGTGCGCGTGATGTAGTCCTTTTCCATGGCCGCGCTGCTTGCGGCTTTTTCGACAGCGTCGGCGCGGTCTTCGAGTTTCTTGATGCGGTCTTCCTGCACGGGTCGCGCGGCTTTTTGTGGCTGCTCGGATCGGACGGCGGGGCACAGAAAAGCCAGTGCCGCACCGAGGACAAGAGTGCGTTGAAAGATAGTATTCACAGGTTGGACTCCCGGCTGGAGGTCCTACTCTAGCCTCTGGCGTGTCTGCTGTCACCGTTTGCAGCCGCCATGCGTGTCGAATGCATACCCGGCCGGATGGCGGGGTTCGCCTTTGTCGTGCAGGACGCTCCGCATAAATTCAACAAAGTCAAAGCCTGCCATCGCTGTGGAATTCGCGGTCTTCCAGGGCGAAGAAAACACAAATCCTCTCTGATTCCTGTGGAGGTGGATTGGACAATCTCTAGTACCTTCGGACTAATGCAACGCACCCGCGACCCGAAGTAGAATCGCCCGACGGAATTGCTCCGCCCATGCTCTTCCGAAGCGCCAAAAAAGGATCCGACGCAGTGCGCCGAGCGCGTGTGCGTCAGCTATTTGAAGCGCGGTACGGCGAGGAGCGCACGGAAACCGGGGTTTTGCTCTTCTTCGCCTGGCTCGAAAAGCATCACCGTGAACTGCTCCCGCTAGAGAAACAAGGCGACCTTTATCAGCATCTGAAGGGGGACCTGGAAGGGCTTTACGACTAGGCCTGCTTCTTGCCCCTGCGGCTCCTCGCACCGACGTTCCCATGGATTCCCTCCCAAGCGCGCCAACATGCAAACTGTAACAATGCGCAAGCAACGAGAAGGCCCCTCGCGCCGGAGGTAAGGGCTTGCTGTTCAACCCTTGGTCTGGTCGCCAACCGCTATAGCCAAATGCACGCCCGAGGAGCATGCTTTAGCTGGGATGGCCAAGACGTTCAAAAGTGGCGACCACGTTGAGTGGAACTCGGAAGCGGGGCGAGTTCGTGGCGTCATCCGAAAGAAAGTTGTCTCCGATGTGCGGTTCAAAGGCTATGTCCACCACGCCACGAGAGACGAACCCCAATACTTCATCAAAAGTGACAAAACGGAGCACATCGCAATTCATAAAGGCTCTGCCCTTCGACTTTTGAGGTCACGACCTAAAAAGGAAGCGAAGAGACGTATGAAACAGCGGACTAAGAGACGGTGAGACGAGAAGCCGTCACTCAACAACTTCGGGAAGATCCTTGAACACTTTGCCGATCATAACGGACCGAGTGGTGTGGCATGCTGTGAAGGACTACGCAGCCACACTCGGCCCGCTTGAGTGGGCGCCACATGATCTCCGCCGCTCTCAATTTTGGTGCAGTCGCTTAAAGTCCTGCGTAACGGCGTAATCGCGAATTGTTATCGCGTCAGGAATGTATTTTACCGCGATCTGCTTCTGAGTTGCGGAGCCATCCGGGCGGTACACCGTGGCACGAGTCGGGATCAGGTGACTGCCCACACTTTCGATTGGATCAGCTCGGCAACTTCTTGTGCGAAAGCATCGGTGATCTGTAAGAGCTTTTGACGGGGAGGTTTCGGGGCGCGAAAATGGGTAGACAGAACACCTACCAATTTACCAGAGGCCGTAGTAAGCGGTATCGATTGCACAGCCCGAACACCCTCCCCGAGAACGATTTCTTTTGATTTTGTCCCGCGAAAGATGGGGTCGTCGGCCACATCGTCCACGACTACGCGTTGTCCACGTGATAGTGCCGTGCCACAGGCACCTTGGTTGTGCGGAACTCGGTAGAAAAACTCAAGGAATTGCTTGCTGAAGCCGGACTGGGCAGCAATGTAGAGGTTGTTCGTCTGATGATCCAAGATTTGGAGATTACCCATATCGGCACCAGTCATTTCCATGGGCCACTATCTCAGAGAAGGCGGAACGTAAGTTCAAAGGCGGCAGCCTCGAAGGCAGAGCTGGAATAAGGCCATCGCTAACGAATCGTTCGCCCCTAAAAACCGCTTCGATAGCGGGTAGCAGGTCACTCCCGGTCCGTAGTTTATGAACGTAGCCCCGTGCGCCTATGCTAAGAGCTTTTCGTACCACATCGGGAGATGACTCTTGACTGAGGAACAAGATTTTTGCCTGGGGAGCGAGATAACGCACGCGCCTTGCGACCTCGAACCCGTTTAGGCTCGGCAAACCGATATCGAGCAGGATCAAATCCGCATGCAGCTTTTCGGCCTTTTCGACGGCTTGCAACCCATCCGAAGCCTCCGTGATCTGAAACTCCGCCCGTTGTTGCAGCGCCGAGCGGACAAATCGGCGGAAGTCTTCAAAGTCATCGACTACCAGTATCTTAAAAGGCTGAACCACACTCGTGATCCCAGGCGGTTCCGACGCGAGCTAAGAACGGAACTGACCTCTAGCACCCGCTAGTCTTTGCATGTGTCATGGGCGCTGGCTTATAAGAAATCGGGATGATTCTGGGCGGCGCGCGTTACCTTGAGGACGAAAACTTGCCCGCAGACCAGTAATCTTTGGTACCCGGATCTATTTGTCCGCGAAGGCCGGTGTTTTGCTGTCGGATTCACTCGCTTGAGAGTTTCAGATGCGTTTTTTCAAGTGAAAGGAGAAACGATGAACAAGCGAGTCGCACTACAGCTACTTCTCGCATGCGTGCTTGCGCCTGTATCGCAAGCGCAAATCAAACACATCGAGATGCGCGTCGAAGGCATGACTTGAAACTTTTGAGCTTACGGTGTGAAGCAACACCTAGGACGCCAGTCTGGCGTTTCAAAACGTGGAAGTCAGTTTGATAGATGGGAAGGTCGTGATTACGCCAAAAGAGGATGGACAGATTGACCCTGTCCAGCTTCTAAAGGCGACCTACGACAGCGGTGTCAGCGCGGCCGAGATGGACGTGACTGCGCGGGGGAAGATCGTCAAGGACTCTTCGGGCGGCCTTGCATTGCAAGTGGAACCCAATCGGTCGTTTGCGCTTGTGCCGAACGAGTTGTCAAAGGGACTCGATTCACTCGTCGGGTCGCAAACGATAGTCACAGTTCGCGGGCAGCTGTACAAGAAGCCGCCCGGCAAGAAGCAGAAAGTCGACACCTCGATTCCGCTGAAACTTCTGATTCTGGAAACTGAGAAAAGAGAATAAATGCTAGGCAGATGGTTGTTACTAAGCCTAATGGTCGGACTCGTTGGATGTAGTCGTCAATCAGCGAGTCGGCCCTCTCCGAAGGAGAGGGTAATTCCGGTAGGTGAGATTGGTTCCAGCCTACCTGATTTCACCGTGGATGGTTTGCAAGGGCACAAGATTTCGTCGGCTGATCTCCACGACAAGGTCGTTTTAATTGATTTTTGGGCGACGTGGTGCCAGCCGTGCAAACAGGAAGTGCCGGGCTATCAGAAACTACTTGACCGCTACGGCCCTCAAGGTTTCGTCGTTATGGGATTCAAGTTCGACACGATGATGGACACAGAGGACCCATTGAAGTTTGCAAAGAAGATTGGGGTTCGCTATCCACTCGCGGTCGCGACCGATGATTTGAAGCAGAAGTTCGGCGGTATCGAAGGTCTGCCCACAACAATGCTCTATGACCGCGACGGGATACTCCGTTAGAAGGTCGTCGGCTTTGAATACACTGACACCCTTGAGGGATATTTGAAGCCGCTGTTATAGCTCACGGGAGCAACACGCGTGGCTCAAGAAGGTTTTCGGTCGCGAATTGCGCGGGTAAGGCTACAAACGAGACCGACTCACGCGACGGAGCTGATTTCTCTAGCGGGCAAGTAAACGTGTAGCTTGAATACCATGGTCACCGAACTTCCTACTTCTCAAGGGCCGCTTTTGCAACCTCTCCTTCTTCTCGGTTGGGTCGGCCCTCACCCTTAAGGTCACAAGGAGTTTGCCTGCACGTCAACGGGCTCGCCGATGACCTTCGCGTGATCATAGCGGCCCTGCAGCCGTTTCATTTTCGACACGAAGGAGCCAACTGTAACAGCACCAGCAGGACCTACATCCGCGGTGGGATCTGCCGCCCTCAACCACAACTCAGCCACGTCCGTCGACTGTTTACCAAGCACTGACCACAAAGCTACCCACCTCTGTCACCGTTGACAGTGGTGGCTGTTCCCCGTCTCAACTTTAATATTCGTCTACGGCTCCAGCAAATGAAGAGACCGTGAGCGGAGGCTACGCATGCACGTTTTTTGCAAGGTAGTTGTCTGTGCCACTCTTCTTGTGTGCTCGGCTGTTGGCTCGAATGCGCAAACAGAAGCGGTCGGAGGCCAGCCGCCGCACGACGTCAAGCAGTCAGCGAATGATCTCGATGGACAAGTAGCGTACCAGCGCTCGTTTGAGGCGGTCTTGTGGGCTATGCCAGCATCGGCAATCTACCGAATGCGAGTCGGATTCTTGCAGTTGCCGGGCATGGCTGACAACGTGATTCTTTCCTACTCGGGACCACTAAGATCGATTCAGGAAGCGATTACGCCAAATCAAACGACGCCTTATATTTGCGCTACATCCGACCTCCGGAAAGGGCCGGTCGTTTTGGAGGTCCCCGCCAAGACGGACAAGGCGGTTCTGTATGGCCAGGTGGTCGATGCGTGGCAGGTAACCATTGCGGGGGTCGGACCGGCGGGCGAGGACAAGGGCAGGGGTGGCAAGTATCTGTTCCTGCCGCCGGGCTACAAAGACTCGGTTCCAGACGGATACTTCGTTGTCCGTTCCAGCAGTTATCGAATCCTTTTTGCGTTCCGCTCGGTCCAGCTGGGAGGCGCGACAGCTGCCGACGCCTATGCGTATAGCAAAACCTTGAAGATGTATCCTCTTTCCGAGGCCGCCAACCCAAAGCCGACCGGCTTTGTCGATGCTCTGTCCTTGCCGGTCTACACGCTGCCGTTCTATGACATCCGAGCTCTACAGGACATTTACGACATCATTACCGTAGAGCCTGTGCAGCCTCGGGATAAGGTGATGATGGGAATGCTAGCAACGATTGGGATTGAACCTGGCAAGCCGTTCAATCCACCAGAGAAGTACAAAACAGCTATGGAAAAGGGCATTGCCGACGCATATTTCTACATGCAGAAGATGGACACAGAGCTGTTTGCGTCACATCTTTACTGGCCGGACCGACATTGGAGTTTCGTGATGGTCCCCGATGAGCATCACGGATTCGAGTACGTGACGGACGATGCCGTACAAATCGACAAGCGTGCTGCTTGTTGGTTTTTCTTTACGATGTACCCGAAAGTGCTCGATGAACACGCCGGAACTGTCT
>Ga0306926_10006400_pt1 | contig 12634 bp, 12 predicted proteins | sample flu12Cox44000178_FD_203759 | JGI IMG/M metagenome (GOLD analysis project Ga0306926, IMG submission 203759) | Lab enrichment of tropical soil microbial communities from Luquillo Experimental Forest, Puerto Rico - flux8day.12C.oxic.44.000.178 (v2)... | ecosystem: Environmental > Terrestrial >... | reverse complement strand
CCATGATGCCGCCCGGCGTCGCGACATAAGACTTGCCCCACATGGTGCCGATCTTCGCCGTCGCCGCCTGGTTCACGGTCCAATGGCAGGCGCAGGAGATATCGGATTTGACGCCCTTGTTGCCGCCGCCCTGCTTGTAGGACTCGAATGCGCCGGACTTCAGATCAGGCACGTTGCCGGAGGCGTCGAGCTTCTTTGCACTCAGCGACGATGGGCCGTAGCGGAACTCATAGTCGAGGCCCTCGTCGCGAAAATAGCCCTTCTCGTGCGCGATCCATTCCTGCAGCCGGCCGTGCGGCTGGATCGTGAACTTTTCCATTGGCGTTGCCCCAGCGGTTTTTTCCGCGTTTGCGAAGGGTAAGACTAGCCGTCCGTCCGGCATTTTGTAAGCGCGACCAGACCGCGGACAGCGGCTTCTGCCGGTGTTTCCGAACCACAAATCAGTGCGTATCGAACACCGCCTGATAGGCTTTGACCGCCTTGCGGATGGCACCCAACTCCGCGCTTGTCGGCTTGTCGGGATCTTTCGCCGCCGGCAGGCTGCCGAACTTCAGCAGACAGGCCATCAACAGGAACCGGGCTTTGTTGGCGGTGAGGTTGGTGGCGGCGATCTGGAAGTCTGTTGGATCCGCAAAACCCATGGGCGCGCCGCGACCAGCGATCGCGACCGGGATGCCGCTGAATGCGGCTTTGAGCATGAGCTTGTTGCGAGTGTGCGACGGCGTCCGGCCATAGGGCACGAGACCCTGGATGACGAAGCCCGTCAGCAGGCCGAGACTGAGCTTATGCTCGATCGAGGCGATAAGGTCGATTTCGGGCGCGGTGTCGTGTCCAAAGGCCATTCCCGAATAGCTGCCGTCGGCCGAGATCGTGACGACTGGAATGGCGTCGGCAAGGAGCTTGCCGTTGCGGTCCTTGACCGCGATCTCGACCATCTCGATGCCGTTGGCGCCCTTCTTCGCCGCCTTCACCGCGTTCGGCAAAGTGGTGATCTTCAGATCCGACCGATAAGTGTGCTTGAACACCGGCAGATAGGTGAGCACAATCCGACCGGTGTGACTGATGTTGCCGACGATGCCGCCGTGACCTCCGGCTGCAACATAGCCGCCGGGGCGTGCGTCGACCTTGGCAACTTCGCGCGCGGCAAACAGCTGCTGCTCTTGGATCACCACGACGCCGCAGCGGTTGCGGCCTTCCTCATCGGCCCACACGCGCGAGCGGATGTAGCGAGCCGAGTCGACAATGTTGGCCGGCCCGTCGCCGCTGATCTGGCCCTGAGGACGCTGCGCCGCGTTGCCGCAAATCGGCAAGGTCGTATCGATCAACAGGTTGAACCAATAGGCGCTCTCTTCGACCTGCGGGCTGCCCTGGGTCCAGATCACGCCGTCGTAGTCGCCACTCGACACCAGCGCCTGCATGTCGTTGGTGGCCTTGGCGAGTGCCGGGCGTGGCGGCGCGACGGCGAGGTGATAAGGCTTGTAGCCGAAGAAATGCGTTCCACGCGTTTCCGGAGGGATGTCTCCCTGGCCCTTATCGGTGCGCAGGTGCGCCGGCAGGCCCTTGGTATAACCGCCCGGCGGCACGCCGCGATAAAAATCCACGGTAGTGATCGAGGACAGCAGACTCGCGGTTCCTTCGGCGCCGATCGACAAGCGATCAATTTCCTCGAAGCTGCGCGAGCCGTCGGGGAAAAATCCCTGGCGGCCGGAGGCAGCACCCGGCGCGGTGCACTCTTCCTCCCATGCCGATCCATCGGCCTGGATTGCCATGTAGGGAAGCGGGTACAGGCCGTCTTCCGGTTTAAGCTCGATCTCGTACACCGGCTTGTCACCGCTGCTCCGACGTTGCGGGTGAAATACGCCGTCAGCTCTCATGTATCCGTCGGGAGGTCCATAGAGCTCGGCCACGTCGGATTCCAGCGGGTGCGCGGAGAACTGCTCGACATACACTTTGACCGGAGCCGCGAGACGCTGCGGCCGCAGCGCGTCGTGCCGCAACGGTGCGCCATCGGCATCCTTGAGCAGCGGCAAGCCGTGCTTGGCGCGTGCCTTGTTCGACGTGACCAGGGGCGGCGTGTTCTGAATAGTCGCTGTCGGTCCCGCCAGGTGGGCAATCCGCGTTTTGTTACTGTCGTTCATCGCGTTCCCTCGTTCACGGCGATCACTGCAGCCAAGCGACCAGCGCCGCGTTCACCGCGTCCGGCCGCTCCAGCGTCGACAGGTGGCCGCATTCCGGCACGACGACGAGCTTGGCGCCGGCAATGCCGGCCGCCATTTCGCGCGCGAGCTCCGGCGGCGTTGCTTCGTCGCTGTCGCCGACCAGCACCAGCGTCGGGCATTTGATTGCCGCAAAACCGGGACGCGAGTCCGGTCGCGTGATGATGGCCTGCTGCTGGCGCAAGTACGCCTCGGGTCCGGTCTCCTCGTTCATGGCGCGCACCATGGCGTTGAGCGCCGCGTCGCCGTGGCGGCTTGCGTGCACCAGCGTCGGATATTGCGAGTCCGTGATCTCGGCGAAGCGGCCGGTACGGGCGAGCTCCATCAACGGCTTGCGCACCGCGGTACGCTCCGGGACCTCGGCGCGGGCACCGGTGTCGAGCAAGGCGAGCCTGGCGACGCGGCTTGCGGCCTGGCGCATGATCTCGAAGGCGATGTAGCCGCCCATGGAGAGGCCGGCGAGCGCAAACCGCGGCGGCGCCGCGGCCAGAATGCGCCGCGCCATGGCGGCCATGCTGTCGTCACGGCGGTGGTCGGCGATGGTGACCGGCCCAAACTGCCAGAGCACCGGCAGCTGCGGGGTGTAAAGCCGCGCCGAGCAGTTCAGCCCACCAACCAGGACGATCGGCAAGCCCTCGGATGAGCCATCGGACATCGGCACGCCTCCTAGAACACAAGACTCGGCGTCGAGAAAAAGTGAAGGAATCCTTTTAACTTACCGCGTTGCGGCAGGCCAATATAGGTTGACTTTCGGCCATTGCCCCCTATGTTCCGGCGCAACTGAGGCAGATTCGGCCGTCCTGCGCCCTTCCTCAAGTTTTCTTTTTATCGTTGCAGGCGGTCCCTACAGAGGGTTCATGTCGTTTTCCCATCTCGGTTTGTCCGAAAAGGTTCTCGCCGCCGTTGCGGCGGCCGGTTACAAAACTCCCACCCCCATCCAAGATCAGGCCATTCCTCACGTGCTCGCCCGGCGCGACGTGCTGGGCATCGCGCAGACCGGCACCGGCAAGACGGCGGCGTTCACGCTGCCGATGCTGACCATGCTGGAGCAAGGTCGGGCGCGTGCGCGCATGCCGCGCACGCTCATCCTCGAGCCGACCCGCGAGCTTGCCGCCCAAGTGGAAGAAAGCTTCGCCAAATACGGCGCCAACCATAAGCTCAACGTCGCGCTGATCATCGGCGGCGTCTCGTTCGACGACCAGGACACCAAGCTGATGCGCGGCGTCGACGTTCTAATCGCGACGCCGGGCCGCCTGCTCGATCACTTCGAGCGCGGAAGGTTGCTTCTCACCGGCGTCGAGCTTCTGGTCATCGACGAAGCCGATCGTATGCTCGATATGGGCTTCATCCCCGACATCGAGCGCATCTGCAAGCTCGTGCCGTTCACCCGCCAAACGTTGTTCTTCACCGCGACCATGCCGCCGGAGATCCGGCGCATCACCGAGCAGTTCCTGCACAATCCGGTGCGCGTCGAAGTGGCGAAACCCGCCACCACCGTCGCCACCACGTCGCAGGCGCTGGCCCGCTCCGGCCGCGATCCGATCGAGAAGCGCGACACGCTGCGCCGCCTGATCCGCTCGGCCGAGGGTTTGAAGAACGCCATCGTGTTCTGCAACAGGAAGCGCGACGTCGCCACGCTGCATCGGTCGCTGCTGCGCCACGGCTTCTCGGTGCAGGCGCTGCACGGCGACATGGATCAGCCGGCGCGCATGGCCGCGCTCGAGCAATTCCGCAAGGGCGAGGTGACGCTGCTGGTCGCCTCCGACGTCGCCGCCCGCGGCCTCGACATTCCCGATGTCAGCCACGTCTATAATTTCGACGTGCCGATGCACCCCGATGACTACGTGCATCGCATCGGTCGCACCGGCCGCGCCGGCAGAGCCGGCAGCGCCATCACCATCGTCGCCGGCTCGAACGACGCCAAGGCGGTCGCCGCCATCGAGAAGCTGATCGGCCAATCCATTCCGTTCATGGATCAGCTGCCCTCCGCCGCCGGCGCACCGGCCGAGCGGCAGCGGCAGTCCTCGCGGCAGCAAGAGCCCCGTCGCGGCGGCCATCGGCCGCAGCGCGACCGCGGCGAGCCGCGGCGCCGGCCGCAGGAGCCGGCTCCCGTGGCACGGATCGATGAGGCGCGCTCGCGCCGCCATCCGGAGCGGGCGCCGAAACGGGCGGACGACGGCGATACCTCGCATTTGCCGGCATTTCTGCTGCGTCCGGTGCCGGTCAAGGCCTAAAGCGAATAGAGCGAAAACTACCGCTCCGGCGTGTTGCTTTGACGCCGGTCAAATTCGGCCACCTTACCGGCGACCAGGTGCTCCGGCTCGTGGCAGTGTCGGTGAAGCAGAACGTCAAGGGCAAGGACGCCGCCGCGCGCTACGGCGGCGAGGAGTTCGTCGTCGCGCTTCCCAACACCGCGCTGCAATCGGCGATCACGGTCGCCGACCACATCCGCCGCGCGGTCATGACCAAGGAATTGATGAAGCGCTCGACCGGCGAGCGGCTCGGCCGGGTGACGATCTCGATCGGCGCGGCGAACTTGCGCCCGAGCGATACCGCGCAGTCGTTGATCGAGCGCGCCGACATGTGCCTCTACGCCGCCAAGCGCAACAGCCGCAACCGCGTGATCTGCGAGACCGATCCGGAAGCCGCGCCGCTTGCCGGCAAGCCGGCGCGCGTGGCGTAATTCGCCGCCTCTTGCCGCGCCGTATTGCCGCTTCCCGGCTCTTGGCGTAGGCCAAGAGCGATGCCCGTCGACCGTCCCATCGTCATTGCCGGCGCCGGCCCGGTCGGCGTCATCACGGCGCTGGCGCTGGCGCGGCAGGGTTTTGCCGTGCAGGTGTTCGAGGCTGAAGCGCGCGTCAACGACAGCCCGCGCGCGGCGACTACCCATGCCGCCACCCTGGAAATCCTGGACAGCCTCGGGCTGATCGACGAGGTCATCCGCCGCGGTCTCGTCGAGCCGAAATTCCGCATCTGGGACCGCGCGATGCGCGAGGTCATCGTCGAGTTCGATTTCGGCGTGCTCAAGGACGACACCCGCTACCCGTTCGTCGTGCAATGCGAGCAACATAAGCTCGCCAATCTGACGATCGAGCGGCTGCGCGCTTTTGCCCACGCCGAAGTGAGATTCTCATCGCGGGTCGTAGATTTCGCGCAGTTCGATGATCGCGTCGAGGTCGCGGTGCAGACAGCCGCGGGCGCGCGGCGGGTTTCAGGCTCTTACCTCATCGGCTGCGACGGCGGCCGCTCCGCCGTGCGCAAGGCGCTCCGCATCGACTTCGAGGGCTACACCCATCCGGAGCGATTCTTGATCCTGACCACCCCGTATTCGTTCGACGCGCTCTATGCGCAATGCTCGCGCAACTACTTCGCCGACGTCGACGAATGGTGTGCGCTGTTCAAGGTTTCAGGCGACGACGGCAAGGGTTTGTGGCGGCTTCTGTTCCCGACGCGGCTCGGCGAGACCGACGCGGAGGCCTTCGACGAAGTGGCGGTGCAGCGCCGGCTGCAGAATTTCTTTCCCAAGGCCGGCGACTATCCGGTGTTCCACCGCAACATCTATAACGTCCATCAGCGCGTCGCCGCGGCGTTCCGCAAGGGCCGCGTTTTCCTTGCCGGGGATTCCGCCCACGTCAACAATCCGCTTGGCGGGCTCGGCCTGAATTTCGGCATCCACGACGCCTTCCAGCTCTCGGGTTTGCTCGGCCGCGTGCTGCGCGGCGAGGCGCCGGCGGACATCCTCGACGGCTACGACCGTACGCGGCGGCCGCTCAACATCGAATACGTGCAGCAGCAGACCATCGCCAACAAGAAGGGGCTGGAGGAGAAGGATCCCGCAGTGCGCGCCAAGAATAACGCGGCGCTAAGCGCCACCGCCGCGGATCCGGCCGCCCATCGCGCTTATCTGTTGCGCGCTTCGCTGATCGAAAGTTTGCGCAAGCCGCAGCCGGCGTGACTATTGCGCGGCGGCGCCTTCGTCCTTGGCCGGCTCGAGCTGGACCGATTCGCCGCAGCCGCAGGCGCCGGTCTGGTTCGGATTGTTGAAGATGAATTGCGCCGAAAGCTTCTCGACCTTGTAGTCCATCTCGGTGCCGAGCAGGAACAGCACCGCCTTGGGGTCGATCAGGATGCTCACGCCCTTGTCCTCGACCACCTCGTCGAGCGGATTGATCTTCTCGGCATATTCCATGGTGTAGCTCATGCCGGCGCAGCCACCGTTCTTGACGCCGACGCGGACGGCGGCGATCGGACGGTCGGCCTTCGCCATCACCGCCTTGATGCGATCGGCGGCGGCGTCGGTGAGCCGCATCACTTGAGGTCTCGGCCGGGGCGTGGCCATTTCACCTTCTCCCAATTGCGACCTGTAATAACTCTAAGACCTTTAACGACCTCACACTCCGCATGTAATGCGGCGCGCGCGAACGCGCAACTCACCACATGTTGAGCACCGTGCGCGCCTCGTCCGACATGCGGCTCGGATCCCACGGCGGATCCCAGACGATGTTGACCTTGGCCTCGCGCACGCCGGCGACGGCGGCGACCGCGCCCTCGACCTGCGCCGGCAGCTCGGCGGCCGACGGGCAGTTCGGCGTGGTCAAGGTCATGTCGACGGTGACGACGCGGTCGTCGTCGACGTCGACCCGGTAGATCAGGCCAAGCTCATAGATGTCAGCCGGGATTTCCGGGTCGTAGACGGTCTTCAGCGCGCCGACGATGTCGTCGGTCAGCCGCGCCATTTCTTCCGCCGGAATGGCCGACGGCTTCTCCGCGGCGTCTGGCGCCGCAGGGACGCTCGCAGCGCCGGCCGTCGCGGTATCGTCGGTTTTCACGTCGTCGGTCATGCGAAGATTTCCTGCGCCTTGACCAGCGCCCGCGCCAAGACGTCGACCTCGTCGCGGGTGTTGTACATGGCGAACGAGGCGCGGCAGGTCGCGGTCTGGCCGAACCGAGCCAACAGCGGCATCACGCAGTGCGTGCCGGCGCGCACCGCGACGCCGGCGCGGTCGATGATGGTGGCGACGTCGTGCGGGTGCGCGCCCTTCATGGCGAACGACACGATCGGGCCCTTGTCCCGGGTCGCGCCGAAAATCTGCAGCGAATTGATCTCGCGCAGCCGCTCGTGGGCGTAGCGCATCAGGCCGGCCTCGTGCTCGCGGATGCGCGCCTTGCCGACGGAAGCGACGTAGTCTATTGCCGCGCCGAGCCCGATCGCCTGCACGATCGACGGCGTGCCGGCCTCGAACTTGTGCGGCGGCTCGCCATAGGTGACGCGATCCTCGAACACTTCGCGGATCATCTCACCGCCACCGTTGAACGGCGGCATGGCTTCGAGGTGCTGGTACTTGCCGTAGAGAACGCCGACGCCGGTCGGGCCGTAGAGCTTGTGGCCGGTGAAGGCATAGAAGTCGCAGTCGATGTCCTGGACGTCGACGTCGAGATGCACCGCCGCCTGGGCGCCGTCGAACAGCACCGGAATGCCGTGGGCGTGGGCGATGCGCGCCACTTCCTTCGCCGGCACGAGCGTGCCGAGCATGTTCGACATGTGGGTGATGGCGACGAGCTTGGTGCGCGGCGTCAAAAGCTTCTCGAATTCGTCGATCAGGAAATGGCCCTCGTCGTCGACCGGTGCCCACTTGATTACCGCGCCCTGGCGCTCGCGCAGGAAATGCCACGGCACGATGTTGGAGTGATGCTCCATGATCGAGAGCACGATCTCGTCGCCCGGCTTGATGCACTCGCGGCCGAACGTGTAGGTGACGAGATTGATCGCTTCGGTGGCGTTGCGGGTGAAGATGATCTCTTCTTTGCGCCGCGCATTGAGGAACTTCGCCACCGTTTCGCGCGCACCCTCGTAGGCCTCGGTCACCTCGTTGGCGAGGTAGTGCAGGCCGCGATGCACATTGGCGTACTGCGCGGTGTAGGCGAGATTGAGCCGGTCGAGCACGGCTTGCGGCTTCTGCGCCGAGGCGGCGTTGTCGAGATAGACCAGCGGCTTGCCGTAGACCTGCATCGACAGGATCGGGAAATCCGCCCGGATGCGGTTGACGTCGTAGACGCTGTTGGTGGTGGCGACGTCCATGTCAGCGCGCCTCCAGCCAAGCGGCGACGGCGTCCATCAGCGCCTCGCGCAAGCCGGCATGCTCGATACCGTCGATCGACTCGCCGAGAAAGGCGCGGATGAGCAAAGCTTCGGCTTCCGGGCGCGGAATGCCGCGCGCCATCAGATAGAACTTCAGCTCGTCGTCGAGCGCGCCGGCGGTGGCGCCGTGGCCGCACTGCACGTCGTCGGCAAAGATTTCCAGCTCCGGCTTGTTGTCGGCCTCGGCGCGCTCGGACAGCAGCAGCGCCCGCGTCATCATCTTGGCGTCGGTCTTCTGCGCGTGCGGCCGCACCACGATACGGCCCTGGAATACGCCATGGGCCTCGCCGTCGAGCACGGATTTGAACACTTCGCGGCTCTGGCAGCGCTGCGCGACGTGGTCCGCCACGAGCGTCGTGTCAGCGTGCTGACGGCCCTTGAGCAAGGAGGCGCCGCGGATGCCGGCGACAGTGTCCTCGCCGTCGAATTTGAGGAACAGCTGGTTGCGCACCACGGCGCCGCCCGCCGTGAAAGTGAACGCGTTGAAGCGCGCCTTGCCGCCGATCGCTGCCGCCAAGGTCGAGATGTGGAGCGCATCGGCGCCCTCGCCGATGATCTTGACGTGATCGACATGGGCGCGGTCGCCGACGAACAGTTCGAGAGCTGCGTTGACTTGGTAATCGCTGCCGGCGGGCCCTTCGTGGCTTTCGATCACCATGGCGCGGGCTTGCGGCTCCGCCACCACCAACGAGCGGGTGAACGTCGCGGCGGGTTTTGCCGAAGCGACGAAGAGCAGATGCAGCGGCCGCTCGATGGTTGAGCCTGCGGCAATGCGGATCACCGCGCCGTCGCCCATCAGCGCGGTGTTGAGCGCGACCGCCACGTCACTTGCGGGCGCGAGTTTGCCCAAATGGGTGGCGAGCAATGGATCGTCGTCCGCCAGCGCCTTCGCCAGCGAGCCGACGGTGAGCCCCGGCTCCAGATTGGCGGTGTCGGACAGCTCCGGAACGAAGGCGCCATCGATGAAGACGAGCCGCCGGGTCTCGACGTCGCCGAGCAACGCGCCGGCCGACTTCGCCCGCGCCTTGGCGGCGGCATCGGGCGGCGCGGCAAGCGGCTTGGCATCGCGCATCAGCGCGCGCAGGTCGGTGTATTTCCACTCCTCGACGCGCCGGTGCGGCAGGCCGGCCCTGGCGAACACGTCGAAGGCGGCATCGCGCCGCGCCGCGACCGCATCGTCGCCGGGCAGCCGCCCGCGCGCCTGCGCGAAGGCCTGCGCCAGCGCCGTCTCGGCGTCGGTCTTGATGGTGGCGACTCCAGCGTTCACGCCGCCGCCTCCTCCTGATACTCGGCATAGCCGCGCGCTTCGAGCTCCAGCGCCAAATCCTTGCCGCCGGTGCGCACGATGCGGCCGCGGGACAGCACGTGCACCACGTCGGGCACGATGTAGGTGAGGAGCCGCTGATAGTGGGTGATGACGACGAAGGCCCGTTCGGGCGAGCGCAACCGGTTGACGCCGTCGGCGACCACCTTCAGCGCGTCGATGTCGAGGCCGGAATCGGTCTCGTCGAGGACGGCGAGCCTGGGCTCAAGCAGCGCCATCTGCAAAATCTCGTTGCGCTTCTTCTCACCGCCCGAGAAGCCGACATTCACCGCGCGGCGCAGCATCTCCTGGTCGATGCCAAGCTTGCCTGCGACCTCGCGCACCTTTTTCAGGAATTCCGGCGTCGACAGCTCCGCGTCGCCGCGCTTCTTGCGCTGCGCATTGAGCGCGGTGCGCAAAAAAGTCATCGTCGCGACGCCGGGAATTTCCAGCGGATACTGGAACGCCAGGAACAGGCCGGCGGCGGCACGTTCGTCGGTTTCCATGTCGAAGATATTCTTGCCGTCGAACAGAACTTCGCCCGAAGTCGGCTCGTAGCCGTCTTTGCCGGCCAGCACATAGGCGAGCGTCGACTTGCCGGAGCCGTTCGGCCCCATGATGGCGTGCACCCTACCGGGCTCGACGGTGAGGTCGAGACCTTTGAGAATTTCCTTGCCGTCGACTTCGACGTGCAAATTCCTGATTTCCAACAGCGGCATCAACGTACCCTTCCGAATCCGAACTATGCCTTGTCGCCCCAGCGCCAGCGCCACTCGCCCTCGGTCTTGCGGCGGCACACCTGCACAAGCGCAACAATGACGACGACAACCACGGCGAGCGCAGCCCAGAACCACAGGTCCAGCGCCGTGTGCGCCATCAAGACCATGGTCGAGGCCGCGATGGCCGCCGCCCCCGCCAGCGTGACCGCCCAGCCCTCCCAGGTCGTTGGCGTCGCGCCGTAGCCGTAGCGTTTCGGCCTGAACCAATACGTCGTCATGTTCAATCGCTCTCGCCGTCGAAATAGTCGGCGGGCTGGATGCGGCCCATGCCCCGATAGGTCGCGGTTCGAAAATCGCTGTCTTTGACCCCGGCCATGACGCCGATCTTGTTGGAGTCCGGATAGTCGACCACTTCGGTGGCAGCGGCACTGGAAATGCCGAGATAGCGCAAGTCAGCGGTGCCGGTATTGATCAGCTGATGCGGCCTGGTGCCGGCGGGAGCGGCGACCAAATCGCCGGCCTTGACTGCAAACCGCTCCTCGCCCCAGCGGTATTCGCCTTCGCCCGAAAGCACGTAGAACAGTTCGTCCATCACGTGGTGGCGGTGAAACGGAAAAGCCTTCTTGCCCGCCGGCACGACGTGCAGGGCGCAGCCGAGTGCGTGGAGACCAAGCTCCGGCCCGACGCGGCCCCATTTGACCGCGAATGACTTGCCGTTACCGCGATCGGCGAGCGGCACGTCGGCGACGTTGATGATCGGCTTTGTGCTCATCCGACCGAGCCTTCGAGCGAGACCGAGATCAGCTTCTGCGCCTCGACGGCAAATTCCATCGGCAGCTGTTGCAGCACGTCCTTGACGAAGCCGTTGACGACCAGCGCGGTGGCCTCCTCGGCGCTAAGCCCGCGCTGGCGGCAGTAGAACAGCATCTCCTCGGAAATTTTCGACGTCGTCGCCTCGTGCTCGAACACGGTCGAGGAATTCTTGGCCTCGACATAGGGCACGGTGTGGGCGCCGCACTTGTCGCCGATCAGGAGCGAATCGCAATTGGTGAAGTTGCGCGCGCCGGTGGCGCGGCGGTGCGCACTGACGAGGCCGCGATAGGTGTTGTTGGAATGACCGGCGGCGATGCCCTTTGAGATGATGCGGCTCGTGGTGTTCTTGCCGAGATGCAGCATCTTGGTGCCGGAATCGACCTGCTGATAGCCGTTCGAGATGGCGATCGAGTAGAACTCGCCGCGCGAATTGTCACCGCGCAGGATGCAGCTCGGATATTTCCAGGTGATGGCCGAGCCGGTCTCGAGCTGGGTCCACGAGATCTTGGCGTTCTTGCCGCGGCAGTCGCCGCGCTTGGTGACGAAATTGTAGACGCCGCCGCGCCCCTGCGCGTCGCCCGGATACCAGTTCTGAATGGTCGAATACTTGATCTCGGCGTCGTCGAGCGCGACGAGCTCCACCACGGCGGCGTGGAGCTGGTTCTCGTCGCGCACCGGCGCGGTGCAGCCTTCGAGATAACTCACATAGGAGCCCTTGTCGGCGAGGATCAGCGTGCGCTCGAACTGGCCGGTGTTGCGCTCGTTGATGCGGAAATAGGTCGAGAGCTCCATCGGGCAGCGCACGCCCGGCGGCACGTAGACGAACGAGCCGTCGGAGAACACCGCGGAATTGAGCGTGGCGAAGAAATTGTCGGAGATCGGCACCACCGTGCCGAGATATTTCTTCACCAGCTCGGGATGCTGCTGGACGGCTTCCGAGATCGGCATGAACAGCACGCCGGCCTTGGCGAGCTCGGCCTTGAAGGTGGTGGCGACCGAGACGGAATCGAACACCGCGTCGACCGCGACCTTGCCGTAGCTGTTGGCACTCCCCTCACCTTCCGCGCCTTCGCCGTCGCCGGCCGGCTTCAGGATGCCGAGCAGCGCCTCGCGCTCGCGCAGCGGAATGCCTAGCTTCTCGTAGGTACGCAGGATTTCCGGATCGATCTCGTCGAGCGATTGCGGCGCCTTCTTCGGCGCGGCGTAGTAATAAATGTTCTGGTAGTCGATCGGGCCGTATTTGACCTTGGCCCATTTCGGCTCACTCATGGTGAGCCAGCGCTTATAGGCGTCGAGCCGCCACTTCAGCATCCACTCCGGCTCGCACTTCTTCTCCGAGATGAAGCGTACCGTGTCCTCCGAGAGACCCTTCGGGGCCTTCTCGGATTCGATCACCGTCTCGAAACCATACTTGTATTGGTCGACGTCGATCCGCCGGACCTGA
>Ga0306926_10006396_pt1 | contig 12638 bp, 6 predicted proteins | sample flu12Cox44000178_FD_203759 | JGI IMG/M metagenome (GOLD analysis project Ga0306926, IMG submission 203759) | Lab enrichment of tropical soil microbial communities from Luquillo Experimental Forest, Puerto Rico - flux8day.12C.oxic.44.000.178 (v2)... | ecosystem: Environmental > Terrestrial > Soil... | reverse complement strand
CGGTCCTCACCCTCCACGAAACGTTTCATCCCGCCATCCCCCAATAGCCGGACGCTAAAATATCATATCAGGACGTTTTCACACGGCCTCGGTGGATTGCTGCCGTTCGCACAGTGATATGCATCGCCGAATACGGGATACTCATTCGATGACCTCGTCGGCGCGGACGAGCAGCGTGTACGGGATGGTGAGGCCCAACGCCTTGGCGGCCTTCAAGTTGATAACCAGCTCGAACTTTGTCGGCTGCTCCACCGGGAGATCGGCGGGCTTCGCGCCCTTCAAAATCTTGTCCACATAGGCGGCGGCGCGCCGGTACATGGCTGGAGAACTCTTATCGTAAGACATGAGGCCGCCCATTTCGACCTGTGGCCTCGTATCAAACATCGTGGGGAGCCGAAATTTGACCGTCAGGTCAGCCAACTCCCGTGTATATTCGTTAAAGAGTATTCCAGGTACCACGATCAGAGCGCCTGCGCGCTGCTCCACCAGAGTCCGGAGGGCGGGTTCAAAATCGTCGGGGCCGCTGACGCGCGCCGGCACGAGTTCGAGGTTTAAAGAGCGAGCCGCCCCTTCGACCTCCCTCAAGTTCGGAGCGGCAGTCGGATCGGCGGGGTTCCAGAGGGCGCCCAGGCGCTTGGCGTCCGGGACGGCAGTGCTCAGCAATTCCACTCGCTTGGGAATGAGGTCGGTGACTTGGATACTCACGCCAGTAAGATTCCCGAGCGGCCGCGCGAGCGAGGAGACGAGGCCCCAGCCCACGGGATCGCCGGCCCGGGCAAAGACGATCGGGATCGTCTGGGTGGCGCCCTTGGCCGCGCGCGCCGCCGCGGTGCCGATCGCGACGATCACGTCTGGCTGTAGGCGGACCAGCTCGGCGGCAAGGCTCGGGAGGATCTCGTACCTGTTTTTCTCGGCGTAACGGCGCTCGATAACGAGGTTCCGCCCTTCGACCCACCCAAGATCCTGCAATCCCTGAGTTAAGGGCGGCTCGAACGGCGCCGCGTGCGCCATTGAAGGGATGTCCGACAATATGCCTATTCGCGCGACCCGCGCGGGCTGCTGCGCGCGAGCGGCAACCGACGCTGTGATTGCGGCACTGCCGAGGAAGGCGATGAGGTTGCGACGCCTCACTCGATGACCTCGTCGGCGCGGACGAGGACCGTTTGTGGGATCGTCAGGCCGATAGCTTTCGCGGTCTTCAGGTTGATGACCAGCTCGAACTTTGTCGGCTGCTCCACCGGGAGATCGGCGGGCTTGGCACCCCTCAAGATCTTATCCACATAGGTTGCGGCACGCCGGTACATGTCAGGCCAGCTCGGCGCGTATGACATGAGGGCGCCCATCACAACCGTTGCCCTCGAATCGAACATCGTGGGGAGCCGAGACTTGACTGCGAGGTCGGCCAACTCCCGTGCATATTCTCCGAAGAGCATTCCGGGTACCACGATTAGAGCGCCCACGTGCTGCTCTTCCATAGCGCGGAGGGCGGGTTCAAGATCATCGAGGCCGCTTACACCCGCCCGCACGAGTTCCAGGTTCAAGGAGCGAGCCGCCCCCTCGACCTCCTGGAGTTGGCTGGTGGCGGTCGCATCGCTGGGGTTCCAGAGGGCGCCCAGGCGCTTGGCGTCCGGGACGGCAGTGCTCAGCAATTCCACCCGTTTAGCCATAAGATCGACGTTTTGGAGGCTCAGCCCGGTAAGATTCCCACCCGGCCGCGCGAGCGAAGTGACGAGACCGAAACCAACCGGATCTGCACTCCGAGTAAAGACGATCGGGATCGTCTGGGTCGCGCCCTTTGCCGCGCGCGCCGCCGCCGTGCCGATAGCGAGGATGACGTCCGGCTGTAGGTTGACCAACTCGGCGGCGAGGCTCGGGAGGATCTCGTGGCTTTTTCCCTCCGCGTAGCGGCGCTCGATGACGAAGTTCCGCCCTTCGACGTAGCCGAGATCCCGCAATCCCTGAGCGAAGGGTGCCTCGAAAGGGGTCGGGGGAGAGGCGGTGTCCGACAATATGCCTATTCGCGCGACCCCAGCGGGCTGCTGCGCGCCCCCCGCAAGCGGCCACGCAACAATCGCGGCGCCTAACAGGATCATGAACTCGCGCCGTCTCATTCGACGACCTCGTCGGCACGCGCAAGGATTGTGGACGGGATGTCGATGACCTGATGGGCCGCCGGCTCGGAATAGGGCTATGGCGGCGGCAAAATCGTGGTCAGCTTCCGCTGTCGCGAAAGGCCGCTAGTATTGCTGACGCCCGAGACCGTGGAACCACCCCGCAATGTCCACGCTCGCCTCGTAGACGCGATCACCGCCGCGCCGGCTTACTCTACCCCAAAGTTCTCGCTGCGCGAATACCCTGCCGCTGCTCGCAGCGCGAGGTCACCCGGTGCATCATGCAGCGACAGAGGTCGTGATCGGCCCTTCTGGTGCGCGAGCACTACGCGGTCGCTAAGCCGATCCGGACGCTGACTCGGTCCTCGCGGGTCCTTCCAAGTTTGGCCTCGGGTCGCGGGCGGCCGATGTCTCGCGGGCAGCAAACGGTGGCTTTGGGTCCGAACTTTCCCGCTCCGCGGTGAGGTGGGAAGGTCTGGAATCGGCGCAACCTTTCCGTTACCGCAGCAACCAGCGAAGGTGCGCAATCCACCCCGAGTCGACGTCCGGCGCAGGTCTAAGCATCAGATTTCATCATCAGCGGCTGATCCGTCGCACGGCCCATCCGCGAACCGATTAGGCGGCGTCTTTTTTACCCGACGGATACGGCCGAGATCCCGCTATCGGTCAGCGTGTCGCCATCGAGCCGGTCGGCAGCCCGATCGACGTGAGCCGTTCCGTTGCCTCATCACGCAACTCGACGTGCAACGCCAGCAGCGTGTCTTCAATAGAATCCGCAAAGGGCGAAGGCTCATGGGCTCGGTGCTGCTTATGTGTCCGGCATCAATCGCGATCTTATTCGCACCCGGACGGCGGAAGGCAGAAGCCGCGCCAAGGCCCGAGGGAAGCATATGGGCCGACCCCCTTCTCTAAGGCCTCGCCGACGACCAGTCGGACAAGGAGATCATCGACACCGTCTTCGAGGAATATCTGGACGAGCTGCCAGATGGTCTCCGCGCCATCGGTGAGCCCGGACTGCAAGTGTCGATCAGGATGACGCTCGCCTTGACCTTGCTCGCCGGTCACCACAACGGCGAGATATTGGGCCACCACAAGCTGCTCACGGTGCCGCTGCCGGAGGACCCGGACAGCCGCGATCCGGGTATTCAGCCCGATCCCGGCCTTTGGTGGTGCCGCCCCGCCGACAGGACGAGAAGAAATATAATATGCCGACCGCATTCGAGACCGCTTCGCGCAGGCTGGTCTGCCGGCCGCCTCGATCGCCTTCGCCGGCCTGCCGCGACCTCGCGGTCGGTATCTCGATACCAAAAGTGAAATATGAGCAGAGAGAGGAGCATGCTTCTCGCGTGGAGCCGGAAGCTAACGCGAGTATCATATAACCGAGGCAGGGTGGGACGGAGCAGAACATGACTGCCGCGCTGGAAGACGAGAACGCTGAACTTCGGCGCGCCAACGCGGAGTTGCGTCAGCGGCTCGACGAGGGGCTTGCCCGCGAGGCTGCAACCGCTGAGGTATTGCAGGTCATCAATTCTTCGCCGGGTGATCTCGCGCCGGTGTTCGACGCGATCCTCGAAAAAGCGATGCGGCTTTGCGACGCCGCCTACGGGCAACTCCACACCTTTGACGGCGAACGCTTCCATCCCGGGGCAATGCAAGGTGAGTCGCGTGTTGTCGAGTGGTGGCGTCAATATGGTCCGTTTCAGCCCGCTGAAGGCAGTAGGTCTCCACTGGCGCGGATACTGCGGCAGCGAGAGCGGCTCGTCTGCTATGCCGACGCCATGCAAGAGGAAGCCTACCACGAGGCCCCGGGATTCAGAGAGCTTGTGAACCTCGGTGGCATCCGCAGCCTAGCCACCGTCGCCCTCACCAAGGAGGAAACTCTTTTCGGTACAATAGGCGTGTACCGTCGCGAAGTCCGGCCATTCACCGACAAAGAGATCGCACTGCTCCAGAATTTCGCGGCGCAGGCGGTGATCGCAATGGAGAACGCGCGGCTGTTGAGCGAAACGCGCGAGGCGTTAGAGCAGCAAACCGCGACCGCCGAGGTACTGGGCGTCATCAACTCCTCGCCGGGTGACCTCGCGCCGGTCTTCGACGCAATGCTGGATAAGGCGCACACCCTCTGCGGGGCCGAATTCGGAAGCCTGTTTCTTTACGATGGCGAGCACTTCCGCCCGATCGCGAGTCATGGCGTACCGGAGGCATTAGTGAGCAGGCTGCGAGAGGGCATCGGGGCGAATGACTCGCGGGGGAGCCAGCAACTGATTGCCGGAGAGCCTTTCGCGCACATCCATGACTCGGCGCTGGAAGAGCATGCGGTGTACCGAGGTATGGACATGGTCAGCAGCCACCGCACCCTGTTGTCCGTCCCGCTGCGGAAGGGTGACGCTCTACTCGGAATGATTGTCGCGGGTCGATTAGAGGTGCGGCCCTTTACTGACAAACAGATCGCTTTGTTGCAGAATTTCGCCAGTCAAGCAGTTATTGCGATAGAAAACGCGCGGCTCCTGACCGAGACGCGCGAAGCGCTGGAGCAGCAGACCGCGACCGCGGAGGTATTGCAGGTCATCAACTCCTCGCCGGGTGACCTCGCACCGGTGTTCGATGCGATGCTGGAGAAGGCCACCCGGCTGTGCGAGGCCTCCTTCGGGATCATGCACACGTATGACGGCGAACTGTTTCACCACGTTGCTACACAGGGTGAGCCCGATTTAGTTGCATTCTGGCGCCAAACCCCCGCTCTCCGGGCATCAACCGATTCGATCACGCTTTGGCGCGTCGTCAGGGGGGATAGGTTCGTACACATCCCGGATTGCCGGGATACGGATGAGTATCGTGAAAAACCGCTGGCGCGAGAAATCGCTGATCGTGGCCGTATGCGTACCTTACTTACCGTCCCTCTTCGCAAAGAAGACGCCCTGCTCGGTACGATCCACGTCTACCGTCAGCAGGTAAGACCGTTTTCCGACAAGCAGATCGCGCTCTTACAGAATTTCGCTGCGCAGGCGGTGATCGCAATGGAGAATGCGCGGCTCATCACCGAGACACGCGAGGCTTTGGAGCAGCAGACCGCGACCGCCGAAGTGCTCGGCGTGATCAACACCTCGCCCGGCGATCTCGCTCCGGTTTTCAATGCGATCTTGGAGAAGGCGCATGCACTTTGCGGTGCAGAGGTGGGTACCTTGGCGGCCTATGACGGCGAGCATTTCCACGCCTTGGCGACGTTTGGCTACTCGGAACCGTTCGCGGAATTCGTGCGCCGCCCGTTCCGCCCCAACGTCTATATGCAGAGGCTGATAGAGGGTGAGCGCGTCCTCCACCTCCCGGATCAGCGGACGCTGGAAAGTGAGCCACCGGACGCGGAGACGACGCGCGCATTTCTCGATCTCACTGATTTGAGGACCACGCTCCTTGTGGCGCTGCGAAAAGACACGAGCCTACTCGGCTTTATCAGCGCCCATCGCCACGGCGTGCACCCGTTCTCGGGAAAAGAGATCGCCCTATTGCAGAACTTTGCTGCGCAGGCGGTCATCGCGATGGAGAATGCACGGCTCCTCACTGAGACGCGAGAGGCATTAGAGCAACAGACAGCGACGGCAGAGGTATTGGGGGTCATCAATTCGTCGCCCGGCGACCTAACGCCGGTATTCGATGCGATGCTTGTAAAGGCAGTGCGGCTATGCGGTGCCGCCTACGGCAACCTCTTGAGATACGACGGCCAGCTATTCTCCCTGGCAGCGGCGGTTCACCCGGACGGCCAATTGGCGGAGCGGGCGCTGAGCATGAAACCGTTCCCACCGACGCCGGGGGGTCCGTTGGAGCAAATTCTGAACGGCGAAGAGGTCAACGTCGTCGGCAACATCGAGGAGAGCGCCGCCTATCGGTTTAGGACCGAATTCCGCGAAATGGTGGACCGCAGCGGCTACAGGAGTGGTCTTAATGTGGCGTTGCGCAAAGAAGGCACCCTTCTCGGGGTGATTACTGTCTTCCGTAAGGAGGCTGGGACCTTCTTCGACAAGCAGATCGGCCTTCTTCAAAACTTTGCCGCACAAGCGGTGATCGCTATAGAGAACGCACGGCTCTTGACCGAGACGCGCGAGGCGCTGGAACAGCAGACGGCGACCGCTGAGGTATTGCAGGTCATCAATTCTTCGCCCGGTGACCTGACACCAGTGTTCGATGTGATGCTGGAAAAGGCGACGCGGCTTTGTGAGGCTAACTTCGGCATCCTCTGGGCCTTTGATGGCGAATTGGCGCGTGCCGGGGCGCTCCACCGGGTCCCGGAAGCATACGCCGAACTCTGCTGCGCTCCGTTCCGCCCCAGCCCCGGGTCTGGTCCGGCTCGAATGATGCAGGGCGAAGGTACATTTGCGATTGGTGATCTGACTTCCTATCCGGCGTACCGCGCCGGCGATGGGCTGACCCGGGCAATAGTCGACCTTGCCGGCGCTCGCAGCCTCGTCATTGCCCCACTGCGTAAGGAAGACGTCACGCTGGGTGCGATCACGCTCTACCGCCAGGAAGTGCGTCCATTCTCTGACAAGCAAATCGCACTGCTGCAGAATTTCGCGGCGCAGGCGGTCATAGCGATGGAGAACGCGCGCCTTTTGACGGAGACCCGCGAAGCCCTGGAGCAGCAGACCGCGACCGCGGAGGTACTGGGGGTCATCAACAGCTCGCCCGGCAATCTCGCGCCGGTGTTTGACGCAATCCTGGAGAAGGTGCACAGCCTCTGCGGAGTTGTCCACGGCAGCCTGCAGCTTTACGACGGCGGGCAGTTCCGTGCGGTGGCGACGCATGGCCTTTCGGAACCGCTCGCGGTCTGGCTGCGGCAAGGCTACTGCCCTGGTAACCACCCGCACCGGCGATTGGAGGAGGGAGAGCCGTTCGTCCATATCCTCGATTTGGCGGAGGTTGACGATCCCACAGCGCGCAGCGCGGTCGAACTTGGCGGCACCCGGACGTTGCTATCCGTCGCATTACGCAAAGACAACGTACTCCTTGGCCTGATCGCCTCCGCCCGGCAAGAGGTACGCCCGTTCTCCGAAAAAGAGATCGCGCTGTTGGAGAGCTTTGCCGCGCAGGCGGTGATCGCAATGGAGAATGCGCGGCTGATCGCCGAAACCCGTGAGGCGTTGGATCAGCAGACCGCGACCGCCGAGGTCCTGCAAGTCATTAATTCCTCACCCGGCGACATCACGCCAGTGTTCGACGCGATATTAGACAAGGCGCATGCGCTCTGCGGCGCAATCCAAGGCAGTCTCACCATTCGCGATGGCGAGGACTTCCGGGCGATCGCTACTCACGGCTTGCCCGAGGCGTTCGAAACGGTACTGCGCCAGCTACGCCGCGGTGGTGCGCCGCGAGAGGCCCTACTGCGGGGTGACCCCTATTTCCAGATCGTCGATTTGGCAGATCCTTTGGCAGCAGCGGATAACCCGACATCCCGAGCCGCATTCGAACTCGCCGGAGTGCGCACCGTATTGTTTGTCCCCCTGCGGAAGGACCGCGCGCTGCTAGGCTATATCACCGCTTATCGCCAGCAAGTACAGCCGTTCTCTGACAAGCAAATCGCGCTGCTCCAAAATTTCGCGGCACAAGCGGTCATCGCGATGGAGAACGCACGGCTATTGACCGAGACGCGCGAGGCGCTGGAGCAGCAAACCGCCACCGCCGAGGTACTGGGGGTCATCAATTCATCGCCCGGCGACCTCGCGCCGGTATTCGAGGCGATGCTCGAAAAGGCGATGCGGTTATGCGAATCCGCTTTCGGTGTCCTTTGGACTTATGAAGGCGAACAGTTCACTGCCGCCGCAGCAGCATTGCAAGGTGTCCCGACGCGATTTAAGGAATTCATTGAACACGGGATTCGCCCGGGGCGGGGGCCGGGAGACGTGTTCGGGAGCATGGTAGAAGGGGCGCCCTTCTTACACATCCACGATTTGTCGGAAGTCGCGAACAACAGGCTGCGGCGAGCCGCCGTCGATCTCGCCGGCGGTCGCACCTTCCTGGCCGTGCCATTGCGCAAAGACAATGCTTTGCTTGGCGTCATCACCGCCTGCCGTCGGGAAGTTCGCCCGTTCTCCGAAAAGCAGATCGCACTGTTGCAGAACTTCGCAGCGCAGGCGGTCATCGCAATGGAGAACGCGCGGCTAATTAGCGAAACGCACGAGGCTTTGGAGCAGCAGACCGCAACCGCCGAAGTCTTGCAGGTCATCAATTCATCGCCCGGCGATCTCGCGCCGGTGTTCGACGCGATGCTCGAAAAGGCGACGCGGCTATGCGAGGCACCCTTTGGCGTTCTCCGAACCTGGGATGGGCAAAGTTTCCATCTCGCCGCCGCGCATGGCGACCCGAGGTTCATCGAGTGGGCCTGGGATCGTGGTTCGTTCGCGCCCGCGGACGATAGCTCTCCGTTGGCGCGAATTATAAAATGCGAAGGCGTTGTCCGCTTTGCCGATGCACCAAATGATGCGGGCTATATAGCCTCGCCCGGCTTCAGGGAGATGGTAGAGCGCAGCGGCATGCGAAGCGGGGTCGCAGTGTCGCTGCGCAAAGACGACACTCTGCTTGGCAACCTCACTGTCTACCGGCAGGAAGTTCGTCCATTCACTGACAAGCAGACTGCGTTATTGCAGAACTTCGCCGCGCAGGCGGTCATCGCGATGGAGAACGCGCGGCTCCTGACTGAGACGCGTGAGGCATTGCAGCAACAGACCGCGACCGCTGAGGTATTGCAGGTCATCAATTCTTCGCCCGGCGATCTTGAGCCCGTATTCGACGCGATATTGGAGAAAGCGCACAACTTATGCGGCGCTGAGTTCGGTAGGCTGTTCACCTATGACGGCGACTGCTTCAGGTCGATCGCGGAGCACGGCACCGCGAAACGGTTTAGCGAGTTGAGGCCGGACGGCTTTCGCCCCACCCCAGGCAACCCGTTTGCGAGAGTGCTCGAAGGCGAACCACACTTCCATGTTGCCGATATTAGACAGGTGGCTACCCAGTACCCAGACGATCCGGGACTCCAGGTTGCCGTCGAAATCGGCGTTCGCACTTTCCTCCTAGTACCGCTGCGCAAGGATGAAGTGCTGCTAGGAGCCATCACTGCCGGTCACCGCGAAGTAAAGCCGTTCACCGACAAGCAGATAGCACTATTGCAGAATTTCGCCGCGCAGGCGGTCATCGCGATGGAGAATGCGCGGCTGCTCGGCGAATTGCGCGAACGCACGCACGACCTTGAGGAATCGCTCGAATACCAGACCGCCACGAGCGACGTCCTGCAGGTCATCAGCCGCTCGACCTTCGACCTCCAGCCCGTGCTCGACACTCTCTGCGAAACCGCCGCTCGGCTGTGCGGCGCCGCCTCGGCAAGGATCGCACTGCGACGCAATGATTCCTATCGCTATGTGTCATCGTTTGCCACCAATTCTGAATTGGATGCGATGGTGCGGGAGATGCGGTTCACGGCCGGTCGCGGCACGGTCACCGGACGCGCTCTGCTCGAACGCCAAACGGTTCACGTGGCCGATATTGCTGCCTACCCGGAGCATGCGGCGCCCGAAGCCGTCACGGTCGGCGGCATACGAACAATGCTCGCAGTGCCGCTGCTGCGTGCGGACGAGCCGATCGGCGTTATCGCGCTCACGCGCACCAAGATCGATCCGTTCATGGAGCGGCAGATCGAGCTGGTGCGCACTTTCGCCGATCAAGCAGTAATCGCCATCGAGAATGCGCGGCTCCTGACCGAGACGCGCGAAGCGTTGGAACAGCAGACCGCAACAGCCGAAGTCCTCGGGGTCATCAATACCTCGCCGGGTGACCTCGCGCCGGTTTTCGACGCGATGCTGGAAAAGGCCTTGGGATTGTGCGGAGCCGCTTGCGGGTCCCTTTGGACCTTTGATGGCGAACGGGTTCATGCGGCCGCCGTCCGCGGCGCACCACCGGCGTCTGAGGAGTTTCTAACGCGAGCCCCGCATGCAGTCGGCCCGGATAACGCGCATGGTCGTCTGCTACGTGGCGAGCCTGTCGTCCATATTTTAGATGTCGCGCAAGACGAGGCTTATCGCTCTGACGACCCGCTCCGTCGCAATCTCGTCGAGCTGGGCGGTGGTCGCACTTTACTCGCGGTGCCGTTGCGCAAGGACGGTGCGTTTCTCGGAGATTTCGTCATCTACCGCCGGGAGGTGCGCCCGTTCACCGACAAGCAGATCGCGCTGCTGCAGAATTTCGCCGCGCAGGCGGTGATCGCGATGGAGAACGCTCGCCTTTTGGGTGAATTGCACCAGCGCACCGACGAGGTGGCAGAGTTGAACCGGGGGCTTGAGGCACGGGTCGCCGAACAGGTCGAGGAACTGGGGCGGGTCGGACGGCTGAAGCGCTTTCTCGCGCCGCAACTTGCCGAACTCATCGTCTCGCAGGGCGACGAGAAGATCCTCGAAAGCCATCGCCGTGAAATCGTCGTCGTATTCTGCGACCTCCGCGGCTACACCGCCTTCACCGAAACCGCGGAACCCGAGGAAGTCCTCAAATTCCTACGCGAATATCATGGCGCGCTGGGGCCGCTCGTTAGCCAGTTCGAAGGGACGCTCGACCAGTTCTCGGGCGACGGGATCATGGTGTTCTTCAACGACCCGGTCCCGTGTCCCGACCCGGCCGAGCGCGCGGTCAAGATGGCGATGGCGATGCGCGAAGAGGCGGGCAAGCTAATTGCTGCTTGGCGTCGTCATGGCTGCGAACTTGGTTTCGGCGCGGGTATCGCGCAGGGTTACGCGACCCTGGGCCAGATCGGCTTTTCCGAACGCTCTGGCTACACCGCGATCGGTACGGTATGCAACCTCGCCGCGCGGCTTTGTGCGGAGGCCAAGGACGGGCAGATCCTGGTCAGCAGCCACATCGCTGAAGCGGTCGAGGCGGTCGTGAGGCTGGAGGATCTCGGAAACCTGGAGTTAAGAGGTCTCAGGAGGCCAGTCGCGGCATTTAACGTCGTGCAGAGCACCAGTCCGGCGGAGGCTCGTCCCAACTTGACCGTCGTCGCGAGGAGACCGGAGGCCTGATCTTAAGGCGTCGCGGGCGCAGCGCCAAAATGGCTGGGTCGCCCATGCCGATACCATGCCGCGGCGGCGACAGGTCAAGCCGCAGCACCGCCGGTCGGTGAATTTCAAGCGCGGCGAAATAACATACTCCAGCGAGCAGCCCACTGCAGGGCATAGGGTCGGGACCATCGGCGAGGCGGTTAAGTGGGGTGTCCATAAATCCTTCGCCGCTCGGTTAGGTTGCACGCCCTACGGAAAAATGTCAGGGTTTCTGCCCTTATTTCGATGGTGCGGGCGCTAGAACAGACCAAGTCCTGTCACAACAGGCCGAAGTCATCGCGCACGGCCTCAGCGGCGAAGCGGCTACGATGGGCAACCCAGCCTAACGGAGAAAGACAGTTGCTCATTCGATGACCTCCCCAGGACGACCGAGTTGTCGAATTTTCGCCATCCGCGGCCCGCAAACGGTTGAACCGTAGCCTACCACGGGGAGCTTCGGGTGACGACCCGCGCGGCCAGCTTGTCGGCATGGTTCGACGACGGCTTTGGGTCGAGGTTGTGTGAAAACGCTCAAGAGCCAACAAGGCGGAGCATTATTTTCTCTATTGACCTTTTTCCGATCGCGGCCACAGCGAAGCCGCTGCGGACGGAGCTATCACAGCCCGCCTACCGGAGACCTCGGCAGATCTCAAGAGAATAACGGCTAGCACGCCGCGGTCGTTTCTCGTCGCCATTATTGGCGCTTTACATTTGATTACCCACGGGCAATCCGTAGTCGGCGCAGAACCGATACCGGGGTCGGCCACAGCCAAAATGCCAATCTATCGCTAACGAACCGCCCGCCGCGCTGCTCCGACTCACCTGACCAGGGGGTCTCTTAGGCGCAGTGAGCGGGAAGGGCGCTACGCGCAGATTGAATGCCTGTGTTTACACACAGCCTCGGTCGTGAGCCGTAATCGGAACCGGGTATCAGGCGTCCACAGCGCATCGCGCCGCTCGTGCGCGCTTATCGCGACGAGAGCGAGCGCGAGCGGCGACTGCCGGCGCAGGTCTTGGCGGCGATGCACGAGGCGCGGCTGTTCCGGATGTACATCCCGAAGGCGCTGGATGGGCTTGAAATCGACCCGATCACGTCGATGATTGTCGTCGAGGAGATCGCCCGTGCCGACGCCGCGGCGGCGTGGAATTTGATGCTCGGCGCCAGCTAGGGTCTGTGGGCGGCGTTCTTGCCAGAGGAAGTCGCGCGCGAGATCTACGGCGCCACGCCGTCGTTGCCGGCGCCTTGCGGCCGAGCGGCCGCGCCCGCCCGGTCGACGGCGGCTTTGTCGTCGACGGCCGGTGGTCGGACGCCCGCACTGCAACGTGGCAGCACCGATTTCGTTCATCGCGACGGGTGCTCATCCGCGGGATGCGGCGAAGGAATTTTACCAACAGACATGCGGCTAGTATCCCGGCCTACGAGCTGATCGACACCGAAATAATCGAAGTCCGCGAA
>Ga0306926_10006391_pt1 | contig 12641 bp, 12 predicted proteins | sample flu12Cox44000178_FD_203759 | JGI IMG/M metagenome (GOLD analysis project Ga0306926, IMG submission 203759) | Lab enrichment of tropical soil microbial communities from Luquillo Experimental Forest, Puerto Rico - flux8day.12C.oxic.44.000.178 (v2)... | ecosystem: Environmental > Terrestrial >... | reverse complement strand
CAGCACAAGAAAGGCGTAAGGAGCGTATTGCTTTGCGTTTACGCCGATGGCGAGCATCATCATGGTCATAGGGGGCAACTCGGCGCCAAGCTGGTTGTATAGATTTGCGAACTGTGGAACCACGAACGTGATGAGGAATGTCATCATCACAATGACCATCAGGACCAGCAGCGCAGGATAAACCAGCGAGGCGGTTAGCTTTTTACGGAAACTCACCGCCAACCGTTGGAAGGCGATGTAGCGTCCCATCACCTCTTCGAGATTGCCGCTCTTTTCGCCAGCCAGCAGGGTGGTGGTGTAAACCTTGGGGAAGACGTGTTGAGCCTCGAAGGCCTCCGAGAGCAGCTCGCCGCCTTTGACGCGATCGCGTACGTTCTGCAAAACGGAGCGGAAGAATGGATTTCGCTGCCGCTTCATCAGGAGTTCGATCGATTGGATGATCGGCAGGCCTGCGTGAATGAGGGTCACGAACTGCTGGTTGAAGATGAGGAACTGGTCCTGCTTGACCTTGCGACGCTGGGGCAGGCGAAGCTCAGTCGAAAGCAGTCCCTTGGGCTTGACCGAGTAAACATAGAAGCCCCGCTGCGCGTAACGTTCGCGCACCTCGCCCTCGGAGCCGCCATTCTCAAGCTGCTCCAAGACGTGGCCCCGTTCGTCGGCCATCTTGATGACGTATTCGGCCATTTGTGACTCGGTGAGATTACCAGTAGTTTAGCAGCTTGGACGTCACGGTTCCCTGCTTTTTACCTCATTACACCGCATTGAACCTGTCTGGATGCGAGGCTTGTGTGGCCGCTTCGCCGACTTGCAACCTTCCAAGTTGGCCTCCGGTCGACGCCGGCGAGTTGCAGCATTCCGTCGCTTAACGGCTCGGCACCTGGCCATCCACAGGCATTGGACACTGCCAAATTTCACCAAGAGTTCACACCTGTTGGAGTAAGCCTGTTCAAGGGATACGAGCACTCGGGGTCTTTTCCAATCCGCTTGATCATCCTCTATCCGCAATTGACTGGTCCCGATTCCACTATTCCGTGAACTCTGTGCCCTCGACGACCTCCACCCCGGCGGGAGGGGTGAAACGAAAGTGCTCATCCGATATTTGGACGTTTTCCTTCTGCTGAAGAAAGCGAAACTCCGTGACGGAGCCGTCGAGTTCCTCCACTCCGATGCAAGTGATCAGGCCCTCAGGGGTAACTTCAAGTAAGACTTGCGCAATGCGATCCGCCATCCTCTTCGGAACGCCACGAAGGACAATGTCTCCGGCGTGGAGTGGCTTAGCATCAGGAGCTAATGAGAGTCCCTCGAATTCCTTTTCCAACCTTGTCTTGCCCAGCAAGTAGCGCAATGGCGAGCGCAAATCGTCCAGTTGCTTTACCGGTGCGCGTCGCACCTGGCGCTCACCGGGGACGTAGAAGTACGCTATACCGCCGTCGGTTAGAAACAGCTTCGGATGTGGTTGGTCGTAGTCCCACCGCATCTTGCCCGGCTTTTTCATCAACAGCGTGCCACTTTCGGTGCGCGTCATTCCGGCACCTGTATAGGTTTCGCTGAACTGGGCCTCCAGCGTGCGCATGCGGTCGTAGTGCTGATCGACCTTGGAAGCAAGGACATGGACATCGACCTGAGCAATGGCTGAGGAACAACAAAAAAGCAGCAGGTTAGCCAGCATGCCGGCGCGAGGGAACAAGACACGGAACATGGAAAGTGGATTCTTTCAGATTTGATTCGGTCAGTCTGACCAAGGCTGCTTTCCCAGGGACGATTTTCGGTCGAGACGACAGGCTGCAGTTCATAGCAAGCGAGCCCGGGGATAAGTCGCTTCCGTGGCGATAGCAACGCCGGACAATGCCACTTCAGTTCGCCGTTCTACTGAATCGTGGGGCTGCTGGCATCGGCGGGACCGGATCCGTTGTAGTGGATCTCACCTGATTCGTCGGAGTAGAACCTGCGCTGCCCAGTCGTGCCGACCTGATCTGGAACTGCCGTGATGATGTAAGAGCGAATCGCGCCATTGATTTTCTCTCCCGGCGTATAAGTGAAGGTGTAACCGCTCTTGCGTCCATTCGCCAGGTTGTTGTCAATGCTCTGCTCGCCCCCGCCGTTGCCAGTACTCCCCAGGCTGACCAAATCCGGCGTGAATCCCGCATCCGGGTGGGTGCTGGAGAACATCATTTCCGACTCATGAATAGCCTTGATACTGGCCAAGGCCGATGCCTCGTGGGCGGGAATCTGCGCCTTTGTCAGCCGGGGAATCGTAAACGCCGCGATAATGAGAATGATGGTGACAACGATCAGCAGTTCGATCAGCGTGAAACCACGACTACGCTTGGGTTTGTTCATGGCGAAACTCTCCTGCCCGCTCACGCGTCTGCACGCAGCCCGGGCGGCCGCTGTTCTGCGGTGGCGCAAAACCCACGGATCCTTAACCATACAGCTTCGATGCGCCGCACCGTCGCTGGCCATGGCGCGGGGTGGACTGGAAATACGCAAAAACTGCGGCATCAGGCGTGAGTTGCCAAGCAAATTATTGAGCATGGGGCAACCGTTGTCAAAACCCTTTGGTTAGACGGGAGCCGAAATGCAAGGTTGTCAGTGGTGGGGAGAAGGCGTTTAGCACGCCAGCGAGTCGCGCGTAATCTTCAGGCCATTCAGGTTGCCCAGCACGGTCACCGCAATGGTTCCCGGCTTGAAGAACTCATTGGCTGATGCCATGATGTCGTCCTGCGTGACCGCCTGGATGCGATCGATGATCTCATCCATGCTGAAGAAGCGCTCGTAATACATTTCCTGGCGCGCCAGGTTTGACATGCGTGCGGTCGAAGACTCAAGGCTGAGCATCAGGCTGCCTTTCAGTTGATCCTTCGCCCGCTGCAGCTCTTCCTCCGAGATCGGATTGCTCTTCAATTGCCGGAACTCACTTACGACAGCCTGCACCACCCTGGGCGCCGACTCGCGCGAAGTCCCGGCGTAAACGGACAGCAAGCCGGCGTCGCGGAAGGGGTTCAACTCCGAAAAGATCGAATAAACCAGGCCCTGCTTCTCGCGTACGTTCTGGAACAGGCGTGAACTCATCCCACCTCCCAAGAGCGTGTTGAGAATGTACGAAGCATAGCGCTTTTCGTGGCTGATGCTGTACGATGGCACCCCTACGCAAATCTGCACCTGTTCGAGGGCTTTCTTGTTACGCAGGATAATGCGCGAGTGCGTCTTCGGCGGAGTGTCATGCCAGCCGTTTGCACCCACCGGCAGTGTTTCGAATTGCTTGCGCAGGAGCGCGACAAACTCTTCATGCTTGACGCTGCCGGCGGCTGCGATGATGAGGTTGCCGGGAATAAACTTGCTTCCGTAATAACTCAGGATCGACGGCTGATCGAAGCGGCGCACCGTTTCCTTCGTCCCCAGAATCGGGTTGCCCAGAGGATGGTCCTTGAAGAAGTTTTGGGTGAAGATCTCGTGGACCAGGTAATCGGGATTGTCTTCATCCATCTTGATTTCTTCCAGGATCACCCCGCGCTCGCGCAAGATTTCGCTGGCGTCGAATACCGGGTGCAAGACCATATCGCTGAGGACATCGACGGCAATCGGCAGGTGTTCGTCAAGGACCTTGATGTTGAAACAGATGGTTTCCTTGCCGGTGAACGCATCCATATTGCCGCCGATCGAGTCAACCTGTCGCGCGATGTCTTCGGCCGTGCGATTCAGCGTGCCCTTGAAGACCATGTGCTCGATAAAGTGGGAGATGCCGTTGACGGCAGGGTCTTCGTGCCGGGAACCGGTCTTTACCCAGATTCCCATAGAAACCGAGCGGATGTGGTCCATCTGCTCGGTCAGAATGGTCAGGCCGTTGGACAATACCGTTCGTTGGATGTTGCGGAGTTCTTCCACAGTGACTGCTCGTGACGCCACGTATAAAGCCTCTTCTGGATGCGCCGCCTGTGCGCCAGCTTCAGACTCCTATCCCGTCGGTTCGACTGGCCACCAAGATAGAATGAGCGCTCGATGATATTTTGCCCCGAAGCTGGCTCGGGCAGACAGGAATCTTACTGGAACAGCATATTGGATGCATGAAGCCGCTGCAACATGTCGAACTTTTAGGCCTTTCGCTTGAACAACTTACAGATGTTGTGCAGAGCTTTGGACAGGCTTCTTATCGAGCCCACCAGCTTTTTGACGGGTTGTATCGGCAAAGGTGGACAAAACTGGAGCTATTCACCAGCTTGCCCCAAGCCCTACGCCGGGAGCTAAACCAGGCTGGATACGTCGTCGGAGCTCCGCAAATCGAGACGAAGTTTCACTCCGCCGATGGCACAGTCCGCTACCTGTTCGCCTTCGCCGACGGCCAGAGCGTTGAAACGGTCTGGATGCCCGAAGGCGATGGCGGCGAGGCAGGGGATGGCAGCGAGGTAGGCGACGTTGAGTTGTCCGAATCCCTTTCCTCAGAGTCGCCTCATCTGGATGTCTCCCCCAGATTGTCATCTCGATTAAGGACTTCCCTTCGAGCGGGCGTACCTGCGTTTACCAGGAAGGGCGCGAACGCCCCGGACTCCGGGGCTGATCGTGGACAAGAAGCTCGGGATAAGAGCTTCCGGCGGGCCACCATCTGCGTCTCCAGCCAGGTCGGGTGCGCGGTCGATTGCGCCTTCTGCATGACCGCGCTGCTGGGACTCCATCGCAACCTGAGCACTGGAGAGATCGTTGGCCAAGTTCTGGCTGTGCTCAACGACCAGCAGGTCGAGGTCGAGCCTAACCGTGTGAACCTGGTCTTCATGGGACAAGGAGAGCCGTTTCTGAATTACGACAACTTCATGCAGGCTGTACGGTTACTGGTCCAGGGAACGCAGATTCCCGAATCTCGCATGACGGTCTCAACCTCAGGCATCGTGCCACGGATTGCCGACTTCGGCGCCGAGCCGATCCGCCCCAAGCTTGCCGTCTCAATAAATGCTCCCAACGAAGCCCTGCGCCGCGAGATCATGCCGATCACCAGGAAATGGACGATTGAAAAGTTGATGGCGGCACTGCGCGACTTTCCCTTGCGGAACCGCGAGAGATTGACGTTCGAGTACGTTCTGCTGGCTGGCGTCAACGACGCTGTAGCACAGGCGCGGGAACTGAGCGATCTCCTACGAGGCCTCCGCGCCAAGGTGAACCTGATCGCGCTGAACCCCGGCCCTGAGATTCCCTTTTTCACCCCGCCGGAGGAGCGGATACAGGCCTTTCAGGAGGTGCTCACCCGCGCCGGCATTCCTACGTTTCTTCGGCGGCCGCGGGGCCGAGACATCTACGCCGCCTGTGGACAGCTTAAGCACACCACCGAACTGGTCCAGTTACCTTCGTGAAGGTTCAGGGGGGCTGGATGTCCTAGTCAGTTCCCCTGCCTGCCGCCTTGGCTTTGGGACGGCCACTGACCACACGAAAACGCGGGCCAGCCAAGTCGAAGTCATGGGTCATGTGCGGGATTGCCTTGGCAACGTAGAATCGGACTTCGCCCTTGCATATCCGACAGGACGGGAACTCCTCTCCGCGAATGGCAATGGTCTCGTGTCGCGAGCGATGAGCCAAGTGCACCACGGTGTAGGTACCGGAGATTGGTACCATCTCTCCCGGTTCATAGGCGCGACAATCGCGAACGAGAGAAGCAGGCATCGTCAGCCTTCAGCCACCGAGCGAGCGGGTTGATGCAAGCTTGCGACCTCAACCTTTCGACCGGCACGGTTCGCCCCGGTTGAGTAATTCAGGTAATCATCAGGTATTGCTACGAGGGTGGGCTTATTGGCGAGAAGCTGCCGCCTTTCCGGACCTCTGTCCGCAACAACCCGTGATACCTCTTTTAGGATGCGCGCAGCGGTTTTGAAGTTGTCATCAACGCTGCCGGAGCTGGACAGCCAGCTTCGTGCGGCAGCGTCGGGACCTGCATTTGGTTGATCATGGAAAGCTGCTGAGGATCAACCCTGGCTGGCGCGAGCACGACACAACACTGCTCCCCGGCAATCGCATCCGAAGAACAAATGACCGAAGCGATGAACGCAGTAACGAACGAAGCATCCATTCCCAGAAATCGATTGGGACGGCTGCGTCAATATGTAGAGTCCTTCTGTGGCCTCTACAGCCGGGTAGCGCGTCAATTCAACGTAGATCGTTCTTACGTTAGCCGCGTCGTCCGCGGCGAAAGACATTCCGAAGAAATTGAACGCGCGCTTACCAATGAGCTCACACGCATAACGGGCGAAGCCGAGCAAGCGGGCGACAAATAGCCAGCTTCTGTCGCTCTACCCGCAAGCCGGAAGGGATGGGGGCGCAACCCGCTTGCCTCCCGGCGGCGGACGATGATCACATCTCGGGAGAGGCTCGCAAGACTCACTCGAGACACGACCCGAACCAGTCGATTCCCCCTTTTCGGTTCGGTCGCCAACCGGTCCAACTTCCTGCAACGCTGTGCATTGCCGCCTCATCTAAAACCTTGACAATGATTCACTCAAGTTCTATAGTGACTTTGCTGTAAGGACATGGGTTGGCGATAAGTTGTTGATTTATAGTTGTTTGGCAATTCTTATCCCCCTAGGAGGGTAGCAGTATGGGAAAGATTATCGGAATTGACCTAGGCACGACGAACTCGGTGGTCGCGGTCATGGAGGGCGGCGAGCCCAAGGTCATACCAAACGAAGAGGGTGGGCGGACTACGCCGTCGGTCGTCGGATTCACCAAGAACGGCGAGCGGCTGGTAGGCCAGGTAGCCAAGCGTCAAGCGATTACCAACCCGGAAAACACCATTTACTCCATCAAGCGCTTCATGGGCCGTCGTTTCGACGAGGTCAGTGAAGAGATGAAGATGGTGCCTTACAAAGTGGTGCAATCGGGCGATCATGTGGCCATAGTGGCGCAAGGCAAGGAATATACCCCGCCGCAAATCTCCGCCATGATCCTGCAGAAGCTGAAGAAGGCGGCTGAGGACTACCTGGGCGAGACAGTTACCGATGCGGTGATAACCGTGCCGGCATACTTCAACGATGCACAGCGCCAGGCGACCAAAGATGCGGGCAAAATCGCCGGGCTTGAGGTAAAGCGCATCATTAACGAGCCTACGGCAGCCGCGCTGGCCTACGGTCTGGACAAAAAGAAAGACGAAACCATCGCCGTGTATGACTTCGGCGGCGGAACGTTTGACATCTCGATCCTGGAGGTCGGCGAAGGCGTGATCGAGGTGAAGTCTACCAACGGCGATACGCACCTGGGCGGCGACAACATCGATCAACGCATCGTCGACTGGCTGATCGATGAGTTCAAGAAAGACGAGGGCTTGAACCTGCGCGACAAGGGCAATGAAATGGCCTTGCAGCGTCTGCGCGACGCAGCCGAGCGCGCCAAGATCGAGCTCTCGACCACGATGCAGACCGAGATCAATCTGCCTTTCATCACGGCGGATGCCAGCGGCCCGAAGCACCTGGTCAAGACGCTGACGCGCGCCAAGCTGGAAGAGATGGTGCGTGACATCATCGAGCGCTCCATCGGCCCGTGCAAGCAGGCAATGAAAGACGCCAGTGTTACGCCTGACAAGATCGACGAAGTTGTCCTGGTAGGTGGCCAGACCCGCATGCCGCGCATTCAGGCGCTGGTGAAGGAGCTGTTCGGCAAAGAGCCGCACAAGGGAGTGAATCCTGACGAAGTGGTCGCCGTTGGTGCAGCCATCCAGGGCGGCGTTCTAGGCGGCGAGGTAAAGGACCTGCTGCTGCTCGACGTGACTCCCCTGACGCTGTCGATCGAGACGATGGGCGGCGTGGCAACCCAGATGATTCCCCGCAACACGACCATCCCGACCAAGAAGACGGAGATGTTCTCGACCGCGGCTGACAACCAGACGTCGGTTGAGGTACATGTGATGCAGGGCGAGCGGCCCATGGCGCGCGACAATCGCACGCTGGGTAAGTTCCACCTGACGGGATTGCCGCCGGCTCCGCGTGGCGTGCCGCAGATCGAAGTAACCTTCGACATTGATGCCAACGGCATCCTGAATGTGACCGCGAAAGATATGGCCACGAGCAAGGACCAGAAGATCACGATCACGTCTTCTTCCGGCCTGAGCAAGGAAGAAGTCGAGCGCATGGCAAAGGACGCCGAGGCGCACTCGGCCGAAGACAAGGCCAAGCGCGACGAGGTCGAAGCCCGCAACCAGCTCGACGGTATGGTCTACAGCATTGAGAAGATGCTGCGCGAACACGGAGACAAGATCTCCGGGCAGGAGCGCGGCGACGTCGAAAACGCACTGGCCGATGCCAAGAAGGCGCTCGAAGGCAGCGACGCGAACGCGATGAAGTCAGCGCGTGATCGCCTGCAGGCAGCTTCGCACAAGCTGGCTGAAGCGATGTACAAGGCCACGGCGGCGCAAACGCCTCCTGCGGGTGGCGCAGCTCCCGGCGGCGACGGCCAGACAGGCGGCGCTCAGCAGAAGAAGGACGAGGGCGTCATCGATGCTGAGTACGTGGACGTGGAGGACAAAAAGTGACGCCGTTTCGCTCGGCGTCCGAACCCAGCCGGCACCATCCCGAGCGAGGCTGAAGCTGAGTCTTGAGGATCGGTTGTTCGCAATTCGCTTTTCGCTCTTCGCGAAACAGGGGCGCCCGGCGGCGCCCCTTGTGGTAACGGGCACGGATTGGAGGACGCGCGAAAGAACGTTCTTGGCGACCGTGTTTCTGGCGAAAAGCGACGAGCGCAGAGCAGAATTCAGCGACCAGAAAGGTAAGCGTAACCAGAAGTGAGATTTGAAATCAAAGGCCGGTCCTACCTGTTGAGCTTCAACCCGAGCGATGGCCGATGGTATCTGCTGACGCCCGGCAGTGATGGGCGGGTGAAGGCGATACCCGTGATCTCCGATAATGAGATTGGGATGACGTTCAACCTTGTCGTGCCATCGGGAGACGAAGGACAGGCGAGCATTAACTGAAGTGGGATAGTGTAGTAGATAGAAAAACATCTGGTCGTAGCTCGTGCAAGAAGCACGTAACTCGGGCAACGGTAGAAAGGTAGAAGGTGACAGGACATATCCGCGTGGCGGAGGCACGAATCCCGCCCGCCGCAGAGGGAAAAAGATGGCCCGGCATCCTCGGCTTCGCTCAGGGCAGGCTGAAGCGGCAAAGGCTGCGCCGGGCGGGCGCAAATCCGGTTCCGTTCCGCTCGACATCAGAAAGAGCAGGTCCCTCGACTGGAGCTGAGGTCCTCTCTCGGGATGACACCTGAAAATAACAAAGCATTAATCACCGCGAGCGAAAAGCGAAAGGCCATTCGCGAAGAGGGACGAGAAGGCGGCGATTAGCGACTAGCCTCCCACCCTGTCGCAAAGAGGGTCGGGGGTGACCAGGCTGATAGTTGGCAACTGATAGCTCACCATGGCGACCACTACCAACAAAGACTATTACGGTGCCCTCGGGGTAAAGAAGACTGCCTCGGCGGAAGAGATACGCAAGGCATTTCGCAAACTTGCACGTAAATATCATCCCGACGTAAACCCAGGGGACAAGACGGCCGAAGAAAAGTTCAAGGCGATCTCCGAAGCCAACGACGTCCTGAGCGATCCCAAGAAGCGCAAGATCTACGATCAGCTCGGCTTCTACTCCGACAACATCGATCCTGCGGCAGCCGAAGCCTACGCCCGCGGCGGAGGGTTTGGCGCGGGGGGCTTTGGCGGACCGAATGCGAACGCAGGCGGCGCGCACACGTATACCCAGGAAGTACCGTTCGACTTCAGTGGCTTCGACTTCTCTGATTTCGCCGAAGGTGCTGGCGCCGCCGGGCGCCGGGCCGGTGGTGGCGGCTTTCGCGACATCTTCTCCAACATTTTTGGCGGCGGGCGCGGGGAAACTGTACAGCATGCCGAGCCGGGTACGGATCTCGAATATCAGGTCAATGTCGGCTTCTGGCAGGCGATCAAGGGCACGGTGATGAAGCTGAACATTCCTCATCTCGAGGTCTGCACAAACTGCCACGGCCAGGGCTACATCGAGCACCCCGGCGTCTGCCCAGAGTGCAAGGGGAAAGGTCAGATCACACAGAAAAGCGGCAGCATGAAGTTCAACATTCCCTGCCCACGCTGCGGCGGGAGTGGCAAGGACCGCACGGTGTGCCCGGTGTGTCACGGCGAAGGACGTATGGAGCGCACCGAATCGCTTGAGGTCCGCATCAAGCCCGGCACCCGCGACGGTCAGCGCATTCGCATTGCCGGACGGGGAAATGCCGGCACCATGGGCGCGCCGGCAGGTGACCTTTACATCATCGTGCGGGCGGGCGAGCATCCACTATTCAAGCGTGAAGGCGATGACATTCACCTCGCCGTCCCGGTCACGTCCACGGAGGCGGCGCTGGGCGCGAAGATTGAAGTGCCGACCATCGACGGGAGAACTTTGCTCAAGATTCCCCCTGGCACGCAGCCAGGACAGAAGTTGCGCCTCCGCGAAAAGGGTGTGCCGTCGGCGGTGAAGGAAGGCACCCGCGGGGATGAGATTGTCGAGGTCAAAGTGGTTACCCCGGCCATTCACGACGAACGCTCCAAGGAAATCTTGCGCGAATTGGCCAAGCTGAACTCCGAAGACCCGCGGGAGCAATTATGGAAGCAGGTGTAAGGGTGGCAGCTTGGCAGTTGGCGATTAGCCATTCGTCGGCATTGCCCAGGATCAGGCGATCGCCTATTAACGAGCGGCGTCGGGCATACGATCGTCAGAGCCTGGGACGAAGGGCACTGCAGGTGTTGCGTCTCATTTGTGTGTCCAGGCTGAGAGCGAATTGCTAATTGCCAGCAACTGTTGCTAATGACTACTGTGCTCGAAACTCCACGCCTCATCTTGCGCCACTTACGTCGCGACGATGTCGATGCCATCTTCGACGTGATCGGGGATGCGGAGACCATGCAATACTACCCGCGGAGCTTCGAGCGCAAAGACGCAGAAGAGTGGGTTGAGCGAAACTTGAAACGCTACGCCGAGCAGGGAAACGGATTGTACGCTGTAGTACTCAAGTCCACATGCGAGGTTATCGGTGACTGTGGACTGGTGCAGCAGAATGTGGAAGGCATCTCTTTGCTGGAGGTCGGCTACCACCTCCGCCGTGACCAGTGGGGCAGGGGCTATGCGACCGAGGCGGCGAGAGCGTGCCTCGACTACGCCTTTCGCAATATGGATGCCGACAAAGTGATCTCACTCATTCGGCCCGAAAACCTGCCATCGCGCCGCGTTGCGGAGCGCAATGGAATGAGAATAGAGCGGCAGATCACCTACTTTGGGCTGCCGCACTTAATTTATGTGATGACGCGGGGGGACTATGGCCAGGCGTAAGAAGCAGGGCGCGTACATGATCAGCGCAGTGGCGGAGATGTACGAGATCCATCCGCAGACACTACGGCTCTACGAGCGCGAAGGCTTGTTAAAGCCGTCGCGCACCGAGGGGAATACGCGCCTGTACACTGACGGAGACCTGGAAAGGCTGGAGCTGATCCTTTCGCTGGCGCGCGACCTGGGCGTGAACATCTCGGGCATCGCCATCATCCTGCAAATGCGCGAACGCATGGAGGAGATGCAGCGCCAAATGTCGGAGTTCGTGAAATACGTGCGCAACGAGATCAGCGCACGCGCGCAACATGCGACGGTCGACGCTAGCCGTGGCGCGATCGTGCCGGTGCGCAACCCGGTCCTGATCAGACCTGAGAAGAAACACTAAATTTGGGAAATGATGCATCGACGCATTCGGCCGGGCCTGAGGGGGTCAAGGCTTTACGGCGCAAATGCCGCCCACAGCAGGATCGTCAAACACCATTCTCCGCCGTGGCCGGTTGGGCGGAGTTACCGGAGTGTTAGCGCTCGATCTTTCTCACATCCCCGCTAGCGTAGCGAGTCTTGTGCCCGGGTATCAAACAGAAACATCGAGTGGTCGATCATCAGCCTGGGCCGGTAGTTCCAAAGCCAGTGATATCCCTGCGGATTCTCCAATATCTGCCCCGACAAGCAACTTGCTCCTACCACTACGGCTCCCCCTTCGTGCTCACCGGGAGGGAGCAACGCCGCATGCACCCCGTACAAAGCAGGATCGACGGATCCGAAATATGCCAGGTGCAGCCGCTCGCCCGGATGTTTCCGCTCATAGTTACGCAGTGCGATCAGCCCCTGTCCCCAGTCCAGGTTGCTGTCCGTCAGAAGGCGCCAACTATTTTGCGGCCTGACGAAAACATTGAAGTACGCCAAGTAATCCGGCGCATAGCGCAGGGCGTCGGCTGCGTTCAGGCAAAGCGTAAGAATGACGACTGCTTGGGCAACGCGATGTTTGCGGGCATGCTCCCAGATTCCGCCGGCGATAAGAAGGACAAGTGGATACAGGGGCAGGATGTGTCGTTCACCAATGTCGTACCTCGACTGCAGGGCAAACACCAAGTAGACGAACCCGAACAAGCACATAACCAGCAGATCGCCGGGAGCGCGACACGTCTTGCGCACGCCCAGGAGGAGACTCGCAAGAAAGCACAGCAGGAGGATCGTTGGCCACTTCAGGGCGATGGCTACTGGATAGTACATCCTGATTCCGCCCTCGGGATAAATTTGTCCGAGAAACCACGCGGCACGCCCGCGACGAGTCCTCACGGCGACGTCGCGCAGGCCTGCGCCGTT
>Ga0306926_10006390_pt1 | contig 12641 bp, 11 predicted proteins | sample flu12Cox44000178_FD_203759 | JGI IMG/M metagenome (GOLD analysis project Ga0306926, IMG submission 203759) | Lab enrichment of tropical soil microbial communities from Luquillo Experimental Forest, Puerto Rico - flux8day.12C.oxic.44.000.178 (v2)... | ecosystem: Environmental > Terrestrial >... | reverse complement strand
CGGCGGCGCCGCTGCTGGCCGGGGAACTGCGCCGGGCGGGGCTGCGCGCCCACGCCGGGCCCGTCGTCACCGTGGACCGGCTGGCCGGCGGCCCGTCCCGGCAGCGGCTGGCGGCCAGTGGCGCACTGGCGGCCGACCTGGAGTCCGCCCCGCTGGCAGCGGCGGCACAGGACCGGCCGGTGGCCGTGCTCCGCGCGGTGTCCGACACCCCCGCGCGGCCGCTGCTGCGCCCGGGGATCGTGACCGGCGGGCTGGCCGCGCTGCGGGCGCTGCGGGCCGCGGGCCCGGTGCTGGCCGCGTGGGCCGCCGCGGCCGGGCCACGCCGGGTGCTGCTGGCCGGGCCGCGGTCGTTCTGCGCCGGAGTGGACCGCGCCATCGAGATCGTGGAGAAGGTGCTCGACCAGCGCGGAGCGCCGGTGTATGTGCGTAAGCAGATCGTGCACAACACCCACGTCGTCGCCGACCTGGAACGGCGCGGCGCGGTGTTCGTGGACGAACTGTCCGAGGTCCCCGACGGGGCGTGCGTGGTCTTCTCCGCCCACGGAGTGTCCCCGGCGGTCCGCGAGGAGGCCGACCGGCGCGGCCTGGACACCATCGACGCGACCTGCCCGCTGGTGGCGAAGGTGCACGCGGAAGCGCGCCGGTTCGCGGCCGATGGCTACCTGGTGGCGCTCATCGGGCACGCCGGCCACGAGGAGGTCGAGGGCACCCTTGGCGAGGCACCGGAGTCGACGGCATTGGTGGAAAGCGCTGCCGACGTGGCCCGGCTGCGCCCCGCGGACCCGGGCAAGGTCGCCTACCTGATGCAGACCACGCTCGCCGTGGACGAGGCGGCGGAGATGGTCACCGCGCTCACCGAGCGGTTCCCCGCGGCCAGGGCCCCGGGCAGCGACGACATCTGTTACGCCACCACTAACAGGCAGCGGGCCATCCGTGCCGTCGCCGCCGAGTCCGACCTGGTGCTGGTCGCGGGTTCGGCTAATTCGTCCAACTCGGTACGCCTTGTGGAGACGGCACAGCGGGCCGGCACCCCCGCGCACCTCATCGACGGGCCGTCGGACATCCAGCTCGGCTGGCTGGCCGGCGCGTCCACGATCGGCCTGACCGCCGGCGCCTCGGCGCCGCCGGCCGTGGTCAACGACATCATCACCGCGCTGTCGGGCCTCGGCCCCGTGGAGGTCTCCGAGCGCGTCATCACCACCGAGAACATCCGGTTCAGCCTGCCCAAGGAGGTCCGGGCGCAATGACCATGCCACTGCGACAGAGCCTGCGGATCGGGACCTACCTGATGCGCCAGAAGCTGGCGCGCAAGGACAAGTTCCCCCTCCTGGTCGAGCTGGAGCCGCTGTTCGCGTGCAACCTCAAGTGCGCCGGCTGCGGGAAGATCCAGCAGCCGCACACGCTGCTGAAGCAGCGGATGCCGGTGGACCAGGCGATCGGCGCGATCGAGGAGTGCGGCGCGCCGATGGTGTCCATCGCCGGCGGTGAACCGCTCATGCACCCGCAGATCCACGAGATCGTCGCGGAGCTGATCAAGCGCAAGAAGTACGTGTTCCTCTGCACGAACGCGCTGCTGATCCCCAAGCACATCGACAAGTTCTCCCCGTCGCGGTACTTCGCCTGGGCGGTGCACATCGACGGGCTGGCCGAGCGGCACGACGAGTCGGTCTGCAAGGAGGGCGTGTTCGACCAGGCGGTCGCCGCGATCAAGGAATGCCAGCGGCGTGGGTTCCGGGTCACCACGAACACCACGTTCTTCAACACCGACACCCCGCAGACGGTCATCGACGTGCTGAACTACCTCAACGACGACCTCGGCGTGGACGAGATGATGATCTCCCCGGCCTACGCGTACGAGAAGGCACCGGACCAGGAGCACTTCCTCGGCGTGACCGAGACCAGGGAGCTGTTCCGCAAGGCGTTCGCCGACGGCAACAGGCAGCGCTGGCGGCTCAACCACTCCCCGCTGTTCCTTGACTTCCTTGAGGGCAAGGCCGACTTCGGCTGCACCGCCTGGGGAATCCCGTCTTATTCGCTGCTCGGCTGGCAGCGGCCGTGCTATCTGATGTCGGACGGGTACGTGCAGTCGTACAAGGAGCTGATCGAGACCACCGACTGGGACGCCTACGGCCGCGGCAAGGACCCGCGGTGCGCGAACTGCATGGCGCACTGCGGCTACGAGCCGTCCGCGGTCCTGGCCACCATGGGCTCGCTGAAGCAATCGCTTCGCGCGATGCGCTCCTCGTGATCGGAGAAGACTTTTCCGTCACCCCGTGAACCTGGGGTCTAAAACTGACGGAAAAGTCTTGAGGATCAAGGAAACGGGCTTACTCCCCGTCGGTACGGGGGAAGGGCTGTTCGCACCAGACGACCTTGCCCCCGTTGGTCCGGCGGGCGCCCCAGCGGCCGGACAGCTTGCTGACGATCTGCAGCCCCCGGCCGGTCTCGTCGTCCTTCGCCGCGTGCAGCAGCTTGGGCAGCGCGGGCGAGCTGTCGAGCACCTCGCAGACCAGCGCGCCCTCCTTGATCAGCCGCAGCGTGACCGCGCCTTCGGCGTACCTGATCGCGTTCGTCACCAGTTCGGAGGCCAGTAGCTGGGTGGTGTCCACCATGCTGGCCAGGTCCCACTTCTCCAGCGGCTCGGCCACCAGGGACCTGGCCTCGCGCGCCGCGGACGGCTCGCCACTCAGCGCCCAGGACGCCTGCAGGCCGCCGTCGATCCGGGCCAGCCGGCCTATCAGCACGGCGATGTCGTCGCGGTGCTGATCGGAGTAGGCGCCGGCCAGCATCGACTTGCATAGGTCGTCCATCGAGCCGGCCACCGACTCGGCGTCGAACACCGACTGGAGCCGCTTCAGCCCGTCGTCGATGTCCCGGCCGCGGCTTTCCACCAGCCCGTCGGTGTAGAGGACGAACATGCTGCCGTCCTCGATCTCGAAGGTCCGGCTGGAGATCAGCCCTTCGCCCACGCCCAGCGGCGGTGCCGGGGACACGTCGAGGAACTCGCTGCTGCCGTCCGGCCGAACCAGCAGCGGCGGCAGGTGCCCGGCACAGGCGACCTCACAGGTGCCGTTCACCGCGTCGTAGGTGGCGTACACGCAGGTGGCGAAGTGCGGCTCACGATCGCCGATCTTCCGCATCAGCTCGTTGAGATACTGCAGCGTCTCGGCCGGGGACAGCTCGAGCATCGACAGGGTCTGGATCGCGGTGCGCAGCCGGCCCATGGTGACCGCGGCACGGACACCGTGGCCGGCCACGTCGCCGACGACCAGGGCCACCCGCGCGCCCGGCAGGTTGATCGACTCGTACCAGTCTCCACCTACCTCGATGAGCTGGCTGCCGGGCAGGTACCTGTGCGTGACCTCGACCGACGACGGCGCGGAGAGCCCGGTCGGCAGCAGGCTGCGCTGCAGGGTGAGCGCGGTGGCCCGCTCCGGTTGTACCGCCGGGCGTTGTCGATGAAGATCGCCGCGCGGGAGGCGAACTCCATGCCGATCTCGGTGTCGTAGGCGTCGAACGACCGGAAGCCCTTCCGCCGGTTGCACACGATGAAGCCAAGCGTGGAGCCGCGCGCGTTCAGCGGCAGCAGCAGCATGGACGAGTCGGCCAGCAGTTTCATGGGCCGGCGCAGCCACGTTTCGGCCATCTCGATTGCTTCGGGAGTGGTCATGGCGGGCTGACGGACCGGCCGGCCGGTGCTCATGCACTCGGTGTAGGGCGATCCCGCCGGGTAGCGCAGCACCTCACCGGTGGGAAACGTGGCGTCCCAGTCGGGGTTGCTGTCGTCGGTGGCGATGGCCATCCGGCGCAGCAGGTAGGAACCGTCGTTCTGGGAGGCGGGCGGCTCGTCGGCCGCCACCAGGCTCTCCAGCAGCAGCAGCCCGGCCGAGTTGCTGAAGTGCGGGACCACGATGTTGATCAGCCCGCGGGCCAGCTGGTCCAGGTCGAGGGTGGCGCCCATCTGCCGGAACGTCTCGTCGAGCAGCGCATGCCGCATCAGCGCGGGGTCCAGGAACTGCTCCACGCTGGGCGGTGGCATGCGCAGAATCGCCAGCGCGGACGGGCACCCTTCGGTGTCGCCGCGCATCGGCTGCAGGGTGACCACGGTGTCGATGGGATTGCTGCGCTGCGCCTTGAAGGTGAGCACCGCGGTCGCTTCCCGGCCCCCCTTGACCGCGTCGAGCAGGCTGTTGAGCGGGGTCCCCGTGGGGGAGTTGCCCACCACCAGATCGCTCAGGTGCGTGCCGAGCAGCGAGCCGTTCGGCGGGTCAAGGACTTCTTTTGCATTCCGGTCATGCTGAACTACCCGTCCGGCCGGATCTACCCCCAGGATCAGTGTCCGCACGGATGTGTGAGACAGCAGCGTAGTGATCTTTGCACGATACCTGACATTGGCCCGCCCATTCCGGGTGACCTGGAACGTTGCACTATGCCGATCGAGTTAGGTTTTGGGTCCCATTTGGGCTGCGGGAACAGCCCTGACGTGGCCGGGGAGATGGCTGATGCGTTACCGTGCGGGGCGGTAAGGTGCGTGCGGCCCGGTACCCGGCGAGGAGGGGGGCATGGCGCAGCGTCCCGCGGTGACCGTTTTGGGCAGCCTGAACACTGACATCTCGCTCCTTGTGCCACACCTGCCCGGCCCGGGGGAAACCGTGCTCGCTTCGGGGGGTGCCACGTTCGGCGCGGGCGGGAAGGGCGCCAACCAGGCGGTGGCGGCCGCCCGGCTGGGCGCCGCCGTGTCGATGGTGGGCTGCTGCGGGGACGACGAGTTCGGGGCCAGGCTGCGGGCGGGCCTGGCCGCCGAGGGAGTCGGCGTGACCGGCCTGCGCGCGGTGCCCGGCGTGGCCTCGGGGCTGGCCCTGATCACTGTAGACCCGGCCGGGGAGAACTCGATCGCGGTCGCCGCGGGCGCCAACGGGCTCGCCGGGGACGCGGAGGTCAGGGCCGCCTTCGCGCAGCCATGCGACGTGCTGGTGCTATCGGCGGAGATACCCGTGCCCGTGCTCGGCGCCGCGCTCCGCCGCGCCCGGGCCGGCGGGGTGCGCACCGTGCTCAACCTGGCCCCGGTTCCCGAGGGGGCGGCCGGCCTGCTCGCCGAGTGCCCAGGATGGCTCGTGGTGAACGCCCAGGAGGCGGCGGCCCTGGCGGGACTGGGGTGGCAGGGCGGCGGCAGAGCCGACGCCCGGGGCGGGGGGCAAGGAGAGCCGGACGGTTCGCCGCCGCAGAACGAGGCGGCGCTTGGCAGGGACGCCGCGGCGGGCCTGGCCGCGGGGCTCGGTGGTGGGCATGTCGTGGTCACGCTGGGCGCGGCCGGGGCGGCGCTCGCCGGGCCGGCTGGGACGGTCATGGTGCCCGGGTTCCCGGTGACCGCGGTGGACACCGTGGGCGCAGGAGACGCGTTCGTGGGGGCCCTCGCCGTGGCACTGGCCAGCGGCCTTGGCCCGGCCGGCGCGGTCACCGCCGCCTGCGCGGCCGGGGCGGCAGCGGCCACCCGCAGGGGCGCACAGGCGGCCCTGCCCCGGCCCGCCGACGTGCTCGCGGCGACCGGGTTCGCCTGGCCCGCCTGAGCGCGGGTAACGCCGGCGGCCGGGACCACGGGAGCGCCGGCTAACGTCCTTCTGGGCCAGTCACCGAGGCCGCGTGCGAGGGGAGTTCCCGTGCCTGAGGCCAGCGGGCCGATCATCGAGCAGACGTCCACCCGGGTGGTCTACGAGACCCCGCATATGCGCCTGCGTGAGGACGGCATCCGGCGGCCGGACGGGTCGGCCGGGATTTACTCGTACGTGGAGAAGCCGGACTTCGCCTTGATCATCCCGGTTGAGAACGACGGTTTTCACCTGGTCGAGCAGTACCGCTACCCGGTGCGGATGCGGTGCTGGGAGTTCCCCCAGGGCACCCTGCCCGGCATGGCGGTCGCCGACGACCCGGAGAAACTCGCCAGGGAGGAACTCCGCCAGGAAACCGGCATGACGGCCAGCGTGCTGCGCCACCTGGGCCACCTGCACTGCGCGCACGGGGTGGTCAGCCAGGGCTTCGACGTGTTCGTGGCGTCAGGCCTGACGCCGGGCACGCCGGAGCTTGAACTCGAGGAGCAGGACCTGCGCTGCCGGTGGTTCGGCCGCGCTGAGATGGAACAGATGATCCTCGGCGGCGGGATCACCGACGACTGCACGCTCGCCGCCTACACGCTGTTCCTGCTGGCCGGGGAGACCGCCGGCTGATCAGAAACGACGATGCCCCCGGGAGCCGATGCTCACGGGGGCGCCATCTAAGGGCGCTGACGTGCGGTCGCCTCCTCGGCGAGTTGCGCAACGCGGCTCCAGCCGGACGGTATTCCGCGAAGGCTTTTATAGTTGCGGCCCGGGGCACCAAGCACGCCAGCGAATGTTCATAACGCGGCCGCCCGGTGCCCTATTCCACGCCCGCAGAACTGATTACACCGGGGCGCGCCGTGGGCGGTCCTGGCGCCGGTGGCCGGCCGTAGGATCGCCGGGTGAGCGACCTGAGCCAGGCGGCGGTGCTCGATGCACTCGACGCTGTATACCGGAACGTGACCGCCGTGGCCGGCGGGCTCGGCGAGGCGGACCTGATGCGCCCGAGCCGCTGCGCGGGCTGGGCCGTGGCCGACGTTCTCTACCACGAACTGCTCGACGCCCGCCGGGCGCTGCGCACGTTCGCGAGCCCCGCGGACCAGCCGCCGGACTGCGATGATGTGTCCTACTGGACCGACTACGCCCCGGACGGCGATGGCGCGTCCGGTGATGCCGCGTCCGGCAGCGGGGCGCCGGGCCACGCGGAGGAGTCGGCGGCGCACGCGCGTTATGTCCGGATCGCCGCGGCCGCGTACCCGCCCGGCGCGCTGGCCTGGGAGTGGTCGGAGACCGCGGCGGCCGCGGTGCGGGCCGGCCGGGCGTGCGGGCATCAGGCGGTGACGACGCAGGGGCACGTGCTGACCGTCGCCGACTTCGCCGCCACGCTCGCCGTCGAGGCCGCCGTGCATTACCTGGACCTGACCGTAGCCCTGCCCGATGCCCCGGCGCCGGAGCCGGCGTCGCTGGCCCTGGTGCGGCGGGTCCTCGATGGTCTCCTGGGCACCCCGGTCCCGGCCTCCTGGGACGACGTCACCGCCGCGCTCAAGGGCACCGGCCGCGAGGCCCTCACCGAAGCGGACCGCCACGCCCTCGGCCCCTCGGCCAGCAGGTTCCCTCTCTTCGCCTGACTCCCACGATCGGCGAAAGCCGGTCCTCATGGTGAGGGAAGATCCTTCCGGATCATGAAGCCCCGGGCAAATGTCGGAGGGCGCTGATCGACCTCAATATGAAGAAGGCCGCGTATGAGCGGTTCGGGGTGCCGTCGTACCGGGTGGTTATCCCCGATGTCGGTAAGCCCGAGTTGATTGCCTTCGAACTGCGTGACGGGCATTACATGGAAACCGCCCGGGTCAGCGGCGGCGAGCCATTCACGGCGCGGCAGCCCTTCGCCGTCGAGGTGGTCCCGGCCGGGCTGGTCGCCGGGCTGCAGCCACCGGCCTGATCCCTGGGGCCGGCCCGCGCCGGGGCGGGCGGGGCTGTCATTCCCTCGCAAGGCGATAGTGTGTGATGTCCAAGTCGGGCATTGTGAGGAGCGGCTGGTTGTGGCCGGGGACGAATCCCTTATCGGCTCCATAGGCGTGATCATCATTGCCACCCGCGGCGCCCACGGTCCCGGTGAAGTTCTGCTCAAAATCCGCGGCGGCACCGAAGCGTACCTCGCCTGGTCGGCGGAGCCGATCCCGCGGGGCGCGACCGTGCTGGTCATCAACAGCCGCGGCTCGCGATCGGTGGACGTCAGTGCCTGGACCGATCCCCTGCAGCCTTTTCCTGATGACGTTGTTTGAGGAGCACCACCATGTTCGGTTACCGCGTCCCTGCCCCCGATCAGGCCATGATGATCTCAGGTGGCAGGCGCTGGCGGGGCGGTGCGCCGTTCCGCGTCGTGGTCGGCCACGGAACCTTCGTGATCCCCTTTTTCCGCAAAGCGCGCTACCTGACGCTGTCCATGCAGGAGGCGGAGGTCGCCGAGGTCTGCGTGACCCGGCAGGGCATCTCGGTGAACATCCGGGCCGTGATCGCGTTCAAGGTCGGCAACGACGACGAGAGCATCGTCAACGCCGGCCAGCGGTTCCTGTCGGACCAGGATCAGATGGGCACCCTGACCGGCCGGATCTTCGCCGGCCACCTCCGCTCGATCGTCGGCTCGATGACCGTGGAGGAGATCGTCACCGAGCGGCAGAAGCTGGCCACCGAGGTGCTGGACGGCTCCAAGATGGAGATGGCCAAGATCGGCCTCACCGTGGATTCGCTGCAGATCCAGTCGATCGACGACATGAACTCCGGCTACATCGACGCGATGGCCGCTCCGCACCGGGCCGCCATCCAGCGACAGGCCAAGATCGCGCAGGCGCAGGCCAACCAGGCGGCCGCCGAGGCCGAGCAGGAGGCGCAGCGCAAGCAGGCCGAGTACGCGCGGCAGACAGCGGTCGTGCAAGCCCAGTACAAGGCCGAGGTCGACCAGGCCCAGGCCCAGTCGGCCCAGGTGGGGCCGCTTACCCAGGCGAAGGCCCAGCGCGACGTGATCGCCGCGCAGGCCGAGCTTGCGCGGCAGCAGGCCGAGCTGCGCCAGCGCCAGCTCGTCGCCGAGGTCATCAGGCCGGCCGAGGCGGAGGCGGACAAGGTCCGCATCCTGGCCCAGGCCGATGCGGAGCGGATTCGGATCCAGGCCGCGGCGGCGGCCTCGCACAACCGGGTCGCGCTCGACCGCATGCTGATCGACCAGCTTCCGCAGATCGTCAAGGAGGCCGCCAGCGGCCTGGCCGGCGCGAACGTCAACGTGCTGAACGGCGCGGAGGGCCTTAGTGAGCTGACCGCTGGCCTGGTCGCCCAGGGGATGACCATCCTGGACTCGGTGAAGAAGAACCTTGCCGGTTCTTCCGTGGGCCGCGGCGGATTTGACTCCGAGGACGACAGCGATGACGACGACCCGCGGGCGCTGCCAGGCAGCCCGGCAGCGAGCGGCTCCGCCGACGGCCAGCCGGGCAGGTAACACCCCGGCCGCGAGCCCGGCAAACGGACCACCCGGCCGCTCAGCTGGCTATGGGTGCCGGGGTGGCGTGGGCCGCACGGTACTGTCCCGGCTGGCACAACGCCGTCCGGGACAGCACCGAGGACCCACGCTGCGGCGGTGCTGGTATGCGAGGCTGCATTGGTGCCGATCTTGGTTGCTGCTTGTGTGCTCGCGGCGGTCGCGTGGGTTTACCTGCTGGTCGCGCACGGGGGTTACTGGCGCACGGATTGCCGGCTGCCCGTGGGGGGCGGGAGAGCCGAGCCTGGCCCGGGGGGCTGGCCTTCGGTCGTGGCCGTCATTCCGGCGCGGGATGAGGCTGCCATCTTGCCGGAGACCTTGCCTAGCCTGCTGAACCAGGAGTATCCGGGTGAGCTGTCGGTCGTGCTGGTGGACGACGGGAGTTCGGACGGGACCGCCGCGGTCGCGGAGTCACTGGAGCAGGGTTCCGGTGTGGCGCTAAAGGTGATCCGGGGTGAGCCGCTGCCCGAGGGGTGGGCGGGCAAGGTCTGGGCCATGGCGCAGGGGGTGGCGGCGGCAGGGGAGTGCGACTATCTGCTGTTCACCGACGCCGACATCGCCTTCGGGCCCGGCACGGTTACGGCCCTGGCCCGCGCCGCGGTCACCGACGACCGCGCCCTGGTATCCCAGATGGCGTTGCTGCGCGCGGAGACCGGCTGGGAGAGGTGGATAGTCCCGGCCTTTGTCTACTTCTTCGCCCAGCTCTACCCGTTCCGCCGGATCGGGCGCCCGGGTGCCCGTACCGCTGCGGCGGCCGGTGGCTGCATGCTGGTGCGCCGCACCGTCCTGGCCGCGCCCGGGGACCTGGAGAAGATCAGGGACGCCAGGATCGACGACATCGCCCTGGCGCGGCTGCTGAAGCGGCCGCCGGTGGCGGCCCGCTGCTGGCTCGGGTTCACCACGGACGTGCGCAGCAGGCGGCCCTACCCGAGGCTCGCCGAGCTGTGGGGGATGGTGGCGCGCAGCGCCTATACCCAGCTCCGGTACTCGCCGCCGCTGCTCGTGGCGGTGCTGGCCGGGCTGGCCTGGCTCTACCTGCTGCCGCCCGCGGCCGGCCTTGCCGGGCTGGCCGCCCTGGTGGCGGGTGCGGGCACCGGCCCAGGCGCGGGCACGGCCGCGGCCTGGTGCGCCGCGGCGGGCCTCACCGGGTGGTTCCTGCAGTCGGTCACCTACCTCCCGGTGCTCAGGTTGTACCGGTTGTCCCCGTTTCGTGCCCCCGGGTTGCCGCTGGCGGCGCTGCTTTACGCCGGCATGACGGCGGACTCGGCCCGGCGGTACCACGCGGGCCGCGGCGGCGCCTGGAAGGGCCGGACAATCCCAGCAAACGAACCGTCATCCCGTTCGTGATCATGCCTTGGGCGGCGCTAGAGGCCACCGCAAGTCATGATCACGACGATGCAGGGTGCCGGGGTCAGTGGCCGGTGGGCAGGAACAGGAGGCCCTTCGGCTCCAGGCGGGGGCCGGACAGCGCGACCTTGCTCACGTGACCGGTCCACGGGCCGAGCATGCCGAGGTAGTTCGGCGGGAACCCGGGCGCGGGGCAGGTCGGCGGGGCGTTGCCCGCGTCGCACGGAGTGGCCGCGACGAAGATCGAGCCCGCCTTGAAATCGCCGCTGACCCGGCTGACGGTGTCACCGTCGCCGTCGGTCGCGAACAGCAGCCCGTGCCCGGTTACCCACGCCGTGTCGTCCACCGCCTGGGACAGGTTCAGCACGCGCAGCCGTACCGCTCCGTCCTGCGTCTGCATGTAGATCTGCTGCTTGTCGGCCTGGCTGGTCAGCTCGAAGGCACCGGCGAACCGGGGCGCGCCCGACGGGACCGCGAAGTTGGAGTCCGGGTCGATAAGCGCAAGCTTCACTCGCGTCCCGTGGCTCGGGCCGATGTTGGCGACCGTGGCGGTCGCCTCGTCGCCGAACAGTGGGGTGATCGTGGCGACGTGGTCCGTACCGAGTGCGACCGAGTAGACGGCCGGGTAGGTCGGCTGCGGGGCGGGCGCGCCGGTGGTGCCGGGTGCCGAGGCACTGATGAAGATTTGCCCCTGGTAGATCGTGATGGCGTCGGTGCCGCCGTTGTGCGGCAGTGGCTTGTTGTAGGCGTAATGCTGGATGCCGCCGGTCCTGGCCAGCGGGTCGATCGTGTACAGGCTGGAGTTGCCGTCCTCGTTCACCGTGGCGATGAGCCTGCGGAGCACCGGGTCGGCGGTCAGGCCGTCGCACTTGCCCTTGATGTCCCACTGCCGGAGCACGTGGCCGGACGGGGTGAACGCCACGATCGTGCTATTGGTGTTGCCGTCGGTGCTCGGCTCGCCCTGTGAGCCGACGCCGTTCTGGAAGGCCGTGAACAGGAACGGCCCGAAGTTGGTGAGGTCGTCCGGGCCGGACAGCGGTTCGGTCTTGCGCGTGCCGGACACCGTGTAGTGGTGCTGCAGTTTCATGCCGTTGACGATCTGCATCACGGTAAAGCCCGGCTGCGGGTGAGCCCCGCCGGGAGAAGCCGTGGCCGCCGGTCCGGCGAGTACCAGGCTCGCCGGGACGGCCAGGGCCGCGAAAGCCGTCACGGCACGCCGCGCCGTCAGGATCATGGGACGCCCCTTTCACCGGCCCGCTCGCCGGTCAGCGGAAATGACCATGATCAGCGTGCCGAGGGAAGCTGACCACGAGCCCCGCTCCGGTGGGCGTGCTGGTGAACGGCACCCCAAGAGTGCCTGGCCATCTGGCGAGGGCGTGCTTGACCGTTTTTTGGGACGTCCATGGCGGACGCTGGCGCGCAAGCTACAGGCCCGGCTCAGCCGTGATCGGGTACCGTACGCAAAGCGTGGCTCGCGTCATCCGGTGCCGGATCTCGCGGCCCGAGGCCAGCGGCGGAGGGATGACGATGGCGCCTCAGGTGCTCCAAGCGCCTGCCGAGCAGGTAGTGGAACTGCCCGAGCCCTGGCGCTCCGCGGCCGTGACCGTCGTGCTGCCCACCTACAACGAGGCCGCCAACCTGCCGGTGATCGTGGCCGAACTGCTCGCCCTGCCCCTGTCCGGGCTGCGGATACTGGTAGCCGACGACAACTCGCCCGACGGCACCGGGCGCGTCGCGGACGAGCTTGCCGCCGAATACGGCCCGGCCAGGATCACCGTCGCGCACCGGCCCGGCAAGCAAGGGCTCGGCCGGGCGTACGTGGACGGGATGACCCAGGCCATCGCGGCGGGCGCCGAGTTCGTGGTGCAGATGGACAGCGACCTCTCGCACTCGCCGAAATACCTGCCGCAGATGCTCGGCACCCTGCTGTCCGCCTCCGCCGACGTGGTGATCGGCTCCCGGTATGTGGCCGGGGCCAGCCTGGCGAGCGAATGGTCCTGGCACCGCCGGGCGCTGTCCGGCTTTGCCAACTACTACGTCCGCGCGCTGCTGCGGCTCGGCATCCGCGACGTCACCGCGGGCTTCAAGATCTGGCGCAGCTCAGCCCTGGAAGCCATCGACGTGGCCAGCATCCGCAGCAACGGCTACAGCTTCCAGGTCGAGATGAACTTCAG
>Ga0306926_10006388_pt1 | contig 12643 bp, 4 predicted proteins | sample flu12Cox44000178_FD_203759 | JGI IMG/M metagenome (GOLD analysis project Ga0306926, IMG submission 203759) | Lab enrichment of tropical soil microbial communities from Luquillo Experimental Forest, Puerto Rico - flux8day.12C.oxic.44.000.178 (v2)... | ecosystem: Environmental > Terrestrial > Soil... | reverse complement strand
CGGGCTCGACCGGGTTGAGCTGGTGTCGCCGCGAGTCGTTCTTCGGCGCGACCACCTCGGACGCGACAACTGGACGACGGATCGCCAACGCGAGCCGGCGGCAGGCGCCACCGCCATCCACCTTTCGCGTCTGATCGTCAGCAGCCTGAGCGTCGAGTGGACCGATGAAGCGCGTTCCGCGCACGTCGACACGGAGCTCTCGCTCGACCTGAGCGGTGATGGACGGACCACCGCAGGACCCATCGTCATGGTCCGGCCTGCGAACGTGCGCTGGCGCGATCACACGACGACGATCGCCGTCTCTGGTGGCCGGCTGGCATGGAACGATCGGGATCTCGCGGTCGAGTCGCTGTCGTTGCAGGCCGCAGAGGGGACACTTCGCGTCGACGGCCGGATCGACGAGCTCCTGGGAGCGGCTCGTGTCGCGACCAGCATCAACGCCGACGCAAACCTCGACGCCTTATCGCCGTGGCTGGGCCTGGAGCGTCCGCTCGGCGGCACGGCACAGGCCACCGCGCGCGTGGACGCCGCGGGCGTTCAGCTCACGAGCCTGCGAGCGCGGGTGGCGGGAGGTGAGATTGCCGGCAAAGGACGCGCTGCATTCGATGGCGGAGGCGCCTTACAGCTCACCTGGGAACAGGTCGCGCTGTCGGACCTGCTCCAGCGTGTGCTCTCGAATGTGCCCCGAGTGCTGCCCGCGTCACAGGCCGCGGGATCGCTCGACGCGCAATGGACCGCGCCGCAACTCGATGCACTCCGTTTGACCGTCAACAGCCGTCTGCGTGCGGAGCGGGCCGCCGCCGCCGCACGACGATCCGATCTGCCCGTCGATGCAACGCTGAAGCTGGCGATCCGCGACCGCAGGTACACGCTGTCGGCCGCGCCCGTCGACATTCTCGGCGTCGGTTCCGCGGCCGCCCTCGACGGCACGCTCGACGCCGGCGACCTCTTGCGATCCTCCGTGGCGGGTACGGTCCAGGTGCGCGCGAACGGCGACGCCATCGACTGGAACGCCCTCGTCCGCGACGGCTGGCTCGAAACGGTTCCGCCGGTCCGTGGCAACGCGAATGGTGACTTTCGCGTGAGCGGCACGCTCGGTGTGCCGGTGCTCGAGGGCGACATTGATTCTTCGCTTCAGTACGAATCCATCCCGGGTGGAACGGTTCGCGCGCACGCATCGGTGTCGCCTGACGCCGCCGCCCTGACCGGCATTGACGCGCGGGTGGGCGAGGTCACTGCTCGCGGCGACCTCCGATGGTCGATTGCATCTGGCGCCATCGCCGGTTCGATCGACGGATCGCTGCCGCTCAAGGAACTTCCCGACTTCACGACGTCGATCCCGGGATCGCTCGCGCCTGGTGGATCCGTGAACGTGCGCGCAGGGTTCTCGGGATCGATCGGAAAGCCCCGGATCGATGTTCACGCCGCCGGCAACGCGCTCGAGATCGCTGGCCAGGCCATCGATAGTCTCGGCGCCGACGCGCGTCTCGCCGGATCCGATCTGATCGTTGAGCGATTCGTGGCGCAAGAAGGCGTGGGGCGTCTCGAAGCCGCCGGCACCTATAACCTTGCGCGTCACGCCTATTCGGCTCGCGCGACCGCCACCGACGTTTCACTCCACCCGGTGTTCGCGGTCAACGGCGAGGCCGACGCATCCATCTCCGGCCGCCTGAGCGCAAGCTTCGAAGGCAGCGGTACCCTGGCCAATCTCGCTGGACGCGGACGCGTGTCCGTTGCAGACGTGCGTTGGGCTTCAGCCGACGTCGGTCTTCTTGGCGCCGACTTCGCGCTCGCAGGACGCAGCATGACGTTCTCGTTCGACGCGGCCGACCTTGCACTGACGGGACACGGGACCGTCGGCGTCGACCCGTCGGGGCCCCTGGCCATCGCCGCGACGTGGCAGCCGTCAGATGCCGCCGCGATCGCACGGCGATTCGCGTTGACCATACCGGTTTCCGGGTCAGCGGCGCTGGCCGCCGAGTGGGCCGCGACTCGCGATCGCCCAGAGGACGGTCGCGGCTGGGTACGACTGGATCGCGCCGACATCGGCATCGCGTCACAGCGGGTCGCGCTCGCGCAACCCGGCCGCGTCGACATCGACGGCCGCGCGGTTCGCGTCACGCCGGTCGTGCTCACCGCCGGCTCGTCGAGGATCACTCTGGATGGCGCGCTCCCGAACGCGTCGGCCTCGGGCCGGATCTCGCTGACGCTGGATGGATCGCTGGCCGACTTCGGATTCGTTCGTGAGCTGACCCAGCCGCTCGCCGAAGGTACAGCGGAGCCGTTGCCGCTGACCGGTTCCATCAACGCGCAACTCGTTGCGGATGGAATCGCCGCCGAGCCGCGGGTCGCGGGTACGCTCCGGATTGGCCAGGGACGCGTTGCTGTGACGCCGGGCCACGATGTCACCGACATCGAGCTCGGCGCTCGATACGAGAACGGCGTGCTGATCGTGGACCGCGCGGCGGCGCTGTTCGAAGGGGCCACGCTCGCCGCAACCGCGCGCGTGCCTGGCGGCGTGTTCGTCGACCACCTGCCCGTCTCGATTCACCAATACCTGGCGCCCGCGTCCGGTTCCGCGACCCTCTCGGCACAGCTGAGATCAATCACACAGTCGATCGCGGCGCCGTGGGTGGACGCGGCCACGCTCCAGCAGGTCGGTCTCGGCGCCGATGCGTCGATCGAGCTTGAAAGCGATCGGCTCGAGATCGATCGTGTGCACGGGACGATCGCGCTCGGCCGGGCCGAGCTCTCGCTCGCCGGCGTGTCCTTCAACCAGGAATCCACGACGCGCTTCACCATCCGCGATGGCCGCCTGAATATCGACGCGTTCCGTCTCGGACAGGCAGACAACCAGGTGGCGCTTGAAGGCGGCGTCACGCTCGCTGGTGATGTAGCGCTCGACGTGTCCGCCAGGGGCGTGCTCGACTTACGCCTGCTGAACGCCGTCGCACCCACTGCCCGCACCATCGGGCGCGGCGACTTCGGGATTCGCACCGGCGGTACCGCGCGAGCGCCGACCATCGACGGCTTCCTGACGTTGAGCAACGGCGAAACGCGCATCGCCGATCCTCGCATCGTGGTCGGCGACGTCAACGGCACGGTCTCGTTTCGCGGCGACACGATTACATTCGAACACCTGTCGGCGACGATGAACGGAGGGGATGCGGAGCTGGCGGGCTCGCTCCGGCTTCGAGGAACGGCCGGCCTCGACGGATCCGTCGCGCTCACGATCCGCGATGCCGCGCTCGACGTCTCCGGCCTTCGCGCCGAGAGCGACGCAGCCCTCACGTGGACAATCGACAGCAACGGGCCGACGCTGGGAGGGACGGTCACCCTGAGCCGCAGCGCCTATCGCGAGCGGATCTCGCTGACGGGGAGCCTTCTCTCCGCCTTGCGCGGTTCATCTGTCGTGGCGCCGCAGGCACGTGGCACATCTTTGCTTGATCGCACGCGGCTCGATGTGCACCTGGTGACGGGCGAAGACCTCGTGATCGACAACAACGTCGCCCGGCTCACACTCAGAGGCGATCTGCGCGCCGTCGGCACCCTGGCGAAGCCGTCGGTCACCGGGCGCGCGGCACTGGGCGAGGGCGGCCAGGTGTTCTTCAACGGCACCCGGTATCGCATCCAGGATCAGGGCTCGATCGATTTCGCCAATCCGAGCCGCATCGAACCGGATGTCGACATCACCGCGGTCGCGCGGGTTCAGGATCACGACATCAGCGTCGTGCTCAAAGGCACGCCGTCCACACTCGAGGCGACGCTCAACTCCGATCCGCCGGACCTGTCGCAGAGCGACATGGCGTCGCTTCTTCTGATCGGTCGGACCACGAGCAGCGGCGACGCGGCGGGAAGTGACGAGCTCGTCGGCCTGCTGGCAAGCGGGTTCCTCGATGCGGCCGGCCGCGCCGTCGGCCTCGACACCATGCGCGTCGAGCGCGGCACACCCGATGTGCGCCTCGACGCGGGTCTAGTGGCGGCCGAAACCGACCCTGGCGCGCGTCTCACGTTCGGCAAGAACATCGGCACACACTGGGATGTGGTGTTTTCGCAGAGTCTTCAGCAGAGCGGCGGCCTCACGTGGATCGTCGGCTACAAGCCGAGATCGGGGCTCGACCTCCGCGTCGTGTCGCTCGACAGCGGCGACCGGCTGTATACCTTCAGCCACGATCTCACGATTGGCGGCCCGGCTCGACCGGCCTTCGCCGCATCCGCACCGGCCCCGCGCGTAAGCGGTGTCGATGTCGGTGGCGCCGCCGCGGACGAAGCGGCCATAAGGTCACGTTTGAAGCTGAAGTCGGGTGACCGGTTCAGTTTTTTCCAGTGGCAGGACGATCGTGAACGGCTCGAGTCGTTCTATCGGGATCGCCAGCAGCTCGAAGCGCGCGTGTCCGCGCGCCGTGTCTCCGATCCGAGCGACGCGGGCCGCGTTCGGCTCGTGTACGACGTCCGTCCCGGCCCGAAGACGGCCGTCGTCGTCGAAGGGTTCCAGCTATCGAAGTCGGGGACGGCTGCGATCGACCAGGCGTGGGAACGATCGATCGGGGATGACTTCCTCATTGAGGAAACGATCACCGCCGCGCGCGTGGATCTCGCGGACGCGGGATACCTGTCCCCCGCAGTGACCGCTCGCATGGAGACCGCCGCCGATACGAAACAGTTGCACGTCGTGATCACCCCAGGAACACGAGCGGCAAGCCGGCGCGTCGAGTTCACCGGCAATGCCAGCGAACCTTCCAGCCGGCTGCTCGCCGTGCTCGCCGAGCGGGGACTGACACGCGCTGTCTGGACCGCGCCGGACCAGGTGCGCGATGCCCTGACGGGGTTCTATCGCGCGAACGGCTATCTAAAAGCGTCGATCGAGGTCGAACCGGTTGCCATCCGGGGAAACGAGGCGGTTCGACCGATTCGGATCGACGAGGGCGGCGCATCGCGCGTGGCGAGCGTGCGCGTCGACGGGGTACGCGTGCTGACGTCCGAGGAAGTGACGCGAAGCGTCGGTCTCGCGGCGGGGGACCGCTATACCGAGCCGCGCCTCGAGGAAGTGCAGCGCGCGCTGGATGCGCAATATCGAGCGCGCGGCTACAACCGCGTGGTCATCGACTCCCAGGCGCGCACGGTGGAGAACGCCGCCACCGGATCCGTCGGCCTCGACGTCGACATCATCGTCCTCGTCGACGAAGGGCCGCAGCAGCGATTGCGCGAAGTAGTGACGACCGGTGTGACCCGCACCAAGCCGACGATCGTCAGCCGCGCACTTGCGCTCGACGTCGGCGCGCCGGTCGATCTCGCGGTCTGGAACGCCGCCCGCCGGCGCGTTTACGAGACCGGCGCGTTTCGAAGCGTCGACATCCAGCGCGAGGTGCTCGATACGGCAGAACCCAGGTCAAGCGGTGAAGAAGAGCCCGTTCGCGCCAACGTCACGGTCCAGGAGTGGCCGCCGCTTCGATTGAAGTACGGCCTGGAAGTGCGCGATGAGCTGAACGCCGCGAGCGACGCTGCGCGGTCGAACGCACCGGACAGCGAGGCCGTGGGGACCCGCTCGTTCGGGTTCGGCGTCGCCGGCGATCTCACGGCGCGTGGGCTGTTCGGGACCACCCTGTCCGGCGGCATCTCGGGCCGCTACACGGTCGGTTCTCGCGCGTCGCGGGCGTACCTGACCTCGCCGACGTTTTTCGGCCGGGCGATCGTCACGACCGTGTTCGTCGAGCAGTCACGCGAGGAGTCGGGGAACGATGTGCAAAGCGGCACGTCGCTGTTCCAGACGCTGAAGACCGATTTCACCGTCGAGCAGCGCATCCGGCTGGCGAAGCGGACGACCATCTCGTATCTGTACACGCTGGAACGCAACCACACGAGCGAACTGATTCCGGATCCGATCTTTCCGTTCGATGTCTTCGTCAGGATTGGGAAGTTTGCCTCGGCCGTCGTCTTCGATACGCGCAACGATCTGAGCGACGCATCGCGCGGCTGGTTTCATTCGTCCAACGTGCAGTACGCGCCCGAGGCGCTCGGCTCGGACATCCGTTTCGTCAAGTATTACGTGCAGCAGAACTATTACCGGACGTTCGGTCGCGTCGTGTTTGCGACCGCTGCCCGCCTCGGACTCGCAAACGCGTTCGATACGACGCTCCTCCCGGATCAACGCTTCTTTGCGGGAGGCGGCAACAGCGTGCGCGGCTACGATCAGGACGTCCTCAGCCCCGTCGACGTCACGGGCGGCGCCGTCGGCGGCAGCGCCCTGCTGGTGTTCAACGAGGAACTGCGGTTCCCCGTGTTCAAGATCGTGCGCGGCGTCGGATTCTTCGATGCCGGCCGCGCCTTCGATCGCGTGAGTGACATGTCACTGGGCGGCCTGGCGACGAGCGCGGGGGTCGGTCTCCGCGTGCAAACGCCATTCGTCCTGCTCAGAGTGGATGCCGGCGTGCCGTTTGATTCCGCGTACGGGCCGCGCCGCCCGCGCTGGTTCTTCTCGATCGGGCAGATGTTCTAGCTTCGACAAGAAGAAACATCTGCGGTTCCTTCTGACGTGTCGGGCAGGCCTGAAGGCCTGCACTACGTCTGGCTGCTGTGCACGTTCTACCGAAGATAGCTTGTGGCGCACGGCTTGAGCCGTGCGTGGCATCCGTCTCTTCAGCGGCTCAGTGTCCGAAGGATCGATTGGACTTCGCCACGCTCCGGTGCCTGTGGCGCCAGTCTCAGGAACGTCTGGAAGTGTGACGCGGTGAGATCCGCACGCTTGATCTTCGAGTAGGCGATCCCGGCGTAGTAATGCGCGTACGACCACGACGGATCCAGATCGCTCGCTTTCTGGAACGCCGCCGCTGCCGCCTCCAGGTTCTGCGCGCCGCTTAGCGCGAGGCCGCGCTGCAAATGCGCTTCGGCGATCGTTGGACCGCTGGCCACCGCCTGATCGGCCTCCTGTACGGCGCCAGCTGCATTTCCGCCCAGCAGAGCCACGGCCGATCGGCCGATCGCGCCCCAGGGATCGCCCGCAGGCCGAGACGCCAGTTGTCCGAACACACGCCGCGCGTCGTCCGGGCGGCGAAGCTTCTGCTGACTCTGGGCGGCGACAAACAACAGCCGCGGATCCTGGCTGCCGCCGACAGCGTCGATGGCCTGCTGAAAGGCACCCGCGTCGTAGGACTTGCGGACGTCATCGAGAGACTGTCCGTAGGTGAGGCGAGCGGTTGCGAAGATCGCCGTGGCGAGGATCAATGTTCGACGTGTCATGACATCGCGAATTCTATCGTGAAGCCTTCGCGAGGGCTAGAACGTCGAGCCTCATCAGCGTTGTCCACGCTTCAGGTTGGTCACCCTCGCTCGGCAGAAGCCTTCGCGCTACCGGTGGCGAATGCGAAATCCTTCGCGCTCGATGAAACGATTCTGCGGGGGGCGCCTTATGTACTGGAGGTCGCCCGTTGACTATGTCCGAGCGTCGTAAACGGATCAAGATGGAACACGTGCTCGGGTGGTGCGGTTTGTTCCTGATTGGATTGATTGGCGCGGCGTACCGCATACGCGACTGGGCCGCCGGTGGTCTCACGTTCGCGTTCACAACGACTTCAGATACTCGACAAGATCGCTCATCTCCGAATCCGTCATGCGGAGACTGAACGTCTGGTTGTAGTGCTGCACGACGGCGAGCAGCGTCGGATAGCGTCCGTCGTGATAGTAGCCGCCCTTCGCATGTGCCCAGAGTCCCTTGAGCGGCGTGGTGCGATACCGGTGATCGGGCGCCCGATTCGCCTGAAAGTCGTCGATGCCGATCTCGTCGGCCGTGTGCATCGCCCAGCCGGGTTCCGAGAACAATGGTGGCACGTGGCATGTCGAGCAGCGTGACGGTCCGTTGAAGAGTTGCTGGCCGTGATCCGCGGCGCGCGCGTCGAAGGTGCCGGCCGGCGCGGCCGGGGCCGGAATCGACAGCTGATAGAACTGCAGCGCCGCCAGCCGCGACGTAATCCCATCGTCGCCGACGGTTCGCACGTGGCCGAATCCCGCGCGTGCGGCGACCGGGAACTGCGTCGGATCGTTCAAACGTGGATCGTAGAAGACGCCCGAGCCGTGCATCTCCAGATTCGCCACGAAGGCGTTCCAGTAGGGCACGCCGCCCCACCCAGTGGACGTGTGCAGGTTGATGCCCGCAAGGCCGAACGCCGGCGGAATCAGCGTTGCTGCGGTCTTTCCGTCCGGGCGAAATGCCTTGCCGTCCAGGAACAACTCGGCGTCGAACTTTCCTGGCCCCCAGCTGTTCAGAACTGCGCGCACAGTCGTCTGATCGACTTGCAGGAGGTTGGCGATCGCGCTCAGATCCGGCGACAGCGCTACGATGGCGCCGACGTTGAGATCGCGGTTGGGCCATCCATCGAGCCGATGTCCGATACCTGGCGCGAAGGAATCATCGACCGTCGAATGGCAGAATGCGCACGTGAGGCCGATCGTCTGGGGCTGTCCGCCTGAGCCCCCGAACGGAACCACGCCGACGACCGATTTCGCGTTGATCAGCGTCAGCGTGTTCGCGGGATCGTTGAGATCGATGCTCTTGTTCGCGATCGCCGCCAGGACCGGGCGCGGCGCGCTGTCCACGTCGATCTTCAGCCCGACGGCCAGAGCCGTCGCGGGACTGACGCCTGGTCCCACGCCGCCAAAGCGAGCGCCGCCGATCGCCTGATGCAACTTGAGCGTGTCGCTCCAGAATCGTTCGTCCCCGAACGTGTCGCCGCGGAAGATCTGGCGTCCAAGATTGAAGAGGTCGCTGTGGTTCTGCTCGATGACCGCATCGAATGTGCCCGGCGGCGCGGACGCGGGGATCGGTCGCTGTGCCTGGAGCAGCAGCGAGAGTCCCATCACGAGCGCGAACGGAAGAACGAGGATGGCGGCTGCGGACTTTGTGCGCATGCCGATTGGAGTGAGCTCGGGATCGAAACGTTGCACCCACGCGCCATGCCGCCGGAGAGCTGGAACGGTTGTGGTCGCGGCTTCCATACGGTGGGCAAGACGCTACCAGGCCGGGTGAAACGAACTGGACTGCTGTGGGCGTTCGCGTCGTTTTTGGCGGCATTTTCTCAGCGACGAGCTCGTGGCACCGTTGTTGATGCCTCGGCCGTGCATGAGTCACAAGTCCTGGCGCGTCCAACCTTTGATTACGCTTGTTGCCGCGGCTGCGGCTCTCGTCAGCACCGCGCAGTGCGGCGGCTCGTCGACGTCTCCGTCCAACCCCACGACGGCGATAGCCGGTGTGACACTCAGTGCGCCAAGCCTCGCGGCTGGCAGCAGCGAACAAGGCACCGTTACGCTCAGTGCGGCGGCGCCGGCCGGAGGGGCAACCATTGCGCTCACCAGCAGCAACACGACAGTCGCGACGGTCCCTGCATCCATCGCTGTCGCTGCCGGATCGTCGAGCACGCCCTTCACGCTCGTCGCTGTCGCGCCGGGTACGGCCGCCATCAGCGCATCGATGAACGGGAGCGGGATGCAGTCATCGACGCTCACCGTCACGGCGCGCTCGACGCTCGTCGCGATAACGGTGGCGAGCACCACTGTCGCGGGCGGCGATCCGATCTCGGGAACGGTGAGGCTCTCGGGCCCGGCCCCGGTCGGAGGCGCGGTCGTGACGTTGGCCGGAGGCGATCCCGTCACGCTGCCCGCGAACGTCACGGTGCCCGCCGGCGCGACGACGGGGACGTTCAATGCCTTTACTCGAGTGGTGGGCGGCACCATTCCCAGCACGATCACAGCCACGTATGAGGGAGCGTCGGCGTCGGTCGTGGTCTCGATCACGCAGCCGACGGTGGCGACAGCGAATTTCGGCGTCACCGGCCCGACGGAAACTGAAACCTGCACCCTCGTCAACTCGGGCAACACGATCAACTGCACGTTCAACGGCTCGACGTCCACCGCACCCGGGAAGATCGTCTCGTGGGACTGGACGTACGGCGTCGCCAATACCTTTTCCCAGACGACCAGCAGCCCGGTGCTCGCCATGCCTGCGGTCAATTGCAGCCTGATTCCGTCGCCGCCCGCTCCCGCCAGTCAGTTTTTCTCGATGGTCGTGACCCTGGTGGTACACGACAACCTCGGCAATGTGAGTCAGCCGGCCACGGACCGCCAGGTCCGACTCTTCCCGCAGGGCGTCTGCGGCTTCTGACATCCAACCTCCGTCCCCATCCGCAGATGGGACGGAGGTGTCGCGCGTCGAGCTGCTATTCACCAGTAGCGCAGCGCTTCAGCGCTGCGGAACGATCCACGGATTGACGGTTACCGTAACGTCGACGTTACACATTGTCGACGCTCCGCGCGGATGGTAGCGTTGCGCGATGAAAACACTCGGCGTGTTCGGCGGATGCCTTGCGCTGGCGCTCGTCACGCTTTCCAGCACCAACGGTGTCGTGGCGCATGGCGCCCGCGCTGCGTTGCTGTCGTCCGCGCAAACGCAGGGGCCGGGCGGAGGCCGCGGCCAGGGACGGGGTCCGCGGCCGCGCAAGGTGGTGCTCGCGTGGGCGGACACACGGAACGGCATCGCTCAGCACGATTCGGTGTCGCATGCGCTGGCGGTGATCGAGCGCCTCGGGTATGAGTCCGGTGTCTACGACACCTACATCCGTACCGACTCGAACATCATCTCGAAGCATCCATTGATGACCGACGGCAAGCCGGCCAGCGGTGGTCCGAGCCTGACCAACGTCGACGCAATCTTCTTTCTCGGCCATCGGGACGTGCAGCTCGATGCCCAGCAGAAAGCGGATTTGCTTTCGTTCGTGAAGGACGATGGCAAGGGGTTCGTCGCCGCTCATACCGCGACCACCGCGTTCGAATCGTGGCCGGAATTCGGCGAGTTGCTCGGAGCCCGCTATGACGGCCATCCCTGGAACACGGCGTATGGGTCGGTGATCAACGAGGATCCGGCGTTTCCGGCCACGCGCAATTTCCCCGCGGTGTTCAACTTCACCGACGAGTTCTATCAGGCGAAGGAATACTCGCGCGACAAGATTCGGGTTCTGCTCCGGCTCGACGTATCGAAGATGCCGAAGAGCGCCGAGGTGCATCGTACCGATGGCGACTTTCCGCTGGCCTGGGTCAAGACGTACGGGAAGGGCCGCGTCTTCTACTCGTCGCTCGGTCACGCGAGCGCGACATGGGACAACCCCGACGTCTACCGCATGTACTTCGAAGCTCTGAAATGGAGCCTCGGGTTAACGGACGGCGATGCGGCACCGCGTCCGTTCAAGCCGTCGGAATGAGGTCTTGCTGTCACGCTGCGATCGAGCCCACGGTTTTTAACAGGAGGGAAGGAGACCAGGAGGGCGAAGCTGGTTCGGCGGGCGCCGCGAAGCGGCGGCCGTGCACGTCGGCCTGCTTCGCAGGCCGTCCCGCCGAACCTTCGAATCCAATTCTAGGAATCTCCTGTTCTTCTGAGCTCCTGTTCAAACCAAAAGAACTCCTGATCTTCTGAGCTCTTGTTGAACTGGATAGCGACGGCGTTATGCGCCGACGCGCTTCGCGATCGCCACGAACCGCGCATCGTCCCTCAGCGGATCGAATCTCGGATCCACCTTGATCGAAATCAGATCGAACGAGCGGTCGTCGGCGGCCTTCGCCAGCCACTGAAAGCCAAGGCCGACGGCGCCGAGCGCGAAATGAATCCACGCGAATTCCAGCGGCGACACGTACCGCTCGCTCGCGTACGCCTCGAGTTTGCGAAGCACGTCCATCGCCTGTTTCCGCCGTCCGGACAACGCGAAGGTACGGCCGAGTGCGCCGTGCATGCGCGGGGTCTGCGGCGAGAGGTGCACGGCTCTCTGGAAGGCCGCGGCGGATTCGTCGAAGTCCTTCCGCTCCTCCTGGATGACGCCGAGAATCCAGTACGCGGGGGCGAAGTGCGAGTTGAGCTCGATGGCGTGATCGCATTGCTCGAGCGCCGTCTCGAAGTCGCGGCGGTAGAAATGAATGACTGCGAGATCGCGGGCGACGATGGACGACACCGGATCGATCGACTGCGCCGCGAGCATCTCGTCGCGCGCTTCGTCGAGCCGTCCGAGCGGCGCCAGGCACGACATGGCGTACCAGTGATGCGCCGTGGCGTATCGCGGATCCAGGCTGATCGCGCGTTGAAATGCTCTCTCGGAACCAACCCAGTCCCAGTCCTGTGTCGACCGCACGTGCGCGAGCGACGTATGCGCCTCCGCCGAATCGGCGTCCAGCATGACCGCCGTCGCGGCGCTCGAGGCGGCCTTCGACCAGACATCGGCTGGACCGAACACGCCGTAGTGCGCCAGCAGTCCATACGCGTCCGCGAGACCGGCGTGCGCCAGCGCGTATTGCGCATCCTCGACCAGCGCCCGTTCGAAGAAATCCAGCGCCCGCCGCAGACCTTCCTCGGTCCGTTGATTCAGGTGATAGCGCCCTTGCAGGTACAGGTTGTGTGCCGCGAGGTTCTCAGTGGGCCGTCTCGATCCGATGGCTTGCCGAACGTCTCCCAGCTCAGGCTCGAGCTTCTTGACGATGGCATCGGCGACGCGTTCCTGCGCCGCGAACACATCGGTGGTGACGGCGTCCACCGACTCGGACCAGAGATAACAGCTGGTCGCACCGTCGATCAGGTGCGCGGTGATGCGCAGACGCTCGCCGGCCCGGCGGACGC
>Ga0306926_10006387_pt1 | contig 12643 bp, 12 predicted proteins | sample flu12Cox44000178_FD_203759 | JGI IMG/M metagenome (GOLD analysis project Ga0306926, IMG submission 203759) | Lab enrichment of tropical soil microbial communities from Luquillo Experimental Forest, Puerto Rico - flux8day.12C.oxic.44.000.178 (v2)... | ecosystem: Environmental > Terrestrial >... | reverse complement strand
CCGGCATGAGCCGATCGCCTGGCCGGACGAAGCTGTCGTACATGGGAAAAGACGGCTGCCGGTCGGGCGGACCCATATAGGCAAAGACAATGCCGCCGTACTCATGGGTCGGATAGGCCCCGTGACAGAGCCGGTCTTTCAGGGTGCTTTGAGCCGGCTCGCCTGGCGTCTCGAGGATCGTCCCGTCCGCCGCGAACAGCCAGCCATGGTAGCAGCATCGTATCCCCTTGGCGTCGATCAGCCCGAACTCCAGCGACGCGCCGCGATGCGGACAATGCAATTCCAGCAGACCGACGGCGCCGCTCCGGTCGCGAAACACCACCAGTTCCTCGCCGAGGATCTTGACCCGATGGGGCAGGTCCTTCAGTTCGTCGGAGAAGCAGATCGGCTGCCAAAAGCGGCGCAAATATTCGCCACAAGGTGTGTCGGGGCCGACATGGGAAAGTTCTGCGTCTTCCTCGGGCACCTCGCGATGGAAGTAACCGCCATATCGCGTCGTCAAGAAGGGGGCTCTAGTAACCACTTCGGTTCTCCTTTCAGTTAATCGGGCCGCCGGTACTCGCGCGCGGATTCTTCAGCGCGCACTGCGCAGCATGGGATAAATCGAAGGCGACGAACCCACTCGAATCGTGCCCGCGATCTCAAAGCCATGCCTCTGGTAAAGAGGGGCATTAAGCGGGTTCGAGGACCAGAGGTATGCCGGGAGGTGTTCCCGATCGCACTGCCGAAGGCGGTGTTTCAGCAGTGCCGCACCGCAGCCCTTGTTCCGATGCAAAGCTTCTACCCCGATTAGTGAGAGGTACCAATGGGGCTCGGCTGGCCGATAATGTTCAGTCCGCTCGAATACGGCGGCGACTTCGGCCTGCTTCTCCTCAGCGATGCTTCCTGCGATCACCGCCTCGAGCGGCCCATCATCACCGTGAACCCCCGGTGGGAGCCAGAGCGCAACCCCGAGGCCGTCGGTGGTGCGCTGCGCTCCGCCTCCTTCAAACGAGTTTTTTCCGAGAGCTCGGAAAAGTCGCGGTATATGCAGCAGGTATTGGTGCGGGTCGTCATACATCCAACGCGCTACTGGGTCGGTGAGAAAAGCCAGAACCAGAGTGGCGATGGCATGGTCGACTTCGGCGTCGCCGCCAATGGTCGCTACACCCGGATGTGTCATATCCATCTTGATGTTCCTGTTTGGTCGTGGAGTCCCAAGGTTTCAGAGTTGGCGACCACTGCTGAACCGGTGGCAGGACAGATTGCGCTTTGCCGCCGCTCAGGCGGCCGCCCTGACGGGAACCGCTTCGATCCGTCGTATGATGTCCCGTTCCTGCAGCAGGCTCTGAGGCTGCAGCAGCTGGGCGACTTCTATCATCGCGCGATGGACGACCGGATCGGTGACGGCGGCACGGAAAAGGGCGGCCTCGAACTCTCGCGCTTCCGCAAAGTTGTCCGGCCGTTCCCCGCGCGTCTGGGGGAAAGCGAGGTCGGCGCTCGTCGACATGGTCCAGGGCGTCTTGAGCACCGAGGCCACCTCTGACATAAAGCCCGATTGCAACGCCGCGATCGGATCCGGTTCATCAGCCGCCCGGTGCAGCACATCCTCAAGCAGGCGAGCCTGCTTTGCGGCAGATGACATGCCCTGGCCGTGGATCGGGTTGAACCGGCAGAGCGCGTCGGCCACTGGCAGCACGCCGCGGGGCAGCCGAGCCAACCGTTCGAAATGCTTCCAGGTACTCACGGGGAAGCGATAGTGGCGAATGCCCTCCGGCGGCCGAGCATGACGGAGTGCGTTGTGCACCGTCGGCGTGATCAATGAGCGGGATGCCTCGAGAAAGGCGTCCCAGCTCTCTATCCACGACGTTGCGTTATGGTCGGCGATCGCGATGATCCAACGCCCGTCCTCAGTCGGCACCAGTACCGAATGCAGTGCTAAGTGAGGCGGGTCGGGCAGTGTCAGCACGAGCTTCCACTCGGCTGGCGCATTGCGAGGTATCTCGACCACGGCCGTCGCATAGGTGATATCGACGCCGATCTCGGTCATCCGCGGTCGGTCCCAGCCCAAGGCGTCGAGCAATGTCAGGGTCGGTGCTCCGCGACCGGATGCATCCACCACCAGATCCGCGTCGAGGGTCTCCGAGCGTCCCGAGCCGTTGACAAATTGGACGCCGGTCGCGCCTGCGCCGCCGGCGGCCGGCACGATCCCGGTCACCCGGCTTGCCGGCCGCAGCGAGATGTTCGCAACCGCCTCGGCCCGTCGCCGCAGCACCAGTTCGATCAGCGGCCGCGTCGCGCAGAGCACCAAAATCCCGAAATCCCGCTTCGGCAGCACGCCGATATCCGGCTGCTCGAACTGGACTTCTCGCGCGAACGAGACGGGGACAGCGCCGGCTGTGGCGAGATCGCGCTTGAAACCGGGGAAAATCTGATCGAGCGCGCGAAGGCCGCCAGCCAGCAGGCCGTGCGGGTGCCGATCCTGCGGCGTGCCGGTCCGCGATCCGACGGATGCGCTGAGCCGGTCGCGCTCCAGGATGTCGACCTGCTCGAAGTATCTCGCCAAGGCGCCGGCTGCCGCCAGCCCACCCATTCCCGCTCCAATAACGACCGCACGCTGACTCAAAAGACCGCTCATAACGCTACGCTCCGACAAATTCGATATGTGCAGATCACCGCAAGCCAGTTGCTCAACGCCCCGCCAGCCCGTGACGACTCACGAGGGTCAGTTTGTGCCAGGCAGGGGTCCGTACGGGCTCGTCAAGCCGACGCCCGCCCCGGGCGAGAAGCTCGTGGAGAAGAGCGCGGTTGGTGCCGAGCAGCACCGCTGCCGGGCGCATTGTCCAGCGAGGGCAAGCGGCAATTGCCTCGGCGGCAGCCGCGTAATGATATTCAGCGAGCCCAACCAAGTCGCCGCAGACACCCGGAAGCGCCGGCTGCGCCAGTACCCAGCTCGGCGTGGTTGCGAATATGGCGTGCGCGTGCAGCACCTCGCGAGGCAGGTACAGCCGGTGTCGCCGTGCATCTTCGGCGAGATTGCCAAGTATGCTGGTGAGCTGCAGTGCCCGGCCGAGTTCTGCGGCAACGCGCTGGCCCGCTGGCGACCCCTCGCCAAAGATCCGCACCGAGATCCGGCCGGCGGCGACTGCCCCCCGCTCGCGATAGCGGTCCAGCTGTGCAAGGCTGGGCGCCCGAATGTCGGTCCGCGCGTCTATTTCCACGCCGTCGATGATGGCGAGGAAATCTTCACACTGCAGACCGTAGAGATGTGTGGCCTCGCTCAGACCGCGGGTCACATCGTGGTGCGGCCGTCCAGCATAGAGATGCGCAATCTCACTGCGCCAGTTTGATAAAAGGATTTGCTTCAACGAGCGCGATGCCTCGCCGCCTGCGATATCGTCGATTTCACGGCAAAAGGCGTAAAGCGCGCGCATGGCCTTGCGACGCTGCGCCGGCAGGAGCTGCATTGCCCAGAAAAACCAGCTTCCAACGGCACGCCGACGTGGTGCAATTGCGTTCTCCCGAGTATCGGCTGCGTCGATGGTCGCGTCCGGATCCGGGCGCACCGAAATTGGCGCGTAGAGCTGTTCGACGATGGTCAATTTGGTCCTCGCCGGATGAAAGCGGGTTGAAGCCTTTAACGCCAGTACGGCCTTGTTGATTCGCACAGTAGCGTGTCGCGTGTCAGGCCTATGTCGCGGAGGATGTAGTCATCAAGCTCGCACAGCTGTGGGTGTGAGCGCGTGCGCTCCCGCCAGAGTTGCAGTAACCGCATGACACGGCTGAGAACTGAATTGCGACAGGGCGCGTATCTCGCGGACCGCGCTGAGCCGGGTGTCGTCTGCAACGGGATTGTATTCGCTGCTGAGATCCAATTCAGATCGGACATTGTCAGGACCTCCGTACCACGGCGATGACGCCGGGTTTCACAATTCGCGAGCCCATAACTTGGAGACTGCCAATTACGGAACGATTTCAAGCTCTGCGAAATTGAGTTACGTCTGAAACAAAGCAACACAAACCCACCCTTTGCTCCCGCGAGCGAGGGAGGGTTACGAAGCGGGTAAGCTCAGCATCCGCGGGCCATCGAGGCATAGGTCGAAGCCCGCGAGCACGTCGGTGAGGTCCAGTACATCAGCTGCTCGTAGAGCCGATCGATGGTCCGGGCGTGCGTCGCAAGGTGATCCAAATCGGCGTCGGGCCGGGCATCCGGCAGAACCGTCATCGGCCTGGTGCCCATTACCTGAGATGGGGCGGTTATTAGGTGGGAAGGCTCAATCGCCAAATTGGCGCCCAGTGTGCTGATGGATATGGCAGCGAAACCAGCGCCGATCGTCGCCAACACATATCGCCCAATGGTCCTGCGGACAGCTCTGCCCGCAAGAGCACGGCCAGATGCGAGGATCTGTGTAGTCATGTCAAACCTCTTCGATCATGGAGATGAAGAGGATGGACAGCCTGCGTTACACGGTGATTTCAGTAATCAGGAAATGGGTTGCGGTCGTAACTCGCCGACCAGACCTTCCGGAACTGCAGCCAACGAGCCAAAACCGAGGCGATTTCGGCAGAGATCAGGGGCCGGTGCACGACCTCGGAAATGCCGGCCGCCACCAGCGCATCCGCGTCGATCTCATCGGCCGACGCAGTCGCCAGCAGGAGGGGCACATCCGGTAAACTCTCGTGCAGAGCAGCAGCCAGATCGAGCGCCGAATTGGCCGGGGCGAGATGGCCCACCACCAGCGCGTCGAACCGTTTCGGTCCCACTCGGCACGCCGCCAGCGCATCGCTCGCCCGGGTGAACCCTACGGGCTCGTAACCGAGTGCGGCAAGCATTTCCTCACCGGCGAGTAGCCGCTCGCCGGCGCTGTCGACCACCAGCACCGTCTCGCCACGCCCAAGCGTGAAATTGCCCGCATTCCCGTCCAGAGTGACTGGTGGTACCGCGATGCAGGGCAACCAAACGTCGAAACGGCTCCCCACACCGGGGGCGCTCGAAACGTTTATTGCACCGCCATGCTCGCGCACAATCTCGCGAACGGTCGCGAGCCCCAAGCCACTGCCCGCCAAGCGCGTGGTGAAGAACGGCTCGAAAATGCGCTCCAGCATTTCCTCGTCCATGCCGCGCCCGGTGTCGCTCACTGCAATGCGCACATAACGCCCCGGCACGAGGTCGCCATGGGTGAGTGGACGCACTTGGGTGACCTGATGCACCTCGGTTCCGACCTCGATGCGCCCCCGCTGGTCCATCGCTTGCGCCGAGTTGTTGCAAAGGTTGAGAACTACCTGCTGCAACTGTCCGGGCTGGGCAGAGATCACGGCGGTTTCCGGGACATCGTGGACGATCAGTTCAATCCGCGACGGTAGTGAGGCTTGAAGCAGCGATCTGCTTTCGGCGATCAATCCCTTCAAGCTCACCGGGCTGCGCTGCACATCATTGCGCCGACCGAAAGTGAGAATTTGATCGACCAGATCACGCGCCCGCTCTCCGGCGCGGCGGATCTCGTTGAGGCTGCGGGCCGGCCGGCTGTCGGGGGCAAGCTGCCCTTCCGCCATTTCCGCGTAACCGAGGATTGCGCCAACGATGTTGTTAAAGTTGTGTGCGATACCGCTGGCGAGTGCACCGACCGTCTCCATGCGGCGAGCTTGCTGCAGGTTTGCCTCGAGGCGCCCCCGTTCCTGCTCGAGAAATTCGCGTGCTACAGCGTTGGCGACGGCGTCCAGAGCCATGCGCAGCAGGCCGAGTTCGGCCGATCGCGTCAAGATGCCAGGCCGTAGAGCGTCGAAGCCGAGGACAGCGCTGACGCCGCGTTTTCCCATGTTCCAGACGCATACCCAGCCGCGCAGTCCGGCGCCTGCTAGTGCGTCTTTTTCTGGGCTGCCGGGCAGTTCGTCCACGCTCCGGATATGGATGATGCCCTCCGAACTCGGGCGGAGCCGGGCCGCCAGCGCCGGCGCCCGATCCGGCCAGCCGGATGGAAATGTTATTCCGTCCCGACACCACATATGCCCCTCGCTCAGCTCACCCGACACCACGAGATAAGCGCGGTCTGCGCCGACAAGCTTTGCCAATTCCGCCAGCGCCACGTCGATGTGCGCACCGATCTCGCGCGGCTGGGCGTCGATTAAGCGCGTTGAGATGCCGGCGATCGCATGCTCGAACCGTGCGCGCCGCTGTAGTGCAAGGGCTCGCGTCCGAACCTGCAGCCCGAGGTAGACGAGAAGCGCGAGCAGAAGCAGTGAGGTCACGTACAGTAGGAAGCGGAATTCTCGTGCCGTCGTCCGAGAGACGGTTTGGCTCGCTAGGACCAACCTGCGGACGGCTTCCTGCTGCCGCTTGCTCGGCTTCTCGATCAGTGCTTTCAGCACCGCGTCAGTTGTCGGAAGAAGGTCGTGAAGCAGTCGTCCATGCGCCAGCAGCACCTGGACCGAGTCAGCGTCCTCGGAGGAAAACGACTGAGGGGAGAGCTCGTTCAATCGATCCGCGACCTCGCGTGCCGCCGCCGGAGACGTGTCGAGCGTCAGCTGCAGCATCGCGGCGACGAGCGCACTCACCGCCGAAGCCAGCGGCCTACTTCCATTTGCTTCGGAAAGCCGCGTGCTGAACAGGCGGAAATGAGCGAGGGAGTTCTGCAACAAAGCATTGTTGCTCTTGAATTGTTCAATCAGCTCCTCTTGCCGGTTGAGCGACGCTGCGAGCCGATCGACAGCTGCCGCGTCTTCGGCATCCGGCGACACAGCATCGCGCAATCGAGCGAGCAATTCATTCAAAGCGTTTACTTCCCGCACCAGCGGATCATAGTTGCGCAACATACCAGCGCGCGCGCTAAGGACGTCCCGCTGCAATGCGCTTTCCACTAGGGCAAAACGGTCGAGTGCCCCGAGGGCACGATCAAACCGTTCCTCATCAGTATTGATCGCGCGGAACGACAGCCAGGTGAGCAGCCCGAGCACCAGCGGCACCGCCGCTGCGGCGGGCATCACCCTCATGGTGACGCTGCGACCACGGGAGCGCCGCGATAGGTCCCCGTTAGCGTTTGGAGAAAGGCCACGATCGCCTCGATTTCATGATCCGACAGCGTCTGGTCAAGCTGAGCGGTGGCCATCTGGCGCACGGCCTCATGGAGAGTCGGCGCGCTACCGTCGTGGAAGTAGGGCGGCGTCGTTGCCACATTGCGAAGGCTGGGCACGCGCAGAATCTCGGGTTTCGGCGAGGCGAGCGGATGAAAGATGCCGTGCCGCTCAAACAGGTTGCCCCCGATATTGACCCCCTGGTGACAGGAAATGCAGCCGAGCGACTTGAACAGCCGGTAGCCGTCTTGCTCCTCGGCAGAGAGCGCCGCGGTATCCCCACCGAGCCAACGGTCGAACCGGCTTCCCGGGGTCAGCAGCGACCGCTCGTAGGTGGCGATCGCATCCAAGAGGCTCACACGGTCCGGCCCGTGCGAGTAGGCCTCGCTGAATTGGCGCCGCATCTCGGGATCAGCGCTCAGCCTTCCGACAACTTCGTCGACCCCTGTCCCCATCCTCTGCGGATTTTCCAGCGAAGCCGCGGCTTGCTCCTCAAGAGTTCGGAAATTGCCCTCCCAACCGAGACGAAAGCTGAGCGCCGCGTTGAAGACGGTGCTGGTATTGAGCGGAAGCTCTGATCCGTCGAGAGCTTTATCACGCCGGTTGCCGTCGGCGCCATTGGTGCGTGTGTCGTGACAGGTCAAGCAGGCACGCGACCCGTCACGCGAGAGTCTGGGATCCGCAAAGAGGCGCTCCCCAAGGGCCAGCTTCTGGGGGTCAGCGGCAGGCGGAGGCGGCACTCGTGTTATCGGCTCTTCATCGGAAGGAGCCTGCAGGCCAGTGATTTGAGACTCGGGTGTTGCTGCGGGCGTGACCGTGATGACCAGCAGCGACGCTAGGCACATACCTGTCCGGCGGCGACGCAACGACGAGCCGGTCGTTGCCCTGAGGCTCTCAGTGATAGGCACGGTTTTTCAAAATCCAGGCATAGGTTCGGGAGCGGCGATAGCGTCGCTAGGCTCTTAAGGGAGTTTGTGCCGACCGCGCGCTACGGGATTGTTTCGGCGTTGGAGAAAAAGGTTACGATTGTAATGGAGATCATCGGAGCGGCTCGACAGGAAGCGCAAACACATAGCCAACGCCACGCTCGGTTCGAATGATGCTCGGCGCGCTCGGATCGGTCTCCAGCCTGCGCCGCAATCGCAGGATCTGCACATCGATACTGCGATCGAAGACATCCTCATGCACGCGGGTAGCCTGCAGGAGGTGTTCGCGGCTGAGCGGCCGTTGGGGTGCGTTGAGGAAAGCGATCAGGAGAGCGTATTCGCCCTTCGTCAGCGCGACTGGGGTTCCGTCGGGGTCGGTCAGGCGCCTGGTGCGCCGATCGAGCTGCCAGCCACCAAATTTGCAGCGACCCCGCTCCGGATCCCGCTGTGACGCCGCGCGACCGGCTTCCTGGCGCCGCAACACGGCGCGAATGCGCGCCAGAAGCTCCCGAAGGCTGAAGGGCTTGGTGACATAATCGTCCGCGCCGAGCTCCAGCCCAACCACTCGGTCGATCTCGTCGCGTCGGTGGCCGGTGGTGATGATCACCGGGACATCCGAGCGCGACCTGATTTCGCGCAGGAGGTCGAACCCCTCCTCCTGGCCGAGCCGTAGATCGAGGATGACGAGATCTGGCTCGCCGGCGGAGAAATGTTGCATCATCTCTTGCCGCCCCGATGCGGAGACGACCCGCATATTGTGCTGCTCGAGATAGTCGCCGACCATTTGTTTCATGATCGGATCGTCTTCGACGATGAAGATGCGCGCCGGTTGATTATGGGCCATGCTAACGCTCAAGTCGGACCGGCCAAGGGCGGCGGTTTCGTTCCGGCCGCCCGGGATGAGGTATGAGACGATCTTATCTTTCAGATGGCTCGGACCGGCTGGTTCACGATTCATTGCGCAATTTTCTATGGGGAGACAGGAACTGGTGTCAGATCGCTTATTTGATTATGACGCTATGACTTGCGCGGTGACTTTGCCGTGCCCTGCCCGCCAAGCATGAATTTAGCTACCCTTGGTGGTCTTGTCGACCGGCTTCTTGTCGTTCAATACCGCTTGGCGGGGGACGGCGCCGGCGCTGTGCTGGTGCGCGCGAACAATGGTGCTGTCGATCATCGCAAATTCGTTGTCGGCGTCGGCTGCCAAGTGTTGCAAGAGACGCTCCCACACCCCCGCCTCGGCCCAGCGGCTGAACCGGCGATGGACGCGCCGAATCGCTCTGTCAGGTCCGCGCTAGGGAATTCCGGCGCGATAGCGAGAGAGCACCGCTTCGACCAATCGACGCTTGCGCGGTCGCGCCGGCATGGCCGACCCGGCCCCGCAGCAAGTCCTTGATCCGTTCCCACTGGTCGTCGCGCGAGCCATATCGGGTCATGGGGTCAGCCTTTTGCAAAATCCGACCGGATATGGTTCACACAAATTCCCGCCGCAGGAGACTCTTTTTACGCTATGTACTTAATGAGCGACTCGCTTTAGTTGCGTCCTTTACAATAATTGACGACATGCCCTAGTGTCCTGAACCAGAACTTCGTGTATTTACTTGACGACGGACCTGCATCGGGGGTGGGCAAAGCCTACACGGGGAATGGTGAGACGCCGACGACCGGCGCGTGTCCACCCAGCATCAGTAGATAGGCGAGGAGCGCGATGGCCCAGCGCCAGAGCCCGATCTCGTGAGGGATGAATCGATTCCGCCCCGCAGCGATGGCCGCGAACGGAACAATCGAGGTCTGCGCTGCAAATGGCTCCCAAGCGCCCCCCAGAAGCCGACGACGCTTTGCGTCGATCGATACGGTGCCAGCGAGAGCTACGATCGCCCAAGTGGCGAAAAAGACCAGGGACGCCACATCGCCGTTGCCAATCAGATGGACCAATGCCCAGAGGCCGACCCCCGTCAGGAACGGGTGACGCGTGATCCGGACGATTCCCTGCGGCGGCTGCCCGACGCGTCCTGCCTGCGCGACCGAGGTCGGGTTTGGCGTCATCAAACCGATGACGACCAGCAGAGAGGCTGGGAGCATCAGGATGATCGCAATCGGCTTCCACCATTCGAGCATTCCCCACGTGACAAGGTAGGGGGCTCGATTGTAAGCCGCCACGAGCCATCCGAGCCCGATTACCGAAGCCGCCGCGAAGGCGCCCCTATAGCCGTTTTCGCCCAATATCCCGATCGCTCGGTCGCGCATCGCAGTGCCGGCGATGCCAAGATGAATACCGGCGAAGAAGAGCGCAGCCAGGACCAATGAAAGCACGGCGCATTCTCCAGATTGCGATAGCCAATGTTTGGCTGCTGTTAATGAGAGGGTTGGTCCGCCCGAGAGGCGAGAGGCATATTACTCGCTCCGCCGGCAATCTGCATCCGGGTGTCAAAAACCGGGCTGAAGGCGATTTGACCGGAGGTCGGGCTGCGGGTTGCCGCTGCTCGGCTCGGGGCGGCGATGAAGACATCGACCTGCTGACCGACAAACGCGGGAAACGCGCTCGGCGCGAATTCGTAGATCGCCTGCAGCACTCTCGTATCCACCCGCTCGGTCGTGTCTCCCGTCAATGACCGTTTCGCCAGAACATGGGGCTCGAAGCGGACAAAGGTGAGCGGCGTCGAGATATCGGGATTGCCGCGCAGGCGGGCAAGCGCGGCGTGGCCAGGACGGATCCGCCAGGTCTCGGTCTCGTCAATGTCCACCCGCACATGCAGCGGATCGACCGATCCCATCGTCATCAGCGGATCGGACAGCACGCCTGCCTGCGCATATTCGCCGAGCCGCACATTGACCTTGAGGATCGCGCCGTCGATCGGCGCCTTGACCACGGTCTTGTCGAGATCGACCCGCGCCTGGTCGAGTATCGCTTTCGCCTGGCCAAGCTTTGCCCCGGCTTCCTCGCGCTCGGCCGACAGGACCTCAATCTGCTGCTGCGCGCTGGCGAGAGCGGCCTTTGCGGCGGCAACGCTCGCGTCGGCTTTGTGGGCATCGGCGGCAGCGGTTTCAAGGCGCTGGCGCGGCGCCCAAGCATCACGGGCGAGCTCGGCGTAGCGGGTGTGATCGAGCGAAGCGCGGACGCGCTCGGCTTCGGCGCTGTCGAGCGTGGCGCGCGCCTGATCGATCGCATCGCGCTGCAGGATCAAATTCTGGTCGATGGCGTCCTTAGATGCCTTCGCCGCCGCAACTGCCGCCTCGTCCTGGGCAACCGCGGCGCGGTAGTCGCGGTCGTCGATCGCGAAGAGCGGCCGACCCGCCTTGACCCTGTCGCCGGCCACGACGTCGATCCGGGAGACGACGCCGCCGCGCTCGATCGCCAGGGCGATCACCTCGCTCGCCGGTTCGACGATGCCGGTACCTGCGACAGTGTCGTCGTACGGGTTTGTCGGGGCAGCGATCGGCGGCGACGCCGCGACACGGGGATCGTGTTTGGCGGCGATGGACCAGCCGGCAAAGCTCACCATCGCAATAGCGAGAAGAGGGATGCCGTGCCGGGTCGGCGAGAACACGCGTATCATCTCAAGCGGCCTCCGAAAGATGAGCAAAAGGCGCGGTGCGGACAGCGTGAATACGGCCGTCCTCCATTACCGCGATGCGGTCGGCGAAACGGTAGATCCGTGGGTCATGCGTCACGACGATGACTGCCCGGTCGGGAGCGAGCGAGGCATCCTTTAGGATCTCGAGAACGGTCTGACCGGAATCGGCATCCAGCGCGGCGGTGGGTTCGTCACACACGATGAGCCGGGGAGCGTGGACCAGCGCGCGGGCTATGGCGACGCGCTGCTGCTGCCCGCCGGAGAGCTGGTTCGGCAATTTGCCGAGATGCGCGCCCATCCCGATACGATCGAGGATCGCGGCAGCCGACGCTGCCGCCCGCGCTATCGGCATCCCAGTTGCGACCAACGGGATGGCTGCGTTCTCGGCGGCGGTCAGCGCCGGCAGAAGATTGTATTGCTGGAAGATGAAACCGATGTTGCTGCGGCGGAACGCGACCTTCTCGGCGTCCGACATTCGTCTGAGTGGCTTGCCGCACGTCTCAACTTCGCCCGTTGTCGGACCCAGGATCCCGGCGATGATCGAGATCAGGGTCGTCTTGCCGCAGCCGGACGGCCCAACCAGCATCGTCAATTCTCCGGCGGGAACCTCGAGGTCGATGCCGTGCAAGACCTCGACCGCCCCGTCGCCTATGGGAAAGGACTTCGTGACGCCGCGGCAACGGACGGCGACGAGTGGATCACTCATTGCGTTCAGCCTCGGAAAACGATCGCAGGGTCCACCACCATGACTTTGCGGATGCTGGCGAAGCTCGCGATCACGATGATCATCAGAATGGCGCAGGCGGTCCCGACAGCCACTTGCCACGGCAGCTCGAAACCGCGAAGATTGATCGAGATGCGCGAGGTAATTTCGAAGAAGCCGGCGCAAAGGCCGATGCCGATCGCATAGCCGATACTGGCGACCACGATGGCCTGGAGCAGCACCATCCGCAGGATTGTGTTCGCAACGCCCATCGCTTTGAGCGCGCCAAACTGACGCAGATTCTCGATCACGAAGATGTAGAAGGTCTGGCCGACAACAGCGGCACCGACGATAAAGCCGAGCGCGACGGTGATCCCGAAATTCACCGGGAT
>Ga0306926_10006383_pt1 | contig 12645 bp, 13 predicted proteins | sample flu12Cox44000178_FD_203759 | JGI IMG/M metagenome (GOLD analysis project Ga0306926, IMG submission 203759) | Lab enrichment of tropical soil microbial communities from Luquillo Experimental Forest, Puerto Rico - flux8day.12C.oxic.44.000.178 (v2)... | ecosystem: Environmental > Terrestrial >... | reverse complement strand
GTTCGCGTATCGCACCCTGGGCGACGGTTTCGCCCAATTCCAGCACGCCGCCCGGAAAACCCCAGCGGCCCGGCATCGGTGGGTTTGTTCGCCGCACGACGAGCGCGCGCTCGCCGCGCATCACCACCGCCAAGACCCCGACGATCGGCCGGCCCGGGTAGCGGCGGCCCTCTTTCGTGACGGGGCCGCCGCCCCGGTCCGCGCTCACTCTGCGGCTGCTCTGGGCCGGCCGTACTCGTCGGTGTAGATCTCGGCACCCTGTTCGAGAAAGGCCTTGGACTTCTCCTCCATCCCCGCCCGCGCGTAGTCGCGGATCTCCTGGGTGATCTGCATCGAGCAGAATTTGGGGCCGCACATCGAGCAGAAGTGCGCGAGCTTCGCCCCCTCGGCCGGCAGGGTCTGGTCGTGGAACCTCTCGGCCGTTTCGGGGTCGAGCGACAGGTTGAACTGGTCGCGCCAGCGGAATTCGAAACGCGCCCGCGACAGCGCGTCGTCGCGCTCGCGCGCCGCCGGGTGGCCCTTGGCGAGATCGGCCGCGTGGGCGGCGATCTTGTAGGTGATCACGCCGGTTTTGACGTCGTCGCGGTCGGGGAGTCCGAGATGCTCCTTTGGTGTCACGTAGCAGAGCAGCGCGGTGCCGAACCAGCCGATCATCGCCGCCCCGATGCCGCTGGTGATGTGGTCGTAACCCGGGGCGATGTCGGTGGTCAGCGGGCCCAAGGTGTAGAACGGCGCCTCGCCGCATTCCTCGAGCTGCTTTTCCATGTTGACCTTGATCTTGTGCATCGGCACATGGCCGGGACCTTCGATCATGACCTGGACGCCGTCCTCCCAGGCGAGCTTCGTCAATTCGCCCAGAGTCTCGAGCTCGGCGAACTGGGCGCGGTCGTTGGCGTCGGCGATCGATCCGGGCCTGAGCCCATCGCCCAGCGAGTAGCTGACGTCATAAGCCCGCATGATCTCGTTGATTTCGCGGAAATGCATGTAGAGAAAACTCTCCTGGTGGTGGGCGAGGCACCACTTTGCCATGATCGAGCCGCCGCGCGAGACGATGCCGGTGACACGCGAGGCGGTCAGCGGGATATAGGCTAGCCGCACCCCGGCATGGATCGTGAAGTAGTCGACGCCCTGCTCGGCCTGCTCGATCAAGGTGTCGCGGAACAATTCCCAGGTCAGCTCTTCGGCCTTGCCGCCGACCTTTTCGAGCGCCTGGTAGATCGGCACCGTGCCGATCGGCACCGGCGAGTTGCGGATGATCCATTCGCGGATCGTGTGGATGTTGCGGCCGGTCGACAGGTCCATGACCGTATCCGCACCCCAGCGCGTCGCCCACACCATCTTCTCGACCTCCTCGGCGACCGAGGAGGTGACGATGGAGTTGCCGATATTGGCGTTGACCTTGACCAGGAAATTACGGCCGATGACCATCGGCTCGGTTTCCGGGTGATTGACGTTGTTCGGGATGATCGCGCGGCCGCGGGCGATCTCGTCGCGCACGAATTCCGGCGTCACATGGTCGGGGATAGCTGCGCCAAACGGTTCGCCGTCGACAGCACCCTCGCGCCGCAACTTCTCGCGCCCGAGATTCTCGCGGATCGCGACATATTCCATCTCCGGCGTGACGATGCCGCGCCGGGCGTAGGCGATTTGCGTCGCCGCCGCACCCCCCTTGGCGCGCAACACCTGCCGTCGGCCGCGGTCGAACAGCGAGACAGCGCTCGGCTCGTTGCGCCGCAAGCCATTGTCCTCGGGCTTGACCTCGCGGCCCTCGTAGAGCTCGACATCGCCGCGCGCCAGGATCCACGGCTTGCGCAACTCGGGCAGGCCCCGGTTGATGTCGGTTTCGGCGGCCGGGTCCGAATAGAGACCGGAGGTGTCGTAGACCCGCACCGCCGGCTCGCCGGCCGAGGCCTCGAGATCGATCTCGCGCATCGCGACCGAAATATCGGAATGCGTCCGGCCCTGCACATGGACCTTGCGCGAGGCCGGGAACGGCCCGGTGGTGACCCGCAATTCCTCGACCTTAGGCACGAGCTTTGCGGCTGCGAGTGGGGCGGAATCGGGCATCGTCGATCTCCGTTGCGCCGTTGCACGAAGACCCGGGGTATCGCGGAGAGGAGGTCGGCTTGTGCCGCGGTGTTCCTGTCCCTACGCCGGTACGACCCGGATCAGGTTCGAAGGGTTGCCGCGCCCTAGCGGCATCTCAGCCCCCTGCCGGGGGCACCCCTTGGACGCGACGATTATCCGCAGAGTGATCGCACGCCGTCAAGGCTGCGCTTTGCGGCGTTGCGCCCGGACCGGACAGGGTTATCCTGGATCGCACCGATGGCGGGGCGGGGGTGGCGATGATCGTCGGACGCGTGATCGGCTGGATCGTTTTTTTGGCCGGCGCCGCCGTGCTGGTGCGCGATCTCTTGGTGTGGATCGACACCAAGCACTGGGCGCCGATCGCTCTCGGCCAGCTGTGGTACGACCTCAACCGGTCGAGCCTCAACCTCGTCCAGGCGGTCGTCCAGCGCTATATCCACCCCTTTCTGTGGGACCCGATCATCGTCACGATCCTGCTGTGGTGGGCGTTTGCGGTGCTGATGGTTTTGGGGGTGCTGCTGCACGTAGTGTTCCGGAAGAGCAATGCGCGGCGGTAAGGGCTCCCCGAACGGCGGTTTAGGATGGAAATGTGAAACCGGGAAACTTGAAATCTCGCGTCCGAAGACGCATTTCGTCGTAACATGATCTAACTGAATCAATTAATTAGGCGAGATTTCCCGATCACATGGAACCGGGAAATTTTTGGCCAAAACGGGGAATCTCCGATCCGCCGAAACCGGGAACGAGATCGGTATCCGGGAAATAACCGGGAACCGTTAAGGATGGCCACTGCGCCCGAGGTGACGGAATGAGGCGGCGCCATGTCATCGCCGGGCTTGCCGCAGTGTTTGTTGCGCACCAGCGGTCAAACGCGGAGCAGTCTCCGGGCAAGATCCCACGCGTCGGCATCCTGACAGCAGAGGAAAGCGAGAGGGCGCCCAAATTTGATGCGTTCAGAGCAGGGCTCCGTGACCTCGGTTATGTCGAAGGCCGCAACATCATTCTCGAATTTCGGTTCCTTGCGGGTGATCTTTCCCGTGTTCCGCAGTTGGCGGCGGAGTTGGTGGCTCTACCGGTCGATGTCATAGTGCCAGAGGGCACCGGCACCTACGCACTGGACCCGAGCGGCCGCATTCCAGTCGTGTCACCGGTGATGATGGACCCGGTAAAGCGAGGCTTCGCTCAAAGCCTCGCGTATCCGGGCGGTAATATTACCGGCTTTACGCTCATGCATGCCGAGCTCAATGGCAAGCGCCTCGATCTATTGCGCAGTGCATTTCCGCATATCACCACGGTAAGCGCACTGGTGAACCCGGCAAACCAGAACTCGAAATTGGCTTTCGAGCAAACCGACGCAGCCGCTCGGTCGATGGGTCTGGCGAGTGTCCGCAGGGTCGAGGCCAGGAGCGTCGCGGCCCTGCGCGAGTTGCGCCCACCCGTCTTCTCGGGAGCCGACGCCGTGGTCATAATCCCGGACGGGATGTTCTACGCCTACGCCGGGACGTCGTCGCGCTGATCAATACGGCGCGCCTGCCCGCCATCTACCCTGAGCGGGAATACGCCGATGAGGGCGGCCTGATACCGTACGGAACCAATGTGTCGGACAACTTTCCCCGCGCCGCCGACTATGTCGACCGCATCCTGAAGGGCGCCAAGCCCAGCGACCTGCCGATCCAGGAGCCGGTCAAGTTCGACTTCGTCGTCAACCTGAAGACCGCCCGCGAACTCGGCCTAAGCATCCCGAGAACGATCCTCCTTCTCGCCGACGAGGTCGTCGAGTAATTGATCGCCGGTTCGGTGGTTAGCTTAACAGGCACTGCATTGAAGCTGGCTTGCCGTTACGGCTGACTTCGCGTTACAACCAAAGCATGTCCGAGGACAAAGTCATCGACTTTCTGCGCGACCGCTTTGCCCACATCGACGCGCGCTTCGACCGGATCGACATAAAGCTCGACAGGCTCGCTACCCGCACCAGCGCTGTCGAGCGCGAGGTCGGCGCGCTGCATCGCGATATCGCCGAGCTTCACATCGGCCAAGCGGCGATCAACGTCTCGACAACCTCGATCGTGGTCTCGCGCGGGTCGAGCGTCGGCTCGATCTCGTGGAGGAGCCGACGGCAAACGGTTGACGCGCCCGCGCCCAGATTCTTTGGCTATCACTGCCGCCCATCTTGAGGGCGGCGATAAAGTCCGATTGCGAGACCTTGCCGAACTGGCGCATCGCTTTTGCCCCCCTTTCTGCTTTTCGAGGAGCTGCGCGTGCGCGTCACGTCGCCGCCATAGGATCTGCCGAGCACGTCCTTGCGCAGGGCCTTTACCGTCTCGCGGGCGATGATCCACCCGCCGAGCGCAGCCTGGATCGCCACCTGGAAGAGGTAACGGGGGATGAGGTCCTTCAGCCTTTCGCAAAAGACGAGGCCATGTCTGAAGCGATCCCGCGGACCGCGGCATCGTCACCGGCGGCGCCGCACGTAAACGGTATGTCGAAGTAAACGTGCCGGGATCAACCTGCGGGTGCGTTAATCCTCGGCGGTAGGGGAAACGTGCAATGAGAACGAGAGACAGGGAGGCCGGAGACGAGAGGATCAAGTGGACCGCCGCAGCGTTATTGTCGGGCTCGCGCTCTCGCTGATCGCGCCCCAGCGGTCATCGGCGCAGCAAGCCCCGGCGAAGATCCCGCGCGTCGGCATCCTGGACCCGGGAGACACCGAGAAGACGCGGATATGGGACGCGTTCCGAGGGGGGCTGCGTGATCTCGGCTATGTCGAAGGGCGCAACATCATTCTCGAATTTCGCCTGGCTAACGGCGATTACTCGCTGTTTCCTCAGCTGATGGCGGAACTGGTCAATCTGCCGGTCGAGGTCATCGTAGCCGGCACCCGCGCCGTTGACAGTGCGAGCGGTCCGGTTCCGGTCGTCGTTCCGACCTTGTTCGATCCCGTGGGGCAAGGCCTCGCATCCAGTCTTTCGCGGCCGGGCGGAAATATTACAGGCTTCACCCTGATGTCTGCCGAACTCGACGCCAAGCGGTTGGGGCTGCTGAAATCGGCCTTCCCGCAAATCAGCGCGGTCACCGCACGGTCGATGTGCCGAGCCTCGTGGCTCTGCGTGCGTTGCGGCCAGACGTCTTTGGCGGGACCGACGCGGTAATCGTGCTCGGGAGCGGGATGTTTTGGAACTATCGCCGGGACATCGTCGCGCTGATCAATGCGACGCATCTGCCGGCGATTTACCCGGAGCGGGAGTACGCCGACGAGGGCGGCCTGATGGCCTATGGGACCAATGTGCCGGACAACTTTCGCCGAGCGGCTGACTATGTTGATCGCATCCTGAAGGGCGCCAGACCCGGCGATCTGCCGATCCAGGAGCCGGTCAGGTTCGACCTCGTCGTCAACCTGAAGACCGCCCGCGAGCTGGGGCTGACGGTCCCGCCTTTGATCCCTCGGCCGCGCCGACGAAGTCATCGAGTAGGATGGAACGATCGAAGATGGCGCCGCCCGGCCGCCGTTCCAGGGCAGCCAGAAGCACTTAGGGTTGACGCGGTCGGTCGGTTGCACCCATGTTCGGCAACATGAGCGAGGAGCGGGTCACCCCTGAATTTCTCGGCAAGCAGCTGGAACGCGTGATTGCCGAACAAAATTCGATCCACGATGACTTGCGGGTTCTGACCGCGATTGTGTTGCGTCTCGAAGGCACCTTGAATGGTGTTCTGGACCAATTGCATGCGATGGTCTCGTAGCACCAGCGCTTCGATGCCCGCCTGCGCCGGCTCGAAGAAGAGCGAATACCGTAAGAGCGGGCCTCTCGTAAGATAACTGCTTAGCCCGAAGGGGGCACTTCAGCCGACGGTGCCGCCGGCGGCGCGGCGCAATACGGTTCCCGGCGTGAACCCGGTGTGACGGGCATCCTCGATGACGACGACCCCATTGACCAGCACCTTCGTCCGCCCGCCGGTCGGTATGGGTGCGGGTCGGCGTAGGTCGCACGGGTCCTTGAGGTCCGCCGGGTCAAAGATCGTGATGTCGGCGCTGTAGCCTTGCTTATCAGCCCCACTCTCGCGCAGCTATAGTAGCGTCTCTGCGATCGTCACGTGGCGGCTTCGCGCGCGACACGGACCACGGTTTCCGGTGCGAGCACGCGAGCTATCGAGCCGGCCCTGGCGCGCGCTACGGCTGCTTGTGATTCTTCTCCTGCCTGCTCGAATAGGCGCGCTTCAATCAGCCGGTGCAGCAGCGCCTTTTCGAGGTCTCGCGGAGTCTGATCGCCGATTTCGTAGCATTCGGCCGAGTGCCGATAAGAGAGCGGGTTAGCATCCAGGGCGCCCCGCTCCGACGGCTCGGTCACAAGCACACCCGATTCCGCTGTCGCGGCGAGAGAAGCAAGAGCCGCGTTCGTCGAGTCGGGAACGTTTCCCGACCGAAGCAATTTGGTTAGCTCCGCGTTGCTGAGAGTCCGCAGCGCGGTGACAGCAGCATAAGTGACCGTATCCGCGGTCAATAAGGGCCACACCGTCCACACCCGCGCGGTGTTATCCGCAGCGGCGGTCACGACGCGCGTCCCGTCCGAGTCGAAGGCAGCACTCATGACTCCGGCGGTGTGTCCGCGCAGCACGGCCACCGGCGCACCCTTCTCGGCGTCCCATAATTGGGCGGTACAGTCGCCGGACGCTGTCACGACACGCGCGCCGTCCGGGCTGAACGCCGCGCCCCTAACGAAACTCGTATGTCCCTCCAGAACGGCGATTTGCTCGCCGGTAACTGCGTCCCAAATCCGGCCAGTGTGATCGGCAGACGCGGTCACGACGCGTCCGCCGTCTTGGCTGAAGGCCGCGCTATTGACGTAACTTGCATGGCCCTGCAGCGGGGTGAGCCGCTGGCCGGTCACCGCATCCCATAGTTGGGCGGTATTGTCGGCGGACGCGGTCACAACATAGGCTCCGTTCGGGCTGAAGGCCGCGCTGTTGACCTGGGCCGCATGCCCCTAAAACACGACGAGTTCTGCGCCGCTGGCCGCGTTCCAGAGCCGCGCGGTATGGTCGGCGGACGCGGTGGCCACGCAGGTTCCGTCGGGGCTGAAAGCGGCGCTATTGACAAAGCTTGTGTGCCCCTTCAGCTCGACGCGCAACACACCGGTCATCGCGTCCCAAAGTCGCGCTGTGTGGTCGGCGGACGCAGTCACGACACATGCCCCGTCCGGACTGAAGGTCGCGCTGTTGACCTCGGCTGCATGTCCCTGAAATGCTAAGATCTCCGTACCTCCGATCACATCCCAAAGCCGCGCGGTACGATCTCCGGAGGCGGTTACGGTGCGCTTTCCCTCAGCGTCAAATACCGCGCCGCTGACAAAGCTCGTATGCCCCGCCAGCACGGCGAGCTCCCCACCGATTTTCGCATCCCACAGTCGAGCCGTATGGTCAGCAGACGCTGTCGCGGCCAGCGTTCCGTTCGGGCTAAAGGCTGCTCCCGTCACGAAGCTCGCATGTTCCCTCAGCACAGCCACCCGCTCCGCACTCGCCCGGTCCCAAAGACCGGCGGTGTTATCGCGGGAGGCAGTCACGATTCGCACCCCATCCGCGCTGAACACCGCGCTGGTGACCTCAGCCACGTGCCCATGCAACACGGGACTTGCTCTCCGGTCGCAGCGTTCCATAGTCGGGCAGTATGATCGGCAGAGGCGGTCACTACGTGCGCCCCGTCTGGACTGAAGGCGGCGCTGGTAACAAAGCCGGTATGCCCCCGCAATTCAGCCAATTGTACGCCGGTCGTCGCGTCGCATATAAATGCGCTATCCTCGCCCGATGCGATCACCAAGCGAGTGCCGTCCGGACTATATGCCGCCGTATTGACAACGTTCTCCCGCGGGAACACCTCGATTCCCGAGGCGGTCGTGATCTCCCACAGTCGGATTGTGCGATCGGCTGAGGCCGTCACGATGCGTGCACCGTCTGGGCTGAACACTGCGCTGTTGACGAAGCTCCCATGCCCTCGAAGTACCGCCAATTGCGCGCCTGTCGCTGCATCCCACAGCCGCGCGGTGTGGTCGGCGGAAGCCGTCACGACGCGGGTGCCGTCCGGGCTGAATGTCGCGCTGTTAACAAAGCTCTCATGCCCTTGAAGCACGGCCAACTGCGCACCGGTCGCTGCATCCCAAAGCCGCGCGGTATGGTCGGCAGAAGCAGTCGCGACGCGCGTCCCATTCGGGTCGAACGCTATACTGTTGACCTCGGCTTTGTGCCCTAATAGGAGGGCCCTCTGTCGATCCTGTGACCGCGCCTCGGCAAGTACTGACAGAGCGGGGAACCAGATCGGTTTATTGGGGACTTCCATATCGGTGGGCAGCGCAGCCAGCGCGATCAATCTTGCCAGCTCGGGTCTTCCGGTTTTGAGCGCCTCTCGTGCCTTTTTGGTCAAAAGGCGTGACTGGTCCAGTTCCGGAGCGGCCCGCTCCTGAGCAGCTCTAAGGATGACACGGTGCCTCTCGGCTTCCTTCTCGGCATGCTCCGCCCGTTCTCGCTCGCGGCGGAGATCGCGCTCGTGGCGGATGACGTCGGTTAACAGGTCGTGCATCAGCTCTACCCATTCTGTGCCGAAGCGTCCCTCAATCCGTAAGACCCGACGATCGACGAGGCGATGAATCGCGCCGGACGTGACGCCGGGGATGCTAATAGCGCGGGCGAGTGGGCGAGTGTCCCGTTTTCCCTCCTCCGTTACGAGCTCATCTTCGATGAACACCTTTACCGCCGGGTCCATGCCCCCAAAGCTGTCCCTGTAAAACTCGGCTACAATCTCGTTTTGTGCGCCCCCCGATAGGTCTGCCGCAGTGACGCGTTCCCGTCCAGCGCGGCGCCGCTTGTTGTTGAGCTCGCGGCAGACCACGCTCAATAGCGCCGGCTCGATCTCAAGCTCAGCGAGGGCCGCCTCCGATATGGGCTCGCGGGGTTGCCCGCCTCGGTTTCGCAGCAACAAAATCGAGGATCCGATCTGCCACGCCTTCTTCAACAAGATGCCTGCCGGATTTGAGGATCGCCTCACGTCCCTGTAGGCCGTTCATCTTTGTCAAGCGCATCCGGTTGCGCATCAGCGACGGCATCTTGCGTTTCAGGCCTTCAAGGTGCGCCAGGAAATCCTCTCGGAGCGCAATTATGACCTTGTAGTTCTCAGCATCGAAGTCGTAGCGCCCGACGTCACCGGGATTTGTTTCTATTGCGCGCCGCACGCTGTCGGGCGCCACATTCTCGACAAGGGCGGCCAGCTCGTCGATCAGCACATCGCGCGCAGTGACACGGTGCGGACGCACAAAAATTTCCTCGAACTGGTCGAAAACGAGCACGGGCATAAGCAAGCGATTCTGCGGACTCCACCATTCGGTGTCCGTTTGACGGAAATAAGACCACAACGTCTCACCGGGCTGCGGGAGCTTTGCGTCTATTCCCTTTGCCGTTAGATCGGTACAAAGCGCGCTTTTGATTTGTTCCACGGCGGGGATCTGTGGCTCGGGGACAAAATCAAAACTCACATAAATCGGAAGGAAGTCGTCTTCCCGTAAACGCGGAAAGAGGCCAGCTCTTAACAACGAAGTCTTGCCAAGTCCAGATTCCCCGAAGAGCACGGTTAGAGTATCGCGGCGAATGCGGCGACTGAGTTCCGCGATCTCGGCATCGCGACCGTGAAAAAAATCTCTCCCGTCCTCGGTAAAAGGAATCAGTCCGGGCCACGGGTTCTCGGTGTCCAGCCGTTCAGCTTCCTCGATGGCCATGATTAAGAGCGCTTGCGTTTGCGTTGGTCGTTGCGCACCAGTTCTCTCATACGGCTGGTAAACGATTGGTTCCCTTCACCACCTGGTAGATGCGTCCATTGCGAATTTCTGAAGCGCTCAGGCACCCCTTGAGCTCCCGGCTGGGTATCATCGATGACTACGGGGATAATGAACGGCTCCCCTTCTCTAAAACCCTTGGAACGCTCAACCGCCAAATTCCATTCGCGCAGAAAATACCTCTCCGGGTCCCGCATCGCGCTGGCCGAGATCACCGGCAAAAAATACGAGCAGTTTCTGAGCCTATGGCGGATCACCAGATCCCAATCGTCACCACCCTTCAGTTCTGTCTCGTCGAACCACACGTCAATTCCATTTTGGTCTAGAGAGTTCCGCAGCCGACGTGCGGCGGCATAATCTTCATTCGCGTAGCTGAGAAATACTCCGCCCGCTTCGGCCTCGGTCATCCCTCGGAAACGCGGCTCCAATACCCGCTTCTCGGTCTTCCTGGAACTGGCGTGTTCGCGATAGCGCCCGAGAAGCAACGCTACAAATTGACCGGGCGGACAGGAAACGATCTTCGTTCCCGGGCTGAAGTGTGTCAGGAACGCGACAAGATTCTCGGGATGCTCGACATCGTTGACGAGCGCTTCAATCGCTGGGTGCCCCAGGGACAGCCGCCGTCGGCGAACGATCCGGATAAAGAAGCGGGCCAACCAGTCGGAAAAGGAACAACCGATGAACAGCAAGTGATTTTCACGCAGCGAATCGATCAGATTACCCGGCCGTTCCACCTGTTGCATGTGCTGCAAAAACTCGAGCATATCCTCGTCGGTAACGACATACTCGTTCGCCTGCGCCGATAACTTCCCGAGCAGATGGTAAACGACTGGCTGCCGCAGCTCCTCTACGAGGCACGGGAGATCATCCGGTCTATTCGGCCAATAAGAAAGTTCCTGTGTCCGCTCTTCGCCGTCAAATCGAACCTGATCGATCGCCTTAGCAAGGAATGAATCAAATGTTAGCACTATGAATAGGTTGAAGCGTTCAATCCGTGCCAGATCGAGAAGCGCTTCGGGCAGCCCGCGGAATTTTGCCTCGTTCAGGATCGGCCGGATCCTTGGATAAATTTCACGTGGCCCCCCCCCGACCACGACTTAAATGCGCGTAAATGACATCATTGAGCCGGGGTTCTGGGGGTAGATCTTTAACGCCAAGACGCTCCGCGAGTTGACTAGCAATATAGGGGTAGAGAGAGACAGGGCGCCCATCATGCTCTATACGGATCAAATCTTCGCCGATAATTGGAATGACTTTGCCATCGTCGATATGCTCGACAATTATATCAAGGAGCTCGTCAAGTTCGGCGTCGACCATCCGCCGACCCCCTCCCGCTAGCCGCCGGCACGCAATCTGCCAGATGCTATCACGCCCTGCACTCACCAAAAAAGAAGGTAAAGGCGCCCACACGCGACGGATGGACGCCGCATTCGAAATCCCCGATGAGCGCCCGAAGCTGCCGACAAGGGCGAGAGATAACCTCTTTCCTCCCGTTCCTTCACTCGGCGCGGCCGGCCCGCAGCGACCTCGGCTTGGCGATTGTCGGCGAATTGATCGGGGCGCATGACGGCGTGCGACAATTCGCTTCCCTCGAGCTTTCCTCGCGTGAATTTGCGAACGGTGGCAGTTATCGGCAGTTCCCCGTTAAATTCCTTCCAAGGTTCGTCGAATGATGGGTGCATGGCCCCAGCACGGCATCTCGTGCCAGGATGGTCATTGCGAAGCCACCGTTTTCAGATGGCAGTGCCAGTAATCACTCGCGGACGCGTCAGGCTTGCTGACGGGTACAACCTCCTTGCGATTACCTTACACCGGTGCCCACTTGCTCCAGCCCCTCTTGCCACTGCAAAGTTTCGCCTCAGCTATTGAATTTACTAGCAATTGTCAGTATATTTATTGCCGGCTGGCAATTGACGGGCTGCGAGTTTCCCCGCCAAGCCCTCGATTTTGGTAAGCCTCGTGTTTAAGGACTAGAGGTCGCTCAGGTTTTTTTGGCGGAAGGGAAAGGCAAATTTTCGCCGCGTCGGCAGGGAAGCGCTGCCCGGTCTTTTTTCAGCCGACGGTGCCGTCGGCGGCGCGGCGCAATACGGTTCCCGGCGTGGCGCCGCTGTGTTTCGCACACTCGACGACGACGACCCCGTTTACCAGCACCGCCGTCCTTCCGCCGGTCGGGTATTGGTGGGGATCGGCATAGGTCGCACGGGCTTTGAAGTCCGCGGGATCGAAGATCGCGATGTCGGCGCAATAGCCTTGCTTGATCAGCCCGCGGTCGCCCAGCTTTAGCGCCTCTGCGGTCGCCCCGGTCATCTTGCGCACCGCCTGTTCCAACGGCAGCAGGTGCTCGTCGTGGACGTAATGGCCGATGATGCGCGGGAAGGTCCCGTAGAACCGCGGGTGCGGCATCCCCTGGCTCGTTATCCCGTAATCGGCCACGCAATTGCCGTCGGAGCCTACGAGCGCGGTCGGCGAACGCACGATCTCGCGGATGTCTTCTTCGGCGATCGAGGTGATCAGCACCCGTGTGGCACCCTTGTCCTCGATCAAATAATCGCAGACCACGTCGATCGGGTCGCACCCGCGCATCGCGGCGAGCCGACCGAAGGTTTCCCCCGCATGTTGCGGCAGGTATGGCGAGATCGAGATCTGCACGGCGTCCCAGGACGGGATGCGCCCCCAGTTGTTGAGCCCGTCGCGACCGATCTCGCTGCGGATGCGGTCGCGGGTTTCCGGGAGCGCCAGACGCGCC
>Ga0306926_10006381_pt1 | contig 12648 bp, 11 predicted proteins | sample flu12Cox44000178_FD_203759 | JGI IMG/M metagenome (GOLD analysis project Ga0306926, IMG submission 203759) | Lab enrichment of tropical soil microbial communities from Luquillo Experimental Forest, Puerto Rico - flux8day.12C.oxic.44.000.178 (v2)... | ecosystem: Environmental > Terrestrial >... | reverse complement strand
GGCCAATCCTCCTTGGCCGCCTGCGCACCGGACTGGCTTCCGATGTCACTTTTGGCCTGAAAAACCCCGAAATCTTGTCGCTGCACGTCAACTGGTGTCCCGTCACCAGCCCAGCTTGCGCGGCGAAGTTCGGCTCTTCGGGACCTTGGCGCGGTGGAAAGATTGTGTCCAGGAGAAGAACCATGCAGACCACACAAGAAGACACCGGGGCGAGTGAAGCAAAAATCTGGTCCCGCCTCATCCGACCTGCAAACGGTACGTTTTCGAAGGCCGCGGCCCATGCAATCCTTGCCTTCAACTTCACCGATGCCGAGAAAAGCCGGATGCAAGAACTGGCAGAGCGAAACGGCGAAGACAAACTCTCGGCTTCCGAGAAAGAGGAGCTAGAAGGCTACATCCGGGTTGCAAACGTTCTTGCGCTCCTTCACGCCAAAGCAAGACGTTCGCTCAAAAATCGATAGGCCCGAGGTCTCATGGACGAGACAACCAGGCAACAAGTCATTGTGTCCGTCACTTCAGCCCAACTTTGGCGGGCACCAGCTTTCCACGCGCACTCTAATGTTCAACCAGGTTAGGTTTATCGGTCAAACGATTGCACGTACCAGCCGGCATGGGTGAGTTTAGGATCGGCCCGCTTCCGGTGGTTAAGAAATTCGGTCTCGTCCAGAATACTCATGGCAGGCGAACGGAGTCTTAGGAGGTAATAAATTAGTTTTGATGATAAGCGCAGAGAGCCGCATTTCGCAAGGCAAAAAATGAGAAAGGATTTTGCCGGGAAGATGACCGAAAAATCGACGAAAATGTCCGCCAGAGGCACAGGCGCCGAACGGAGATTGAGCATCTATCTGTACCTTTGAATGTCGCGGATGGAGTTTCCGTGTCATCGAGGTGTCATCGAAAAGTCCATGTCATTATGAGTAATGAGTTTGAATTGAGGTGTAACGCCAGGCCCAATCACTGACCAGCGACAAGCGGCTCGAGCTTGGTAATGTGCAAAAGGGAGATTATCACCCGCTGCTCGCCCAGCGGCTCGGGATCATTGGAGTTGGTAAAGTAGATGGTAAGCATGAGCAGGCCTCACGAAAAGCACTGGTCTTTACGTCTCCACATACGGAACTTGCGTTTCCAGTGGCTCAAGCCGATCGATGTCTGCGGGATCCAAAGACTCAATGTATTCGTAGATCGGCACCGGTTGGTTGGAGGCGGGGAAGCCGATGTCCAAAACGTCTTCCCGACCACAGCCTGACGTGGCTAGCGAATCTCGTATGACCGCCCATCTTTGAGAAAAACGCGAACGGGCTGAAACGGCTTCCGGTGGAGAGTGCGATGAAGATCTTCGGATCGCATGCCGGCTTGTTTCCTTTTTCCTACGGTGATTTTTTCTCCGTACTGATTATCGTCCGCCCGGATGTGGGCGGCAAGAAATTTCGGTTGTAGTCAGACACCTGGATGACTCAAGTCATTCCTCAGACCGGACAGCCATCTCCAAAAAAAGGAATGAGAGATCGAAATCGGAACAATACTGTCTTGCAAGCCGGGGACAAGGGATGGAACTGACTTCAGAAACGGGCATTGACGAGGTTGCGTTCGCGGCCATATTCTCGTCCAAGTTGACCTTTGGCTCGACCAATTCGGCGCCCGGAAAATCGAGTTTCGTGGACAATTCCCTCGTTCGGTCGAGAAAGGACAACGCACGCGCGGATGAGCCGGCTTTCAGTGTCAGGTAATGATTACTGATGCACCGGCCCGGCAAACAACGTCCCGGTCCGCGCGCGCCGGGAGCGCCGCCGGAATCGAGCGAGGTGGAGACGGAATCGAACAGGGCGGTGTTGAGCAGGCTGTTGTTGTGGCTGGTGACCGCCAGGCCGATATACACCTGGCTAGTCATCGGAATCGTATCGGTGCCGAGGTAGTCGTAGTTCACATAGTCGGCAGTGCCCCAGGCATTGAACGTGTCCCCGACACGCTCGAGATATATGGCGTAGGGCGCAAGGACACCAGCCAGCGTGTCCGAAACGCTGCTGCCGCCGGTGCTGATGCGCCGCTGGAACGATACTCCTTGCTGCGAGGTCACCACGACCATGGCATGCCGGGAGTTGGCATCGAGCGTTTCGCGGATCATGACGCCGGCCTTCGCCCAGACATCCGTCGGGCTGACGGAAGTGACCTGGGCGAAGATCCAGCCATCGCCGGCCAGGGGCAGGTAGACGTAGTGGAAGGCATCGGCGGTACCCCAAATGTCCGCGCCGCCGCCGGCAACGGTCCAGGTGCCGGCCGTGGTGTCTTGGTAAGCATTGCCGGGCCGTCCGACAGCGCCGATATCCATGTCGGCCCAGTTCACGGGTAGAACGCTGACGTTGGTAAATGCCGCGGTGTTGATTACGGCGTTGTTGTGCGCTGTGACAGCCAGGCCGACCAGGGCGGAGCTGTTCATGGCAATGGTCTGGGTCGTGCCGATCTGATTCCAGTTGATGTCGTCGGTGCTATACGACGCGGTAAAGTCATTGCCGGAACGCACGAGTTGCACCCAGAGCGGAGCGGTAAAGCCCGCGAGGTTGATGCTGCCGGGCTGGCCGCCCTGGCTAGCGCGCCATTGAAAGTCTACGCCGTTGCCGGGCGTGACTACCACATCGGCGAACGGCGCATTGGCCAGGGAGCTATCGCGGAACATGACGCCCGCCTTGGCCCAGGGGTCGGTGTTGGACAGGGAGGCGACCCGGGCGGTTGCCGACCCATCGCCGGTGAAACTCTGATACGCGAAGTGGAACTGATCGGAGGTATTCCAGATGTCCGAGCCGCCCCCGCTGACGGTCCAGATGCCGGTGTTCCGGTCGGCGAAGGTGCCGCCGGGCCGGCCAGGCGAGCCGATATCGCGGTCGGACCAGATTGCGGGCACCATTTCCCAAACGCGGACCCAGTTCACGGTCATTTTGGTCGTGCTGGTTGCCAGGCTGCCGTATCCGCCGGTTGGAATGTGCCCGGCCCAGGAATTGTTTTCGACCTCGGAGGTGAGGAGCATGTATTCGCTCCGGTGCGAAACGGCCTGGTTGGTGGTCCAGACTTGAATTCCATCGACGTAGTAGACGTAACGGTCGGGCGTCCAGAGAAGGCCGTAGGTGTGGAAGTTTCCCTGGAGAGAAGTACCGGTTGGGTTATTGGAAAGTTGGCCGACGCTGCGGTGGTACGCGCCGTAGCCGTCCCAATGCAGGGTGTTTTGTGCCTTGTTGCTGACATCGACGCCGTTGCCATCGACGCGGCGATGTTCGACAATGTCGATCTCCGCGCCGGCGGTGGCGGGGTCGCCGATCGGATTGCCGATGGTCGGCGACTCGATCCAGAAGGCGGACCATTGGCCCTGCGTGTCCTGGAATTTGATGCGAGCCTCCCAGTAGCCAAAAGCGGCATGGAAGGCATTCCGGATGTCGATGAAGCCGGTGTAGTGGGTACCGCCGGAGGTGTAAGTGGTGATTGTAAGAAAGCCATTGTCGACGCTGATGGCAGAGGCAGTATTGATGGCATTGCGGCGAGGCGCGGTATCCACGCGCCAGATGCTCGGATCGAGAGCGGTACCCTGGAAGGTGTCTTCGAAACTCAGTTGCCAGCCCGAGCCCGGCGGACTCAGTACGAGCCTGTTTTCGAGTTCCTCCATGACGGGGCGATAGTAGCGGAAGCGGTTCACAGACCACTTATCTCGCTCAAGTCCCCTGCGCATCGGCATCCCCTCCAAAAATGGTTGATGACGGGCGACCGGCCCTGCGGGCTGGGCAAAAGACGTATAGGGCTAGGCTAACGATAAATTGGTGATTACCAACGATTGTGACGGCGACGTGAAGAGAATGCAAGAGGAGTAAAGAAGGCAGAGGTCAGAAGTGCAGCACCGTAGCCCGACGCGCCAGCGAGGACCCTCGCTGGCGCGTCGGGCTAAGGTGCTGCGCAATCACGCACGGTGATTTAGATACGCAACAGTTCGCAGGCTTCGGCGAAGCCGAGTGCGGGCTGGCCGTATTCGCTGGCGGTGACCCGCGCCAGGGCGATGAGCTGGCGCCAGCGGAACGCGGGCCGCGTGACGGCAAACTCATCGGAAACAGTGCGGTAGTATTTCTCAGCGTGCAGGGCGCCATCTTCGCTCGTCGCATAGCGCAACATCACATCGAACATCGGGCGGGCGGCGTGGCCCAGCTCGCCGTATTTGGCGACGATGGCACAGGCGCGCGCCTGGTCCTTGTCACGGATTGCGCCGTCGACTTCGCGGAGCAATGTTGCCGGGTCGGAAGAGGTGACTTTGGCGCGCGCATCGCCGCGCGGGTACGGTTCCCAATGGAGGAAGTCGCCGCCGCGATCGGTGCGGTCGCGCGCTACCTGGAACGCGCCGAGGATTAAACAGGCTGCGGTATTGCGCGCGTTGCTGATGCGCGCGATGTTGCGCCAGGCGTTGGCCGAGTCGCTGGCGTGGACGCCGATGCCGTCGCCATGAACGCTGCCGACCGGTTTGTTCGGTGCTTCCTGACTAGGACGGCCGTTGTCGCGCAACACGAGCTGGTTGGCGGCCAGGCAGATGGCCTCGCCGATGGCGTCGGGGCTCATCCCTTCCGCGAGCGCGGCAGCCGCGGCGTCGGCGGCCTGCTCGGGCTTCGACTTGAAGAATGTCTCGCTCATTTTTTCGACCCAGCCATCTTCCGCTTTCTTCGTGCCGAACGGTTTGGCCACAAGATGATACTGGTCGAGCAGCTTGGGCAACAGCGCGCGCAGGCCGGCGAAGTAGGCTGCCTGCTGCGGATTCTCGTTCTTGACGCAATAGTGGACCGATTGCCGCAGCATCGTCTGCGCGTGCTCTTTGCCGACGAGGTTGAGCATGTCGTAGGCCCGGTAGGCGAGCACGACGCGATGGACCTCGGCTCCGTCGTCGACGAACGTGAGCAATTCGTTATAGGCATCTTCGGCCGGTTCCTGCGCCAGCGTGGCGAAGAGTGCATCGGCCCTGGCGAATTTGTTGGCATCGTTGCCGCGCGCGATCGCGCGCAACCCTTCCCCGACGGCCGTCCCCGGCACGCGGTCGGCCGGCTTGACCGGCTTCAAGACTTCATGCCGCGGCCCCCCCTTCTCCTGGATGCGATTGGCATTGCGATAGAGTACCTTGAGCACGGGCAACGGTTGCCGTTCCTTGGGCAGCTCCTTCGCCATCATGTATGCCGGGTGGAGGGCCATCATGGTATGGAAGCCGACATAGTCCTCGCCGCCGAATGTCCGGGCATTAGCGAGCGCGGCCGCGGCGACGAGTTGTTTCAGTTCCGTGCCGTCGCGCAGCCGATCGACCAGAAGCGGCTGCAACTTGGCGGGCGGTGTCTCCTGCATCAGGCCGACCAGCGGTTCCAGGTTGCCGAACGTCAGGCGTCCGGGGGTCTCTTCCGCGCAAAACCCGGGGCTGAGACCGAGGTCCAGTGCAAGCGCCGAGCCAACGCTCGCCAGAAGCATCCCCTGCCCAACTTCCGCCAGGAACTCGCGCCGATGATTGCGGTACATGGATGATCTCCCTCATGTAAAGGTCTGGACAAGATCGCAATGCCATCAGGGTTAATTAAATAACGGGAACGTGTTACATCGTCACTCGGAGGTGGTTGGACGGTTTCATGGCGCGCGGTTTCGTGTCTCACGCAGACGTGAGATACGGCGCCAAAGAGCGCGTTAAGTTGTTCTGCGCAAATACCTTGCGTCGATGCCTGCATGCATGCCCTTGGGTGAGATACGGGTTGGTCCCTTGGTAATTAGTCGTTGGTCATTGGCGGTCTGTGAATGACTAACCGCGTAAGTCCCCGAGCTCGAGTCGTAGGCGATGAAGCACCCGGCATTTCGCCACGCGAACGGCACCGGGGCTTATGTTCAGTTCTTGTGCAACGAGCTGCGGCGATTGGCCCTCGACTACCACACGCCAAAAGGCCCGCCAGGTGGTCTCTTGAAACTCGGCCTTGATCAGTGCCAGTGCCTGGTGGAAAAGTTGATCGTAGCGTTCCTGCTCTTCCGGTGCCTCGCTTCTGCTATCGCTTCCGGGTAACTGAGACCACCAGGCCCTTGCTTCGCTCCCTCCCGCCGCTTGGGGCTCGCGGTTGTGGATGCGGAAATAGTCGTGGACTTTGTTCCGGGTAATGGTACGCAGCCAGCCGCGAAAGGTGTCGCCCGGCCTGTCTCGGTGGAAAGTGCGGATGTGCGCGGCCACAGATTGGAACACTTCCTGAAGGACATCCGCGATCTCCTGTCCGGGCAGATCCATCTTGCGGCACCAGTGCCAAACGAGAGGCGTGTACAAAGTGACCAGCCGGTCCCAGGCGGCGGCATCGTTCGTGTTGATGCGCGCCAGCAAGCTGCGCGACGTCGATGTCGAGGCACGTTCTTCCGGTGTGGCTTTGGCCGGATGCATCGGTGACACCCTTACCTGCCGCCTTTTCTGAGAAAGCCGAGGCCCAGGGCGGAGAGGACCAATGCGGTGGCTCCCATCAGCAAGAAGGCGCCCTGCAAACCGGAGCGCGTCCGGGCGATTTCGCGGTCCAGGGGCCGGTTGATGAGAAGCGCGCCGGCAAGGTCGCCTTCGCGCCAATCTCTCTTGGGGCTTGCCGTATCACTGTTATGGCATTCAATGCAAGTGCGTTGCATGAGCTGTCCCTTGGCGTAGCGCAGAAAAGGCCGGCCGTTGATTTCGGTAAACTCATGGATGCTCAGGTCTTCGTTCTGTCTGAGCGCCCTGTCGGAAAGCGTCTCGAGCACGCGTTGTTCAAAAGGATCCTTCGGACCGCCATTGGGGCGCCAGGAATAGTTGCTATACAGCCGGACTTGCATGCCCGATTCCGTGCTGCTGATGCGCTGCCCGAGATCGATCGTGAAAGTGGCCGGGACAGGAAGCGCGTTCGGCCGCGCGGCATACTGATGGGTGATGGCCGTCTTGTTGGTGTCGACGCGGTTGACAATGTCATTGTAAAAGCCGTTGACTTCCTCCAGCATGGCGACTTCCATGCGCGCGCTATCCAGGGCGGTGGCCTGCACGAAATAGCGGGACAGGCTCGATAGATATACGAAACCAGCAGCAGAGCCGACGCACACCGCCAGTAGGAGACCGGCTGCCAGCGGGTTGCGACGCCCCCAGCGCCAGAGCCGCTCGACCGTTCCCGGGGCGCGGGCGTTGATGGGCTTGCCGTCGTGAAATCGGCGCAAGTCATCGGCAAACTCCTGGGCCGTCCGATAGCGCCGACCGGGAGACTTGGCCATCGCCTTCAGGCAGATGGTTTCGAGGTCGCGAGGAATCTGCTCGTTGAGGCGCCGCGGCGGGCGCGGTTCATCTTCCAGAAGCTGTAGCCACAACAAGCGCCGGTCACCCTGGAACGGCCTAACGCCCGTCAGCATCTCGTAGAGAATCACTCCCAGGCTGTAAATGTCGCTGCGTGCATCCACGGTGTGCGATTCGCCGCGGGCCTGTTCGGGCGACATGTATGCGGGGGTGCCCATAACGCACCCCTCGGAGGTCATCGACATCTCGCCCGTCGCGCGCTTGGCCAGGCCGAAATCCATGAGGTGCGGCTGGTTTTGCGAATCGATCAGGATATTGGACGGCTTGACGTCACGGTGGATGACGCCTTGCGCATGAGCGTACTGAAGGGCTTCCGCGACCTTGGCAAGGAGTTCCGCCGCGAAGTGAGGCCCGGGCCGGCTGGACTTCAATCGGTCTTCGAGAGTCTGCCCTTCGATGAATTCCGTCACCAGAAAGCAAACGCCGTCGTCCGTCTGGCCGATTTCATAGAGGGAGACGATGCCGGGATGTTTGAGCTGTGCAACGCTCCGGGCCTCGCGCAGGAAGCGTGCGGCTTCTTCCTTGGTGGCGAGATTGCCCGCCCGCTGTATTTTGATCGCCACGGTTCGATCCAGCTCCGTGTCCCGCGCGCGGAAGACGTAGCCAAACGATCCAGCGCCAAGCTCCGCCTGCAGCTCAAATTTGCCGAGCCGGCAATCGCCCGCCGCGAGCTGCCGGGCGTAGCGGCGACCGGAATCGATGGAAATTTCCGAGGGAGTCCCGTTCGAAGGCAGTGCGACGAGCCGGCGCGCGGCCGTCATCACCTCGTCTGTGGGGAGGATGCCTTCCTTTGGGCTTGGATTCTGCAAATCTCTCAAGCCGGCGACGAGGCCGTCCGCATGATCATCGAATGCCTGGAGCGAGGCTTCGCATGCCCGGCATCTTTCCACATGGCCGGCTACGGCGTCGAAGTCAGCGCCGGTCAGGTTGCCGAGGGCGAAGGCTTGCAACTCATCAACGCCGGGACAGGAAAGAGATGGCATTGTTTTAAGTCTCCGCGAAAACGGCATGCAAGAAAGCGCAATAACTACATCATCGTAACGGAAAGGCGTTACACCGTGCAATTTGATTGTGACGCGGTGGCGGGCCGCGGCACACGATCGGGGCTGCAAGCTCAAGGGTCTTGCGGAAGGGAATCGACAAGGAACTGAAAGCAATTTATACCGAATCACGGCGGAATTTCATGGTCTCGATTCAAGGCCGCGACGGATGTTTGCCGGGCCGTGGGGTGTTCTCTGAACCTAGCTTCACCAATCGCGGCGCGTTTTTCACCAAGAATTCGGAAAAATTGTTGGTTTTTTGCAAGGACGGTCACAACCTCAACTGGCGATGAATGTTACGAGTGGAGTCATCGCCAAATCTCTGATTGTGATTTCACCGCTGGAAGTGCTGCGCCGTGGGCTCAATCGTGAGCCCACGGGAAGGTGCTCTTTTCGCTTGGCATCGGGCGAGCCCTCCGATTTGGAGAAGCTAACACCCGAAGCAGTCGTCGTTGCTGGTCGAGGCGTGGTTGTGCCCGATGACGGTTAGCGCATCGAGCAGAAACGTCCCCAGGTTGTAGACGCCGCCGCCCACGCCGAGGCCGTCCACCCCCTCGCCGTCGCCCGGCCCGCCGAGGGCTTGGTTGTGGCTGATGTCCGAAGCGACGACGATCACTGTGCCCGCTGCCACATAGACGCCGCCGCCGAAGCCGTTGCCGCCATTGGCTCCGTCATCGCCGTCGCCGCCGTCGGCTTGGTTGTAGCAAATGGCGGTGTCGAGAACGGACGCGCTGCCGCCAGCCACAAAGAGGCCGCCGCCGAGTCCATCGCCGCCGCCGGCACCGCCCACGCCGTCCGCGCCCAGCGCTTGATTGTGCGCTAGCGTGCTTTTCAGGACCGCGAGGTTTCCGGCACTCCAGATCCCGCCGCCCATGCCTTGGCCCGCGCTGCCGCCATTGTCCCCCTCACCGCCCTCGGCCTGGTTGTGGCTGACGGTACTGCCGGAGACGGTAAGGTAAGCGACGCCGAAGATGGCAGAACTGCCTTCGTTATAGATCCCGCCACCCAGGCCGTTGCCGCCCTGGCCGCCATCGTTTCCCTCATGCCCGAGGGCTTGGTTGTGGTCCAGCGTGCTGCCCAGGACGGTGAGGGCAGATCCAAGGACATTCGCGAGGCCGCCACCCAGCCCGTCGGTGCCTCCCGGGCCGCCGATCGCTTCGTTATGATCGATCGTGCTGTCACTGATCGTCGCCGTGGCCCCGCCCCAACTGGCGAGCCCACCGCCGAGGCCGTCGCCCGCGAAGGCGTCGCCCGTATTCCCGGCGCCGCCGACCGACCGGTTGTGCCGGAGCGTCACGTTGCTGGCGGTCAAGGTGTTCGTCCCAGGAGGGGATTGCCAACCTTCATTGGTGATCGCGCCGCCGTAGCCCCAGCCGGCAATGAAGGCGCCATTGCCGCCCGTGTTGCTATCGCCGCCTATGTTGTCGCTACCGCCGCGAGCCTCGTTGTGCTCGAAGGTACTGTCCGTGATCGTGGCCGTCCCGAGGTTAAGGAGGCCCCCGCCGCTGCCGTCTCCGACATGACCTCGGCCGAACGTGGCGCTCCCGTGGGAACCGCCAATGGCCTGGTTGTCCGAAAACGTACTTCCGCGAACGATAAGAGTCCCCTTGAGAACCAGAACGCCCCCGCCAAAGCCGTAGGAAATATCATAGTCTCTCGCGCCGCTGGTCGTGCTGCCGCCGTTGCCGCCGATAGCCCGGTTGTCGGTAAAAGTACTATTCTCGATGGTGAACGTACTATTCGCACCGGTCCTGATCCCGCCGCCGAAGCCGCCTCCAATGGTTTGAAAGTCGAGATGGCCATCGATGACTCCACCGTCGCCACCGATGGCCTGGTTGCCAATGAACGCACTCTGGCTAACGATAACGGAATTGCCCATGAAGCTACTGATGGCGCCGCCTCCCCCTTCGCCGCCAAGGTCGCCGCCGATAGCCTTATTGCCGATGAACGAGCTGCGCCGGATAGTGGCAGTAGTGGACTCAAGAACGATGGCACCGCCGGAGGCGTTGGAGCCACTGACGCCAATCGCCTGGTTATGGGTGAACAGCGTGTCGGCAACGATGAGGGTGGCATCCTGTTGACACCTGACGGCCCCGCCTCGGAGTGGAAGGCCGCTGACGCCGAGGACTTCATTGTTGGAGAAGATGTCGTGGTCAAGAGTGAGGTTAGTGCCGACATTCAGGATGGCGCCGCCTCCGTCGCTCCCAACCGCCCGGCCGTCGGTAATCGTCAGTCCGGCGATGGTCACCGTCACTCCGCCGCTGATGGAGAAGATCCGGCTGGCGTGGTTGCCGCTGACGGCCAATTTGTCGGCTCCCAAGCCCTCGATATCCAGGCTCTTGGTGAGTGCCAGCTGGCCGCTGGTCAGCGTAATGGTCTGGCCTGCGAGGCTGTCGTCGAAGACGATCTGATCCCCGCTTTGGGCATCGTCGATCACGGCGCGCAGCGACCCCGGCCCGTTGTCGGCCGGGCTCGTGACCGTCCAGGTACTGAGGACGGTCCGATCTTCGAGCATTTCGAGCCGGGGCGCGAATGATCGCCGCGGGCGAACGCCTTCTCGGTAAGTTTTCTCTCGGCGAAGGCGCGCTAGCGCCGAAGGACGCATTAATCGGCCCAACACATTCGTAAGAGACATGATGTTATCTCCTGCTCGGCGGACGACCTCATCGCGAGGCTCCTCCGCCACGGCGGTCTGCGACACAATGAAGAGGCATTCCCCCCCGGCGCGCAGACCGAGCGTCGAGGCGATGCCAGGCCGGTGCGGGTACCGCCCGGCAGTGGACTTGAAATCTCCTCTGGGGCTGGGTTCCTTCCTTCCTTGCCAATTGCAATCACGTCAGGCCATCCGCTGCCCATGAGTCCAGCAGCGGATCGCACCAAGCCGCGAATACGGCGTCCTCGGCACGGTTGCCGATAACCATGCTCGTCGTGGGATCAGTCGCTTCGGGCTCCACGGGTTGATCTGGAAGCGACTCGATCGGAACGGGTTGTCTCGGTTGCCCGGGGACAGCCGAAATGACGGTGTCCACAGCCGCTTTAGCCTGGCCGGTGGTCTGAGCCAATTGAGCGTCGGCGTGGAATCGCCCGGAACCGGTGGGAGGTTGCTCAGGTGTGAGCAGGTAAGCGTGCGTTAGCCCATCCAGGTTCGTGCCGGGCCTGCCGCTTTGGACCTCGAACGCGCCGATGTCGATAATGCCGTTCACGATGCGCGGGTAACCGGGGCCGCGCTGGTCCCAGTCGGTGGCGTAGGCGTTGTTGCCGGCGTCGATGGCCGGGCTGCCAGGCAAGAGGGCGTGCGTGAGCGTCGGGCCGCCGTTGGCGTCCAATGGGCCCAATTGAGGATCGATGGGGTCGGAGGCGCTGCCGACCTGGTTGCCGTTGACGCCGTTAACGAGGCCGGTCATGCCCGAGCGATCACCGATTAGGTTGTAGTCACCGCCCGAGTTCAGGCTGCCATACACGTCGTCGGCGGTCGTGCCGGTGGCACCGCGGAAGTTGCCGGCGATCAGCGTGTTGTGCAGCACCGGCAAGCCGGAGAACACATACAGGCCACCGGCGTATCTGTCCGCGCGATTGGCCGTGAGAGTGACATTTGTGAGCGTGACGGGATATGGGGAAGACGTGGAAATGCCGCCGCCGTAGTAGTCGGCGGAGTTGCCGGACAGGGTGCTGTTGCTGACCGTCAGCGTGTAACCGGAGTTGTAGATGCCGCCGCCGTAAGCGGCGGAGTTGCCGGACAGGGTGCTGTTGCTGACCGTCAGCGTGCCATAGTTTTCGCTGTCGATGCCGCCGCCTTTACCGGAGGCGCCGGTGGCGGAGTTGCCGAACAGGGTGCTGTTGCTGACCGTTAGCGTGCCCCCGTCGTAGTAGTAGATGCCGCCGCCGTCGCCGCCGAAGCCGTTGAGGTTGGGGGTGGCAGTATTGCCCGTTAGGATACAGCTGCTGACCGTCACCGTGCCATTGTTGATGTAAATGCCACCGCCGAAAGCGGCGGAGTTGCCGGACAGGGTGCTGTTGCTGACCACCAGGGAGCCTAAGTCGTTGTGGATGCCGCTACTGGAGTTGCCGGACAGGGTGCTGTTGCTGACCATCATGGAGCCACGGTAGTTGTAGATGCCGCTACTGGAGTTGCCGAACAGGGTGCTGTTGCTGACCGTCAGCGTGCTGTCTTCGTCGTTGTAGATGCCGCTCCCGGAGTTGCCGGACAGGGTGCTGTTGCTGACCGTCAGCGTGCCCAAGTAGCCGTTGTAGATGCCGCCGCCGGAGTTGCCGGAC
>Ga0306926_10006380_pt1 | contig 12651 bp, 15 predicted proteins | sample flu12Cox44000178_FD_203759 | JGI IMG/M metagenome (GOLD analysis project Ga0306926, IMG submission 203759) | Lab enrichment of tropical soil microbial communities from Luquillo Experimental Forest, Puerto Rico - flux8day.12C.oxic.44.000.178 (v2)... | ecosystem: Environmental > Terrestrial >... | reverse complement strand
CGAAAACATCTGTTTCTGACGGATCGAAACAGCCTCAATGGGCGTGGGGTATGAATTGTCCACTGCTTAGCGCACGCGTCCGCCAAAAATCCTATCTGCTCCGTGCCTAAGTCCCTTGCTGGTTGGTATACACCTAGGTGATTAGTGAGGATGGCAATCATGTGGCAGCATAACTTGGCAATGCGGTCTGGGGAATTTTTGGACCCAATTGGACCCAAAAAGGGAAACGGCTCGGGCGTGGAGTCTCCTAAGCCGTTGGTAATCAACTGAGAAATGGTTGCGGACTGCAACGTTCTCAAGGTTCCGCCAATTCCCTTCCGATTTGAAATCCGCCGTGCTGCTTAGGCCGAACCCGTTGAAGCGGAACGAACCAGGAAGCATGTGCCAGTAGAACGCTCACCTTAAATTACTAAGTCTCAGCGCATGATACGCTTCCATTCCGCTCCAAATTGGAGCCCAACTGGAATCAGGACACAAACATTTGTCGCTTGACTGCTTCCGACCGGCGATGGGAAGTCGGCAGCCTTCGGCAAAACCTCAACCAAGCGCTACTTCCACTCCCAAACTTTCGAGGTGGTGTTGCCGGCGGCATCCACCTCGTACTCGAATACCGCGCAAGCGTTATTAAGGCGCGCCAGCTTCTGCGAAGGTGTACGGTAGTACAGGATACCGCGGTAGCTGACAGCACCGCCGGCCAGGAGTTTGCCCGTTCCCGACCCTCTCCACGTGACCGCCTCGCCGTCGGCCGTAATCATCGCTCCTTGTCCTTCCCCATACAGGGAGCCGTCGGTCCGGGTTCCGACGTATACGTTCCCATGCCGTTGGTGGCAACACCCAACATGTTGCCGGCGTCTTCGAACGACACCTCTACCCTCAGAGGTTCACTCGATAGCACCCGTCGAACAATCCTTCTGCCTTTGCTTTCGCCTAGCACGTCTCCGAGCATAGATTGCTGTCCTCCTACGCTGGAGCAATTGCTTCGTCTCCCCAGCGCGGCAAGTATAACGCTCCGGGCGAATTCGGCTAAATTCGCTCCTTAACCGAGCGGCGGAAGCCAATTCTTGTCGAGTAGCTCAATACCCAAGAGACTTGTCCACGACGTTACGCAGATTCTCACCGCGTTCGTATCGTTCAAATTGCTCTGCGAAAAAAAGCGTCGCGTTATCCAGCCAGTCCGGTGTATGGTCGGCGCAATGCGGCGACAGCAAAACATTGTCCAGTCGATAGAACGGATGTCCGTTTGGAAGGGGCTCTTCGTCAAAAACATCCAAAGCTGCTCCCAGAATGCTTTTCTCGGCGAGAGCGTTCACCAGTTCGCTCTCGTCAACCACCGGCCCACGGCCTAGGTTGATCAGGACAGCCGTCCGTTTCATTGCCGCGAGTTCCCTCTTGCCGATCATTCCCCGCGTCTCCGCGGTCAATGGCGCCGCCACGACCAAGTAGTCGCTAATTCCAATCATTCTTAATAACTCGCTTGGTAAAAAGATCTGGTGAGCAAACGCATCCGATTTTTGCGCCGTGTGCCGCTTCAAACCCAACACCTTCATGCCGAGAGCCCTCGCTCGGCCCGCGATCGCTCGGCCGATATCACCGTATCCCACGATTCCAACGGTTTTTTCCTCCACGCGCTGTACGTCAAACGGCTCCCACACCTCCGCTGATTGATTCCGGATCATTCGCCGGAAGTCTTTGGCAAAATACAAAATCGCTCCCACGGCAAATTCTCCGAGCGCCGCGCTAAACACTCCCCGTCCGTTGGTCAAAACAACTCGGCTACGCGCCAGTTCGGGAAACAGCGTCCGCTCCAGTCCCACGGACCGCGAATGGACCCATTTCAGATTGGGGCATTGTCCGGAAATTTCGCGAAACAGCCCCAGCTTGCCGGAGCAGTTGTATAAAACGGTCGCTTTCCTTGCGGCCTCACTCAGAGCCGCAGCCGAGTTTCCTGCTACGATCTGAACTCCCTGCAGCCGTTTTCTCAACAAATGGACCTGCGGCTCGTCGTCAGGCTCTGCCAGCACAAGAATCGTTTCGCTCGAACCCATGTTGTTCCAATTCCGTTCTCAGGTTCGCAAATTGCCGAGGTCAGACCACAGCGGCGGCAAAATTGACACCGAGAAACCCGCGCTCCTAAAATAGCCCGTTCCATCGCACATTGGCACCGGAAAGTCCATGATTCGCAAAGATCCAAAGTCTCTTCGCAGCCACCGCTGGTATGGCCCTGACGATTTGCGCTCGTTCGGCCATCGCTCCCGCGTGGCATCGATGGGTTGTGTTCCCGCCGATTACTTCGGCAAACCGGTCATCATCATCGTCAACACCTGGAGTGATATCAATCCCTGCCACAGTCATCTGCGCCAACGCGCCGAGGACGTAAAGCGAGGCATTTGGCAGGCGGGCGGCTTCCCTGTCGAAGTTCCTGCTTTCACTCTAGGCGAAACGTTTCAAAAGCCCACCACCATGCTTTACCGCAATCTTCTCGCCATGGAAACCGAGGAGATTCTCCGCTCCTATCCTGCCGATGGATGCGTGCTCCTTGGCGGTTGCGACAAAACGACGCCTGCGCTCCTGATGGGCGCAATCAGCATGAACATTCCCGCCATATACGTGCCCGCCGGCCCCATGCTGAGAGGAAACTGGCAGGGTAAAATTCTGGGCAGCGGCGCCGACGTCGCCAAGTATTGGGCCGAACGCCGCGCGGGCCACATTGATCTCGCGGACTGGATGCAGATCGAGAACGGAATCGCTCGCTCCGCCGGAACCTGCATGACCATGGGAACGGCGTCCACCATGACCAGCATCACCGAAATTCTTGGCTTTTCCCTGCCGGGAGCCAGTTCCATTCCCGCGGTCGATGCCAATCATCCCAAAATGGCGAACTGCTCGGGACGGCGAATCGTGGAAATGGTCTGGGAGGACCTCAAGCCGCGCGACATTCTCAGTCCTTCCTCTTTTCAAAACGCCATTGCCGCAGTATTTGCTTTGGGCGGTTCCACCAATGCCGTCATACACCTTATCGCCCTCGCCAATCGCGCTGGCATTAGGATCTCGCTGGACGATTTTGACCGCCTTTCTCGCTCTACCCCTCTCCTCGCCGACATCCGGCCCAGCGGTAAGTACCTCATGGAAGACTTCTACTACGCGGGCGGCTTGCCAGCGTTACTGAAGTCTGCGTCTCCGCATCTTGACCTGAAGTGTTTTACGGTCACTGGGCGGACGCTCGGCGAAAATATCGTTTCGGCAGAAAATTACAACCCGGACGTCATCCGTTCGCTTGAGAACCCTGTCCTTGCTTCGGGAGGCCTCGCGGTTCTCCGGGGTAATCTTGCGCCGAATGGCGCTGTCATCAAAGCTTCTGCGGCCGAGCCCCAACTGCTCAAACATTCTGGCCGCGCCATCGTCTTCAACAGTTTCGACGAGATGAGCGTTCGCATTGACGATCCAGCTCTTGACGTCAACCCGGACAGCGTTTTGGTGTTGCGGAACGCCGGGCCCAAGGGCGCGCCCGGTATGCCGGAATGGGGCAATCTCCCCATCCCGCAAAAGCTGCTGAGAGCGGGCGTACGGGACATGGTTCGTATATCGGACGCACGCATGAGCGGTACAAGTTACGGAGCTTGTATACTTCACGTCGCTCCCGAATCTTTTGTAGGGGGCCCGCTTGCGCTCTTGCGGGAAGGCGACATGGTCGAACTGGATGTTCCGGCGCGTAAACTCGACATGCGCGTTAGTGACCAGGAACTCGCGCGGCGCCGCACAGAGTGGCGACCCAAATCGAGCATCTATGGCCGTGGCTACGGCAAGCTCTTCATGGAGCACGTTACCCAGGCTCATGAAGGCTGCGACTTCGATTTTCTTGAGGGCACCGCTTCGATTCCCGAACCCGAGATTCACTGAGTGGAAGCCCCGCTTTCGGCGGCCCAGCAGGACTTCGTCGCCCCGTGCCGACCAAGAGCATCAATACCCCCGCCAAACACAGGCTCCCGACCAGATACAACAGTCCGGGCATGAAGGATCGTGTCTTCGCTGCCAGATATCCGATGACCATCGGCCCGAAGAATCCTCCCAGATTTCCCAACGAATTGATAAGGCCGATCGATGCCGCCGCTGCTGACTCGGTCAAAAACATCGTAGGTACCGACCAGAAGCATGGATGAAAGGCAAAGTATCCAGCCCCCGCCAAGGTGAAAAATCCAATCGCCATCGGCACATCCCGGCGAGTCAGCACCGCCAGAGCCAGCATGATGCCCGCAAGAAAAATCGGGACTCCCGCATGCCACCGTCGCTCTCCCGTTTTGTCGGAATGCCAACCACTCAGCTGTTGCGTCGCAAATCCGGCCAGGTACGGCAGCCCCGCCAGCACCGTCACTCGGAAATCGCTCTCTCCGGAGAGCCGCTTTACGATTGTCGGTAACCAGAATGCCAACCCGTATCCGCCAGTGGTCGCGAAGAAATAGGACATCGTCAGCAGCAGCACGTCTCTCTCCCCGATCGCTGCGAGGATGGAATAGCTCCGCACTGCTTTTTTCGCGAGTTTTTCCGCCTCCAGCTCGGTAGAAATCCACTCCCGCTCTTCCGGTCGGAGCCACTTCGCATGGTGCGGCCAGTCAGTCAGGTAAAAGAATGTAATTAGGCCAGCCACAATCGCCGGAATGCCCTCGAAAATGAACAGCCACCGCCAGCCATGCAGTCCAAACCAAGTAAGCCCCAGCAGCACTCCTGCGAGCGGTGAGCCGATGACAAAGGAAAGCGGATTAGCCGCGTAGAAACGCGCCAAGGCCTTCGCGCGGTCCGGCGCGCGAAACCAGTGAGTGATGTACACGATGACCGCTGGGAAAAATCCCGCCTCCGCGGCTCCCAAAAGGAATCGCATCGCAAAAAACTCCGTGGCGGTGCGAACGGATGCCGTCGCCATCGTGATAACACCCCAGGTAATCATGATTCTCGCAATCCATTTCCGTGCACTCCAGTGCTCTGCAATCAGCGCTCCGGGAATTTCCAGCACCATATACCCGATAAAGAACATTCCCGCGCCGAGCCCCACAACCTTTTCGCTGAACCCAAGATCCTTAGGCATTTGCAGAGCGGCAGCGCCAATGTTCGCCCGGTCCAGAAACGCGATGACGTAGGAAACGAATAAGAAAGGAAGTAAACGCCACGCAATTCGCTTGCGTGCGCTCCGTATTAGGTCTGAATGATTCGCCAGCCCGGCCATTTTGCTGCCACCTCCGGCGCCGCCTAGCCGTCGACACGCCAGTCCTTGTGAATGTGTTCCGCGTCGTACTATACGCATAGCGGGGAACGGGTCTTCCCCATTACGAGTCAAGGCCAGGTTCAGGAGCAGAAATGCGCGAGCATCTGATCGCAGTAATCCCGGGAGATGGTATCGGGCCCGAAGTCATCGCCGCCGGTCTAGACGTGCTTCGCTGCCTGGAACAGCGGGCCAGTGACTTTCGCCTTCACTTCCGAGAATTCCCGTGGGGAACCCATTACTACAAACAACATGGCGCCATGATGCCTTCCGACGCTCTCGCTCATCTGCGCTCTTTTCACGCTATCTATTTCGGCGCCGTTGGCGCCCCCGACGTCCCCGACCATATCACCCTCTGGGGCCTCCGTCTTGCCATCTGCCAGGGTTTCGACCAGTACGTCAACCTCCGGCCCACTCGACTGCTTCAAGGGCTCGACTCTCCTCTGCGAAACTGCACCTCAGCCGATCTGGACTGGGTCATCGTTCGCGAGAATTCCGAAGGCGAATATTCTGGCCAGGGCGGCCGTTCTCATCTCGGCTTTCCGGAGGAGGTCGCTACTGACGTTTCCGTTTTCACGCGCCGCTGTGTCACGCGCATCTTGAGATACGCCTTCGAACTCGCTCGGCGGCGCCCGCGCAAGTTGCTCACCGTCGTCACCAAATCCAATGCACAACGCCACGGTATGGTCTTGTGGGATGAAATCGCTGCTGAAGTGGCCCGCGATTTTCCCGAAGTAAAATGGGAGAAAATGCTCGTCGATGCCATGACGGCTCGAATGGTCGCCAAACCCGCTTCTATCGACACCGTTGTCGCCACCAATCTTCACGCCGATATCCTCTCTGACCTTGCTGGCGCTCTCGCCGGTAGTCTCGGCATTGCGCCGACGGCCAACCTCGATCCCGAGCGCCGGTTCCCTTCCATGTTCGAGCCCATTCACGGAGCCGCTTTCGACATCACCGGCAAAGGAATCGCAAATCCGATCGGCGCGATCTGGACGGCGGCCCTGATGCTCGAACACCTCGGCGAACGAGATGCCGCAGCGAGACTGATGCAAGCGGTCGAGAAGGTTACCGCCGCAGGCATCCTCACCCCTGATCTCAATGGCCATTCAACAACTCGCGATGTTGCGGCAGTCATGTGCGATGCTCTCTGAGTCGTGTGCGCTCGCGACTCGCCCTCGTCGCCCGAATAAGGCGACGGTTGTAGCGGGCCGGCGAGAGACGGCACCTTGCAGGCGCGACGGTCCATTCTTCGACAGGCTTCGGTTGTCATTCTGGATGCAATCGGACGCCAGCAGGAGGGAAAGGAGAGGAAAACGAGAACGGGTCGGGAGTGGAGCCTCCCAAGCCGTTTAGAATCAACTAAGAAATGGTTGCGGGGGACTGCAACGTTCTCAAGATTCCGCCAATTCCCTTCCGATTTGAAATCCGCCGTGCTGCTTAGGCCGAACCCGTTGAAGCGGAACGAACCAGGAAGCGTGTGCCAGTATTCCCAGTTGTTCCCAATTGGTCCACACCACTATTAGCAAGCGGCTCTAGCTTCGCAGGGCACTGATCGCACAGACTTCCGCTGGAAGACGATCGCGGCCTAACCCTCTGGGGATTGATAGCATTTGGCTCGAGCGTAAAGGAGTGCTACTACCCAACAGACAATCTGCTCAAGAGTTTTATGACGCTCTCTTCTTTGCCGACCAGAGCTTTCACACCAAGAGCCTGCAACTCAAGTTCAGCCGACTTATAGAGAGTGAATATCACGATGGGTGTTTCCGGCAGTTTCCGTTTCATTTCGGCAACATGAATTGCTCATGGGAAGAAGCAATCCACAGTCGCCTGGCCATGATTTGCAAGTGGCACCACGGGCTGTGCTTTGCCGAAGATCGGTGTCCGCTGCTATTTTTGACAGTTAAACGACGTTAGCAGCTGTGAGATAACACTCTGCGTCGGGCGGCGGAAGTTGCGGCGCGGCGCTCAATTTGGACAATTGAGAAAACTTCCGCAGCCCGTCCTCTTTTGTGCTTTACGCGCCTGCGGTGGCGCGTCCTTATTCCCTCGTGTTCTCTAGTGCCAGCGCCCGAGTAGGCCACAATTCTTCGCAAAGGAATTTCAAATGACCTCTAAAGCTACGACTCCGGCGCCGCCCAGCGATAAGCAGGTGGCGGAATACACCGTTGACCTCCAAGAGAAAATTCAACACCGAGCGTTTGAACTATACGAGCAGCGTGGGAAAGTGGATGGTCATGACTTAGAAGATTGGCTGCAAGCAGAATCGGAGCTGGTGCAGCCGAAGACGAAGAAGGCATCGGCATAATTCTCCTCTTTCTGCTTGGGAACGAATGCTCGAAATCGTGAAGGAGGAAAATACTCATGAAAAGGCTTTGCCTTATGGTCATGGCGTTGCTTGCCATTGGGGCCAACAATGCTGCGGCTCAGGACGTTCGCTACGACTTCGACAAAGATGCCCCATTTTCGGATTATAAAACCTATAAGTGGGTCGACATTAAGGGCTCCGATAAGATTAATGAGCTTGCCCAGCGGCAGATCAGAGCCGCGCTCCAGGCGGAATTGGCCACTAAGGGGCTAACCAAAACCGATTCCGATGACGCCGATTTGTACATCGGGGATCAGACAGCCATCGGGACGGAAAAACAGTTCAGTTCTTATTCAACGGGCTGGGGCACGGGCCCTGGTTGGGGCGGCGGTTGGTATGGTGGTGGCATGACTAGCGAAACAACCACCGGTTCGACCAGCACGATCTATATCGGCCAGTTAGCGTTGGACATGTATGATTCCAAGAAGAAAGCGCTGGTTTGGCGCGGCGTTGCAAATAAGACTCTCGATCCCAAAGCCAAGCCCGACAAGCGGGAGAAGAATCTCAAGAAAGCGGTGGCGAAGCTTCTGAAGAACTACCCGCCACCCGATAAGAAGTGAAGTAGCTCCTTATAACAGCACCGAGACTGCAGAATGCCTTTGTCCTCGTCTGTCCAAAGTGGCGCGTCGGAATCGCTGTTTGCATCCCAGATATTTTTCCGTCGTCTGCACAGATACATGACCGAGGAGAAATTGGATTTGTTCCCATTCGCCGTCTGAATCATGACACAACCGAGCGCATGACCTTCTAAGGTCGTGTGGCGCCAGTTTTTCAGGCCCAGTCTCTCCGCATATTCCTTCACAACGTGCCAGAGCACCTTCTCCGTTATCTTTGTTCCCCACCCCGCTAAATTCATCGCTCCTGATAACCTATCCATAATCTAACCGGAGATGATTTCCAACGACTCTGGAAACTGCAATGGCAGCGACAAACCAAGCAGTCCGTGTGGATCGATGTCTCGAGGAATACCACAAGGTGAGATAAAAGAGGTTTCTGGGCTGGACAGCTGGCACACAGAAGGATTTGCACCTGCGCTCTGGTGTTTCACTGAGATGGATCAGATTCACAGTCGTGAAACCTGTGAACTCTTACAGGAACATTTATTTCTGATTGTAGTTACGCTGATCCCGATTATCTTGGATCTATGGGTCGAGGAGCAGCACACGGTGTACAAAAGCCGAACTCACTGACTTGCTGATTCCGAGACCGCCAGAGCATACCTTATGCAGAAAAAACATCAGAAGTACCAGCGACTGCTCGACCGCTGCAGCTCGTTGCCGCCAACTACTACCGCGGTAGCGCATCCCTGTGATGAGACTTCCCTCAAAGGAGCAGTCGAAGCCGCGGAGCTGCACCTGCTGCTTCCGATTCTGGTCGGCCCGCGAGGAAGAGTCGAGTCCGTCGCCAAACAGTGTGGCATCGATGCTTCCCGATACGAGATCGTGGACTCGCCTCACAGTCACGCTGCCGCAGAGGTAGCCGTGCGCCTAGTTCGTGAAGGCAAGGCTGAAATGCTGATGAAAGGCAGCCTACACACAGATGAATTGTTGGGCGCAGTAGTGGCACGCGAGACTGGCCTGAGAACTGCTCACCGGATCAGCCACTGCTTCATCATGGATGTACCCAGTCTGGAGCAGGCCATCATCATTACCGACGCAGCCGTGAACATCTTCCCCACGCTCGAAGACAAGGTCCATATAACCCAGAATGCCATTGATCTCGCGCACGCACTGGGCAAGTCGGAACCCAAGGTTGCCGTTTTGTCCGCAATGGAGACGGTAAATCCAAAGGTGCAATCCACCATCGATGCCGCCGCTCTATGCAAGATGGCGGAACGGGGCCAAATTACGGGTGGCATCCTGGACGGTCCGCTCGCGCTCGATAACGCAATCAATCTGGCCGCGGCGAAAATCAAAATGATCGAATCGCCAGTGGCGGGGCAAGCCGACATTCTTGTGGTTCCCGACTTGGAGGCGGGCAATATGCTCGCCAAGAGCCTGACATTTCTCGCAGACGCAGATGCCGCTGGTATTGTGCTTGGTGCACGTGTGCCGATCATACTGACAAGCCGAGCCGACTCGGTGATGACCCGGCTGGCTTCGTGTGCCGTGGCGGCACTTGTGGCCAAAGCTCGCCGCGACAACGCTAGCGAAACGATGGGCCCTGCCGCTTAGGCCCACGCCCGACTGGCGTCGTCAACGGTTAAAACTATGGATGATGTAATTCTCGTTCTTAATTCCGGCTCATCGAGCATCAAGTTTTCGGTGTTCGTCGAACGGGTCGACCGGCTCGAAGTTAAGTTCCATGGACAGGTCGAGGGACTCTACAGTTCACCTCGATTCATCGCCAAAAACTCTGCAGGGAAGGAAATCGGCGCGCAGGACTGGGTCCAGGGTGCTCGACTTGGTCATGAAGGTGCGATAAGGTACCTCACCGCATTCCTGAGAGATCAGCGTGAAAAAAACCGCCTGATTGGGGTAGGCCATCGAGTGGTACACGGCGGCAACGAATTCTCATCACCAACACTGGTTAGTGTGGAGGTACTCGCCAAGCTCGAAAAACTCATCCCACTCGCCCCGCTGCATCAACCGCACAATCTGGTTCCGATTCACTTGATCAACCAGCGGAGGCCGGAATTGCCTCAGGTCGCGTGCTTCGACACCGCCTTCCATTGTACCCAGGACGAGGTTGCGCAGGCGTTCGCGCTGCCTCCCTCGATCACTAAGCGTGGCGTACGGCGCTATGGTTTCCACGGTCTTTCCTATGAGTATATTGCGAGCGTACTGCCGGATTTCGAGCCAAGGGCACTTTCGGGAAGGGTTGTGGTCGCCCATCTTGGCAACGGCTCCAGCATGTGCGCTTTGCGCTCGTGCAAGAGCGTAGCGACCACGATGGGCTTCACGGCAGCTGATGGGCTACCCATGGGTACTCGTTGCGGGTCCGTTGATCCGGGCGTGATTATCTACCTCATGGATGAGCTCAAGATGGACGCGCGCGCCATCGAGAAGCTCATTTACCAGCAGTCGGGGCTGTTCGGCGTGTCTGGAATTTCCAGCGACATGCGTACACTGCTGGCAAGCAAAGAGCCTGGAGCGCGATTCGCGGTTGACCTTTTCATCTACCGCATCGGGCGCGAACTAGGCTCACTTGCAGCCGCGGTTGGAGGCCTTGATGCTTTGGTGTTTACCGGTGGCATCGGAGAGCACGCCGCGTTGATTCGCGAACGCGTTTGCCGGGACGCCGGTTGGCTTGGTCTAGAACTCGATGTAACCGCCAATGACGCTGGAGGCCCACGCATCAGCGCCGAAACGAGTTCCGCTTCGGTGTGGGCCATTCCGACCAATGAAGAGCTGATGATCGCACGCCACACTCGGCGCGTTATTCAAAAAGGCGCTGCGGCGTCATAGGCGCCGCAAGACGTCGGCCGCATACTGCCCCCGTCAACCATAGCGGTTGTTCGCTGCTTTAACATGGCCTATAAGTTCGAATGGTTGCGTTCATGTCGCGAGGACGCGGAGCAGTGGTTGCACCCGTAGACTTGGGAGGCGTTGCGCGGACTCCTTTCTCCGAGTCCCTATAGCGTGAACACAAACCAACCTCCGCTTGGGATTCCAGGTCAAAGTCGATTCACTTAAAAGAGGCTAAATTCTCACACCTTACGTTTTTACCTCGATAGATGATCCCTATCTCGATGAGATCATGGGCCGAACAGTCCAAAAATAGAAATCGAATAGAAATACAGAGCGAAAACCGATAGCTGCTGCTCTGAAATGCTTCCTCCTAACTCTCTCTAAACACTTCCAATCGCGCCGCCTTGGCCTGCATAAATCGAAAGCGTCCACGGACACGCAAACCACGGCGTCCCGTTGTGCATGAACGTATCACTCGTCGAGTACTGTGCCCCCTTCATGTAGTGTCCGATGATGCCGAAACCTATGAAGATTCCGGATACATGCAGCCGCAAGCCCCAACGGATAAACCGCACACGAATTTGTCCCGTACTGTTTATTTCACCTGCTCCACCTTCGGAGGTTTCCACGCTGCGCTGATGACTTCCTGTTTCGGCGAGTAGCAACAGATGTACGGCGAGAATGGTGTATTAGCGCCTGGCAACCAGTTCGTTTCTTTGTCCTTACCAGGGGATTTCGACCCGGCATAGAGAGTCAACGAGCCGTCAGCATTCGCTTGCAAGTTCTTGCTCTTCGTGCCAATCGAAAGCGTTTCAGTGGATTTGGGTTGAAGAAGTGGTGTTCGTTGTAGAACGTCAAAGACCAGAATCAATCCTGAACGCAACCGCAGACACCCGCCACATCCGCGCCCATCGGGACCGATGACCGCGGTCCCGGTAATTACGCCGATCGAGAAGCTCGCTCTCAGGTCCGAGGCGCAGTTAGCGCACTGTGCGATCGACCGTAGCCGAAATAGATGGCAAGACCGATCAGCAGCCAGATAACGAGTCGCGCCCAAGTATCGAGAGGCAATCCGATCATCAGGAACAGGCAGCAGACGATCCCGCCAATCGGCACCAGTGGCACCAACGGACAGCGGAAGGGCCGCTTCAGGCCGGGCTGGGTCCTGCGCAGATAGAGGATCGCCGCACACACGACAACGAAGGCGAATAGCGTGCCGATGCTGACAAGTTCGCCGAGGATTCCGATCGGGACCAGACCGCCCACGATGCCGACCACGAGGCCGAGAATCAACTGTCCGCGGTAAGGCGTCCGAAACCTCGGGTGCACGATCTGAAAAGCCATCGGCAGCAGGCCATCGTTAGCCATGGTCAAGAAGATCCGGCTCTGCCCGTAAAGGAACACCAGGATGACGGAAGTAAGGCCCGTCAGCGCGCCGATCTTGACCAGGACGGCAAGCCATGGCGCGCCGATCACGTCGATACCGACGGCAATGGGATCAGGAACATTGAGCTGCTGGTACGGCACGAGCCCGGTCAATACCGCCGCCACCGCCATATAGAAGGTGGTGCAGATGATGAGCGAGCCGAGGATGCCAATCGGCATGTCGCGTTGCGGATTCT
>Ga0306926_10006377_pt1 | contig 12653 bp, 14 predicted proteins | sample flu12Cox44000178_FD_203759 | JGI IMG/M metagenome (GOLD analysis project Ga0306926, IMG submission 203759) | Lab enrichment of tropical soil microbial communities from Luquillo Experimental Forest, Puerto Rico - flux8day.12C.oxic.44.000.178 (v2)... | ecosystem: Environmental > Terrestrial >... | reverse complement strand
AGCCGGTCTGATTATAGGCTGAGCACCGGCCTCACCAAAATTCCCCTTCGATATCACCGCTCCCTCACGACTCCCTTGCACCTACGCCCTATAAATAGCTCCCAAGGAGTCGAGTAAATGATCGCGCGAGCGGACGATCTGGCTGGTTCAGTTGACGCAGCGGCGCAGCGGGATGACGAGAGTCAATTACCATGAATTCACAACTTACTAGTGTCGCATTCCCAAGCGACAACGGCATTGGCGGCTTCTCAGAGGTGGCCGCACGGCTCGTGGAAGCAGCATCCCTTGTGCGCGAGGGTTACAGCGAGGCCGCCAAAGCTCACGTCGCGCGCGCGCTTGCGCTGCTTCGCGGGGATCGCAGCTCGATACCGGAGAGTGTGCTGCCGCTTAACGGGGGCGCGGGGAAAGTCGTGCGCGGCGGCCTCGCCGCCTGGCAGAAGCGGCGACTGACGGCATACATCGACGCGCACCTCGGCGGAAGGATTCGCATTGAGGATTTGGCGGGGCTGCTGAAACTTAGCGCAAGCCACTTCAGTCGCGCCTTTCGCTTGACATTCGGTACTACCGCTCATGAATACCTGTTGCGCCGACGAATTGAGGTGGCGCAGAGCCTGATGCTGACGAGCCGTGAGCCACTGTGTGAGATTGCGCTGCGCTGCGGGCTCTACGATCAGCCACATTTCACGCGCGTCTTTCGGCGGTTCGTTGGAGAAACCCCCAATGCGTGGCGCCGGACGCGGTGGGGCGAGATTGAGGATCGGTCTACCGACCCATCGAGGAATCCTATCGACCCGCCCGGGGTTCGCGAGCCCACCTCTGATGATCCTCGCAGCGCAATTCCGGCAACAATCGTGATCGCTTCCCACTGAAAGAAGGCTGGGCCACGTACCGATTGCCTTCCTCGTACTCGGCGGGCTCGCTCTGCTCTATACGTTGGCGGTCACATCGGAAAGGAGAGAGAAGAGCTCACGCGCGCGGCGAAGCGCGCCAGGCCGATCGCGCGCATCGGGACTCCCGTGAGACGTCGAGAGCTCGGTATAGTGATCGGGCGTCGCGGGGCAGCTCTACATGCATGGCGCCTTGCCAGCACGGCGCGAGCTGGACGAAGAGCCGCCGCGTCGCTCCTAGGGTGAGTGCCGGCCTCACCAAAATTCCCCTTCGAGATCACAGCCCCCTCACGACTTTCCTGGGCGCAAACCCTATAACAGTTCCAGGTAACCGGTAGGCGCTCGGCGCGAGCGGATGAGACGTATCACAGACCCGGCGTGCGGAGGACCTGGAAATGGCTAACCCAGATCGAAATTTGCAGGACGTCGTATCACAAGAGTTGAAAGACAGCCGTAGTGAGCTCAATCAGGCTACCGCTGCCGCGGAACCGGAGCTCGAGGCTGCGCGCACGACACGGGAGCTTGAAGTCCCTGAGCTGCGACTCAACTGCTGGTCGGGCGGCAGCAACGCTGTTTCGAGCGCGTGCTGGGATGGCAACCGGGCTGAGCGCTTGAAGCTATCCCCGTTGCGGTCGCCGCGGCCCTGCGCGCAACGACAACGCTTGCGACTGACGGCAAGGGCGGAGACGTGTCCGCTAATCGAAACCGGCGACTATGTAATTGATTGAAGAACGCACGGCGAACGGCCAGCGTTTATCGGAGAGCAACAGCCATGACCTCGCTTGTCAGACAACGGACTCCTCGCGACAAACAGCGGTCTGTCTTGAGAGGAACTGATCCGGTGCAAGTGGTGTTCATGATCGTTGCCGCGCTTGCGGTCACAACACTCGTGGCCTTGGACTTTTTTTTCAGTTAATGCAGTGGTCAGGCAGCCATGTGAGCAGAGTGAGCTACCGTGGCGTGCTGCCTTTTTGGGTGGTATCCACGCCGACATGGTGCGCTGACTCGCGCAACATTGGAGCTGTGTGAGGTAACCGCGCGGGGCGTTTGGAGGGCGCTCCGCGTCCGCTGTGTGAATGCGTACTACCTGGGAGATAGGGTCTTGATAGCCGGGGCGGCGGCCGATGAGTAGGAAATCCGCGATGTCCAAATCGGGTCCCCGCTTTGGGCGCCGACGTCTTGAGACGCCTGCTGTTCGCGAGCAGGGAACTCGGCTGCCACAGTTCATCAGAATTGGGCCACGCCAGGGCCACGATGCAATGCGAAGCTCTTCGCGCGAAGAGAGGAGGCGGCGACGTGACAGTTACTCATTCGGCTTCGGTAAAGGCCGCCGTACCGATGGCGGAGCACATTGGTTTTCTGTTGGGGTACGTGCTGGTGACAGCGGCATTGTGCCTCCTCATGAGCGTCTATCTCGCTGGCGGGTTTCGCAGCGCGCGTGCCGGTCTGGTAGCCGCCGGCATTTTTGCCGCCACCTACGCGCTGCTGTACTTATTGGTTAGCTCCGAGAATTACGCGCTTCTTGTCGGCTCCCTTGCGTTGTTCGCACTGCTTGCTACGACGATGTTCTTGACGCGCAGATTCGACTGGTATGCTCAAGCGGCTTCACCGAATCCGAAGAGCTGACAGCCGCTGCAATAATGTCTGGGAGTGAAAAAATCCGAGTGGCGATCCTCTTCGGCGGCCAGTCTGCCGAGCACGAGATCTCGATTCTTTCAGCGCGCAACGTGCTCGCCGCGCTCGACCGCTCCCGCTTCGAGCCCGTCCTGATCGGCATCGACAAAGCGGGCCGGTGGTTGACACAGGATCCGAAGAAACTCCTCGCCAGCGAGCGGGATCCGCGGCTGGTGCGTGTTGGCCCCGGGTTGCCGGTGCACTTGCCGTCGTCGGCACGGCTGCCGCCGTCACAAACGCCGACCGTCGGACAGATCGACGTCGTGTTTCCTGTACTTCACGGCACCCTGGGCGAGGACGGTGCCGTCCAGGGATTGCTCGAGATGGCCGGTATCCCCTACGTCGGCGCCGGGGTTCTCGGATCCGCAATCGGCATGGACAAGGACGTCATGAAGCGGCTGCTGCGTGAGGCCCGAATCCCGGTCACAGACTTCCGCACCGTCCGCCACGATGACTTCCTCAATCACCCCGAGCAAACATGCCGCGATGTAGCGGCGCTCGGCTTTCCCCTCTTCACGAAGCCGGCCAATGCCGGCTCATCCGTGGGAATCCGCAAGGTGACGTGCGCCGCGGATCTGCTCGATGCCGTGCAGTACGCCTTCCAGTTCGACACCAAGATCCTCGCCGAGGTGGCCGTCGAGGGACGCGAACTCGAGCTCGCCGTCCTCGACGGCGAGCCGCCCGCCGTCTCCGTCGCTGGAGAGATCGTGGTGCAGCATCCCGACGGCTTCTATTCGTACGACGCCAAATACGTTGATGAGCCCGGCGCAAAGCTCGAGGCGCCGGCGCGCATCTCACCGGAAGGATTGGCCCGCGCCCAGAAGCTAGCCCGACGCGCGTTCGATGTTCTCGAGTGCAAAGGCATGGCCAGAATCGATCTCTTCCTGAAGCCCGACGGCGCCCTGCTCGTGAACGAAATCAACACAATTCCTGGGTTTACGGCGATATCGATGTACCCGAGGCTTTGGACCGTCTCGGGCGTGCCGACAACCGAGCTCGTTACACGACTGATCGATTTGGCACTTCGGCGCGGCAGGAAACGACTGAACCTTCGCCGATCTGTTATCTCGGACATCTAGCCCTGCCGTCCATGAGCACGGGACGGACGATCGCGCCCGCTGGCTGCTAAGAGTTATCGGCGATTTCCTTCATCGCTTCCTGCAGCACTTTCTCCGTGACGCCTCGACGCTTGAGCGCATCGGCGAGGCGGCGTGCCGTGTACTGATCGAACTGAGCCTCGTCGCGCCGCAGCCCCTCACTGATGTAGCTTTTTAGCAGCGTTTGATAGGCCGTAAACCCACGCATCGGCGCGACGGCTTTCAACGACTCGACGACATCGGCGGGGATCCGCATCGTGATCGTAGCGCTATCCTTCTTCAGGCGTCTCTTCAATCGCTCATTGATCATAGAAAGCTTCCTCGGCCGCCGAAACGCGCCGGGCGGAGATGGTTCGTACGAACTCTCGCCGCGGCGGCCGAGTTCGGCCAGCCGCTATGCCTGGAATGGCGGTCCAGCCTTGTCCGGGATAATATTTTCACCCGAACATTCTCTGCGCAATGCCCGATCTCTTGCGCAAGCGTGAAGGAGAACGCCTCGCTGTGCGCCACACACCGCACTTTCAGCGCATCGGCGGAGGCGCCTTCCTCGAGTTTAGTCTGGGACCTGACACGTGGGTCGGCATGCCTCAGGACTCGTGACGGAAAGCAGGTCCACAAGGCGACAGAAGATCATGAAGACATTGAATGGTGCTGCTGCGATGATGGTTTTGGGGTTGTCATTGACTCCGCCGTCAATAGCGCAGCAGCAGCCTGCCGGAAATGTAACGGAGGAGCGTGTCGTTGCCGATTCAAAGAGCGGCAACGACTGGCTGTTGAACGGCCGGGATTTCGGTGAGCAACACTACAGCCCCCTTCGACAGATCTCGGATCAGAATATCAAGAAATTGGGTCTGGCATGGTCGTTGGACATCGACAGTGCTATGGGTATGGCAGCGGAGCCGATTGAAGTCGACGGCGTAATCTACGTGAGTGCGCCGCTGTCGGTCGTCTATGCGGTAGACGCAATCACAGGGCGGATATTGTGGCAGGCGGATCCGAAGGTCCGTCTCGACTATGGTACCCAGAACTCGTACGCCGCGCGCGTGAACCGCGGTGTTTCGGTCTGGAGGGGCAAGGTCTACGTAAGCACTGGGGATTGTCGACTGGTGGCACTCGATGCGGCAACCGGCAGGCAGCTCTGGTCGTCCCAAATCTGCAATCCGGTGTGGACGGGCAGCACGGGCGCCCCGCACGTGGCCGATGGGAAGGTGCTCATTGGCTATAACGGATCGGACGATATGGTGCGCGGCTCCCTGGCAGCTTTCGACGCGGAGACCGGGAAGGAAAGTTGGCGGTTCTGGACCGTACCAGGCGATCCGTCCGAGGGGTTTGAATCCCAAGCGCTCGAGGCGGCGGCGAAGACTTGGAATGGGGATCGTTGGTGGCGATTCGGCGGCGGTGCCGTTTGGGACGCGATTACCTACGATCCTTCGACAGGCCTTGTGATATTCGGCACAGCTGGGGCTGGAACCACAGAGGGCGCGATACTGCTTAGCGAGCGCCCCACGGGCGCGATGCTTTATGCCGGCTCTGTGATTGCCGTGAAAGCGGACACCGGTGAGTATGTCTGGCATTTCCAGACGAGTGGAAAGGACTTTCAAACAGAGAACTTCCACACGATCGTGACGGATCTGGTGTTGAAGGGGAAGAAGCGCCACGTTGCAATCACCGCACCGAGGAATGGTTTCATCTACGTCTTGGATGCGGCCACCGGCAAGCTCATTGAGGCAAAGCCCTACGGCACCACCTACTGGGCAACCGCAATTGATGTGACTACGGGGCGCCCCGCTGACGAGAGTCCGGGCGGCGGTTCCGGCTATAGCAGGAAACCTGCTGCGGGAAAGACCTGGTGGCCGATGAGCTACAGTCCACTCACCGGTCTCGTCTACATACCCGCGTATGACGTTCGGGACAACCCGAAGCCCGAGGAGTCTCTCACGCGCGGTAAGCTCGTGGCATGGGACCCTGTGCGTCAATCAGTACGTTGGTCTTACGACCAGGAGTTTCCTCACAACAGCGGAGTACTCTCGACTGCGGGAAATCTCGTCTTTCAGGGAGAGGGTACTGGGGAATTTGAGGCATTCGCGGCCAGCACCGGTAAAAGGCTCTGGCATGTGTCCACCGGATCCGCTATCGACGCAGTGCCGATCAGCTTTCGAGTGAAGGGCGAACAGTATGTCGTCATTCCTGTCGGTTGGGGCAGCGCCTCTCGATTGTTTCTTCGCGCCAATACCATGGCCACCCCGAGCTCGAAGCGAGGCCCTGCGCGTCTCTTGGCATTTAAACTGGGCGCCACGGCCCCGTTTCCGACCCCAGCAGACATCATACCGGATGTTCCAAGGCCCCCCGCGCGAAGCGGAAATGCTGCGGTCCTGAAGCAAGGCGAGGAGCTCTACGAAGCACATTTGTGTGCCGGTTGCCATTCTCCCGAGGCGGATGGCAGTGGCGCATGGGTCGTCAATGGCGCCGTGCCGGATCTACGCTACGCTCCACCGGAAGTCCACCAGCAGTGGGACGCCATCGTGTTAGGTGGGTCACATCGGCTTCAAGGCATGATGCCATTTGGAATCGATCAACACTTTCCAGACCTAAAAGCATTAACTCCAGATGAGTCGCACGCGATCCACGCGTACGTCATTGAGCAGGCATGGAAGGCCTACGAGCACCAAAGGGCGGGCTCGCATGGTGAAGACTAGCGGCCGAAGCCCAGCGTCACCTACCCCTGGCCATCACGCATTTCGCAGGAATTATGCCGTACTTTTGGTGGCCAGAAGCGTAAGTAAGTGATTTATGGTGGGCGGTAGTGGGATCGAACCAGTGGTCCCTGCCGTGTGAAACGGAAGTAGGGTGCCTACGAATCAACGATATGCGAGCGGTGCCCCCAATTACAACATTGCAACAAGCACTTGCTGTCATTTGATATCACTTGACATCACGCAATGTCACGACCGCACTGTCCCAAGATTGGCCCAGCGCAGCTTCTCTCGCGTGAGCTGCCTGCCGCATGCAGGTTCAAATCGCGGGCAGGATTTTGCTTCCGTCTACCTTCGTCCGGCTTTCTCTAGCCGCTTGAAATTCAGGCACTTAAAGTGTTCCGGTTCGGGGCCCGGGAGAGGACTCGAACTCGGGAGATTTTCGTCGTGCATCAATGCTGCGGAAAGAGGAACTGGACCTGAAGCTGGGTTTGCCAGGACGGCGCGCCGTCTGGCCGGTGAACATTGTCGAACGCCTCGAGCCGAATGTTTATGGGCTGTCTGCCGACCGTGAAGAGACGCCCAACCCCACCGCCAACGGGCACGGTCCACACATTGTGGCCGTGCTCTTCCCATTGCGCAGTCGCTACAGGAGTTGACGTGAGGTACCAACCACGCGGCAGGTTGTAGAACACAAAAGGCTCAAAGGTGAACTGGTTGGTTCGTTCCTTACTGTTTCCGGCGGCCCATACTTGGTTGGCGAGGAACCCGTAGAGCCAGTGCCCCTTTACGGTCAAGACAACCGCTGCCGCACCGCCCCCAAGGTGGTTATTGCCGAGTGTGGGGTCGCTGGCCGTGGGCAGCCACAGCTGTGGCCCTATCCCCCAGATAACCGACCCGGGATGCGTTGGCGTGAGATAGAACTGGGGCTGCACGTTTCCCAGTCCGAAAGTGGCACCGTTGGTCTGCGAAGTGCGTGGCTCATAAATGAGCGGCACGATCGTGCGGGTGATTATTTCCCAGTTCGCCCCCAACTTAAAAGGCACTACCGGCTCGATCAGCAATTCGTTTACCGTGCTTTTGTTCGGTCCCACATCGAAATAGGTGTTGTTCTGCAGCGGCAGACTGACAAGGTTCGCAATGGGGTTTTGCACGTCGGCCGCACTGACCGTGCCGGATTTCCCCGCTGCTTCCGAAGACGCGGCTGCCGAACTGCTGGCTGAACTCGCTGCCACCGATTTTGCTTCCTGCCCAGACGCAATGCTCGTGACGAGCAGGAGCCACAGGACGCTGCGCAACGTCGATCGCACCCTGCAGTGCATAATCAGGCTCTTGAGCACTGAACGAATCCTCATGTGGGCAATTTGGTTACCTGAGAGCATTGTTAGTAAGTACGCGCTCGAAAGTCGTGTGGGGATGGTGATTTCGAACTGAGGGTTTTGTGAGGAAGGCAAACGAAGATGTTGACCGAGTAGCGGGCGAGAGCCCGCGCGGTCGCACGCTCAATTTCAGATCGTTGGGCGCGGTGCTTCAGTCAGGGACTGGGTAGGCGTATCAAGTCAGCGTTTGCCGTCGACCGGGACTTCCAGTCCACGCGATCGTGCTCTTCAACCGACTGTTAGATAATGCCCGAGCGGGCTCCACTCCCCATTGAAGTCGCGCACACGGCGCATCGGCTGCCTGATCCTGATCTGGACGGTCAGGTGGAGGCGCGTCTCAATGCGACATCGGGTTGTGCGGCTCCGGCACGGTATCGGTGCGTGTGCGTTCCCGGCTGTTCGACTGATGTGTGCCGGACGTGACGCCGCGAGATGCGCGTCGTGCTGCGCCGATCTGCCCGCAAGAGTCAAATCTCACTGATCGCGCAACCAGTCACTGCGCCCCGCCCGCGCGATGATCTCGCGAAATCGCGGATCACGGTACAGCCGGGCGGATACGTAAAAGTATCTGGAAAAGAAGATCGTGCGACAGGGGTCGCGGATTTCGCAGGCTTCGCGAGCGTAGCGAATCGCCTCATCTTCCCTGGCCGTCGCTAGAGCTGCGACAGCAAGTGACGTCGGTGCAACATACTCCCGACCCGCTCGGGCCTGCATTTCGAAGTAAAGCGAGTCGGCCTCACCGGTTTTGCCCCAATCTGCGAGAGCCAAGGCAAGCCAGGCCATGGACCAGGGGTGCCGGCCGGACATGGCCAATGCCGACTCTCCCGCCGCGACGGACGCCTCGAACTGGCCGCTCGACTGCAGAACCACCTGCAGGACCCAGTTAGCGAAGAAGCTCTCGGAATCGAGTTGGACGGCGCGCCGGATCGTCTCCACGCTCTCCGCCGTCTTGCCCGCGAGTTGACACACCGAGGCGTACATGGCGTTTGCGTAGCCTGATAGGGGATCGGATGCCACCGCTAACTTCGCTTGCTCCATCCCCTCCGTCAGTCGTCCCTCGGAGAACTGGAGATAGAATCCGTACCAGGTGAGAGCCTGGATGTCCTTCGGATTGAGTTGTATCGCACGAGCAAACTCACGCTCGGCCTCCGCCCTGTCCCAGGTATACATAAAGGAAGTGACCGCCAGAGCGCAGTGTGCTTCCGCGAGCGACGGATCCAGTGCCACCGCGCGTCGAGCGGCTTCCGTGGCTTTCGGCATGAACTCTTGAGGAGCTGCGGCGCCGTACCAGCAAAGTAACGTATAGCAATTAGCAAGAACAGCCCACGCCAGTGCGTAATTGGGGTCCAGTTCCACTGCCCGCCGGCAGCAGGTTAGGGCACGGGGAATGGCCGAGCCCCTTTTGTAGAGCAAAGCCTGACCCTTCAGGTAGGACTGGTACGCCTCTAAATTCGGCGTGGATATCTTGACCAGCGCTTTGCCACCCCATGGAAATGTGATCTTCAGTCGTTGGGCGATCGCTTGTGCAATTTCCTCTTGAATCGCAAACACATCCTTCATCTCACGGTCGTAGCGCTCCGACCACAAATGATATCCATCCGCAGTAGACACCAGCTGTACCGTGATGCGCAGACGGTTGTCAGCTCTGCGCACGCTGCCCTCGAGAACGGTGCGCACCGTGAGTTGTTCTCCGACAATGCGCAGGTCGATATATTTACCTTTGAAGGAAAAAGCCGAGCTGCGCGCGACAACGTGCAGTCCCTGAATCTGAGCCAGCGCGTCGATGATCTCCTCAGTGATTCCGTCGGCAAAGTATTCATTCTCTGGGTCCGCGCTCATGTTGGTGAACGGCAGTACCACGATGGAATCGGTAACCGTGCTTTCGGGGGGCGCGGGTACGGTCGCGGCGGCTAGTGCACTTACCGGTGCGAGGAGTCGATAGCCTCGTTTCGAGACTGTCTCGATGACGTGGGGACTGCGGGCGTCGTCGTCAAAGGCCCGGCGCAACTCACCGATGCAACGCCTCAATACATCCTCAGTCACGACGATGTTCGGCCATACGGCCTGAAACAGCTGCTCCTTGGAAAGCGTTTCGCCGGGGTGCTCGGCCAGGCACAGCAGGACCTCCATTATTTTTGGTTCGAGGCGAACGGTCCTGCCTTCGGAAGACATGCTGTTGAGGGACGGATCCACGATCCAGCTCCCCACTTTGAGGCTCTTCTGCACGAGCTTCTCCCGAGCAGGGTATCCGGCGGGAAGTATACGGCCGACGCGGGCCGGCCTCACGAAAATTCCACATCGAAATCACGGTCCCCATACGACTTTGGGGGCGCCGACACGATAACTTGCTGCCGTCGTAGACGATTTGTCTGAGACAGTGATCTCTTTCCCCTTGAACCACTTTACCAACCTAATGGAGCTCGTAATGACCACTGCAGTTGCTGTTCCGAATGATACTTATCTCGAGTCAGACGAAGCACGGCGGCCCGTACGGACGATCAAGCTGTTCATCCTCGGAGGCTGGATCGCCGAGACTTCCTTCTTGTTCTTCGGGATGATCATGTTCCCTCAACTTCATCCCCCGTTGATCCCTCGCCTGATATGGACACAAGTCCTCTGCGGTATCGGTATGGGCGCCGCCGCGGGAGCTATCGCATATCTGGCTGCATCGCGTTACAAGCAGGGTAGCCGCGCAGCACTGATCCTTACGGCGATCGGCGCTGGATTGACCTACGTCGTATGCAACAACGTTTGCTACTTCGTCGACAGCCTTCCCGGGATGGACTATTGGGGCAGGGTCGAGAATCCGGTGCTGTTCATGACCAAGGGCGACGTTGGTGGCGCGCTTCTAGGGATCGCCGGCGCGTTCATGCTCAACACCAAGTGGGGTATGAACGTGCTCAACAAGATTCCCTTCTTGCGGTGATTGGCCATGTCGGCTGCCATCTTGCGCGTCAGCGTCGCACTCGGAGTTTGTGCCGCGCTCATCAACCTGCTGTGGTGGCATCAACCGATCATGGAGATGGCTAACGGCCACACATCGGCGTTCAAAGTCCTCTACGCGATGTGGTTTGTCATCGGGTGGGGTGTTGCGACCGGGGCGCTCACGGGCATCGCGATCTCGTCGATGCAGCGCCGAAGCCCCGGTCGCCTTTCCGCTTCTTTAGCGTTCGTCTTCAGTGTGGTCCTCTCGTCAACCGTATGCCTGGTGCTGCATCGCGGCCTCACGGATGCAAAATTTATGCACGACGCAATGAGCGGAATGCCTCCCTCTAACACCCCCGGTATGGATATGGACATGAACTCGGGAATGCAGATGGACATGAACTCGGGAATGCAGATGGACGTGCACCGGGATGTGGATATGGACATGCTTGCGGCGCACACGCGACCGAGTCCCTTCAACGTGTTCCTGGCACTCGCACCGAACTTCCTTGCAGCCGCACTATCCGTCATATACGCATTTGGAGGCAAGCGCAGAAGGATGCGTTTGTCAAAGCAACATCGTTGTTAGCGAGTCTCGGAAAACTGGACCGTGCGCAGAAGGCGTCCATCGGGGCTGTCCTCCCAACCGGTGCGAATCACAGAGCCAGCAGCGGCCTCACAAAAACTCCCGTTCGACATCACAGCCCCCTCAGGACTTTCCTGAGAGCAAACCCTATAACAGTTCCAGGTAACCGGTAGACGATCGCGCGAGCGAATGAGGCGTATCGCAGACGTGGGAGGACCTAAAGATGGCAAACGCAGACCGAAATTGGCAGGACGTCGTATCACAAGAGTTGAACGACAGCCGTAGTGAGCTCAATTCGTCTACCGCTGCTTCGGAAACGGAGCTCGAGGCTGCGCGCTGGACGCACGCGTTGCGTGCGGCATTGGTGCTGCTGACTCCGATGATCTTTGCCCCGCAGATCACTCAGGCCTGTGCAACCTGTGGCTGCACGCTGAGCGCAGATGCGGCCATGGGGTATTCGGCGCTTCCCGGTTGGCGCTTGAGCCTCGAATACGACTACATTCATCAGGATGAGCTCCGCAGCGGCACGCAGAAGGTTTCCGGGGTGCCCGCCGGCTACGAGCTCGAGCACGACACACTCAATCGGTACATCACCGCCGGCTTGAGCTACAGCCCCAACTCCGCCTGGAACTTCCTGCTGTTGGTGCCCTGGGTGATTCGGACCCACTCGACCTACGGCACTTACGATCCGACGCAGCCACTGCCGGACCTCAGTAGCTCCCGAAGTTCGAACGTCGGTGACATCAAGTTCATCGGTAGCTACCAGGGGTTCTTGGCGACTAAGAATTTGGGAGTCCAGCTTGGCGTTAAGCTTCCCACTGGGCAGTACTATCCCTCAGTCAACTTCAATTCAGGTCCCAATGTCGGTACACCTTTGGATGCGAGCTTGAACCCCGGCACCGGCAGCACGGACGTGATCGTCGGTGCTTATTACTATCAGCCAATCAGCCAGGACTTTGACTTCTTCGTCAACGGTCAATTCCAGAGCGCAGTCAAGCACCACCTGGATCAACCGGGCAACGATTATCGTCCCGGCAATTCAACTACCGTCAGCATTGGTCTGCGCTACGAAAGCAACCCTCGATGGGTCCCGCAACTGCAGGTGAACCTGCTCCACAAGTCCCCAGACCAGGGCGCGCTCGCCGACATTCAAAGCACCGCAGGCAACGTGGCCTACATCAGCCCCGGCTTGACGGTAAGCCTGTCTGCCAAGCTCCACGTCTTTGCATTCATGCAGGTTCCGGTCTACAGCAACCTGTACGGCTATCAGCTGTTTCCGCGATACACGGCCAGCGCGGGGGTGACTTATGCCCTCTGAGCGGACCCGGACGTTAGTGTCTCGGCGCGAGATGCTGAAGGGCTGCGCATGCGCGCTCGGTGCGTCTTTAGTGCTGAGGTCGGTGCCGACGCGG
>Ga0306926_10006373_pt1 | contig 12655 bp, 9 predicted proteins | sample flu12Cox44000178_FD_203759 | JGI IMG/M metagenome (GOLD analysis project Ga0306926, IMG submission 203759) | Lab enrichment of tropical soil microbial communities from Luquillo Experimental Forest, Puerto Rico - flux8day.12C.oxic.44.000.178 (v2)... | ecosystem: Environmental > Terrestrial > Soil... | reverse complement strand
TGTTGGTCGGTCCGGAAGGCGGTATCGCGCCGGACGAGATTGCCGCATTGACCGAGGCGGGCGCGGTGCCGGTCCGGCTTGGTCCTCAGGTGCTGCGGACGTCGACCGCGGCCGCGGTGGCGTTGGGCGCGCTGGGCGTGCTCACCCCGCGATGGGATGCGGCCACGGAGTGCGGGAATGCCGCCCGAACCAAATCGCTGGGACACGCTCCTGACCAGCGGTAGACTGGCGAATCAGGATTTCACCTCGTCAAACCTCAGAGAGCAGGCATCGGAAACCACGTGACGCCCCGCGAGACCAGCGCTGCTGACGCTCAGGTACGCAGCAGCATCGACGTTCCGCCCGATCTCGTCGTGGGCCTGCTGGGTTCGGCAGACGAAAACCTGCGCGCCCTGGAACGCATCCTCAATGCCGACCTGCATGTGCGCGGCAACGCCGTCACCATCTCCGGCGAGCCGGCAGATGTCGCGCTGGCCGAGCGGGTGATCTCCGAGCTGGTCGCCATCGTGGCCAGCGGCCAGCCCTTGTCGCCAGAGGTGGTGCGCCACAGCGTCGCCATGCTGGTCGGCACAGGCAATGAGTCACCGGCCGAGGTGCTCACCCTGGACATCTTGTCGCGCCGCGGTCACACGATCCGGCCCAAGACGCTCAATCAGAAGCGCTACGTCGACGCCATCGACGCCAACACCATCGTCTTCGGGGTCGGCCCGGCCGGAACCGGGAAGACGTATCTGGCCATGGCCAAGGCGGTCCATGCGCTGCAGACCAAGCAGGTAAGCCGGATCATCCTGACCCGGCCGGCAGTGGAAGCCGGTGAGCGCCTTGGCTTTTTGCCGGGCACGCTGAGCGAAAAGATCGACCCCTATCTGCGGCCGCTGTACGACGCGCTGTACGACATGATGGATCCCGAGCTCATCTCGAAGCTGATGTCCGCCGGGGTTATCGAGGTGGCGCCACTCGGGTACATGCGTGGCCGCACGTTGAATGACGCCTTCATCGTGCTCGACGAGGCGCAGAACACCACCGCCGAGCAGATGAAGATGTTCCTCACGCGACTGGGTTTCGGATCAAAGGTCGTCGTCACCGGGGACATGACGCAGATCGACCTTCCCGGTGGCGCGCGGTCCGGCCTGCGGTCGGCGGTTGACATCCTCGACAGCGTTGAGGACATCTACGTCGCAGAGCTGACCAGTGTCGACGTGGTGCGCCACCGGCTGGTCTCGGAGATCGTCGACGCCTACGCCAGGTATGAGGAGCCCGGCTCGGGGATGAATCGCGCGGCTCGGCGGGCCTCGGGTGCGCGCAGTCGTCGATGATGGACCAATGAGCATCGAAGTATCCAACGAGTCGGGCATCGACGTCTCCGAAGCGGAACTGGTCAGCGTCGCGCGGTTTGTGATCGCCAGCATGGACGTCAACCCGAGCGCGGAGCTGTCGATGGTGTTGTTGGACACTGCGGCGATGGCCGACCTGCACATGCGTTGGATGGACTTGCCCGGGCCCACGGACGTGATGAGCTTTCCGATGGACGAGCTCGAACCCGGCGGCCGCCCCGACGCGCCCGAGCCCGGGCCGTCGATGCTCGGCGACATCGTGCTGTGCCCGGAATTCGCCGCCGAGCAGGCGGCCGCGGCGGGCCACAGTCTGGGACATGAGTTGGCGCTGTTGACGATTCACGGTGTGCTTCATCTACTCGGCTACGACCACGGTGAGCCGGACGAGGAAAAAGAGATGTTCGCCCTTCAGGAGCGGTTGCTCGAAGAGTGGGTCGCCGACCAGGTCGAGGCCTACGAGCAGGATCGCCAGGAGGAACGGGACCGCCGGCTGCTGGATAAGTCAAGGTATTTCGAGAATTAAGGCGGCCATACGCTGAGCGCTGACCTGCGAAAACGAGGTTAGCGATGTGCGCTGTACTGCAAAATATCTTTGACTCAGCTACTTCCTCGAATACAGCACGGTCTGCCGCCAATGCCATGGCAAAGGGCAGGCTGAGACAGTCCTATTGCCACGACGATCGACGCCGAACGTTGGGGCCTAGTCACCGGTGCGGGTGAACTTCTGGTCGAAAGCCTGACTGGGGCATTTCGCAGGCGGCGAATTCTCGACATAACCGTGCCCAGTGAGCAACGTGATCGGGTCCTGAGGGGGTTGTGGAAGCGGCAGCGTGGCCGTGAATTTCGAGTGGTCTGTGCCTCGGTCTGTGCCTCCAACTGAGCACATAGACTCGAACTCGGTGTTCCGGGTCCATGTTCCGTTTCCAAAGACGTAAGCTTCGCCGCCCGCGGTCTTTAGATCGACGAAGAAGCTCATGCATCGGTCGCCGGTGCGGAGGCAGTCAGTCCGCACACCGTCGGCGTAGCGATTCACATGGCCGTTCGCGTAGGTGATTACCTCGTCGTACCTGCCATGGAGTGCTTCCGCCGGGGACACCACGCGTGGCGGCAGGCTTGCCGGGTCGGGCAGCAGCGAGATGTCGGCGTCCGCGGTTCGGGCCAAAATTACGGTCCGCTTGTTGAAGCACGCGCTCGCCGAGGCCTCGGTCGCTTCGCCCGACATGGTCCCGTCAGGCTGCGGTTGTAGCGAGACCACATTCCAATCTTCGTCGTTCTCGCGGTTTGCGCACGATGTTCGTGAGGTGGTGACGGCGATCCACCGCCCGCCGACGTTGTCGAAGACCAGCTCCTTGGCGGGGTACCTGCCACCGGTCGATGCGGTCGCGACGCAGGCGTTGTCGCTACATACCGACCGCAGATGCCACGTCTCCGAGAATTTCGCCGTAGCTTTACCGGTTGCGGGCTTTCCGTCTGCGAGCATTTCGGGGCCCATATTTGCGGCGAAGGTTCCGGTGAAGGGACCCGTGTTGGGTGGCGGCGCGGCGGCGGTCGGGGTGGCGGTCGGGGTGCTGGTCGGATTGTGGTGCTGCGAGACCATAACGGCCGCAAAGATTCCGCCCCCGATCAGCACCACGATCGCCACCACGGCCGGAATCACGACGCGGGGGCGTCGCCAATCCGGCCGCTTCGGGGCGGGCATGGGCTGCGGTGGTGGTGGCTGCCACCGTGGTGGTCCTGGTGGTGGCGGCAACACGGGCGCGGCCCCGGCGGTGGCTAGTCGGGTGTCTTGGCCGTGGACGCCGCCCACGGTGGGTTGGACGGGGCGCATCGGTGGGTGCACCGGCACGATCCGCCCCGGCGGGGCAAACGGCCACGTGGTGGCGTCGCGGGCGGCGCGCGCCAATTTAACCGTGGTGGCGTACCTTTCCTGAGGGCTCTTGGCCATGCCGGTGGCGATGACCTGATCCATCGCTACCGGAACCCCGGCCTGTCGCGCTGACGGTCGCGGCGGCGGGGCCGTCAGATGCCCGGCCAGTTGTTGGTCGAGGCTGTCACCGGGAAACGGGCGGAAACCGGTCAAGCACTCATACAGCACACAGGCCAACGCATAAATGTCCGAGCGGGCATCGGCCTGGCCGCTGGTGAACCGCTCCGGCGCCATATAGCTCAGGGTGCCGATCACCTTGCCGGCCGAAGTCAGGCTGGTCTGCTCGGTGGAGCGAGCGAGCCCGAAATCGATCAGATGCGCAAAGTCGTTGTCGTCGAGCAAAATGTTGGACGGCTTGATATCCCGATGCACCAACCCGACCTTGTGCGCGGCATGCAGCGCCTGGGCCACCTGCTCGATAATCCGGACCGCCCGCTCCGGCGACAGCGGCCCGCCGGCTAGCACGGTCTTCAGGTCGCGACCGTCAATCAGCCGCATATCGACGAACAGCCGCCCGTCGATCTCCCCATAGGTGTGAATCGGCACCACATGCGGCTCGTTCAACTGCGCCGCCGCGTGGGCCTCGCGGCGGAATCGCTGCTGAAACACGCTGTCTTGGACGAAGTGCGCCGGCAGCACCTTCAGCGCCACCATGCGATCGGTGACGGTGTCATAGGCCCGCCACACCTCTCCCATGCCGCCGCGGCCCAGCAACTCCACCAAGCGGTAGCGACCGAACGGCGTCCCCTCCATAGGGCCTTGCCCTGCCACGATCAGAATGCTAGGCGGTCCACACCGACCCGCCTAGCCGATTCGCTGAGCCGTCGTGCTAGGTAGAAGCACGTCAAAGACGGTGAAGTGCTGCCGGCGGCGCGCAACCATATGCTCCGCTCATGCGCGACATCGAGATCATCGACAGTGAACTTGGCCTACCGGTCGCGATTCGCCGCATGATCCGCGAGGAAGAGGGCCGCACGCCGAACGCCCGGCGCATCGGCCAGTTGCTCGACGAGCGAGCGGCTGCCAAACGCCAAGGCTCAGCAGGAACCAGATCGGCGTGGTCGGCGTCCTGACGCGGCTGCTCGGCCCGGCTCGCCGCGCCAGCGTCACATGCTTGGTAGATAAAGCGAGAGTTCCCACCGCACAATGTCTATCGCGCCGACCGCGGCCGGGTCGTCGGGGTCGAATCCTTCCGCCCGCACGGCTTCGCATTCGTCATCGTCCACACGCGTCTTAGACGTTGCGCCTGCCGTTACGGTTCCCCCTTGCCGCCGCCCCCGCCGCCGGCGGTGCCGGTGCCAGCCACAAGGCCGCCGGCACCCCCGCCCCCGCCGCCGCCGATGCCGGCGGCGCCGCCGGCGCTGGGGTTTATCGAGCCGGTAGCGCCGGCGTTGAAGCCAAAGCCACCGTTGCCACCGTTGCCACCGGCGGCACCGCCGGTGCCGCCCGCAACGGTGCCGCCGACTTGGCCGCCGGCGCCACCCATGCCGCCGGTGCCGCCGGTGATACCGCCGCCGCCTCCGCCGCCGCCGCCGGCGTCGACGATAGCGCCGGAGGTGCTGCCACCGGCGACGCCGCCGCCGCCGCCGACGATACCGGGGCCGGCGCCGGAGTTCGCGGTGACCGTGGCGGCACCGAAGCTGACGGCGCCGCCACCGCCGCCACCACCACCGGGACCGCCAGTGGTACCGGCGCCGCCGCCGCCTTGGCCGCCGCCGCCACCGCCGGCGGTACCGCCGAGGCCGGCGAAGTTGCTGCAACCACTAAGAGCGGCGTTTCCGCCGGCGCCGCCGGCGCCGCCGGTGCCGCCGGGGCCGCCGCCGGTGCTGTTGCCGCCTTGGCCGCCGCTGCCCCCGCCGCCGCCGGCGGCACCGGAGGCGGTGGCGGGGGTGACGATAGCGTCACCGCCGGCACCGCCGGCGCCGCCGTGGCCGCCTATGGTGCCGGTGCCGCCGGTGCCGCCGTTGCCGCCGTTGCCGCCACTAACACTGACGTTGCCGCTGGCGTTGATGGTGCCGCCGCCTCCCCCGGTGCCGCCGTCGCCGCCGTTGCCGTTGGCGCCCGAATGGCCGCCGAACAACCCCGACAATCCCTCGACTGGGCCGCCGGCCCCGCCGTTGCCGCCCTTGCCGCCGTTGCCGCCGTTGGTGCCGTTGACCGAGCCGGTGGTGCCCCCGCCAGCCCCGCCGACCCCGCCGACGCCGCCTACACCGCCGGCACCGCCATTGCCCTCCAACAGTCCGCCGTGGCCGCCGGCCCCGCCGATGCCGCCGACCCCGCCGATGCCGCCGTTGGTGGCGCTAGCGGCGTTGCCGGCGGCGCCGGTGGTGCCAACCCCACCGGCCCCGCCCTTGCCGCCGTTGCCGAACAAGAAGGCGTTACCGCCTTTGCCGCCGGGCTGCCCGGGCGCCCCGGACCCGCCGTCGCCGCCATCGCCCCACAAAATCCCGCCCGGCCCACCCTTTTGCCCGGTCCCGGGCGCACCGTTGGTGCCCTTGCCGATCAGCGGGCGACCCAACAGCAGATCGGTGGGCGCATTGATCACCCCCAACACGTCGTGCTCGACGCTGTGTAACGGCGAGGCGTTGGCCGCCTCGGTCAGCGAATACGCACCCCCCGCGCCACTCAAGGCGCGCACGAACTCGCCATGAAACGCCGCCGCCCGAGCGCCCAGCGCCTGAAAATCCTTGGCGTGGCCGGAAAACAGCGATGCGACCGCAGCCGACACCTCATCACCGGCGGCGGCCACCACCGCGGTCGTCGGCACCACCGCCGCCGCATTCGCAGCGCTCAACCCCGAGCCGATATTAGACAAATCCGACGCCGCCGAAGCCACAAACTCTGGAACCGCCACCACATACGACATCGCCATCACCCGCCAGCTCGTCGACACCTCGGTGATCGAGATGAAACACCAAGATAGTTCAAAGCGTACGCCGATTCCGAACCGGCATTCCAGGGTTTCGGCAAACTTTTGACCCCTCGCGGGAGTATCGGCCGAAGAACCCTTTTCGACGTGCGTACAAATGACTTCCATGACGAGCCAGCCCCCGCGACCATCGCGCACAGCTAATCGCTGACCAGACCGGAGGAAACTGTTTCCGAGGAAATCGTTTGTGAAGCATGCGAGATCCATATGAATTAGATTTGAATAGAATGGGCGATCTCCACCGGAAAGTGTTGCGTCACAAAATGATTGCTAAGTCCACAAGTTGCCAATCTGACCGAAGGGAGCGTTAAGAAAATGGGTGAAGTGACGCCGGCTTGGTCACAGCTCACCCAGATTCAGCCCGCGGGCCTCGGCCGCAGCGCGCTCGGCGGCGCTGGCCCCGGCGTAGCGGTCAACCATCGACCTCGTCGACCATCCCGCGACGGCCATTAAGCCGCCTTCGGAACCGCCAGCACGGAGCCACCGGGTCGCTGCGGTGTGGCGCATCAAGTGCAAGTGAAATCCGTTGATACCGGCAGCTTCTGCGCGGTCTTTGAGCGCCTTGCTCAGCCCGTGATACCCAAAAGACTTGCCGCCGCCGCCGACCCATAGGTATCCGGTGTCGGCGAGGCGGTGTGTGCGGCGCGCACGTATGTATCGGTCGATAGCGGCGGCGGTCTGTGGGCCGAATGGCGCGACTCTAGCCTTACCGCCTTTGCCGCGCTGAACGGTCACAACGCCGTCTTGAAGGTTCAGGTCGGAGACCTGTAGCCCGATAACCTCACTCGCGCGCATCCCGGTCTCGGCCATCAGTCGGACGATGGCCTCGTCGCGGCGGTCCATTAGGGATTTCCCCTGACACGCCTTGATTAGGCGTTTGAGTTGTTCGTCGGTGAGCGCGTCGACCACCTTGCTGTCTGCCTTCGGCGGCTTCAGTCCGACCAGCGGATTAGAGCTAAGCTCGCCCTCATCGACCATCCAGGCCGCAAAGCGTTTCAGCGCCAAGTCTCTAGACCGCGCCGTGTTCCCCTCTGCGCCGTCATCGAGCAGGCCGGCCAGGAATGCCTGGACCGTTGGCCGGCTCAGCTCGGCGGGGTGGCCGCTTTCCTCGCACCAGCGCAGGAACTTGTTGACGCCGTCCGTGTAGACCTTGATGGTTCCGGCGGACTTACGCTCGGCCTTCATGGCCAGTTGCCATGAGGGGAGCAGTGCTGCGAGGTGTGGCAAACTTTCGGTCACACGGATATTTTGACATAGAACGTGGTGCTTGTGTGATATCTTCGACATTGCCTGTAGAACGGCAGGTAAAACCCGCAAGGGAGTCGATGCTCAAGTCAAGGTATTTCGACAATTGACCGGCGTGTATCAGCTGTTTGGCGCGATCGCCTTGATCGCTCTGGGCGGGCTTTTCGCGGCGATCGACGCCGCCATCAGCACGGTGTCGCTGGCCCGGGTGCAGGAACTGGTCCGTGACGAAAGGCCAGGCGCGGTCTCCCTGCTCAAGGTGATGACCGATCGGCCGCGCTACATCAACCTGGTGGTGTTGCTGCGCATCATTTGCGAGATCACCGCGACCGTACTGCTGGTGGTGTTCCTGTACGACAACTGGGGCATAAAGTGGGCGCTGTTCGGCACCGCGACCATCATGGTGGTGACCAGCTTCGTCGTGGTCGGAGTGGGCCCACGCACCCTCGGCCGCCAGCACGCGTATTCCATTTCGTTGGCGACGGCCCTTCCGCTGCGGGTGATTTCGTGGTTGTTGATGCCGCTCAGCCGATTGCTGGTGGTCCTGGGCAACGCGCTCACGCCCGGCCGGGGATTGCGGAATGGGCCGTTCGCATCCGAGATCGAACTGCGCGAAGTCGTGGATCTGGCCCAGCAGCGCGGCGTGGTCGCCGCCGATGAGCGCCGGATGATCGAGTCGGTCTTCGAACTCGGTGACACGCCGGCCCGCGAGGTGATGGTGCCGCGCACGGAGATGATCTGGATCGAAAGCGACAAGTTCGCCAGCCAAGCGACAAACCTGGCCGTCCGCAGCGGGCATTCGCGTATCCCGGTTATCGGCGAGAACGTCGACGACATCGTTGGGGTCGTCTACCTGAAAGACCTTGTCCAGCAGACGTTCTTGTCATCCGACGGCGGCCGGGAGACCAAGGTGTCGCAAGTGATGCGCCCACCGGTGTTCGTGCCGGACTCCAAGCCGCTGGACACGCTGCTGCGCGAGATGCAGCGCGACCGCAACCACATGGCTCTGCTGGTCGACGAATACGGCGCGATAGCCGGACTGGTCAGCATCGAAGACGTGCTGGAGGAGATCGTCGGGGAGATCGCCGACGAGTACGACGAGGCGGAGACGGCGCCGATAGAATCCCTGGGCGACAAGCGTTTTCGAGTCTCGGCCCGGCTGCCGATCGAAGACGTCGGCGAACTGTACGGCGTGGAATTTGACGACGACCTCGACGTCGATACCGTCGGTGGCCTGCTGGCCCTGGAATTGGGCCGGGTTCCGCTGCCGGGCGCCGAAGTGGTGTCGCACGGCTTGCGGCTACGGGCCGAGGGCGGCCCCGATCATCGGGGGCGGGTGCGGATCAACACCGTCCTGCTCAGCCCCGACGAATCCGAGGGTTTCGATCGGTCGCATGGTGGGGAGGCCAATCAGCATGCCTGAGCAACTGGATGCCGAGGACGCCAAGCTTGTGGTGGAGGCAGCGGTGGCCCCCCGCATCCAGTGGCGTGACCGGGCTGGAGGCCGCCGTCCTGGTGGCAGCGTCCGCCGATGATCCCGGGATCGCCATCGTTCGCGAACTGTCGCCGACGGCGGTCATCATCGTCACCGACCGCGCCGGGAACCTGTTGTGACGCCGAACGAACGTTCGGCGACGGGCGATCATGACTGAATTCCGTTCGGGTTTCGTATGTTTGGTTGGTCGGCCCAATACCGGCAAGTCGACGCTGACCAACGCGCTCGTCGGCACCAAGGTGGCGATCACATCGACGCGGCCGCAGACCACCCGCCACACCATTCGCGGGATCGTGCACCGGGAGAACTTCCAGATCGTCCTGGTCGACACCCCGGGCCTGCATCGGCCGCGCACCCTGCTGGGCCAGCGGCTCAACGACTTGGTCCGCGACACGTACGCCGAAGTCGACGTGATCGGGCTGTGCATCCCGGCCGATGAGGCGATCGGACCGGGCGACCGGTGGATCGTCGACCAGGTCCGCTCGATCGCCCCCAAGACCGCACTCGTCGTCGTCGTCACCAAAATCGACAGGGTGCCCAAAGACCGGGTGGCCGCGCAGCTGGTCGCGGTGAGCGAGCTGGTCGGCGATTCGGCCGAAATCGTTCCGGTGTCGGCGATAACCGGCGAGCAAGTCGACGTGCTGATCGATGTGCTTGTCTCCCTGTTGCCCGCCGGCCCGGCGTACTACCCCGACGGTGAGTTGACCGACGAACCCGAGGAGGTCCTGATGGCCGAGCTCATCCGCGAGGCCGCCCTGGAGGGCGTTCGCGACGAGCTGCCGCATTCCCTCGCGGTCGTCATCGACGAGGTCAACCCGCGCGAGGGGCGCGACGACCTGATCGACGTGCACGCGGTGCTTTACGTCGAGCGGGACAGCCAGAAGGGAATCGTCATCGGCAAGGGTGGCGCCCGGCTGCGAAAAGTGGGTACCGCCGCGCGCGGCCAGATCGAGAAGCTGCTGGGCACCAAGATCTACCTCGACCTGCGCGTCAAGGTCGCAAAGAACTGGCAGAGCGACCCCAAACAGCTTGGTCGCCTTGGCTTCTAGGGCTTGTGGCGAACGCCTGCTCTACCATCGGGCCATGAGCGCAGTCGATCCAGCCGCGCGACGGTGGCTTAGGTGAGCAGCATCGCCCTCCCGCCGCCCCCGTTCATGGACGAGAGTAGGACCCTCATCGCAGAGGACCCGAGGGACTATTGGCGCGCGCTGCAGGACGGTGCCGTGTTTCGCGAATTCAGCGGTTACTACGTCTTGACCCGCCGCGACGACGTGCGCGCAGCGCTGCGCAACCACGACACATTCGGCTCACACAGGAAGCAGTTCACACCATCCGGCGCCGGGGTGAAATCCCTGCCGATTCCACTCCCGATCGCATACGATCCGCCCGATCACACGCGTTTCCGCCAAATCCTGCGACCCTTCTTCGGCCCTCAGGCGGTGAATAGGCTGCGGTCCGCGTTGCGGGAGCAGGCGTCGGCGCTTATCGCAGCCGTCGCGGTCAACGGTGCGTGTGAGGCGATCAGTGACATCGCCAACCCGTTTCCGTTCGCGGCGTTGGCGATTCTGTGCGGGCTTCCGTTGGACGACCGAGATAAGTTGGTCGCTTGGGCGGACGCCGTTAACTGGGACATGCCCGGGTCGGCAGAATCATCTGAACTAATCAAATATCTTGTCGAGGCGATCAAAGGGGATGAGAAGCCGGCTCTTGCGGCCCGGCTGCTCGCCGGCGACGACCCGCTCACCGAAGACGAAGTGATCGCATTATTTGTCCTCCTTTGCTTTGCCCAGGATGGCATGCAGGGAGCCATCGGGTCGGCGCTACTGCACTTGGCCCGCACTCCCCAGCTTCGTTCCATGCTTCGCGACAAGCCCGATCAGGTCAGGGTGTTCGCTGAGGAAGTCGTGCGACTCGAGACCCCGCTTCCGTTCATCGGGCGCTTCACCACGAAAGAGGTGACCATCGCCGACGTCACGATACCGGCGGGCTCTGCGGTGCGCCTCTGCCTGGCGTCGGCCAACCTCGGTGACAGCGAAGAGTCATCAGTGACCGTGAGCGAGGACGGAAAGATCCGCCCCAAGCAACACAGGAGCTTTGGCGGCGGCATTCATCGCTGCTTGGGCAAGACCCTGGCCCGGACGGAACTGACGGTGATCGTGACCGAATGGTTGCGCGCCGTGCCGGATTTCGAACTAGAACCCGGCTTTACCCCTCGCTTCACCTTCAGGCAGGGTGGCGCGGTCGTGCCAAGCAGTCTGCCGCTGCGGTGGCAACCGCGGCCTTAAATGTCCCACCAGACCGTTGGCTGCTTGGTCGACCATCCGCAGACGGCCTCCAGCTCCGCGGCCAGCGAGATCAGCATGCCCTCGCTGTTTGCCGGTCCCATGAGCTGCACACCGATCGGCAAACCTTCCGACGTGAACCCCGCCGGCACGTTGACCGACGGCCACCCGAGCGCGTTCCACGGCCATGCCACGGGGCATGCGCGGATCATGGCGCGGTCGGTGCCGAAGCCACCCAACCGGTCGAAGGAGCGCGCCAACGGCGGTGGTTGGGCGGTGGTCGGCGCCAGCACCACATCGACGATGTCGAAGATCGAGCCCACCCGACGCTGGGTGGCGGCTTCATGCTTGCGCGCGCTGCGCAGGATCGCCTCTCCCAGCACATGGCCCATGCGCAGGTTGGACAAGGTGCGGGGGTCGAAAATGACGCCGTCGCCCAGCCGCTCCTCCCAGTCCCGCAGGCCCGCGGTGGACCGGGCGAGAAAGTCCCATGACAACCGCAGTCCATAGTCGGGGTTCCCGGACACCACGGTGTGGCCGAGCAGCTCGAGTTGCTTGCCCACGGCTTGCGTCGCCGCGAGAATCTCGGGATGCAATTTGGCCCGAAAAGCGGTGTAGGGAAAGCGAGTTGACAGCGCGATGTTCAGCGGACCTGGCGCGATCCCGACATAGTCGGATGCCGTGATCGGCGGCGGTTTGTGCCGATCGCCCTCGACGTTGCCGGACGCGGCGTCGAGCAACAACGCCGCATCGGCCACCGTGCGGGCCAGCACGCCGTTGACCGTGATGCCGTTGAACGCTTCCGGCAGCGGCCAGGTGGAGATCCGCCCCCGCTGCGGCTTGATGCCCACCAGGTGCGTCCACGCGGCGGGGATGCGGACGCTTCCGGCACCGTCTGAGCCGATCGCGGCGGTGACCAGGCCGGCGGCCACCGCGGCCGCGCTACCGCCCGACGATCCGCCCGGGGTGTGCCGCCGCGACCAGGGATTGCGGGTGTGTCCGAATGCGGGCCCGCTGGTAAACGGCCACTGACCGAGTTCGCAGGTGTTCGTCTTGCCGACGATGACCGCGCCGGCCGCTTTCAAACGGCGAACCACCTCCGCATCGTGGGTGGCGGGCGCGACGTGCCCCTCGGTCCCGAAGGCGGTCGGCACGCCGGCGACGTCGACGTCGTCTTTGACCGCGATCGGGATGCCCAGCAACGGCGCCGTGTCGCCGGCGGCCCGCCGCCGATCGGCCTCCGCCGCGTCGGCCAACGCCGACTCGGTGAGCACCACCCGGAAGGCGTTCAATGTCGGCTGGCTCCCGTGGATGGCGTGCAGGGAGCGGCCGACCAATGCGACGGAGGTAACCGCGCGGCTGGCCAGCTGATACAGCAGGTCAGTCAGCGTGGGCAGGCGCTGGCTGCCGTATCCGGAGATGGACCCAGTACCGGACCCAGGA
>Ga0306926_10006371_pt1 | contig 12657 bp, 10 predicted proteins | sample flu12Cox44000178_FD_203759 | JGI IMG/M metagenome (GOLD analysis project Ga0306926, IMG submission 203759) | Lab enrichment of tropical soil microbial communities from Luquillo Experimental Forest, Puerto Rico - flux8day.12C.oxic.44.000.178 (v2)... | ecosystem: Environmental > Terrestrial >... | reverse complement strand
CGGTTGAAGCGCCGCCTGTGCATCCGTATCCAGCGCGGAGAAAACGCCTTCTGCATGGTTCGCAAGTGCACCTTCCAGCCCGCCCAGTTCGCGATAATCGGACCAGCTGAGCAAACCATCGTTTCTTTGCAGTTGCCTTTGATACAGCTGCGAAAGCAGGTGCTCAAGCAACGGCAGCGGCTCGCCAACGCCAGTTGCCGCTTCCAGCAAAGCCTCGTCGAGGCTTTGGCCCGTGGCGGGATCGCGTTCGAAGCGCAGACCTGTTGCATCGGCCGGCGAGCGGATCATTTCCCCGATCTCCGCGGTAGTAGGAGCAGGGAGGTCAAACCTTCCAGCCAGGACTTCGCCGATATTGAGATCCCGGGCACTAAATTCGGATTGATCCCGGACCGCAATATCCCCTGGGTTGCAGCATTGCTGAAAAGCGGCAGAGAAGTCGCTTCGGAGCGCCGCAATGACAAAGGTGGTCCGCCATTTAACTAAAGCGCCCAATGCAGCGATATATTTTCGCTGCAGCTCTGATGGGACTTGGAACAGCTCTTCCAACTGGTCCACCACCACTGCGACCCGCACCTTCGACGCGGCCGGCTTGGTTTGGCCCAGAAGATCGACACTTTGCCTTGGACTGGCAGGTGGTGCTTCAGAATTCTGTCCGCCGGGTTTGCCATTCGGCGCCTGCGGGCCGAGGGACTGCAAGGCTTCCCGGAGACGAAGCGCTGCGTCCTCCGGCGTTTCGCGCAATTCCGCCGCAAGTTCCTGCCAGCCGTTTTCGTTGGCCGCATCGGGAAACTCGGGGAGCGCTAACCCCTGGAGAAGCGACGCCGCGAGGGCGTCAACCGGATCCCCCGTACGTCCGCCAGAGGGCCGGGTGAAAACGATCCGCCAGGGTCGATCCCCCTCAAATGTTCCGGTCTGAGTCAGGGCGGGCAAGATACCGGCCCGAACGAGCGATGTTTTCCCGGAAGCGCCAGGTCCCAGTACCAGTACAAACGGCCTCCTTACAGCTGTTTGTTGCCGCAAAACCTCCAGCACGTTTTCGATAACTTTTGCCCTGCCGAAGAAAAGCGGTGCATGTTCAGAATCGAAGAACTCCAGTCCGCGAAACGGGTTCACTCAGGATCAGACGAACGGGACTAAAATAAATTCGGCCTTTTCCGACTCTTCCGGCACTCAGCGAGTGATATCCCGGCGCGTGACCCACGCGCCCTACAGGGCTCCCGAAATTGTAGGGCGCATGGGCCAGGCGCCGTGGGAGTTTGGAGTTCTGCGTTCCGCGTGAGCAATCTGCTACGAAGCCGTCAACTCGGAACGCCAAACGCCAAACTCGCACTCCGCGGCAATATCAGGTAAATTATGCGAATTCATGACCCGGGATTGGCAACGTTTCGTGGAAAGATACACCGACGAACGGAGGGATGAGCTGGACCTGACGTTGGTGCGGCCAGGCGACACTTTGCGGGTCATCACCGGCCACACCGATTATTTGTTTGAAATGATTGATCAGCAGGAGGCCGAACTCCGCTGTTCGCGTTCAGATCGGCCTACCGGCCGGGTCCGGATTGCCGGATGCGGATTCGCCTTTGCCACCACGTTTAAACCCCGGTACCTGTTTTGCGGAGGCAGGTTGGAATTCACGTTCCTCCGGGATAAAAAGCCGACTCGTTTTCGGACAACTTCGATCCACGCAATCGTCCATCGACACGCGAATTAACGTTTGGCGTTCCGAGTTCCGCGGACCCCAGAGCGGGAGGGGCGCGTTTCCAACGCGCCCGATTGTTCGGGGTTCGATTCTGCCGGGGAATCGGTCGGTTTGGAGAACCGACCCTACCTGAACTCGCACTCTCCCGGCGCCTGGCCCAGGCGCCCTACAACTCTCACTCACTCATACCTGAGCGCTTTTACGGGATCGAGGCGGGCGGCGAAGTAAGCGGGAATGAGGGTTGCGATCGAACAAATGACAAAGCCGCTGATGCAGATAATCAAGACGTCTCGGGGCACGATCTCGGCAGGTATCTCCGCAAACTGGTAGACGGAGGCAGGGAACAAGTGGATGTGGAACGTCGCAGACAGGAAGTCGCGGACCTGATTTCGATATTGAACAAGGGCTATTCCACTCAGCAGGCCCAGGAGCGTGCCAAAGAATCCTACAATCATTCCCTGGGCCAGAAAGATCCACAGGATCTGGTTGACCTGGGCCCCAAGGGCTTTCAGTACGCCGATCTCACGCGTCTTCTGCACTGTGGCCGTGATCAGCGTGCTCATGATACCGAATGCTGCGACGATCACCACGAAGATCAGCACGAAGAACATCGTTGTCCGCTCAACCCGGATCGCATCAAACAGTTCTTTATTCAGGTCGACCCAGGTCACCGCCTCGAGCGGTGGCGTCAGAAATTGGTTCAAACGATTTTTTACCGCCTCGGCCAGGACCGGATCAGCAGTTTTGACTTGAATTGCGTGGACGGCGTCGCCCAGGCCATAGGCTTCCTGGCCGATGTGCAGGGGAACCAGGATGTAGTCCGAATCGTAGGCATAGCGGCCTGAGCTGAAGATGCCCGTGACCACCAGTTCCTGAGGGAGAACCAGATTCAGGGCCTTCTCGATATTGGCCTTATTGTCGGAGGTCTCTTCCGCTTTTTTCAGTTCGTCGATGATGACATTCAGGTTTCCTGGCGAATAAATCGTGACCTTGCTGCCCACCGTCAGCCCGAGTGTTGAGGCCAGGTCGGCGCCCACAACACAGGTATCGCCGCTGAGATCAAATTTTCCTGCCACGATAAATTGCTGCAGATCGGTAACTTTCGCTTGTCGTTCCGGTTCAATTCCGAGGATGTAAGGAGAGAGCCGACGGTTATCAGACTCAGCAATGACGCGACCCTGCATGATCGGCGCGGCTGCGACGACGCCCTCGGTTTTTTCGGTTTTTGCCAGAATATCCCGCCAGTTCGTGATCAGGCCGTCGCGAATGACGATCGGGGCTTCGAAGCCGATGATCCGGCGCTGCAGCTCCCTTTCAAAACCGGTCATTACTGAGATCACGATAATCAATACGCTGATGCCGAGCACGACGCCGAGAATGGAGATGAGCGTGATGAGAGAAAGAAACGTGCGTTTCGGGCGCAAGTACCGGAGCGCCACGAAGTAAGTGAAAGGTAACCAGATCTTTTTAGACACGGGGTTATCGGTTTAGGAATCGGGCCAGCAAGCGGAGTCGCCCGTAGATTACGGTGTCGCGCAGAGCCAGCGAAATCGGCAGGCCTTTCTTTTCCACAAGCGGTCGGATGAGGGCGAAAGTAATAGCGATAAAAACGACGAGAAAAGAGAAATAAAGGCTGTAATGGTTCACCTCAAAAGGTCCAATTTTCCACTCGGCGTTTCCGACAAGGTCCAGAAAAATTCCCCAGCAGATCGGAGCCAGGCCGAGGCTGACGGAAGCAAAGACCGTAAAAATCGAGAAGAAGTGGTTCCTTCCCATGGCCGGCATGGTGTCCATCGCCAGGCGGGTATTAGCGATGGAAAACAGGCCGCCGGCCACACCCATAATGAAATAAATCAGACCTATGATCAGTGGATCGGTCTCCAGAAGCTTGCCCGATACGAACAGCCAGCAGACGACTGCCCAGAGGTAACAAGTTACCGCGATCTGGAGCACAGGTTTGCATCCGGTCCGCTGCATGAGCGCACCAAAGAGGGGAAGGCTGGCAAAGGCGCCAAGGAAGGACATCAGTGCACAAGCTAATATCTCGCTGTCGGAGAACCCGGCTTTGATTCGGAGAAAGCCGATGACGAATGCGCCAATACCTCCGACAACCCAGTTGTAAAGGACGTTGAAACGCAAAAGCCTTCGGAATGGCTGGTATTTGAGCATCTCCATCCAGGGCACCGGTTGGCTTGAGCTCCGGAATTGCTCTCCGACTTCTATGTCAGGAATCCGCCGGATGAAGGAAAGGCTCAGCGTTCCCGCGCAGGCGCTGAGAAAGAACAGGAGCATGAACTGCCAGGGCCTGGCCTTGCCCCAGAGCATCGCAATCGAGATCGCCATGGCAAGCACACTGCCCAGTTGGACGTGAAGCTGGTCACGCTGCAAAAACTCGCCGCGAACCTTTTCCGGCACTAACGAAGTAAGCCAGGGCAACCACGCGCCGGTCGAGACGCCGCGCAGCACATTGAAGACGAACAGACACATGAGCATGAGGCTCGTTTTGGTCGTCTGGTCAAAGAAGGAGGCCACGGGTACAAGCGCGAGTCCGAATCCGACGAGGGTCCGCGAAAACCAGCCCAGCAGGACAAAGCGCTTATATCCAATCCTGGGAATGAAGTAGGCTGTCGGCAACTGTAGGACGGTTAAAAGCGGCGCCAGCGCCGCAACAATACCGACCGTCGTGGAAGAGGCTCCAAGTGACTTCGCGTAGATGATCATTGGAGCGCCCAACGTAATCTGGAAGTTGATCGCGTTGTAGAAACTGAACTGGTGGGCGTACCTCGCCTCTCTCGGTGCCTCCATTCAGATCTTCGGTTTCAAGTGAGGGAACAGAATGACGTCCCGGATCGATTCCGCGCCTGTGAGGGTCATCACCAGTCGGTCAATCCCAAGTCCCATTCCACCGGCGGGCGGCATCCCGTATTCAAGCGCCAGCAGAAAGTCTTCGTCGATCTTCTGAATTTCTTCTCCTGCCTGCTTAACAAGACGTTGTCTTTGAACGATCGGATCGTTCAATTCCGAGTAACCGGGCGAATGTTCCTGGCCGTTAATGATCAGCTCAAACACTTCAACTGTGCCTGGGCTGTCCGGGTCCTGCCTGGCGAGCGGAACAAGATCGGCTGGCAAGTGGGTAACGAATAGCGGGTCAAAGGTCTTTTCCTCAACCAGCTTTTCAAAGATCTGCTGAGTGACCTCAAATTCGGCCATCTGGGGGTGAACCTCGACTCCAATCTCACGACACCGAGCCAGTTTTTCGGGTTTGCTTCGTTCAAACCAGCCCGGCTCGATACTTGAAATCAGTTCGTCATACCTGGCCCGCCGCCAGGGACGCTCCAGGTTTATCACGCGCCTGATGCTGCCGTCCGCGTTTTTATGCTCGATCTTGAGGGTACCGAGAACAGTCTGGGCCAGGTGGCAGATCAATTCTTCGACCAGGTTGGCCATTAACTCAAAGTCTGCGTAGGCCCAATAGGTTTCGAGCATGGTAAATTCCGGGTTGTGCCGCCGGGATATACCTTCGTTCCGGAAATTCCGATTCAGTTCGAAGATTTTCGGGAAGCCGCTAACCAGGAGCCGCTTGAGATAAAGCTCGGGAGCGACCCGGAGAAACAAATCGAGGCTCAGGGCGTTGTGATGCGTCTGAAACGGCTGCGCCGCCGCACCGCCTGCCACGGACTGCATCATCGGAGTCTCCACCTCGAGAAATCCGCGCTCGACCAGGAAGCGCCGGATCTCCTGAACGATCTGAATTCTCTGCAGGAAGACCTTCCGCGACTCCGGGTTGGCGATGAGGTCGAGGTAGCGCTGCCGATACCTGGTTTCGATGTCGCTGATACCGTGCCACTTCGCGGGCAGCGGGCGCAGCGCTTTTGATAAAAGCCTGAATGCGCGGACCCGAACGGTCGGTTCGCCCGCCCTGGTCACAAAGCATTCGCCTTGAACACCAAGAAAATCGCCGAGATCAATGAGTTCAAACAGCGCAGCTTCTTCGGTGGAGAGCTCTTTAAGGCTGATAAAAATCTGGATACGCCCGGTGATGTCGCTCAGATCTAGAAACTGGCTCTTGCCCATATTGCGGTGAGCAGTAATTCGTCCGGCGACCCGTACCGATTTGCCTTCGGCAAACCCCGAGCGTACCTCGGCGATGGAGCCGTCCACATCGAACCGTTCCCCAAATGGAGCCTGATTATTCTGGAACAGCTGCTCGAGCTTTTGCCGGCGGACGGCCAGCAGATCACTTTCTTCCATGCGCGGGGTAGTTAGTGGACAGTTATCAGTGGACAGAGTTCCGGGTTCCGAGTTCGGGTAGGGTCGGTTCTCCGAACCGACCGATTCCCCGAATAGGCAACAAACGAATCGCGAACAACGGGCGCGTTGGAAACGCGCCCCTACCGCTCTGGGGTCCGCGCCAAACGCGGGACGCCAAACGCGAAACGCCGAACGCCGAATGCTTCACCCTTCAAACGTCCCATGCCGATCATCGATGATGATGTCTCGGTAGGTCTTCCCGGCTGGGATCATGGGCAGCACATGTTCAGTGTAAGGAACCATCACATCCAGGACGTAGCATTCGTCAGCTGCGAGCAGGCGCTCGATCGCTCCGCGGAGATCTTTTTTGTGAATCACGCGTTCGCACTTTACCCCGAAGCCTGCACAAAGCTTGACGTAGTCGGGATAAATACGTGTCCGGTCGCGTGGATCGCCAAGAAAAGTGTGACCCCGGTTGCCCTTATAGAATCGGTCTTCCCACTGCACGACCATGCCCAGGTGTTGGTTATTCAGCACGATCGCTTTGGCAGCGATCCCTTCGATATGGGCGGTAGCCAGTTCTTGAATGTTCATCAAGAAAGATCCGTCCCCGTCGATGTCGATAACCTGTCTATCGGGTCGGGCGACCTTAGCGCCCATCGCTGCCGGGAATCCGAACCCCATGGCGCCCAGACCGGCCGACGTGAGAAAATGTCGAGCCTGGTTAAAGTTGTAATACTGTCCCGCCCACATCTGGTGCTGGCCGACTCCAGTTGTAACGATCGCTTCCCCTTTCGTCAGCTCGTGCAATAGCCGGATCACGTGCTGGGGCTGAATAACATCTTCAGTATCCTTGAAATCGAGCGGATAGCGCTTCTTCCACCGATCAATTTGCCCCGCCCATGCCGCGTACTTATCGAAGCCGGTTGAACGCCGCTCCCACCCGCCTTCCCGCAACAAGCGATTCAGCTCGACCAGCGCGTACTTGATGTCACTGAGGATTGGTAGTTTGACAACTTTGTTCTTATTCAGCTCAGAAAAATCAATGTCGATATGCACGATCGTGCCATGCTCGGCAAATTTCTCCACCTTGCCGGTGACACGATCGTCAAAACGCACACCAAGAGCCAGAAGCAGGTCGGATTCGTTAACGGCGCAGTTGGCGTAGACGGTGCCGTGCATCCCCAGCCACTTCAAAGATAACGGATGATCCTCGGGGAATCCGCCGATGCCCATCAGCGTCGTCGCCACCGGGATCTGGCTTCGCTCGGCAAACTCGAGAAGCTCGGTAGCCGCATTTGCAGAGATGATCCCTCCACCGGCGTAAATCATCGGACGCCGCGCAGACTTGATCAGGCCGATTACTTCGTTGAGCGCGACAGAATCAGCCTTGGGTGGGAGCGAATAGCCCCGCAGAGTAAGCTCATTCGAAAAAATCGGTTGAGTCGTCTGGTTCTGGATATTTTTTGGGAGATCAATAACCACGGGGCCTGGTCGCCCGGTCTGGGCGATGTGAAACGCCTCCCTTACGACGCGGGGGATCTCGTGGATATCCATGATCAGGTAGCTGTGCTTGACGACCGGGAGTGTCATTCCGAACACGTCGGTTTCCTGGAACGCGCCGCGCCCGATCATCTCCTGGGGGACCTGGCCCGTAATAGCCACCATGGGGATCGAATCCATATAGGCGTCGGCGATGCCTGTCACAAGATTCGTCGCGCCAGGGCCGGAAGTTGCCATACAGACGCCGGGCTTGCCCGTGGCGCGCCCGTAACCTTCGGCAGCGAACGCCCCGCCCTGTTCATGCCGGGGAAGAATGGTACGAATCTGCTTCGAGCGGGTCAGCGCCTGGTGAATCGGCATGCTGGCTCCGCCCGGGTAGGCAAAAATTACTTCTACGCCCTCGCGTTCCAGGCAAGCGACGAGGATCTCGGCGCCGTTCATCGTATTGCCCCTTTCAGGGGCTTGTCGCGAGTTGGCCGATTCTTGGATGGTTGAGGGCTTCATAGGAAAAGTCGGATACTATAAGGGGACTGTTGCAGTCGATCAATTGCGAATCGTAGAGCGTACATTGCGCAAAGGACACAGCGCAGCGCAGTCGGCGCCCTGGATTGGCGAAGTTCCAACGTGCGCTCTTGCCCTCCTGGGACTAAGTAAGTACCATGATGACACGACGCGATGCGATCAGGACCGTAACCCTCGCCGCCGGCACATTAGCGCTGGCTCCCTCCCTTCTGCGGGCGGAACAATCTTCGATGCCCGCGAGTCTGACCTACCCGTTTAAACTACCGGGTCTCGGCTACCCTTACGATGCTTTGGAACCCTATATCGATGCACAGACCATGCAAATCCACCATGACAAGCATCAAGGTGCCTACGTCGAAAATCTCAACAAGGCTTTAGCCAGCGCCGATCCTCAGTATCAGAAGTGGACTCTCCAGGAACTCCTGACGAAACTCGACGAAGTTCCGGAAAATATTCGCACGATGGTCCGCAATCACGGCGGCGGACATTATAATCACTCGTTGTTCTGGCTGATGCTGAAAAAGAACGAGAACGGCAAGCCGACCGGAGATCTGGCGAACGCCATTGATAAAGCATTCGGAAGCTATCCGGCCTTCCAGCAGAAATTTTCCGAGGCGGCGGCACGGGTATTTGGCAGCGGCTGGGCCTGGCTAGTTTATGGCGATGGAAACCTCGAGATTTCATCTACACCGAACCAGGACAATCCCATTTCCAAAAACGAAAAAGAGATCCCGCTCCTTGGAATCGACGTCTGGGAACATGCCTATTACCTGAAATATCAGTACCGCCGCCCGGAATACATCAAGGCCTTCTGGAATGCGATCAATTGGGATTTTGTAGCCGAACGCTATGCCGAGGCGACCAAAACCGCTTAGAATCGCTAGGCGTTTGGGGTTACGCGCGCCGTCCTTGTAGGGCGGCAGGGTCTGCCGCCACTGGGCAATAACACAATTTCCCGCGGCGCCTGGCCCAGGCGCCCTACAACGAAGACGCTCGGAACGCCAAACGCCGAACACCGCATCCTCACTCAAAGTGGCTGATTCTTTTGAAGGCTTTGTATCGGCTTTGGATATCGGCTGGCGTTAACTCGAAAAGGCGATTCAGGCTGAAAGCTTCGACGCAGTAGCTGGCCATCAGGCTCCCGTGAACCACGGCTCGCTTCAAGTCCTCAAATTCAAATCGCTCCTTGCCTAGGCTTGCCAGATAGCCGGCGAAACCGCCGGCAAAGGTATCTCCAGCTCCGGTCGGATCCCGAATTTCTTCGAGCGGGAAGGCTGCACAGCTGAAATACTCCGTATTAGAAAACAGCAGGCAGCCATGTTCGCCTTTCTTGATTGCCACATATTTCGGCCCAAGGGTGAGGATTCTCCGCGCCGCCTTGAGCAAGGCTTCTTCCTCGGTGAGTTGACGGGCCTCACCGTCGTTGAGTACCAGCAGGTCAATTCTCTTCAGCAACTCCATCAGCTCCGGACGTGTGGTCGCGATCCAGAGATCCATCGTATCGGCGATGACAAAACGCGGCTGCTCAACCTGATCCAGCACATGGCTCTGGAGCGTCGGACTGATATTTCCAAGGAGGATGATCGGGTCAGTGCGATACGCTGCGGGTAGCTTCGGGTCGAACGTGTCAAAAACGTTGAGCTCGACCAAGAGCGTCTGGCGTTTGTTAAGATCGGCTTCGTACTCACCGCTCCAACGGAACGTTTTTCCCGGCGCAATCTCCAACCCATCAAGATTAATGTCTCGAGCTCGAAATAACTCCAGGTATTGCCGTGGAAAGTCCGAGCCTACGATCCCGACCAGATCGGTCGGGTGGAAGAAACGCGCGCTGACCGACGCATAGGAGGCCGAGCCGCCAAGCAGGTTGGTATGCTGTTCCACCTGGGTCTTGATATCATCAATCGCGATCGAGCCGACTACGAGCACTGACATGGCGGACACGATTGAGTAATCGGCGAGCCGATTCCAGCAGTTTTTCGAATTTTACTCGTTGGTAAATCCCCTGACCAGAGGAACAAAGCGAACCGGGACCAAGGTCTTCCGGTCAATCAGGCCGTGGACTTTTTCCAGCAGAATCAGCTGTTGCGACGTGAGTTCGCCGACCGGCAGGATCAAACGGCCGCCTTCTTCGAGCTGGTTAACAAGCGGCATTGGTACGTAGGTTGGTGCTGCGGTCACAATGATCGCGTCAAAGGGTGATTCTTCGGGCCAGCCGAGCGCCCCATCGCCGATCCTGTACGCAATGTTGCTGAATCCCAGGCGCGTGAGGGTTGCCTGGGCTCGATTGGCCAGAGTTGGAATAATCTCAATCGTGAAGACACGACAGGTCAGCCTGGCCAGCAGGGCGGTTTGGTATCCACAACCCGTTCCGATTTCCAGTACCCGATCGCTGGAGCTAAGTCGTAAATGCTCCAGCATATAGCCGACGATGTAGGGCTGCGAAATCGTTTGACCGCAGCCAATCGGAAGCGGGTGATCCTCAAAGGCTTCCTGACGGACGTTTTCCGGTACAAACTCCTGGCGAGGCACTTCTCGCATAGCCTGCAGAACCCGCCGGTCGGATACGCCTCGAGCCTCGATCTGATCGTCAACCATGCGCCGGCACCGCTCGTTCGACGCCTGGCAGGGAACGCCAGGCTCCAAGCCAAATGCCAAAAGGGAGATCACAACAGCAAAATATCGCAGGAATGGCGCCAGACCAAACGCCAAACGCTACGCCGCACCGCCCGGAGCGTTTGGCGTTCGGCGCTTTGGAATCATCCTGCAGAATCTCGTGTTTTGAACTTGCGGCCACGGACGTTGACCGAATTCAGATAGCGCATAAGACCGCCCAGGCAGGAGGCTGCGGTCGTTCCAAGTACATTCAGTTCCTCAAACTTTTCGACCGATAGAAAGCCAAAATCCACAGCCTACAGCAGCTGGCCTCGGACTTCTCCGACTGAGCCTTGGGAGATCGACACGAATTGAGAAAACTCACGATTGCCATCGCGCTCAAACCCCTCGGCGAAGTTAGAGTATACCGACAGCAGTGACTTTCTCAGCTGGTAGACCAGCACAGGGTCGCGGGAGAACGTCCCGGCCAGTATAGGTTTCGAGACCGCGCGAGCAAAGTCACGGCATCTCTGGAAGGCTCCAAATTCGGTAAAATCTTTCATGCGAGATATATAACAACTTATATATATGTTATATATTTATTTCTTCGATCGCTAAAACGCCGAACGCCGAACGCCGAACGCCAAACGCTAACAGCCAAGCAACTCCTTTACCTCGTGCGTCTGCGCCACGATGTCTTCGGCCAGCAACAGATCGGAAACGATGCATACCCGCTTCGCGCCAGCGGCTCTTACCTGATTCAGGTTAGACCGTTTCACGCCACCGATGCAGAAGATCGGGATTTTGACGCAGTCATGGACCCGCTGAATGTCGCTCAGCCCGATTGGCGCGGCGGTGGGCTTTGTTCCTGTAGCAAACAGGGGCCCAAATCCAGCGTAGTCTGCGCCCTCAGATTCCGCGCTCATTGCCTGCGCAATCGAGTGGCTTGATTTTCCAACGATGCACGGTCTGCCCGCCAGAAGCCGAGCTTCGGCTACCGGGTGATCCTCCTGGCCCACGTGACACCCATCCGCATGGACTTGCCGCAAAAGATCGGGGTAATCGTTGATGATCAAGGGCACGCCCGCCGGCTTGGTAATCGGCAGGATGCGCTCAGCCAGACCGGCGATTTCCGGACGGGACAGATTTTTCGCACGCAGCTGCAAGACATCAATACCGCCCCGGATGAGCTGGCCAGCGACGATCTCAACTCGCTCCGAAGCGACATAGCCACAATCAAGGATCCCGTAGAGGCGGCATTCGGAGATGGCTTTCATAGCAAGAGTGCGAGTGCGAGTTGTAGGGCGCCTGGCCCAGGCGCCCTACAGCTCCCAGGCGCCCTACAAACTCGCACTCACTGCTTCCCCGCCAGCGCTTTCGGTCCGGCGAGTCTTTCCAGGAAACTCGTGTCAAAATCGCCCCTGATGAAATCAGCGTTCTGAAAGATCTTTGCCTGGAATGGGATCGTCGTTTTAATCCCGGTGATCAGGTACTCGCTCAGGGCCCGTGACATCCGGCGAATGGCAGAGTGGCGAGTCGCGCCGACACAGATCAATTTTGCAATCATCGAGTCGTAGTAGGACAGGATAACGTACTTGGAATAAACGTGCGAATCGACTCTGACACCGCGACCGCCCGGCGCGTAATACAAATCAATCATGCCTGGCGAGGGCTGGAAATTGCGGTCCGGGTCCTCCGCGTTGATGCGGCACTCGATCGCGTGGCTGCGAGGCCTGGCATTTGCGACGTGCTCCGAAAGCCGTTCGCCGGCCGCAATCAGAATTTGCTCCTTCACCAGGTCGCACCCGTACACCTCCTCCGTAACCGGGTGTTCCACCTGAATCCGGGTGTTCATTTCCATGAAGTAAAAATTCCCGTCCTTATCGACGAGGTATTCCATGGTTCCGGCGTTCTCGTAACCGACCGATTCGGCAAGCTTCAGCGAACATTCACCCATTCGTTGACGGAGTTTCTCATCCACGAACGGCGAAGGGCATTCCTCGATGATTTTCTGGTTGCGGCGCTGAATTGAGCAGTCACGTTCGCCGAGGTGGACGAGCCGGCCATGGCTGTCGCCGAGGACTTGAAAC